>Ga0316217_10000354_pt1 | contig 67072 bp, 64 predicted proteins | sample 1anoAmetaG_FD_203633 | JGI IMG/M metagenome (GOLD analysis project Ga0316217, IMG submission 203633) | Freshwater microbial communities from Trout Bog Lake, Wisconsin, USA - 1anoA | ecosystem: Environmental > Aquatic > Freshwater > Lake > Hypolimnion/Profundal zone | place: USA: Wisconsin... | reverse complement strand
CGGCCATACTACCAAGATCTGTTACACCCAAAAAAAGTAGGCACTCTACCTGTCAAAGGCGATGACGACCTAAAGCGCACGAACGAGATCAAGACGGCGGCACCCTTGCTTGACGCCATCGAGATCCGAGGCAAAACCATTACCGCAGATGCACTCTTGACTCAACGCGACTTCGCCAGCTATTTGGTCGAAAAACGAAAAGCGCATTACTGCTTCACGGTGAAAGCCAACCAGCCCACCCTTCTCGAAGACCTCAAGCTCTATTTCGAAAATCGACAAGAACCAGATTACGCCGAGTACGATCCACCCGATCATGGACGCATCGAGATACGCAAAATCTGGATCACCACACGGCTCAATGACTACCTGAACTTCCCTCATGTCGGCCAGGCATTCGTCATCGAACGTTGTCGCACGAATAAAAAGACCGGCGAATCTTCCTGCGAACTGGTATATGGCATCACCAGCCGGTCACCGCAAGAAAACGATGCAAAGACCGTTCTTGTGACCAACCGCAAGCATTGGAGCATCGAAAATAGCTGCCATTACATCATCGACTGGAACTTCGACGAAGACCGTAGCCGTATTCGGTCCGGATACGGCCCCGAGAACATCACCCGCCTCAGACGTTTCGTCATCGGCATCATCAAGAGTAAAGGCGCATCCAACGTCGCACAAAAGATGCGGCTACTCAATCGCAACATCAGACTCGTCTTCGACTACTTACGCATGACGGTAAACTCCTGTGCTCCGGCACACCTCTGAGGAAGAACAAATTTACCGTGCCTTGCTTCGGGCTCTGGCCAAAAGAGGGGCTGCCAGTTTCGGCAGTCCCTCTTTTGGCACAGGGCAAGCAAGACGGCTGTGTAGTGCGACCTACCCTCACAATGCAAAAAATTATTATTTAAAAATACTTAAGTTTCACCTCGCTACATCCGATATCTCTATCTAGGTTCCACTCAGTCAAAGTCCCAGCGAGCGGCCCACAATAATTCTTTCGGGAGCAACTAAGGAAGAAGGAGCTATGAAACGGGTTATTTCCCTGATCTGCCTGCTGATCGTCAGGGTCTCGGCCGGACAGGCGGCGGACGACGTCATCAAGATCGGCATGGTCAACGACCAGACAGGAGTGAACAAGAATTCCGGTAAGGGGATGAAGGTAGGGGTGCAGGCCTTCTTCAAAGCGGTTAACGAAAAAGGCGGGGTCAACGGGAAGAAACTTCAGCTGATCGTGATGGACGACGAGTACGTGCCGGAAAAGACGGTGGACGCCCTTATCAAACTGGTGGACGAGCAGAAGGTATTCGCGGTGGTAGGCTCGGTCGGCACCTCCAACTGCGTGGCGAGCCTTCCCATCGTCAAAGAGTACAAGCTTCCTTACATCAATCCCAGAAGCGGCGCCACCGAACTGCGAGAACCGCTGATAAGGGAGGTCATCAATATCAGGGCGAGCTACCAGCAGGAGATCGATAAAATCGTCGATACGCTCGTGAAAAAGGGAGCCAAGCGCTTCGCGCTCTTCTACCAAAACGACGCATTCGGAGCCGACATCCTGACCCTGACGGTGAACGCCGTCAAGCGCCACGGCTTGAGCCTGGTCTCCAAGGGATCCTTCGCGCGCAATACGACGGCAGTGACCGCAGGACTGGTCACCATCATGGATGGGAAACCCGATGTCATCATCGTGGGGGCAGTGTACGCTCCGGGGGCCGAGTTCGTCAAACTTGCCAAAAAAGAGGGGGTCAAAGCCCAGCTGGTGGCAGGCTCCTTCGCCGCGGGCTCCAACCTGGTGAAGGCGGTCGGGGACGCCGCCGAGGGGCTCATGATGAGCCAGGTGGTGCCGGAGCTCGACGACCTCTCGCTGCCGCTGACCAAAGAGTGTAAGGAGGCGATCGAGAAGAATCCCGAGGATGTCGGCTTCAACACAGTCAGCATGGAGGGGTGCATGGCGGCCAAGTCGATTGTGATGGCCCTTGAGAAGGCGGGCTCCCCGCCGACCCAAGAGGGTTTCCTCAATGCTTACGAGAGCATGAAGGACGCTGACATGGGCGGCATCAAGCTGACCTTCTCGCCGACCGACCACCAGGGACAGGATAACGTCTATCTTGAGATCGTGCAGGGGGGCAAGCTGGTCCCGGTGAAGTAGTGAAAGGAAGCGCGGAACTGGAGGAAAAGGGGTCAGCGTCAGGCCAGGTCCTCCGGGACCGCTTGGTCGTCGACATCGTCGGCGACCGAAGCGAGAACCCCCTTCAGGTCGCGGCCAAGCGGAGCAGTTTGTTCCGCTCGTCGTCGGCAAGTTGAGGTTTCAGCACTCGTTCGATCCCTTGTTTCCCCATCAAGGCAAGCAACAAATGTAAGGATCCTCTTTATTAAATCCTCGGTCTATCCTCGGCAGCGGGCCGGCTAATGCACCTTTGTTGGAACGAAGTGAACCTCGAGTTTGCAACCAACTACTTTTTCAACGTCGCAATGGTGGGCGAATGACGATTATCAGACAATCTGTTTCCATACGTGTCACTGCTGGCGGTTTTGTACCAATCTTTTCCGCAACTTCCGCCTGGGTCAAACCCGACCGCTGTCGAGCCAACAAAAGTTCCCGCGGTAGGGTAAATTCTGTTTCAAGTTCGCCGTAGGCCGCATTGAATTCGGGGTCCTGCTTCCATTCCTCCACCATCTAATGGTGCGATTTCTTCGGTGCATTTCCAATCATGCCCCTGATACCTCCCGTTGCCTGCGGCGAGCAAACTCAAGCTCTCGCGTCGGCGTTTCGTTCGTCTTTTTAATATAAGAATGTAAGAATGAAGCGTAATGATTTTCCAGCCAACCTGCATGCAACAGAATACCCTCGCGGTTACTTCTCGCCCCGTGGTCGAAGTTCAAACAACCCTCCGCCCATTGCCCGTGAATGGGGCATACGAAGTTCAAGGCCAAATTCTTCGAGCAACACGGTAAGGCGAGTGTACGAAGCTCGAATGCCAATAGGAAAGGCGTCGATTTCAAGTCGCACATCTTCGCCTAGGTAATCGATTATCCAAAAGATATTTACAAACATAACATATTTGCTATGCTTGCTCAAGGTGCAAGGTTTGAGGAATCCGTCCTTGTCATCAGGTATTCTGTTCGAGGGTGATTTATCGAGGGACCGAGATTGATGAGCACACGGCTCCTCGGGGCACCACCTTTCTCGGAGTCCCTGAAAGACTCGCAGTGAAGGACAGAGGTGTAGGTCTTGCCGGCCTGCTTCTGCCTGTGCAGTCCAATATACATAGGCTACTAGTTAGCATAATAACTTCAATATGTAAACATGTTAATTTATAATTTATACGCTACAAATGAGTGCCGAAAAAAAAGAATTCCGCCAGCGATTATGAGCGCTTAGCGAAATTCGGGTGTCGAAGTTGGGAGAACACCATCAACATTTTCGTCAAAGACTACTCGCCTGTATTTGGCTGGAAACACCAGGTGATACATCAGAACCGTCACGTTGTGGTTTTTGTGTATGTAATCGCTCATGCAGCTAAACTACCAAAAACAAAGCTACGCCGCAAGCGGCGGGGAATTTACCCGAAGGGATTAAACTTGATATTGGTGAATATCCCCTTGGGGCATGCATGCAACAGTCACGAAGAAGCCACGTATGTGCATTCGTGCAAGGGGTACACAAATACCCATTAACTTACAACAACAAAACAAGGAAACTATAAATAATCTTCGGAAAACTGTCGAGGTGCTAGAATCCATTGAAGCTCCCCCCCTGATAAGCCGACAACCAACCACTTTGTTCAGCATCGACTGGGTAACACCGGTACCGGTTCCCTAGTGGAAATTTTTCTCCCCGACTTCAAGGCTACCATGATGGTTTGCTTTTCGCCACGGGTGAGTCCCCCCCCCCAGATGATCAAAGAGTAGAACAAACCGAACAGGGCGACCGATACGGTGAGACCCAGGTAGTTGGGTTCAGCGTACCGTCGGGCCAGGTACAGGGGGACACTGACGGCGGCAAGAATGATGGCCACGTTCTGGAGCAGCATGCGCATGTAGGTGCCATACGGGGTTCCCGATACCCGGCACACGTAGACCGGCTGGACAAACAACCTCATAATGGTCATTGGGATAAAGGTCCCCAGGGCGACACCAAGAATCCCGTAATGCCGTACCAGTAACAGGCTTAGGGCCAAGTTCAGCACCCCCTCCACGGCGTTGAATGCGGCATAAAAACGGTGCTGCGACATCCCGAACAGCAGGCTCACCGAAGGCAACTGCCACAGGTCGAACATCCATGCTGAAATCAGTAGAACCAGGCAGGGATATGCATCGGAAAAACGGGCTCCCATCCAGCGCAGTATGAAGGGCTCGCCAAAAGCAATCAGGCTGAAACCGATGAAACTGGCGACGTATACCGAGATCTTGGTCGTGGCAAACAGCGTGGCTTTGATCCCCTCTGAATCCTCGGCTCCATGTTGCCGGCTGAAGACAGGCTGAAAAATTCCCATGGCGGCAATCATGAGATCCATGAAATACCTGCTGAGCATCGCCGCAATGCTGTAATGGGTGACTGCCGCCAATCCGACGAAGGCGGTAATGACCATGGTATCGAGGTTTACCCTGAAGATGTCGCCTAGCTGGGTTATGAAGGAAAAAATGCTGTACGAGAAGAGCTTCTTGGCGATCGAAGGGTCCCAAAGGTCCCAGACAAAAATGCGGATTTCGGGCCAGGATTTTTTCGCGAAAAGCACCAACAGCACTCCCTCAGGCAACCAGGAGAGCATGGTAATCCACGCCATAGCGACCAGCTTGTATCCAAGGAGAAGGGCGATGGTCAGGCATGAACTCCGGATAATCAGGGTCATTATCTGCAAGCTGGAGAGCTGCTTGTAGTGGAGTTGCGCGATGAGGGCCCCGATAAAAGCCCGGGAGGGGAAGCTAAGGGCACTGCTGACCCCCATGATCAAGAAAAGTTTTCGGAACAAGGTTATTTCTTCGGGGCTAGTGACTATTAGAGGGACTAATAGCGCTACGCAGCTAGTCAATAAAAGTACGGCGAACCCTATGCCAGTAAAGAGCCAGAGCGCCGTGTTGAAGACCTTGTTGCAGTGTCCTTGGTCGTGAGTCCCAAACGCTGCGGAGAGATGATGGTTCACTGCGGACGAAAGGCCGAAGTCCAGCAACCCATAGTATCCTATAAAGGCGGCCACGCAGAGCCAGGTACCATATAGGCGGTCGCCGACCGAGTGAATGATGAATGGCGACATAAAAAAGGCAATGAGAGCCCCAATGCCAAAATTGAGCATGCGTATGGCCGACCCAGTAAACAATTTCTGCCAGGCAGTGGACATGGGTATTGGTCTATCCTTTCAGATCGTCGGTGTTCATAGGTTGATGCATGTTCTGCAGAAGTTACTAAATAATTGTGCATAAAAGATGGAAAATACGATGTTATTTCGTGCCAGCGTTTACGCGCCTCGTAAGGGGGCAGCGAAAACCGGCAGGGCGACCAAGCCCCGCTTTTTGGGGATCGGTTAGCGAATGTCCTCTTCGCGTCGAATAAATATCCGTCTCCAGCCCCACGAATTTTGGTGCCAGTGCCGGCGATTTTTTCGCCCATCAGCGCTGCGAGATCCGCATTTTTTCGCCTGCTGTCCTGGTGAAATTTCCGTGAATTTTTACCGGTCCGGGAAGAAAGGAGATCGCCAACCGTGAAAAACTCATGCGATAGTCTCCCCCAAATTGCGCGCTTCGAACGGCAAGTTCGGGCCGACTCCCGGTGTCAAAACCAGGACTCGTTTCTGCTAAACCGGCTGCCGCCGGACAGGCGTCTCACGGCCCCGGACGCCTGTATCACACCATATCACGAATCAAACCCCATGTCGGACATTTTAGTGTAGTCCGCAGGTACTGCGTGGAAGGAAACCTAGCCAAGCGAACGCGAGGCCCGCTTTTGATTTGAAGAGCGCAACAAGCGCACTCTATGAGCGCACGGTACTCGCAAACTGGTCTACGCCGTTAAACGGCACGTTCTTTTTCAGCATGTGGTAGATCGCCCGCGCCAGCTTGTGGGCCAAGATAGTGAGCGCCTTCCCCTTTCCATGCAGCTTGGTCAGGTCATCTATCAGCTTCTTGGCCGAAGGGTTATGGCGAACGAAGAGCACAGCCGCCTCGGAGAAGGCCCACTTCAGATGGGCGTTGCCGATCTTCGCGCCACCGGTTCCCATCTTCTTACTGTTCGATTCGTGAATGCACCTCACTAGCCGGCAGTACGAGGCGAAGTCCTGAACGGTCGGAAAACGCTCGATGTCGTGGGTCTCGTAGAACATCACCAGGCCCAGGATCTGACCTATGCCATGGATAGATCGTAGGAGCATGAGGGCGTGCCGGTCCTGGCGCCGTGCCGTCTTCTCAATATCCGGTTCCAGGACTTTGAACACGTCGTCATAGGCATCGATCATAGCGAGGTCGACCTGCACAATCTTTCGTACCTGCGGGTCGGGAAAGTGCTGACCCACTTCCTTACGGTTACCCTCACAGGAGAGATTGACACCAATCTCGGGCAGGTTGTACTGGATCGCAGTGTTCTGTATGTGGGCCAGGAGTTCAGCCCTCTTGTGCACTAGATGGTTCCTTCGTCTCAAAAGATCGCGTGTGGCGCGCATCTCGGGAGGGTAGACGTATGCCACCGGGAAGGAGCCTCCGCGTAGAAGGACCTCGATCTTATGAGAGTCGATCTTGTCGTTTTTGGCTTTATCGCCGTGGACTGCTTTCATAAAGAGAGCGTGGCCCAGGATGAACTCGATTCCTTCCCTACAGCAGAGATCGGCGAGCCAATACCAGGCAAACATACATTCCACTCCTACCACCAAGTCGTCCCGGAACGGGGCGACTGTTTTAGGGAAGCTTTCCGGCGAAGTTGCAATATTGCGATGCAAGAGCACTTCACCTGACGCATCCAGGATGCAGAGGAACATTTTCCGGGCGTGGAGATCAATTCCACAGTAGTGTTTGTGCGTTTTCGTGTAAAATTTCATGGTAAGGCCTCCTTTGGAGAATGGTTTCTCGCAAAGTCCAGCATACCTCAAAAAAGCGTATGCCCAAGGGGGGGCCTTACATAGTATCCGATCGTTTTCGAAACCTACGGGAATTACCTCGAAGGGGTCGACGAGGATTACGAAGACATTCTGGATTACTTTGGGAGGGGTTTCGTGGAGTACAAAAAAAGCCCCTGTCCTTCTACAGGGCACTTTCTGGTGAAAGTCCTTGTGAAAGCCAGGGGCTCACGCTGCGTAAATAGCTGACAACACAGCGTTTATAATGGCGGAGAGATAGGGATTCGAACCCTAGGTGACTTGCGCCACACCTGATTTCGAGTCAGGCACCATCGACCACTCGGACATCTCTCCGTTTTCTGATTTTAACCGCTTCTTCCGCGCCCGCAAGGCACTGAAAAAGTTTGAAAGCAGCGCCGAGGTCTCCTCGCCCCTCACCCCGGAGGTGAGTGCCACGCTGTGGTTCAGCCTCGCATCGTTGGACAGATCGTACAGGGAACCTGCCGCGCCTCCCTTGGGATCGAAGCTACCGAATACCACCCGCTCCAACCGGGAGAGGATCACCGCTCCCATGCACATTGTGCACGGCTCAAGGGTCACATACAGGGTCGCTCCACCCAAGCGCCAGCTGGAAAGCTTCCGCGCCGCCTTCCGGATGGCGATCAGCTCGGCGTGCGCCGAGGGGTCCTGGCTGCTCTCCCTCAGGTTATGCCCCCGGCCAATCACCGCGCCGGCTTTGACTACCACAGCCCCGATGGGTACCTCGCCTAGCGCCTCGGCCCGCCTGGCCTGCGCGATGGCCTTCCCCATCCAGTAAAGGTCGTCCTTCTCCATCCTGTCCTTCTCGAACTGCCGACTCAACGAGTTCTGAAAGCTACCATGCGGGCAAATCCCCTGTCAAGCGCTTTCAGTGCAGCCCCTCGCCGGTGGTGGTCATCACCAGCTGGCCGTGCTTCACCCCCTTGACCCCGATCAGCTCGTCGGCAATCCTGCGCACCTCGCGCACCTTGCCGCGCACCACCAGCACCTCCAGGCAGTTGTGCGCGTCGAGATGGACGTGCAGCGCCGAGACGATCTGGTCGTAGTGCGCATGCTGCTGCTCGGTCAGTTTGTCGGAAAGATCGCGCACGTGGTGGTTGTAGACCAACGTCACGGTGCCGACCCCCTCCTTCTCCCCTTCCTCCCACTCAAGCTCCACCTGCGCGGCCCGGATCAGGTCGCGGATCGCCTCGGAGCGGTTGGCGTACCCCTTGCGTTCGATCAGCCTATCGAAACTCTCCAGCAGCTTGTCGTCCATGGAGATGCCGAACCTTACCGTCTCACCCATCGTTGACTCCCCGTCCTGATTGTGGAATTGCGCGCACTATACCGAAAAAGCGCATCGGAGTCAAAAACTGCGTGTGCGGGGGAGGTACACGCCAGCGCCGTGGACCGATACCCGGTTTTTGCCGCCCCGTTTCGCGGCATACTGGGCGCTGTCGGCCTGGCTCGGCAGATCCTGCACGCCGCACCCCTGCGGCTCCCGGCGGCACGCCACACCGAAACTCCCGGTGACGCTGAGATCCCCGAACTCGAAGCTGAAGCAAAGTGAGGCGATCCGCCCCCTAATCCGTTCCGCCACCCCCGCGGCGCTGGCCTCGCCTGCACCTGGGAGCAGGACCGCGAACTCCTCTCCGCCGTAACGCGCGGCCAGATCCCCCCCGCGGCACTCCTCGCCGATCGCCCGGGCGACGTCGAGCACCTCGTCACCCGCAGGAGGGTCAAAACGGTCGTTGCTGGACTTGAAGTTGTCGATGTCAATCATCAAGAGCGAAAGCGGGGCCGGCTCCCGGCGCCCCCCCCCGATGGCGAGCAGTTCCTCGAAGGCCCGCCGTTTAAAAAGACCGGTCATCGCATCGCGCAGCGCCCGCTCGCGCAGCCAGCTGTGGACGCGGGCCTCGCCAAGCGAGGCCGCAAGGCACTAGGCGATCCCCGCCAGCAAGAGCGGGACAGCTGCTGCGGCTCCCCCTCCACCTGGTAGAGGCGCAGCTAACCGAGCCCCTCAGGAAGCGACAGCCTGACCTCAGCTTCCATGACGCCGGTCGAGCGACCCGAGACACCGCGCTCCGAGGGGCCTGCGTGCAGCGCACCGAGCCCCAGTCGCTGCAGTTCGGTCCCTTCCCCTTCGCTACGCGTCGGGACGAAGGCCAGGCTTTCCTGCTCGCTGTTCCGGGCAAAGGAGAAGAGCGCCAGACGACAGGGGGAACAATCGTTGAGCCAGGCGGCTGTGCTGCAGACGTCCGCAGGATCGAGATGCGCGTATACCGCACGGCAGAAGGCAACCGCGTAACGGGCCTCCTTGAGCCGCTGGGTCAGCGCGTGGGCCTTTGCGCGGGCCAGGTCCGCCTCGCGCGGGTGATTTAACGCGGCGAAAGGTTCACTTAACTTGCCTGCACCGGCACCGGCTTTCACTAGCCTCATTTCCCATCCTGGCGCGCAGCGGCGGGCACTCGGCCCCGGCCTCAAACAGACAGGCCGGAATCTGCCGCAAATTGCATCCGCTGGGCAGATCTGTCAACAATTACCATCTACTGGCCGGGCAGGCAATGAATCAGTCAATGGGGAAGAAGCAACCGGGGATTTCCTTAGAGGGTCACTGTCGCAGGCCAATGGCGGAGAACCAAGGGAATGACTTTCCTCAGCGGAGAACGACGGCTCGTCACAACCTGCAAGTGGCAACCCACGCCTCACTTCTAGGCTTAGCAAAGAGGGGAGCTTCCCCGGGAAGGTGGGGCTTCCGGCGTCCCGGCACGCTCCCAGTTAGGTGGAACGCCAGGGAGATAAAAAGGCAAAATCGCCCGGGAGACGGTTTTACCAGAGCGAGGAGAGACCCTCGCGGACCGCGTACTTGGTCAGCCCCGCGACGTTGTTCAGGTTGAGTTTTTTCATGATGTTGAGGCGATGGGTTTCCACGGTCTTAACCGAGATGCTCAGCGTGAAGGCGATGTCCTTGGTGTTCCTGCCGTCCGCCGTGTGGCGCAGCACATCCTGCTCCCGCTTGGAGAGGACCACGAAGTTGCCGAGTGTATCGTGGGAAGCTTTCTGGGTGTACATGTTGATGAGGAGTTCGGTAATCCTCGGGTCGAGGTAGGATTTCCCCGCGGCAACGGCTCGGATCCCTTTTTCCAGTTCCGCGATGACACACTCCTTGCCGAGGTACCCCTTGGCGCCCGCCTTGAGGGCCGCGGTCACGTTGGCACGGTCCTGGCTCGAGGAGAGGATGAGCACTGCCGTGGCGGGTGAGTCTGCAATGATGCGCTGGGTCGCCTCGATACCGTTCATCACCGGCATGACCAGATCCATGACAACCACGTTGGGACGAAACTGTGCGGCCTTGGCCACCGCATCCCGGCCCTCGGACGCTTCCGCAACCACCTCCAAGTCTACGGTCCCCTTCAACAGAGACTTCAACCCCTCACGCACTATCTTGTGGTCGTCCACCAGCAGTACCTTGATGCTCATGAAACCTCCTTTGGAAAGACAAATACCGTGATGCCTGACAGATGATAAAAAAACACTCCGTTTATTTAACTAGATCACTCAATCACACATCACTATTAACCTGCGCCTGCATCGGGCCGAGCACCCTGGAGAGCTCGTCCGACAGCTGCTTCATGTTGTAGGGTTTCGCCACCATGCCGTTCACCTGGAACTCTCTTTTTTCGTCCAGAAAAGGGTCGGCGGTGTACCCGCTGGATATGACCAGCACCGCGTCCCGGTCGAGGCCACGGATCAGGTGCGCCGCCTCCTTGCCCCCCATGCCGCCCGGGACCGTCATGTCCAGGATGACCGCGGCAAACGGCTCTCTCCTGGCCAAGGCAGCACGGTAGAGGCAGACGGCCCCGGCGCCGTCGCTGCAGGTGGTCGCCCGGTACCCGAGCCTGGTCAGCATCAGCGCGGCGAGGTTGCGGATCATCTCCTCGTCGTCCATCACCAGCACCCTCCTGTCGCAGGGGGTGGCGAGCAGCTGCACCGGCGCCGCTTCCGGCTCACACACCTCCTCGCAGACAACACCGGAGGCAGGCAGCAGAAGCTCGAAGCTCGATCCGGCTCCTGGCGTCGAGGAGACGCTGGTGGCGCCCTCGTGCCGTTTGACGATGGAAAAGACCGAGGCCAACCCGAGCCCCGAGCCGGTCGCCTTGGTGGTGAAATAGGGATCGAAAATCTTCGGCATATGATCCGGGGCTATGCCGCACCCCTGGTCAGCGATGACGATCTTCAGGTACTGACCGGGGGAAAGGCTGCGGGGATCGTCAGCGCCGATGACCTGATTCACGGCGCTTATGCTGAGTACCCCGCCCTGCGGCATGGACTGGACCGCGTTGAGGATCAGGTTGTTGAGCGCCTGATGGATCTGCCCGGCGTCCGCGTGCAGGCACCAGAGATCCTCGGCAAGCTGCAGATCGGCCTTGCAGTTCCCTCCGCTTAAAAAGAGCGAGGCCGCCTCGCAGATCAACGGCGCGGTCGCCAGCGACTTCTTCACCGGCTCACCGCCGCGGGCGAAGGTGAGCAGCTGCCGGGTGAGGGCCGCCGCCTTGGCCACCGCCTTTTCGCTGTCGTCCAACCGTGCATCGGCCGCATTACCCTGATCCAGCTGCGCCCTGGCAAGCGAGATGTTGCCGGCGATCGCCATCAGTATGTTATTGAAATCGTGGGCGATCCCTCCGGCCAGCACGCCCAGCGACTCCAACCGTTCGTTCTTCTCCCGCTCCATCTGCAGTTTCCTGCGTTCGCTCACATCCGAGTAGAGCGCGGCCACCTGCCCCTTGGACGGGGAGTACACCTGCACCTCGAAGTGGCGGTCCGAGGCCGCCGAGTGATGTTCCAGGGTGGCCGGGGCGCCGGTGGTGGCCACGGCGGCCAGGCAGCTCAGCCAGCGCTCCTCGAAATCGGGGAACACCTCGGAGAGGGTTCTGCCGACCAGGTCGCTGCGATTCTGGCAGGTCAACCTCTCGAAAGCAGGATTTACCTCGACGAAGCGGTAATCCACCCCCCCGTCACCGCCGATTACCGCCTCCAGCAGGGAGAACCCCTCCTGCAGCGAGGTGAAAAGACCCCGGTAGCGAGCCTCGCTCTCCTGCAGCTCTTCGGTGGCGCGCATGCGGTCGGTGATGTCGAGGTTGGCGCCGATGAAGCGGCTCACCCCCTCGGCATCGAAGTACATCTTGCCATGGGAGGCGATCCAGTGCACCGAGCCGTCCAGCCAGATCACCCGGAACTCCTGGTGGTACGCCCCGGCGTTGACCCCTGAGATCGCCTCATCCACCGCCTGGTCCACGGCCTGGCGATCCTCGGGATGAACGCGGGCTATCGAGGTCCGGTAGTCGATGTGGCTCCCCGCCGCGATCCCGTACATGTTGCAGCAGCGCTCGTCCCAAAAGACATCGCCCGAGTCCAGCCGATAGTCCCAGGCCCCCAGGTTGGCAGATTCCAGCGCCAGGCGCAGCCGCTCCCCGCTCTCTGCCAGCTGTTCGTGCTGAGCCTTCACCGTGTTCACCAAGGCAATTCGTTCCAGGCAGTCGTCGATCGCCTCGAAGAGAAACCCGTTGCCGATCGGCTTCATCAGGTAGCGGTTCACTCCGATATTGATGCAGTCCAGCAAAAGATCGCTGTCGCTGTGGGCGGTGATGATGATGATCTGGGTCTGGGGGGCGATGCTGCGGACCTGCTGCGACATGGCGAGGCCGTTCATCCCGGGCATCTGGATGTCGGTCATCACGATCTCGGGTTTCAGCTCCCGGAAAAGCCGTAAGCCTGCCCCGCCGCTTTCCGCGACATGCAGGGTAAGCTCCGGGTACCTCCTCTCCAAGGTCGACCTGAGCAGGTCCCTAGCGTCGGGATCATCCTCCACGAGCAGCATGGTGCATTTGGCTGAGGTCTGATTGAGCGATGCCATTGGCGGATTTCTCCTGAAGGCAGAGGCTGCCCCTTTTGTACTATATGCTGATGCATGTGCTGATTGCAGAATTCGGGAACTACCTGTAGTAAAATCCATTGTCATAACGGGCAACGCAGCTACTAATCGGCAAACTGCCGATAGTCTGCTTCGGAGTGATATATACACAATCCCAGATTAACCTGATTACCTGACGTCGCGATCAACAGACATGAGATTCGTTCTATTAGAGTTAGCACAAGAACGGCCAGCATGTCTGTCAGGAGTTCTCAACTAATAAGCGATTAATCGTTATCTATTGGATAGTGCTGGGCGATGACTCTATCGGGCGGGGGTGATGCCGTGCAGTAGGGCGAAGTTCACCAGTGCCGGGATGTTGGCTACGCCAAGCTTCTGCATGAGCCTGGAGCGGTAAGTGTCGACGCTCTTGGGGGAGAGACCAAGCAGCGCCGCGATCTCCGAACTCGATTTTCCCTCCACGACCTGCTGGAAGATCTCCAGCTCGCGGCCGCTCAGCCTCTCCAGCGGGCTTTTCTGCGAGTTCTGCTGTCCGGAGCCGGGATGTTCCAAGGGGTTGACCACGCCGGCGCCGAAGTAATGGCGCCCCCTCATAAGGGTGCTGACCGCCGTGACGACCTCCTCCCCGGCACTCTCCTTGAGGAGGTACCCGCGGGCCCCCGAGCGCAAGGCGCGGTAGCAGTGCTCCGAGGAGCTGTACATGGAGAGGATGAGGACCTTGACGGCCGGCAGCCGCTCGCAGATGAGGCGGGTCGCCTCGATGCCGTTCAACTCCGGCATGCCAATATCCATAACGACCACGTCGGGCAAAAGTGACAGCGCCTGGGCCAGCGCATCCCGGCCGTTGACGGCGTTCCCCACCACCACGAAATCGCCGCGCGCCTCAAGATTCATCCGGAGCCCGTCGCGCACCAGGGCGTGGTCGTCGGCCAGCAGTATCCGTACCGCCATCTACCCTCTCCTCCTGATTTCGATGCTCACCGTGGTACCGTGCCCTGCGGCCGAATCGACCTGGAAGCTTGCGCCGATCAGCTGGGCTCTTTCGCGCATGATGGTGAGCCCCCACCCGGAACCCGAGGGGTCGGGCGATGCCGCCTGAGGCACGAAACCCCTGCCGTCGTCGGCTATGGAGAGCCGCAGCGAACCTCCCCGGGAGGCGAGGGTTACCGTGACCCCGGTGGCTGCCGCATGCTTGGAGACGTTGTTGAGGGCCTCCTGGCTGATGCGGAACAAGGCGATCTCCCGCTTGGCGGAAAGTCGCGGAAACCGGGGCTCGGCCTGGACGGAAATGGCGATCCCGGTGCGCTGCGCGTACTGCTCGGCATGAGAGCGGATGGCCGCCGCCAGACCGTACTCTTCCAGCTGGGTCGGACGCAATTCGACCATCAGGTTGCGCACGCTGCGGCTGATCTCCTTGGTCAAAAGGCGCGAGTCCTCCAGGATGGGTGCGAGGTTGCTTCCGGCATCCTGCAGCAGGCGGTTGCCAATGTGGGCCAGATTGAGGCCGAGCGCGGTGAGCACCTGCCCGATGTCGTCGTGCAGTTCCATGGCGATCCTTTTCCTCAGGTCCTCCTCCAGCACGATGAGCCGCCGGGCGTACTTCTGCTGGGTTTCTTCGGCAAGCTTGCGCTCAGTGATGTCCGAGGCCACCCCGGTGACGAAGGTGACGGCTCCGGAGTCGTCGCGCACCGGGTAGCCGCGGTCGCTGATCCAGCGCAGCGTACCGTCGGGGCGCCCGATGCGGTACTCCATGTGAACGGCATGGCCGTGTTCCAGAGCGTCCAGATCGCGCCCTACCTGCGCCACGTCCTCGGGCAGGACCGCCTCCATCCAGAGCCGCGGCTCCCGGTACAGCTCGGCGCAGCTCCGCCCCCAGATCCCCTCGAAGGCTGGGCTTACGTACAAAAGGGTATGGGTAGCCGGCGAGGTGAGCCAGAAGACCTCCCCGATGGTGTCGGCCATCTGGCGGAACTGCAGCTCGCTTTGCTGCAGCGCCTGTTCGGCCTCCTTGCGGGAGGTGATGTCCTCCACGAATCCTTCCAGGAACGCCCCCCCCTCGGCGTCCACCGCCCTCACGTGGAGGTTGGCCATGAAATGCGAGCCATCCTTGCGGCGGTACTCCACCTCCCCCTGGGCGTAGCTTCCCGTGCTGAGGGCCCGTTGCAGCAGGTCCTCGCGCTGCTCCTGGTGTGCGAAGAACCGGCCGGACCCGGTGTTGACTGCCCCGATCATCTGCTTGGGGCTTTGGTAACCGAACATCCTGGCAATGGTCGGGTTCACGCCCAGGATCCGGCCATCCAGGGTAGTCTGGAAGATGCCGAAAGGGGCGTTTTCGAAGATGCTCCGGAACCTCTCCTCGGACCGGCGCCGCTCCTCTTCGGCCTCCCTGCGCTCGGTGTTGTCGAAGACCATACCGCGGCTCATCAGGTACCCGCCATCCGCATTTCTGATCAGCTCCGCATTGACGATGACGGGGAAGCTGGAGCCGTCCTTGCGGATCATCTGGTACTCTAGATCCGAGATACGCCCCTGCTCCAGGAATTTCGGGAAGTTGGCGCGGAAAAGTTCCGCACCCTCGGCCGTCACCAGGTCGACGAAGCGCTTGACCCCGATGATTTCGTGGCGCTGGTAACCGAGCCAGCCGAGTTCCGTGTCGTTGATACGGACGAAGAGGCCGTTTGCGTCCAGCGAATGGTAGCCGCAGGGGGCGTGGTTGTAGAGGTCCCGGACCTCGTCGGCATAGACGAGGAGCATCTCCTCGGCGAGCTTACGCTCGGTGATGTCCCGGCCGACGGCCTGCAGCTCCACCAGCCGCCCCTGGGCATCGAAGAAGCCCCGGTTGACGAACTGCATCCAGCGCACCTCTCCGGCGCCGGAAATGATCCGGTTTTCTATCACGACCACCGGGTTGCTCGGCGAGAGCAGCTTCAGCCGTTTTTCGACCGTCGGCAGGTCGTCGGCGACCGCGTTGGGCTGCCAGTTCCCCCCGAGCAACTCGCCTTGCGTCTTGCCCAAGAATCGGCAACAAGCCTGGTTCGCAAAGGTGAATCTGCCGTCAGGGCGATGCCTGGTTATCAGCTCGGTCTGGTCCTCCACCACCGCGCGATAGCGCTGCTCGCTGAGCGAGAGAGCCTCCTCGGCCCGTTTCCGCTCGGCGCTCTCGACCTCGAGCCGGGTGTTGCGACTTTCCAGTTCGCGGGTGCGCTCCTGCACCAGCAGGTCCAGTTGCTCCCGGTGGCGGTGCAGCTCGGTGCTGTCGGTAAGGGTGACCCGGTACCCACCGCTGCGCGGCCGGGCACAGAGCAGATGCGCCCAAAAGACTTCGCCCTCCCCGGCGAAAACCAGACGCAGTTTGCAGGTCTGGGGGGCCGTCTCGGTGACCTTGCTGCGGTGCCGGCAGAACTCGGGCTGGTCCTCAGGGGAGATGTAATGGACCAGCGCCTCGCCGACCAAAGCGCCTTTGGCCACGCCGAGCATGGCTGCGGCGGTCAGGTTCGCCTCCACTATCACCCCGTTCTCGGCGAGGGTAAGGTAGCCGACCGGCGCCATTTCAAACAGGTCAAAGTAGCGCGCCTTGGCCTCTTCCAGCTCCTGCTGGGCGCGGAGCAGTTCCTCGTTCTGCAGCTCCAGGTCGACCTGAGCCACCTGCAGACGGTGCAGATTGCGCTGCGCCTCCTCCAGCGACAGCAGCGCAACGGGAGCGGCATCCCCGCCCCGGCAGCTTTGCTCGTCGTGTCCGCCCAGCCGGTCGCCAGCGCCTGAGGCTCCGCCAGGTCCCGCATCGGCTGCGCCCCAACCGGAGAGGTTAGACTCGGATTTTTCTGGTTTCATACCATTCCTTCCCTTCGCGTTGGCTGCACGGCGAGGGGCCGGCTCTGAGTCAGCCGGAAGCGGTGACCTCCCCGCCGCGCCGAACCACGGCCTTTGATGGCGAGCCGGCGGGGCGAAGCCGCATGCACCGGAGTGGACTCAATATCAATGCGCTTAGGCGGGAATCATACCATGGAATGCTATCCAGAGGTAATCTGAAATGAGAATAACCCGGAAGAGATGTCTATCTGGTGAAAAATTTTCCTGGTAAGCCGTGGCAGTTTTTGTTTTTGCGAAATAGTTGGTGCCACCGCCACTGTATGATCGGGGACTATAATTTGCCTGGTTTTGCCGACACGGCATGTTATGTCAGACAAAACCCGACAGATTCATAAAACACGTCTAACGACAAGGTGAGTCCGGTAACTCACGTCGTCAGGTAGGCTCGGACGCCGTCCTCAAAGCGGATCGGTTCGAACCCGAAGCAGGTGCGCCAGCTACCGTCGCAGCAGTTTCCCTGAACCAGCATCTCGATCTGGTCGGTGCTGATCGGGAAGAAGGGAAGGTGCTGCAGGACCGGCACCACAAGCCGCATCAGCCCGAGCGGATTTTTCACCTTGAGCACCCCCTTTTTACCCAGGACGCGGGACAGGGTGTCCAGCAGTTCGTTGTAGCTCATCCGGTCCGGCCCGCACAGCTCGTAGGTCTGCCCCACGGTTTCCGGCTTTTCCAGGGCGTCCACGAAGCAGCGGGCCACGTCGTCGGCCGAGATCGGCTGCAGCAGGTATTCGCCGTCGCCGATCACCGGCAAGGCCGGCAGCACCCTCAGGAGCCCCGCCAGCTTGTTGACGAAGTCGTCCTTGGGGCCAAAGATGAGGGAAGGGCGGAAAATGGTGTAGTTGAGCCCCGAGTCGCGCACCTCCTGCTCGCCACGGAACTTGCTCCGGAAATAACCGGTACCGGCGCCGGCGCAGGTGCCGAGCGCGGACATCTGCAGGTGGCGCCGCACCCCGGCGTTGCGGGCGGCGCAGACCATGTTGCGCGTCGCCTCTACGTGGAGCCTTTCGAAGGTCACCCCGCGCTGGGGGAACTCCCTGATGATCCCGATCAGGTTGATGGTGGCATCGAACCCGCTGGCCGCGGCGGCGAAGCTCGGCAGGAGCGTCGCGTCCCCCTCGAACTCCTCCACTCCCGGCGCGCTTCCGGCGCTTCTCTTGTGCACCAGGAGCCGGATGCTGTGCCCCCTGGCCAGGAGAGCCCTGCGCACATGCCCCCCCACGAACCCCGTGCCGCCCGCCAGAAAAATCCTCATGCCCCCTCCTTGGCGGGTGACCCCGCTTTTGAACAGTGTACCAGCTGCCGGGAAAATCGCCATGACGGGCCAAAGTGTATACAATCACCCTTGTGCTCCGGAGCGTACTGTGTTAAAAAAAGGTTCTAATAAACGCTGGAGGAGAAGAGCCATGGCAGAGATAGAGCAGGGAGACGTTTGCTACACCTTTGAAGCCGCGATAGAGATGGCCGCCCAGATGGAAGACGAGGGGTTCCGCAGTTACCTGGCCGCGCTACGCATCGTGAAGGACAAGGCTGCCCGGCTGATATTCAAGGACGCGGCGCTCGACGAACTGGAGCACAAGCACCAGTTGGAGAAATGGCTGGTCGAAGGACAGATGAAGGGAGGGACGGATCTCCAGCAGCCGGTCCCGACCATGAACCTCGACTACGTGCTTGCCAAGCGTGAACTGCATGCCGGCTCGGACGCGCGCGAGGCGCTCGCCTACGCCATCCACCTGGAAAAGGGGTCGATAGAGTTCTACCAGAAAATGTCGCGCGGGTGCGAGGGCGCGCCGATGGCGGTGCTTTTCAAGCAGATGCTGGCCGACGAGACCCGGCACCTGCAAGCGTTGGAAGATCTCTACGAGTGCCATTTCATGGCTGAGAACTAAGAAAAGCCCCACCCCTTGTTACGGGGCGGGGCTTTTCTTTTTCCGACTGCATACTGGTAGGAGCGGCATTCCTGCCGCGAATTTTCGCGTCCTGGAGAACGCTCCTACGGTGTCTCCAGAGATTTTCCGTTAAACCGCTCCCTAGAGGATCTCGACCAGCCGCAGATCGAAGTTGAGCGCCTGGCCAGCCAGAGGGTGATTGGCATCGATGGTGATCGTCTCGTCGTTCATGTCGGTAACCAGCACCTGGAAGATCTGGCCGTCCTCCTGGGTCACCTCAAGCTGCTGCCCTATTTCCGGCTTCATCTCCGGGGGAAGGTCGCCGCGCGGCACTTCCGCCACCATCTCCTCGATCCGCTCCCCGTACGCATCCTCGACCGGGATATGGATCGTCTTGGCCTCTCCCACCTCAAGTCCGAGCACTCCCCTGTCGAAACCGGGAATCACCTCCCCGCCGCCGATGACGAATTCCATCGGGCCCGACTCGCAGCCGCACTCGTCCTCCGAGCACTCCGAGGAGTCGAACACGGTGCCGTCGTCGAGCCTCCCTGTATAATGGACCCTGACGCGGTCCCCTTCTTTAGCCTGTGCCATAGCGCACCACCTTTTTTGTTTGTTGGACAAATCCACTCGAGAATATCAGATTGCCGGGCTACTTTCCATAATTAATTCCGCGGGGCACGCTCCCGCCAGGCAGGCTCTATCTTCCGTTGCAACGGCGGCCCGTCCGCCTGTTCGCGTCCTGGAGGACGCTCCTACGGGTGGCCTCGGAGTTCACCCTTCACTTCCCGGCCGGGAAATGGTATGTATCTGGGAGGAGGCACCATGCAAACCAAGAACAGGTCCACGCTCTTTAACGGGCTCGTGATAGATGTGGAACAGATGGATGTCCTTATCGGAGACCAGGGGTGGTACACCTACCAGATCGTGCACCATCCCGGCGGGGCAGCCATCCTGCCGCTGCACGAAGACGGCAGCATCACCTTGATTCGCCAGCTGCGCCCCGCCGTGGACGGGTTCCTGCTGGAGCTTCCCGCCGGCCGCCTCTCCAAGGGGGAGGAGCCCAAGCTGTGTGCCGCCCGGGAACTCGTCGAGGAGACCGGGCTCAGCGCGGCATCCCTGGAGCCGTTGGGCATCCTGCATCCCTCCCCCGGCGTGTTCGACGAGGTGATCCACCTCTTCCTCGCCACCAGGCTTTCCCAGGGCGAGGCGGTTCCGGAGGCGTACGAGGAGATCGACTGCGTCCGGATGCCGTTTCGGGAGGCGCTGCAGATGGCCATCGAGGGCGCGATCACCGACGGTAAGACCATCGCCGCCCTCTTGCGCGCCGGGAGGCTCTTCACATGATACTGGTAGAACGGGTGGGGGCGGAGCTGGCGGGCATGCGGCTGGACGACGGCGTGAAGCTGATCTTCCCGCAGTTCTCCAAGGGGGAGATCCGGCGGGTCATCGACTGGGGCGGCTGCAATGTGTCCCAGGCGCTGGTGCGGGTCGCTTCCCGGACCCTCAAGGAGGGCGACGAGATCGCCTTCGGGGTGATGGCACTGGAGCGCTGCGTCGAACTGACCTACAGCAAACAGGAACTGCTCTACGAGGACAAGGATTTCCTGGCGGTCTGCAAGGCGGAAGGGTTCAACAGCCAGCGCACCCCGTACCAGTTGAAGGGTACCGTCGAGTACGCGGTGGACTGCTACCTGAAGGCGCTGGGTCTCAAGGACCCGGCCCGCGTGGTGCACCGCCTGGACCGCGGCACCAGCGGGGTGATGTTTTTCCCGAAGCACAAGCAGGCGGCCACCCTGATCTCCAATCTACTCAAGGAAGGAAAAGTACAGAAGACCTACTGGGCTCTGGTCTCAGGCGCGCCGGACCAGCCCGAGTGGAGCGTGAACGCGCCGATCGACAAGCTGAGCAAGTTCAGGTACGGTGTGGCGCTCTCCGGCAAGCAGGCGCGCACCCTGTTCCGGGTGATCGGCCAGAGGGACGGGGTGACGGCGATCGAAGCGAGGCCGCTCACCGGTCGCACCCACCAGATACGGGTACACTTAAGTCACGGAGGCTTTCCGATCATCGGTGACGAGAGCTACGGCGGGATACCCGCGCCCCGCATGATGCTGCACTGCCGCAGCATGCGTTTCACCGGGTTCAAGGGGAAGATCGTCGAGGCCGTGGCGCCTCCCGATGCCGCCTTTGCCGAGATGGCACCGGATCTGGAATGAATCCGGCTGACTGTCAGCAGATGTAAACCCCACAGTAAAGCGTTGACTACCTGCGCTCATTGGCGACTTGGAGGCATTGTGAAAAAGAAACCTTTGACCATACTATTCCCCGTAGTCCTTGCCATTGCCTGCGCCATCGCAGTCTGGGCCAACGAGCCGGCAGCGACACAACCTCCCCGTGACAAGTGCGCCAAACCCGCCAAGGCGGCCCCCTGCGACGACTGCGCAAAGGATGGGATGACGGCTGCGGAATGCGCCAAACTGAAGACGGAAGGGAAACCGTGCGGCGCAGGGTACGACAAAGGCGCCAAGCCCCAGCAGGAGAAGAACCTCTGATTGCCTCCCGAAACCTGAAGGCACCAACTTAGCGGTGAGAACATTTTCTAGGCCAGCGGCCACCTGGTCGTGTGCGGATCGAAGTGAAGCTCTGCGCCCGGCCCCGCCCCACCTCTCAAAAGCGCCCTCACGGGCGCTCCGTCCCCCCCCTTGACCTTGAGCGGCAGGCAGATCAGCTCGTATTCCCCAGGCTCAACTTCCGCCAGGTTCAGCCCCTCCAGGATCAGGACCCCGTTGTCGAGCAGCGTCCGGTGCACCTCGCCATCCCCCTCCACGCTCTCGATGGAAAGGTAGTCGATCCCGACCAGCCTGACACCCAGCTCCACCAGGTACCCGGCAGCCTCCACCGACAAGGCGGCGAAATCGCTGCGAAACCCGCTCTCGTTCCAGAGCTGGGAGTTGTTGGTCTTCAGGATGAGCCGCTCGACTCCCCGCACCGGCAAACGCTCCAGTTCCCTGCGGCCGATCAGGGGCACCCCGGGAATTCCCACTACCAGCGCCTTGCCGACCAAAAGCCCGAGCGGGATCTCGTCAACAGGGAGTCCCCGGTCACTGAAGTGGCGGGGCGGATCGAGGTGGGTGCCGGAATGGGTGCAGAGGGTGAGGCGGGAGACGTTGGCCGGGTCACCCTCGGCGACCCTGGTCCAGGGAGCGATGGTGACCGGGAAGTCGCCCGGGTAAAAGGGAAGCTCCGGGGAAAGAGACATGGTAATGTCATAGATTCGCATCGGCATCTCCCGTCTACGCCTGAGCCTCTTCCCGATCCACCTCGGCGACCAGCCGGTCCAGGTCCGCTGCCTCGAAGCCGAAATGCTCACCGCAGAACTCGCAGGTCACCTCGGCACCGTGCTGCTCTTGCCGCAGTGAAACGAGTTCCTTCTTCCCCATCGAAATGAGCACACGTTCGATCCGCTCCCTGGAGCAGCTGCAGGCAAAGGCGAGCTCCCTACTTTCCAGGGTGACAAAGGGAATCTCCGAGAAGAGCAGCGCCAGGATTTCCTCTGGGTTCTTGCCTCCCCGTAAAAGTTCGCTCAAGGGTGGCAGCTTTTCGATGCGCGCCATGAGCTCCTCGACGACCTCGGGATCGACCGGAGGCACCGCCTGGATCAGGAAGCCGCCTGCGGCCGAGACCACCCCGTCCGGTTCCACGAATTCGGCGAGACCCACGGCCGAGGGTATCTGCTCCGACTCGACCAGGTAGAGCGCCAGGTCCTGCGCGATTTCGCTGCTGTAAAGCTGCGTGGTGCCGCGATAGGGCTCCTTGAGACCCAGGTCCTTGGCAACGGTCAGGAACCCGGCCCGGCCCAGGGCTCCCGCCACATCCAGCGCGCCGTCGGCTCGCAGCAGATCCACCTGCGGGACGCCCACGTAACCGCGCACGCTCCCGTCGCTGTCCGCCTCGACGATGATCTTTTTCAGCGGGCCGTTCCCCTCGAAGCGAAGCGCGACCCTCTGGCCGGTCTTAAGCAGCGCGCCCATCAGGGTTCCCGCCGTCAAGGCCCGCCCGAGGGCGGCCGAGGCCGTGGGGAGCGTGCCGTGCCGCTTGCAGACGTCATCTACCAACGCGGTGGTGACGCAGGCAAGCCCCCTGACACTGCCGGACTTGGCTAGGATACGCACCAGATAATCTTTCATAAGACCACCCCCACACGGCCGACAATTTCCCCATCCTTGAGGCCCAGCTCTTTTAGCGTAATGAGATCCCAGACGTTGAGATTGAGCCCCTTGACCCGGTAGTCGAAAAGCCTGGCGAGTTGCGGTACCCGGGTGAGGTCGCAGGTGATCAGGTCCCCGGAGCAGCTCAGAAAGGGGATATGCAGCACCACCTTCCTGGTAAGCCAGTCGAAATCGACCGGTCCCACCTTCTCCAGTTTCAGCAGCACGCATTTTCTGGCCGAGCTGAACTCCATGCCGTGGATGGTGAAGGTGGCTGAAAACGGGAGGACGGGCAGGAACCGTTTCTTCATCTTGCCCGTGATTTCCCCGTACCCGTCAAAGAGTGCTATGGAGAATTCCACGATCTCGTCGTCCAGGGCGCGCCCCAGGAATTCGCGCTGCAGGTAGCCCTGCGAGATCCGGAAGGCCCGCTTGGTCAAGAGGTCCTTCAGGCTCTGCTCCTTCACCAGTTCGACCAGGGCGGGATTATTGAGCCTCTCGTTGATCTTCTCGGTGAACTTCTCGAATATGCTCATCCTATTGTACTCCGGAAACCATCCGCCACCACCAGCTACACTAGCCCCGCAGTATAGTTGAACTCTGAGGCTCCCGCGACGCCGAGGCACTTGCGGTACGCCTCCAGAGCCCGCTCGCGCTCCTCGGGGTGCAGGTGCGACAGGTCGAGCAGGAAGGAGCCGCAACCAAGCGCGCGCAGCTCGTTTCGGTACTGGGTAAGGGCGAAGGGTGTCTGGGCGTTCACCACAGTGAGATGGTCCTTCACCTTCACCGAATAGACGTCGCCGCGATCGGAAACCAGCGGCGCCTCACCCTTGATCTCCTTGATGGCGATCTTGGAGGTGATCACCGCAACGGGTGCGTAGAGCAGGGCCCCCCGCTTGATCTTCAGGTCGCAGGCGAGCAGCCATGCCATGTTTTCGCGGTCGTCCTCGATGTAGAGGGTCGCCCGGACGGCGCCCAGCTCCTGCCAGGTCAAGAGTGCCTGGCTGTTCAGCGAATAGAGCCGGTAGTCGGTGGAAAGCTCGGCCTCGGTCCCCTTGAAAAACTGGAAGTGGGACAGGTTGGTGAGTTCGAAACGCCGGAAACCGGCGCGCAGTATGGTGTCGACCGCCTCTCTGAAAAAGGGGAGATCGGCCTCGAAGATGATGAAGGGGAGCTGCCAGATGACCCGCTCCTCGTCCCCCTTAAGCTTGCGGGCGAACTGCGGCAGCTGGTGCATGTTGGCCCGGGAGACCGGGAGGATCACCTGGTCCACGATGTCCCGGTGCAGTTCGTGCCAGTCCTTTACCTGCTCGATCTTGACGGAAAGCTCGTCCTTCCCCTTGAAGGCGGGAGACGGGCGCCTTTTCACCAGCGCCGAGATCGCCTCGTCGCGCCCCATCCGGCTCTTCCTCTTCAACGCTCCCAGCGAGGCTTCGGCGAGCCAGACGTAGAAGCTGCGCCGGATCTCCTTAAGCTTCGGCGCGGGGATGAACATGGCGGGAAAGTCGGGGGCGCTCAGAGCGACGAGGCTGAACTGGGTGTCTCCGGTCTTGGAAAACTGCGCCTTCAGTACCCCCTCCATGTCCGAAGAACGGGATGCCTCCAGCTCCCCCAAGGGGAACGAGGTGGTCAACTGGCTTCCGAACACCTCGGCCTCGATCAGGAGCGTTTCCGCCTCATAGGAGAGTTTAAGGCTGCACGGGATGCTGTCACCGGTGACCCCGTCGAGACGCTTCAGGCAGGCGTTCTCACTCATGGTGAAGGCGGTCTCCGAGGAGACCTTGAACACGGAATCGCCCAGCTTGAAATCGAAGGGCGCCGGAGTGGAGACCAGCGTATTCTCCTTGGCGCTCATCACCGGCTTGTTGCAGACAAAGAGGTCCTTGATGGTGAAGGCGCGCCCCGCCATGTCTGTTTTCGGCTGCACCCTGACCCGGTCCCCCACGTGGAGCCGGTCCCGGGTCTCGAAGCTGATCCGGTGCCCCTTGATCTCCCTGATGTCCCCCAGGTAGCGCCCGGTGGCCCCTTTGATTGAGGGGGTGGAGATGTCGGTGGGCGCCTGCGAGGCGAGGAAGCCCTTGGTCGGCACCCGCCCGAAGGAAAGCTTCAAGAGCGCCTTGGCCTCGGTCACCGCCGCCTCGTGGCAGCCCGCAGCCGCATCAAGCACCATGCGGTAGGCGCCAATGACGCTCGCCACGTACTCGGCGGACTTCATGCGCCCCTCGATTTTCAGGGAGTGGACCCCGGCCTGCATCAGCGCCGGTATCATCTCGATGCTGGAGAAGTCGTTGGTTGAAAGATAGTACCCTTCCTTTCCCTTGTGCCTGTACTGGCGCCGGCAGGGCTGGGCGCAGCGCCCGCGATTCCCGGAGTGGCCGCCCAGGAAGGAGGAGAAGTAGCACTGGCCCGAAATGGAGAAGCAGAGTGCACCGTGGATGAAGCACTCGATCTCCGCGCGGCTGGATGCAACGATGGAGCTGATCTCGTCGATATGCAGCTCTCGGGCGAGCACCACCCGCTCAAACCCCAATTCCTCCAGTTGCCGGACGCCGAGCGAATTGTGGATGGTCATCTGGGTGGAGGCGTGCAGCGGGATGCCGGGAAAGAAATCCCGGGCCAGGCGCGCCACCGCCATGTCCTGCAGGATCACCCCGTCCACCCGCATCGCCTCCAGCGAGGCGAGGGTGTCAATGAGGCTCGGCAGTTCCGCCTCCTTCACCAGGGTGTTCAGGGTGACGTAGAGTTTTTTGCCGGTGCTGTGGGCGTAGGAGGTCATCCGCTCCATCTGTGAGAGGGTGAAGTTCTTCGCCTTGGCCCGCGCGGAGAAATCTTTCAGGCCGGCATAGACCGCATCCGCGCCCTTCTCCATGGCGGCGAAGAACGCCTCCAGGGAGCCCGCGGGCGAGAGGAGTTCCGGTTTCTTCGGGACAATCGGTTTATCGTTTATGGACATGGGCCTAGAGTACCGGAAGGGGGAGAAAGGGTCAAGCGGCATTGACGCGGTGAACATCTATCTCTTGGTATCCGCAAGGGCGGACTTGAGTCTCCTGAGTGGTGCTTGTTTATTCAACTCCCGCGACTATCAACAATCTCGCCCTTTGGGGCAGGGGTGAGGGACTTGCCCTGTGCGCCGGTTCCGCTTCGTGGAGACGACCTCACCCGCGCCCCCCTCCCGGAGGGAGAGGGAATAAAGAACGGATTCTGGAGTGTCAGTGAGGGAGGCGAAGTTTACTTGGTCTGAATCGGCAGATACTTGTAACGGGTCCTCTTCTTGACCAGGTTTGACAGGGAAAAGAGCTCCGCCTGGGAGATCACCCAGACGTTGTCCTCTCCTTTTAGCTTGATCGCCTTGGTGATGAAATCGGTACCGGTCACATTCCCCTCGAATCCGAGGCGTGCACGGACGGTTGCGGCCCGGTCGCTTTTCATGAAAATGCGCACCTCCTGCATCTTTTCCCAGCAGCAGGCGGGCCTGCGGGGGGCGGAGGCGAGCCTCTTGGCAAAAACCTCCTTCCCCTCCTCCTTCACACCCGAGGTCTGTTCATAAAGCTCGGCATATCTGCCATCGCACCAGCTGTCGAGGATCCGCTCGAAAGTCCCGCAGCACCTCCTGCTCCCCCCCGACGGGGTCTGGAACTTCACCTGTCTGCGGGCCTGGGCCGGCAGCACCGAGAACGCGATCAGCAAAACTGCAGCAGAGCAATGCTTCGCATAGTCACCCCCTTTTGCGGCATAGGTTAATCAATGCCAATGCTACCGCAAAAGGGGGGAAAGCGAGAACCTTCCCTACAGGCTCTTATCCGCCGCCGCCGCGAACAGCTTCAGCTTTTCCATCAGGGCCACGAACTTCTTCGGTTTGAGCGACTGCGGGCCGTCGGAGGAGGCCCGCTCGGGATCGGGATGCACCTCGATGATCAGCCCGTCCGCGCCCGCGGCAACCGCCGCGTATGACATGGGCGCTATGTAGTGGTAATTCCCGGTCCCGTGGGAAGGATCGACCACGACCGGCAGATGGGTCTTCGCCTTCAGTACGGGGATGGCGGAGAGGTCGAGCGTGTTGCGGGTCGCGGTCTCGAAGGTCCGGATGCCGCGCTCGCACAGGATCACCGATTGGTTCCCCTCGCTCATGATGTACTCGGCGCTCATCAGGAACTCCTGAATGGTCATGGACATCCCCCGCTTCAAAAGGATCGGCTTGTTGATCTGGCCTACCTTCTTCAAAAGGGCGAAGTTCTGGGAGTTGCGCGCGCCGATCTGCAGCATGTCCGCGTAGGAGGCGACCAGGTCGACCGACTCCGGGTCGATCACCTCGGTCACGAAGGGAAGCCCGGTCAGCTCGCGCGCCTTGGCGAGGAGCTTCAGCCCCTCCTCCTCGAGCCCCTGGAAGGAGTAGGGCGAGGTGCGCGGCTTGAAGGCGCCGCCCCGCAGCATCTGGGCGCCGGCGCTCTTCACCGCCAGCGCGCTCTGGATGATCTGCTCCTCGCTCTCCACCGAGCAGGGGCCCGCCATGACCACCAGCTCGGGGCCACCGATGACGAGAGTGTCCGAGATTCTGACCAAGCTCGGCTCCTTCTTGAGTTCCTTGGAGGCGAGCTTGTAGGGCTGCAGGATGGGAACCACGCTTTCCACCCCGTGCATGGACTCGATCGACTGCAGGACGCTCTTGCCCCGCTCGTCCCCAACCGCCCCGATCACGTCGCGGGTCGTTCCGTGAATGACATGGGGGGTGTACCCCAGTTCCCTGATCCGCTTGGTTACTTCGTCCCGGTCCTTCTTGGCTGCTCCCGACTTCATGACGACGATCATACGCTCTCTCCTTGTCCCCCGAAAAGCAAAGGGCCGGAAGGATTGCCCCCCGGCCCTGTTTCGTTTCAAGCTTTTTTCGGCTGCCAAGAACCGGAAAGGGGGGGGGGGAGGATCCTGTCCACCCCGGCTTTCGGTTCGTTAATTTAGTTCCAGCTACCCTAAATCACACACCTCTACCCGGGGAGACGGCCTAAAATAAAAGCCGCACCAAAAGTAAAAGTTCGTAAAGGAAAAGTAGCCAGTAGTGTTCATGGGGCTAGTATTTGCCAGTTTGCGCTCTCCTTGTCAAGAAAAAACTGTGTCGGCAATACACCAAGTTATTTGACAATCCGCACTCTTTCCGCTAATTTGGCTGCAGTGCACCACTGGCTCTCTGGTTGCGGACTTTTTGTCGATGCTACATTGGGGCTATTGGCAGCCTGGCTCCCTTCAAGGGCGCGTCCCTCTGATCCAAGGAGATTTAATGCTTTCTTGCAGTACCAAGTTACTGGAGAACGGACTACGACTGGTAGCCGTTAACATGCCGCACCTGCATAGCGCAGAAATAGCCGTCTACCTCAAGGCCGGCGGACGCAACGACCCCCCCGGAAAGTCCGGCATCTCCCATTTCCTGGAGCACATGCTCTTTCGCGGCTCCAGCGAATTCGCTTCCAACCTGGAACTTGAGATCGCCTTCGAGGCGATCGGCGGGAGCGTCAACGCGGCGACGGACGAGGAGACCACCTGCTACTTCTCGCGCATCCATCCGGACCAGATCCCGGAAGGGGTGAGGCTCTTCTCCTCCATGCTGCTGCGACCGACACTGGAGGGGATCGACATAGAGAAGCGCATCATCACCGAAGAGGCGCTGGAGGACATTAACGAGCGCGGCGACGAGACCAACCCCAGCAACCTCGCCAGCCGCCTGCTCTGGCCCGGCCACCCGCTCGGCATGCCGACCATAGGATACCTGGACACCATCAGGGGGTTCACCGAAGAGGACCTGCGGGCCTACCTGGCCGAGTACTACGTGCCCTCCAACGCGCTCATCGTGGCCGCGGGGAAGCTGGACCCGGAGCGCTTCTTCGCCGCCTGCGACACCTTTTTTGCGAACTGGGGCGGCCCGGGACCCAAGGCCCCGCTGGAGGCGCAGGGAGGGCAGCAGGAGCCCCGCTCGCTCTTCGTCAAGGACTCCGACAGCCAGGTGAACCTGCAGATCGCCTTTCGCGGCTTCGCGCGGCGCGACCCGCGCATCATGGGGCTCAGGCTGATACGCCGCATCCTCTGCGGCGGCGGCAGCTCGCGGCTGCACCTCTCCTTGAGGGAGAAGCTCGGCATCGTCTACTCGGTGGACGCCTCGCTTTCCGCCTACGAGGAGACCGGCGCCTTCGCCGTCGAGCTTGCCACCGCGCCGGAGAACCTGCTCCTGGCGGTCTCCGAGGTGCTCAGGGAGGTGAAGAGCCTTGCCTTCGAGACGATGGATGCCGCCGAGTTGCAGCGGGTGAAGGACGGCTACTTTTACGACCTGGAGTACAGCTCCGACTCCACCTACGAGATGCAGGTCCGCTACGGCTGGGGCGAGTTGATGAGCCTGGTGCACTCCATCGAGGAGGACCGGCTCGAGGCGGCCCACATCGAGGCGGCCGAGATCATGGCGAGTTCCCGGGCGCTCTTCGCTCCCGAGAACCTGAACCTGGTCGCGGTCGGCCCCTGGAAGGCGGCCTCCAAGCGCGCCGTGGAGAAGCTGGTCCGCGAATACCGGAAGGGTTGGGATAAACAACAGGAGAAGGCATGACGACGGCAATACTACTCATGTGCCACGGAAGCAGGATCCCCGAGGCGAACGACGCGGCGCGCGAGATCGCGTCGCGGGTAAAAAAGATGACCCAGTTCGATATCGTCGAGGTCTCCTTCCGCGAGCTGCACCTCCCCAACATCCAGCAGGGGGTGGACAGCTGCGTGGCGCAGGGAGCCCGGCGCATTCTCTTGGTCCCCTACTTCCTCTACCTGGGCGCCCACGTGCTGCAGGACCTCCCCGAAGAGCTGGCGCAGGCCAGGGAGCGCCATCCCGCGGTCGACATGGTGCTCGGCAAGCACCTAGGGGTGCACAACAAGCTCGCCGAAGTCGTCGTGGAACGGATCGCGGAGAGCCTGACCGAAGAGAGGTGGCACTGATGTCGGTGCATCTGAGCCCTGAGCAGATCGAGGCGGAATCCTTCAGGATCATCGAGGAGGAGCTGGGCCCCCACAACTGGTCTCCCCGGGAGTGGCCCATCGTGCGCCGCGCCATCCATACCAGCGCCGATTTCGAATATGCCAGGAGCATGGTTTTCTCGCCCAACGCGATCGAAAGCGGCATCGCGGCCCTGAAGGCCGGCTGCGGCATCGTCACCGACACGACCATGGTCATCTCCGGCATGAGCAAGGAGCGCTTCACCCCGTTTGGCGTGAAAGTCTCCTGCTACGTGGCGGACCCGCAGGTCGCCAAGGACGCCAAGGCTCAGCTGATCACCCGTTCCATCCTGGCCATGCGCCGCGGGGGAAGGGACTCCGGCAACGGTATCTTCGTGATCGGCAACGCCCCAACCGCGCTCTTCGAGCTTATCAGGCTGATCCGCGAGGAAAGGGTGAGCCCCAGGCTGATCGTGGCGCTGCCGGTAGGTTTCGTCGGGGCCGCCGAAAGCAAGGAGGCTCTGCTGGAGCTCGCCAAGACATACCCGGCGCTCCCCTTCATAACCAACAGCGGGCGCAAGGGTGGTTCTAACGTCGCCGCGGCGGTCATGAACGCCATTTTGATCCAGGCGGCCTCCTGAAAGGCGGGCCCCGGGATAAGTTTCCTCAGTTTGTGTACGTCCGACGCCGTAGTGCATGCGTCACCCGCCCAGAAGGACGGGTCTGCCAGACTATGCCACCCGTAGTCCATGGAAATGCCTATGACCGGTAAAGATCTCAGATACGGCTACACGACCGGGTCCTGTGCCGCGGCTGCAGTCAAGGGAGCCTCCCAGATGCTGCGCGACCAAGTGCTGGTCGACGAGGTGGATCTCACCCTCCCCTGCGGCGTGACGGCACGCTTTCGCCTGCAGGGGTGCCAACTGCGCGACAACACCGCGTCATGCTACGTCGTGAAGGATGCCGGCGACGACCCGGATGTGACCAACGGCGCCGAGATCCATGCCACGGCCAAGGCGGATTTCTTCACCCGGCACCGGATCATAATAAAGGGGGGGACCGGGATTGGCCGGGTCACCAAACCGGGGCTCGCCGTCCCGGTCGGGGAGTGGGCCATCAACCCGGTGCCGCGCCGGATGATCATGGAGGTGGTGAAGGAGGTCTTCGCCATGCGCTGCGTCCCCTGTACCCTCACCTTCACCGTCAGCATACCAAACGGCGAGGAACTCGCCAAGAAGACGCTCAACGAGCGGCTCGGCATCGTCGGCGGGCTCTCCATTCTGGGCACCAGCGGGATCGTGAAGCCGATATCGACCAAGGCCTGGACCGATACGGTGGACGCCTCCATTGATGTGGCGCTTGCCTGCGGCAGCAGGACCGTAGTCCTCTCCACCGGGAGGAGTTCCGAACTGGCGGCACAGCGCGAGTGCGCCTCAAGGTGCGAGCTGGGAGAGGAGGCGTTCGTGATGATGGGAGACCACTTTGGCTACTCCCTCATGAGCTGCGCCAAGAAGGGGGTGCAGCAGGTCATCATTGCCGGGCAGTTCGCCAAGATGGTGAAGATCGCCTGCGGCCACCAGCAGACCCATGTCTCGTCCTCGGAGCTCGACCTGACCATGATTGCCGGCTGGCTCAGGGAAAATTCGGCCACGGCCCACCTGGAGCAGATCGCCCGTAAAGCCAACACCGCCCGTCACCTGCTGGAGACCTCCGGCTACGACAAGGCCCTGATCGAGCTGGTTTGCGAAAAGGTGGCTAAGACCTGCGCCGCCTACACGCCCGGGCTGCCGGTCCGGGTCTTTCTCGCCGGTTACCAGGGAGAGACGCTCTACTGCGGGTAAGCCGGGGAGCACGCTTTGCGCCTTATCCCGGAGGGCGAGGGAGAGCTCTGTAAAGTTGTCAGCCTGACCGACTCAACGAATCAACGACTTAACGACTTAACGCCTTATTCACACGGGAGCGGCCATGCCAGCACAGAAGATATACCTCGTCGGCGCCGGGATTGAAGGGTGGGAAGGGTTCGGCAAGCAGGCGCTGGAGGTGATAGACCACGCCGAGGTGCTGATCGGAGCCCAGCGTCTCCTGGAGATCTTCCCGAACTTCAAGGGGGAGAAGCGCCTCCTGGAAGACCTCTCCATCATGCTCGAGTACCTGAAGACGACCAGCAAGCGGACCGTCGTGCTCGGCTCGGGGGACCCCAACTTCTTCGGGGTGGGGCGCTTCCTGCTGCGCAATCTCCCGAAGGAGCGCGTCGAGATCTACCCGAACGTAACCAGTGTCCAGTACGCCTTCGCCAGGATCAAGGAGCCATGGGACGACGCGACCTTCGTCTCGGTGCACGGCAGGGGGATCAAGCCGGCCCTGGACCGGATCATCGCCTCGGAAAAGACCGCCATCCTCACCGACGCCGTGAACACCCCCTCGGTCATCGCCCGGGAACTCATCGGCCGCGGCGCGGAAGGGTACGAGGCCTGGATCTGCGAGGACCTGGGACTCGCGACCGAGAAGTTCACCAAGACCGACGTGCGGGGGCTGACGGAGATCAGTTGCTCGCCGCTCAACATCCTCATCCTGATCAAGACCTGGGAGCCTAACCTGCAGAACTTTCCGGTGATCGGCATCCGTGACGAGGAGTTTGCCACTGCGAAGAAGCTGATCACTAAGGAGGAGGTCCGGGCCGTGACGCTCGGCAAGCTCCAGCTTCAGGACGACCTGGTGATGTGGGACATCGGCGCCGGCTCCGGCTCGGTATCAATCGAGGCGGGCAACCTGATGCCCAACGGCCGGATTTTCGCCCTGGAGAAGAACCCCCAATACCTGAGCTACCTGAAGGACAACTTCAAGAAATTCGCGGCCCGCAACGTCCTGCTCATCGAGGCCTTCGCCCCCGAGGGGCTCGACGACCTGCCGGACCCGGACCGGGTCTTCATCGGCGGCTCCGGCGGCATGCTGGAGGAGATCATCGAGGCGGTGGACCGCCGCTTGAAGCCCGACGGCTTCATCGTCATCAACGCCGTCACCCTCGACACTCTGACCAAGTCGGTGGAGTTTCTGGAAGACCACGGCTACAGCGTCGAGGTCACCTGTGTCAACATCTCGAAGACCCGCACCCTCACCGAGTACAAGATGTTCGCGGCCCACAACCCGGTCTACGTGATAACGGCCTGGAAAGGGGAGGAGTAGTGGCGGTAATCTACGCCGTCGGTGTGGGTCCCGGCGATCCGGAGCTTTTGACCAGGAAGGCGGAGCGCATCCTGCGGGCGGCCGACGTCATCTGCGCCCCGACCGGTGCCGCCGAAGCCGGCAGCTACGCCCTCTCCATCGTCGAGGAGTTCCTGGACCGCAACCGCCAGGAGGTGCTGGTCCAGGTTTTCCCCATGGTGAAGGACCAAAAGGGGCTCGACCCGTTCTGGGAAGAGGCGGCGGACCAGGTGGCGAGCCGTATCGCCCAGGGCAAGGACGTGGCGTTCGTCACCATAGGGGACCCCTTCCTCTACTCGACCTATCTCTACATCCACCGGATATTCCTCGCCAAATACCCCGAGATCCGGATCGAAGTCGTGCCGGGAATCTCCAGCATACTGGCGGCCTCGGCGGCCTCCGGCGTGCCGCTTGGCCTGGGTGGCGAGAAGATCGCCATTCTCCCCGCAGCCTATGAGGATGACGAGCTGAAAAGGACCCTGGAAGAGTTCGACACGGTAGTGCTGATGAAGGTGAACCGGGTCTTCGACCGGGTCTTCGCGGTGCTAAAGGAACTGGGGCGCGAGCAGCAGGGGGTCTTCGTGCGCCGGGTCGGCTCCGGCGAGGAAGAGATACAGTTCGACCTCGGGGCCCTGATGGGAAAAAAGCTCGACTACCTCTCCATGTTGATCGTCAAGAAAGGCGGGTTGTAACTCCGGCAAACCGAGCGCGGGCGATCCGTTTTGTCCGTAATACCCCCACTAAGAAGAGAAAGGTACTTTCGTGAAACCTGTGACAGAAGTGCATTTTGTCGGCGCCGGTCCCGGCGATGCCGAGCTTATTACCATGAAAGGAGCCCGACTCCTAGGTGAGGCGGACGTGGTCGTCTACGCCGGCAGCCTGGTGGACCGCGAACTGGTGCGCACCTACGCCCCCGAGGCGCGGGTCTTCGATTCGGCGGGTATGAACCTGGAGGAGACCACCTGCGCCCTGGCGCAGGCCGCGCTCGCCGGGGAAAAGGCGGTCCGCCTGCACACCGGCGACCCCTCCATCTACGGCGCCATCCAGGAACAGATGGAGGCACTGGACCGGCTCGGGATCGGCTACCGGGTGGTGCCGGGAGTGACCAGCGCCTTTGCCGCCGCCGCGACCCTGAAGCAGGAGTTGACCCTCCCCGAGGTGTCGCAGACCGTCATCATTACGCGCCTGGCCGGCAGGACCCCGGTGCCTGACCGGGAGCGCTTGAGCGAGATCGCCCGCATCGGGGCTACGCTGGTCATCTACCTCTCCGTCTCCATGATCGACCAGGTCGTGGAGCAGCTGCTGCTGGGCGCCTACACCCCGGAGACGCCAGTGGCCGTGGTGGCGCGGGCTTCCTGGCCGGACGAACAGGTGCTCGAGGGAAGACTCTCCGACATCACGGCCAAGGTCAAGTCGGCGGGTATCGGCAAGCAGGCGCTGATCCTGGTGGGAGACGTGCTGCGTGCGCGCGGCGAGGGGATGCGGGCCAAGTCCCTGCTTTACGACCAGGGGTTCAGCCACGGCTGCCGGGAAGGGATCGTCACCTAGTCCCGGGTAACGTATCAGGGGATCCATGCACCACATCGCCATCATCGCCATAACCCGAAACGGCGCCCGAATCGGGGCCGAGTTGCACGGCGGCATCCCCGAAAGCCGGCTTTTCATCATCGAAAAGCACGCAACTGGTGACGCCCAGCCGTTTTCCAACGGGGTGCAGGCCCTGGTGGATCGACTGTGGCCCGACTATGGCGGCTTCGTGTTCATCATGGCTACCGGCATCGTGGTCAGGACCATCGCGTCGCTGCTGCAGGCAAAGGACCGGGACCCTGCGGTCGTGGTGCTGGACGACGCCGGTCGCTTCGCCGTGTCGCTGCTCTCCGGGCACATCGGGGGCGCCAATGCGCTGGCCAAGAGCTGCGCCGCCCTGATCGGCAGCATCCCGGTCATCACCACAGCCACCGACGTGAACGAGCTTCCCTCCTTCGACATGCTGGCCAAGGAACGCGGCTGGCTGATCGAGGACCTGGCGCGGGTGAAGATCCTGAACGCCCTGCTCCTGGAAGGAAAAGAGATCGCCGTGGTGGATCACGGCTCCCAGGTCCGGCGCTACTGCGCCGGGAAAGGGGTACTCACCTTTCACGAGGATTTCGCCGCAGCAGTTAACAGCGGTGCAAGCGGCCAGCTTTTCGTCACCAACCGGATCATCCCGGCCCGGCAGAGTACGGATCGGCTTTTGGTGCTCCGCCCTTTGAACCTCTGCCTCGGTATCGGCTGCAACCGGGCGACCTCGGCCCTGGAGATCGAGTCCGTCGTGATGGAGCATCTGGAGCTGCTTGCGCTTTGTGTTAAGAGTGTGAAGTGCCTCGCCACCGCCCAGGCCAAGGGGGATGAGGCCGGGCTGCTCGAATTTGCCGCCGCTTCCGGGATACCGTTGCAACTTTTCCGAAGCGACCAGTTAAACGAGGTCGACGCCCCCTCCCCCCCCTCGGATCACGCCATGGCCGCGATCGGGGCCCGGGGTGTTGCCGAGCCGGCGGCGCTGCTTGCTTCGGGGGGCGGCAGGCTTCTCTTGCACAAGGTCAAAAGCGGTAACGTGACGCTGGCCATCGCGCAGACGACCAGCTAAATCCGGGCGGTATCCCTCGGCATCCTTCTGAACCTCCCTATCGATGCCCTCACCCTCCGGGAGAGGGGCAGGGGTGAGGGACGGTTTGGCTTAATTTGATTCTTCCGTTATGAAAGCGAGGTCCCCTGTTAATGTCGAAACTTTTTGTGGTTGGTATCGGGCCCGGCGGGCTGAACCATATGACCTTCGAGGCACATCAGGCGATCGGGAAAGCTGACGTGGTGGTCGGCTACCAGACCTACCTGGAATTCATAGAACCGCTTCTGGCCGGCAAAACCGTGGTCTCTTCCGGCATGATGCGCGAGGTGGAGCGCTGTTCCGAGGCACTCACCATCGCCGCCTCCGGGAAAACGGTCGCGCTCGTCTCCAGCGGCGACGCCGGCATCTACGGCATGGCAGGTCTCGCCCTGGAACTTGCCGACGCAGCGCCCGACGGCGTACCCTCCCCCTTCCGGGAGGTCGAGATCGTGGTCGTTCCCGGGGTCTCCGCAGTGCAGGCGGCCGCCTCCGTGCTGGGCGCTCCGCTCATGCACGACTTTGCGGTCATTTCGCTCTCGGACCTGATGACCCCACTGGATACCATCAGGAAGAGGCTGCGCGCCGCCGCCGATGCCGACTTCGTGGTTGCGCTGTACAACCCGCGCAGCAAGGGGCGCGTCACCCAGATCGAGGAAGCCGCCGCCATCCTGATTGCCGCCCGCGGTCCGGAAGTCCCGGTCGGCATCGTCAGGAACGCCTGCAGGTCCGGCGAGCAGCGGATCATCACCACGCTCGGCGCGATGCTCAGCCACCCGATCGACATGTTTTCCATCGTCATAATCGGCAACGCAGCCACCAGGCTGAGCTGCGACGGCCGGATGGTTACCCCGCGCGGCTACGCGACGGACGGCAACAGAAAGCGGTCCGACGGGACGGCCCACGTGACGACGCCCCCCTTCCCCGAGGTCCCCGGCGCGGCCTCCGGAGCCTCTGCCCCGGACCCGCGCGCCCTGATGTTCTGCGGCACCGGATCGGACGTCGGGAAATCGGTGATCACCGCGGGATTCTGCCGCATCCTCAAGCGCCGCGGCATCGCGGTCGCCCCCTTCAAGTCCCAGAACATGGCGCTCAACTCCGCCGTGACCCCGGAGGGTGGCGAGATCGGCCGAGCCCAGGGTGTGCAGGCCGAAGCCTGCGGCATCCCGCCCCACACGGACATGAACCCCGTCCTCTTGAAACCGAACTCCGATACCGGAAGCCAGGTGGTCGTGCAGGGCAAAGTGGTGCGCAACATGGTCGTCAAGGAGTACAACGCCTACAAGCCCGAAGCCTTCGAAAGGGTGCGCGAGAGTTTCGAGCGGCTGAAGGAGCGCTTCTCCTTCATCGTCATGGAGGGAGCCGGGAGCATCGCCGAGATCAACCTGCGCGCCCATGACATCGCCAACCTGAAGGTCGCCGCCATGGCCGGAGCCCCGGCCATCCTGATCGCCGACATCGACCGCGGCGGGGTGTTCGCGCAGATCGTCGGGACACTCGAGCTCCTGACGGCCGAAGAAAAGGCGCAGGTCAAAGGTGTCATCATCAACAAGTTCCGCGGGGACCCGACGTTGCTCACCTCAGGGATCGAGTACGTCGAAAAGCGCACCGGAATCCCGGTGCTGGGCGTGCTTCCCTGGTTCAGCGGACTCTCCATTCCCGAGGAGGACAGCGTCGCCCTGCAAAAGCGGGGCAACCCATCGCCCCGCGGCGCCGGGGACGCCACGTTGCGCATCGGAGTCATCAAGCTCTCCAGGATCTCCAATTACACCGATTTCAGCGCCCTTGAAGCGGAGCCTGACGTGGCGCTCTTCTACATCGATGCCCCGCACCTGGTGCAATCCATGGACCTGCTGATCCTTCCCGGCACCAAGTCCACCACGGCGGACCTCCGCTTTTTGCGGGAGCAGGGGCTCTTCGACGCCATTGGACAGTTTCCGGGGCCGATGGCCGGCATCTGCGGCGGCTACCAGATGCTGGGAAACCTGGTGCTTGACCCGCATCGCGTCGAGGGGGAGCAGGCCCAAGCAGCGGGTCTCGGGCTTTTGGACGTGGAGACCACCATGCTCAAGGAGAAGGAAACGCACCAGGTGGAGGTGCACCTGCTCCCCGCCGGTTGCGAGCTGGTGCCAGGTTGCCCGGCTCCCCTTTCGGGGTACGAGATCCACATGGGTAAGACCGAACTCGGCCCCGGCGCACGACCTTTTGCTGCAATCGTCGAGCGCTCCGGCAGCGCCGTCAGCATCGGAGACGGCGCCGTTTCTCCTGACGGCCGGGTGTTTGGCACCTACCTGCACGGGGTTTTCGACAACCGAGGGTTCCGGACCGCGTTTTTGAACAGGCTCCGGCGCGACAAGGGACTGCCCGAGCAGACCGAGATGGTCCCGGTTGCCGACCCCTTCGAGCAGTTGGCGGATCACCTGGAAAAGCATCTGGACCTGGCGCGCATCTTTCAGATTTGCGGAGCGACAGTCAGCCCAAAATACTAAGGGGTGAGGTCTGCCAGGCCAACCGCACAACGGATGAGGTACGACCCTAATTGCTAGACCTGCTCCCCAGAGATAGCTCCATTGTCCTGGCGGCCGTCGTCCTCGACTTGGTCCTGGGCGACCCGCGCGCGCTACCGCACCCGGTAGTGGCGATCGGCCGGATGATCTCCTTTCTCGAGCCCCGCCTGCGCCGCAACTTTGCCGATGAACGAGCGGCCGGATGTGCCCTGCTGGTGACAACCGTCGGGGCCAGCTATGGGGTAGCCGCCCTCCTGTTGGCTGCGGCGTCCGCGCTCGCGCCCGAAGCCGGGATCGCCGTCGCGGTCTACCTTTCCTGGGTCTCGCTCGCTGCGCGCTCCCTGCATGTCGAATCGGGCAAGGTGGCCAAGGCGCTCGAACGCGACGACCTCCCCGCCGCGCGTCTGGCGCTTTCCTACATAGTCGGGCGGGAAACCGAGCAGCTCGACGAAGGCGAGATCGTCAGGGGAGCGGTGGAGACCGTGGCGGAGAACACCGGTGACGGCGTGATCGCACCGCTTTTTTACCTGATGCTCGGAGGCCCTGCACTTGCCATCGCCTACAAGGCGGTCAATACGCTGGACTCCATGGTCGGCTACAAGAACGAGCGCTACCTGCAGTTTGGCTGGGCCTCGGCGCGCTTCGACGACCTGGCGAACTTTCTCCCGGCCCGTCTCTCCGGGCTGCTCATGGTCCTCGCCGCGCCGATCTGTGCCCTGAGCGGCGGCAACGCCTGGCGCATCATGCGGCGCGACTGCCGCAACCACTCCTCCCCCAACAGCGGATTTCCCGAGGCAGCCGCGGCCGGCGCCCTCCGGGTGAGGCTGGGGGGCGCCAACCGCTACTTTGGTAAAGTGGTCGAGAAGCCGTGCATCGGAGACGCTGTCCTGCCGCTCTCCCTGGCGGCCTACGACGGTGTGGTGCGGCTCATGTACTGCTCGGAGGCGCTCCTCGTCGTCGGCTGGCTGGCAATACGGTTCGTTGTGGCAAATTAGTATCAAGCTTGGAAAGGTATATTCATGTCATTCACACACGAACATGGCGGTAATGTCTTTGCGATAGCCCGCTCTCTGGGGATCGCGCCCGAGGCGATCATCGACTTCTCCGCCAGCATTAACCCGCTCGGCATGGCGCCAGGGGTGCGGGGCGCGCTTGCCAACTGCTTGGAGCGCCTGCAGCACTATCCGGACAAGGGTGCCGCCGAACTCAAGGCTTGCCTCGCGGCCCATCACGGCGTGAGCGCCGCACAGATAGCGGTGGCCAACGGCTCCACGGAGTTGATACATCTTTTGCCCCGACTGGTAGGCGGCGGCAGGGCGCTCATCGTCGCTCCCGCCTTCGCGGAGTACGCCTGCGCCCTGGGAAAATCGGGATGGCAGATCGACTACCTCACCTTGCAAAGTGCCGACTCTTTCGCCCTGTCGCTCCCGAAACTGGCGGAAAAGCTAGCCCTGCGCTACGACCTGCTGTTCGTCTGCAATCCGGGAAATCCCACCGGAGCCCTGATCCCTAGAAACGCAATCGCTGGGGTGCTCGAGTTGTGCCGGGAGAGCGGCACCTTCCTGGTCCTGGATGAGGCGTTTATCGACTTCTGCGAAGAAGATTCCGCCAAGGATCTGATCGGTGGGTTTGGGAGGGCGGTGCTGCTTCGCTCCATGACCAAGTTTTTCGCCATTCCGGGTCTCAGGCTCGGGTACGCCATCGGAGCCGCGGAAACGATCGACGCCCTCGCAACCTTGCAGGCCCCCTGGAGCGTCAACACCGCCGCGCAGGTGGCAGGGATCGCTTCCCTGGGCGATCCGGCTTACAGTGAAGCGACCAGAAGCTACGTCGCCTGTGAGCGTGAGCGTCTGGCCTCAGGACTTGCCAGCATCGCCTCCCTCAAGGTTTTTCCGGCCCGGGCCAATTACCTGCTGGTCGAAATATGCAACGGTTACAGCGCGGCGGAGCTTCGTTCCCGGCTGCTGGAAAAGGGTGTTCTGATCAGGGATTGCGGCAACTTCCAAGGACTTGACGGGAGTTTCTTCAGGGTCGCGGTTCGGATAAGGGAAGACAACGACAGGCTACTGGAACTGCTCAGGGGAATCTTCGGGTAGGTTCACCTGGTAAAAAATCATCGGATGAAGGGTGTGGGAGCGTTCACTAAGACGCGAAATGCGCACGTCAGGAACGCCGCTCCTACCAAGTGAATTAGTCAATGATCGGGCAGGGAGAAGAAGTCCTTGCGGTGCAGCCTGATCCTTCTGATCTCCTCATTACAGACGTAGCGCACGATGGCATCGCGGTCCCGCTCGTTTATGTGCATGAAACGCAGACCCGCACTGACGCAGGGCCCGTCGGCCCGCTCGCTCACCTCGCTGTGCACCACCTGGGTCACCACCGGGATCACCTTCGGCTCGGGGAGCGGGAGATGAAAGGTGGCATAGATGATGTCCTCGATGGTCATCGCCATCTCGGTCTCGGTCCTGAGTCCGCCACCGCTGATGTTCACGATGCGCGGCAGGCGCCCATCGTCCGCAACCCTCAACCCTCCGGAACCGCTTTCCTCGGCGCTGCCGGCTGTCACGTTGAAAAGTGTCACCGGAATCTCGGCGTTGAGGCGGAAGTACTCCCTCAGGTCCTCCGACATCACCTGGCCAATGAATCCTACCTGCAGGTCCTCACCGAAGGGCTCGTCCAGCACGACACCGCGACAACTGTATCCGTTGCCGCGTCCACCGATCCTGACCACCAGCGGCGCATCGCAGTGCAGCAGCACCCCGTCCGGCAGCTTGTCCCGAGACAGCCGCAGGGCGATGCGACTGTCGCCTACCGCCGTGACGATGGCGCCATCGTTAAAGACCCTGTCGCCTGTCAGTGACATCTCAACCCTGGCCCGTTGCCCCAGGTGGAAGTATTCCCTGTAGTTGCTTGGTTCCTGGTACATATCCCGCCGCCGTCATTCAAATTCAATAACAAGTTGTATCGTACCTACTGTGCCTTGCAAGCTGAAAGCCAACCGGCCCCCAGCAAGCAACTACCCGCCAACCCCACAGGATCTCTACAGGTTAACAGGTGCATGCCACCTTCATCACGTTCGGCCTGCTACGTTAAACCCCTGATCCCTTGGCCATTTAACAGGTAGTGCCCGCACTTTAACACACAGTAAACCACCTTTGCCATAACAATTGCACTTTTGGAACCAGTGTAGTAAGAGTTCTACTACCTACCCAACCGTGAGTTCCACCACCTCGTCTGACCTTCCTGCCGAAGGATGACGAACTTCTCTTTCCCGGCGCCTGGTCAAAACGGAGATGATCCATGAGATTAACGAACTGCCTTAGATAAGCGAGGCCGCCCTCACCATAGCGAACCTTAACGCCGGCTATCACGGTTCCGAGGCACTCAGGGACGTTTCCTTCAGCGTCAATCCCGGCGAGTATTTCGGCATCTGTGGCCCGAATGGCTCAGGCAAGAGCACCCTGGTAAAGGTGATCCTCGGCCTGCTGGTTCCCGAAAGCGGGGAATTCACCCTGCTCGACACGCCGCATTCCGGCTTCCAGAGCTGGCAGCGGATCGGCTACCTGCCTCAGGTGCTGCAGTTTTTCAACCCGCATTTTCCGGCGACCGTGGACGAGGTGATTCGGCTGGGGAGGCTCGCGGGAAAGCGTTTCCCCAAGCTTTCAACCGCGAAGACATGCTCGCCGTGGAGCGGACCATCATGGGTCACCAGTAGCACGGTCGTCTTCTTCTCCTGGTTCGATACGGACCGGATCAATGCGATACTTGCTGACCGCCCTGACCGTCGTCCTCGCCATGACGGTGGTGGGCATCATGTTGATCTCCGCGCTCCTGATTCTTCCCGCGGCCACCGCACTGCAACTCGCCAAGGGGTTTCGGACCGCCATCGTCTCCGTTGCCCTCGGCGTGTGCACCGTGGTTGCTCTCCTTCATAATGAACCTGCCAACCGGCGCCACCATCGCGCTGATCAACTTCCTCACCTTCGTCTGCGCCTTCGCAGCCCGCAACGTCCTGCGCCACAGTTGAACCCTAAAGCTTTTTTTTGATTTTCAGCTACAGGTAGGGGGAGAAGAGCTTGGCTGCGCCGTCGCGCAGCTTGACCGGCAGGGAACGGCCATCCATTTCGGCAAGCGTGAGTTCCCGGGAGCATGCCACCGCGACTGCGCAGCGCGCCTCCAGAAGGCGGGCGAAATGCAGGTCGTATACCTCGAGATCGAGTTCGAAATTGAGCCGCAGGCTTCTCGGGTCGAGGTTGGCGCTTCCGATCAGGCTCCAGCTCCCGTCCACCACCATGAACTTGGTGTGCACAAAGGGGGGAGGCTGGGAAAAGATGCGCACCCCGTGCTGCTGCAGTTCCCAGAGATAGGAGCGGCTGGCCCACTGCACGAAGGGAAGGTTGTTCTTCCCCGGGAGTACCAGGGTGATGGTTACCCCGCGCAGGGCCGCAGTCACCAGCGCGGCGATCAGCGGGCGGTCCGGGATGAAATAGGGGGTGACGATGGCGACCCGCTGCCTGGCGCAGGAGAGTGCTCCCAGGATGATCCAGTGCAGCTTTCTGAATTCCTTGTCCGGCCCGTCGCTCACGGCGCGGACCAGGGCACTTCCCGCCTGGACCAGCTCCGGAAAGTAACGCGTGCCGATCAGCTGCTCCCCCTTGGCAAAGCGCCAGTCCTCAAGGAAGGTGCGCTGCAGGTCGGCCACCACCGGGCCGGTCACCTTGAAGTGCAGGTCCTTGACCTGCGGGATCGTCACGGACGCCAGGTGGCGGTCCCCGATGTTCATGCCGCCGGTAAAGGCGACTTCCCCGTCCACCACGAGGATCTTGCGGTGATTCCTCAGGTTCAGGTAGCCGCCGGGTTTAAGCGGCAGGAAGCTGCGAAACTGCACTGCCGACCCCTTCAGAAGCCTCCGGGCAGTTGGGTGCGAATACTTCTCCCCCAGGCTGTCCACGATGACCCGGACCTCGACCCCCCGGGCGGCAGCCCTCTTGAGCGCTGCCACGAAGCGCCTGCCGGTGCTGTCACCGTCGAAGATGTAGGTGCAGAGATGGATGGAGGAAGCCCCGATCTCGATCGCAGCGAGCATGGCCGGGTAGGCCTCTTCGCCGTTATCCAGGGGGACTATGGTGTTACCCGGCACCAGGTCCGTGCTGACGACGCGGTCGGAAAGGCGGCGCAGTTCTTTCAGATAGGAGAGTTCCGCAGGAAGCGGCGCGGCGACGACGGAGCTGCGCCGGGCCGGCCAAAGGGGGGATTCGCCCGCCTTCCGCTGCCAGCGCCTGGCCCTGCGGTAGATCCGGTTCACCCCCATTCCCCAGTAGAACAGGGGACCGACCAGCGGCAGGGCGACGCAGGTGAGTATCCAACCCAGCGCCGAGCGCGGGTCACGCTTGTTGATGAGCGCATGCCCCGCGGAGAGAACCGCGAGGAGCGTCAGCAAACTGAAGAGCACACCGTTTAAAACGTGGTCCAATGCCCCCTCCCGAAAGAGAAACCGCCGGTAGCAGAAACTGGCGCCCCGGCAGGCTCGTGCCGCTGGCGGGATTATGGAGCAGATGGGGACAAATTACAAGAAAGATGCCGCGCTCCCTGCCGCCCCGCCGGGCGCGTCAACAGCCCCGGGTTGGCCTGTTACCTTGGACGCACCAAAAAAGGGGCGGCACCGTTGCCACCCCCCATGGTCTGTCGTTCGCTGCAGGCTGCACTCCCTAGAGCAGGGTGTACGGTTCGGCCCGCCTGGTCCAGGCGCTTGCCGGGTACTCGGCCAGAAGCTGCTGGTAGGCCTCCTTGAGCGCTCCCACCGCGTGGCTCGACTTGTAGCGCGCCACCCCGCGCAGATAGACCGCCTCCGGCGCAGCCGCGCTTCCGGGATAGCCGTTTAACAGGGTATTGAACTGGATGACCGCCTCGTTGAACTGGTCATTCTCGATACCGACCTTCCCGATGCCGAGCAGCAGCGTGGCGACCAATTCATCCGGGGGGATGAACCCCACGGTGCGCTGGTGCTCCTTGCCGTAGTAGTCGAGGATGATGAGCGTCGGCGTCCAGACCACCCGGAAATCCGAGGCAAGGCCCCGCGCGTTCACCTCGGCGTGCAGGGGAATCATCCGGTCCGTTATGAAATTTGCCACCTCGCTGGCCGGAAAGGTGACCGCGTCCATCTGTTTGCATCCGATGCATTCGGGGCTGAAAAAATCAAGCAGCACACACTTCTGCTCGGCCTTTCCCCGCGCCAGCGCCTTGCCCATCTCCGATTCCCAAGCTATCATGACAGACCCTCCCAGTTGATTAACACCCTCCAAGCTTTAAGAGTAGCCCTCCTTTTAGGCATGTCAAGTCCCCTAACAGCTTGCAGTTTTGGGCAAAATGCTTATAATGAAGAGCAGCTTCATCCAGATCACCTGCCCAAAAAAGGAAGTACTTTGTCCACCAAGAACCCGCGCCGCGCCGCTTTCGACATACTGCTCCGGATTGAGAAGGAAAAGTCCTTCGCAGATATCCTGATCGACCACGAACTCTCCAAGGATTTCATCAAGGGGGCCGACCGGGGCCTCATGACCGAACTGGTCTACGGAGTGCTCCGCAGGCAGGGTACGCTGGACCACATCATCGGCCAGTTCTCCAAGCAGCGCCCCGAGAAGCTGGAGCTTTTCGTGCTGTTACTGCTGCGCCTCGGCGTCTACCAGGAGTTCTTCCTGGACCGGGTGCCGGTATCGGCCGCGGTCAACGAAACGGTGAACATCGCCAAGGAACTAGCCCCGCGCGCCGCCGGGTTCATCAACGCCATCCTACGCAGCGCCGACCGCGGGCGCGACAGCATCAGCTACCCGGACCGGGAGTCCTCCCCCGTTGCCTCCCTGGCGGCCCGCTATTCCCACCCCGAATGGCTTGCCGCCCAGTGGTGCGAACAGCTAGGCCTCGACCAGGCGGAGGAGCTGGCCGCTGCCATGGCGGAGCCGCCTCCCTTCACCATCCGGGTCAACACGCTGCGCACCTCCCGGGACGCACTTTTGCAGAGGCTTGCCCAGGAAGGGGTCAGCTGCAGCGCGACCAGCTGGTCGCCGGACGGCATCCGGCTGAACCAGTCGGGCGCCATCACCAGGCTTGCCTCCTTCAAGGACGGTCTCTTCACGGTACAGGACGAATCCTCCCAGCTGGCGCCGCTCTTTCTCGACCCGAAAAAAGGAGAGCGGGTGCTGGACGCCTGCGCGGCCCCGGGCGGCAAAACCACCCAGCTGGCACAGCTCATGGGAGACCAGGGTGAGATCTGCGCCTGCGACGTGAACCACAAGAAACTGCGCCTGATCAAAGAGACCTGCGACCGGCTCGGCATCACCTCGGTGCGCACCTTCACCATGGACGCCACCGCCCCCTCCAACGCGGTGAAGGACACCCTTTTTGACCGGATCCTGGTGGACGCCCCCTGCTCGGGGCTGGGGGTCATCAGGCGCAACCCGGAGGGGAAATGGTGGAAATCCTCCGCGGACCTGCGGCAGCTGGCGCTGACCCAGCTCGCGATTTTGGAGAACCTCTGCAGGTACCTGGCAAACGGTGGGACCCTCCTCTACGCCACCTGCTCTACCAGCCGCCAGGAGAACGAGGCAGTGCTCGACCTCTTCCTGGCCCGGCACCCCGAATTCGGCGTCGAGGACCTGCGCCCCCTGTTTCCCGGCTACGCCCCCCTGCTGACCGAGCGCGGCTTTTTCAGGAGCTGGCCGCATCGCGACGGCATGGACGGCTTCTTTGCGGCACGCCTAAAAAAGTCGCCTAAGGTTAATCATGAAGATAATCCAGCCAGGAGTTGACATGAAAAAGATAGCACCATCCATACTCTCCGCCGACTTCTCGCGCCTGGGAGAAGAGATCGCAGCCATTGAGGCGGCAGGCGCCGATTACGTTCATGTCGACGTGATGGACGGCCACTTTGTCCCGAACATCACCATAGGCCCCCTGGTGGTCCAGGCGGTGCGCCGCGTGACGCAGCTGCCGCTCGACGTGCACCTGATGATCGCCGAGCCGGACCGCTACATCGCCGATTTTGCCCAGGCCGGCGCGGACATCATCGTGGTCCACGCCGAGGCGACTCACCACCTGCACCGCACCGTGCAGCTGATAAAGTCCCTCGGCAAGAGGGCCGGCGTCTCCCTCAACCCGGCGACCCCGCTCAACGTGCTCGACTACGTGCTCGAGGACCTCGACCTGGTGCTCCTGATGACGGTCAACCCCGGCTTTGGCGGGCAGTCTTTCATCGACGCCTGCCTGCCGAAGATACAAGCGCTGCGCGGCATCATGGACCGACGCGGCATAGAGGCGGAACTGGAGGTGGACGGCGGGGTAAAAACGGACAACATCGCCCGCATCTCCCATGCCGGAGCCGACGTCTTCGTGGCGGGGAGCGCGGTCTTCGGGAGCCCGGACTACGCTGCAACCATCGCCGAGATGAAGAGAAGGACCAAGGAGCCGGTGCTCTGACCGGGTACGAGCGCCAAGAACCGGAGTACTCCGACCCGGCAACGATCAAAGAGTGCCTCAGGGTGGCGCTCGCCTCGCGCAGGCGGGTGCCGATGGAAACTGGCCCGGTCCCCGCTGCCGTCCTGCTGCCGCTCTTTCTCAAGGACGCAGAGGTCCATCTCCTCTTCACCAAGAGGACGCCGCATTTGACCCACCACTCCGGCGAGATCTCCTTCCCCGGCGGGGTTTGTGAAGCGACCGACCGGGACTCAGCCGCGACGGCGCTGCGCGAGACCTGGGAGGAGATCGGCATCCTCCCCTGCGACGTCGAGGTGCTGGGAGAGTTGGACGACTGCCACTCCATTCACAACTACCGGGTCACCCCGGTGGTCGGCATGTTCCCCGCAGATTACACGCTCACCGTGAACGAAGCCGAGATAGAAAGAATAATCGAGGTGCCGCTCTCGCATTTCGGCAGGCCGGGCGTGTTCCGGAGCGAGGACTGGCAGTGGCAGGGGAAGCGGCGCGCCATGTACTTCTACATGCACGGTGAGGACGAGATCTGGGGGCTTACGGCGCGGATCCTGAAGCAGTTTCTCGACGTGCTGCGGGGAGAGGAAGGGGTCGCCGAGGACGAGTACAGCAAACCCGCCGACTTCGACTACCCTCCCAACGACTGAGCGTTCTCTTGCTGGCCCGCAAGCGAACCTACTCCCGTAGGAGCGGCATTCCTGCCGCGAATTTCCCGTCCGGGAGGACGCTACAATCCCAAGAGGCGCGGGTAGGGACAGACCGGGCACAGCGGGCAGCCTACGCACAGCGGCTTTTTCCTGCAATGGCGCTTGCAGTGCTCGACGATCAGGGCGTGGTACTCGTTGTAAAGTCCGCTGTCCGGCGGCAGCGCGTCCATGAAGAGCGCACGCATCTGCTGGTAACTGTCGGACTCCTGAACCAGACCCAGCCTGAAGAAGAGCCTTTTCGTGTAGGCATCTACCACAAAGGATGGCTTGTCCCCCGCATAGAGCAGGATCGAATCGCAGGTTTCCCGGCCGATCCCGCGCACCCCGATCAGTTCATCCCGAAGCGCAACCCAGTCACCGCTGAACATCGCATCCAGGCTGCCATGGCGCCGCAGCACCCAGCCTACGAAATCCTTCAGCCGGGCGCTTTTCACGTTAAAAAAACCGGAGGGGCGGATCAACTCGGCAAGGCGCTCCCGGTCGATATCCCAGAGCGCCTCCAGGGAGAGGAGACCCTCCCGCTTCAGGTTGACGATCGCCTTTTCTACGTTCCCCCAGTTGGTGTTCTGGGTGAGGATGGCGCCGACGCAGACCTCGAAGGGGGTCTCGGCCGGCCACCAGTGAAGGGCACCATAGGATTTGAGGAGGGTTTCGAACAGCTCCATGAGGAGGGTTTGCCGGGGATCTTCCTGCAACTTGATTCACCTTTTGGGCAGCAGCTTGGGCACCCCGCGGGGTGCCCCAACACAACCGGTCACCCCTGGGGTATCCTCTTAGACGGTGCTTACCGGGTGTCCTCGAGGTATTCCCGCGAGTACCTGACGTAGTTCCCGGCGGAGCGCCCGAGCCAGGCCACCTCCAACGGGGTGAGGTCGCGCTTGTACTTGGCCGGCGCCCCGACCCAGAGCGTTGCCGGCGGGATCACGGTCCCCTCGGTGACCAGGGCGCGGGCGCCCACCAGGGCACCCTTGCCGACCACGGCCTTGTCCATGATCATCGCCTGCATGCCGATGAAGGCGCCGTCCTCGATGGTGCAGCCGTGCAGGGTGACGCTGTGGCCGACGGTCACGTCGTTACCGATGACCAGCGGCGCGCCCGGGTCATCGGCGTTTTTCTTGTGGGTCACGTGCAGCATGGAGAGATCCTGAATGTTGCTCCGGTCGCCGATGCTGATGAAGTTCACGTCCCCCCGGACCACGCAGTTGTACCAGATGCTTGCCTCTTTGCCGATGCTGACCTCTCCGATGATGACGGCCCCCTCCGCAATGAAGGCGGTGTCGGCTATGACGGGGGAGATCCCTTTGAATGAACGAATCATGATCCTAGTGCTCCTTTAAAATCATCCGGCCTGCAACATATTCTCAGTCCGCCAGCCCTGCACCGAAGGCCGCTAATCCCTGGGGATGGAGAGCATCCTCTCCAGCGCGCGCTTGGCGGGGATCCTGATCTCCTCGGGCACCTTGACCACCGGCTGCATGGTCTGCAGCGATATCAGCACGTCCTCAAGCGAGGTGAGTTTCATGTTGGGACAGACCAGCGCCGGAGATGCCAGCAGGAACTCCTTGTCCGGGTTCTCCTGCTTCAAACGCCAGAGAATCCCCGCCTCGGTGCCGATGATGAAGCGCCGGGCGCTGCTCAACCTGCAGTAGTCGTACATCCCGGTCGTGGAGCAGACATGGTCGGCGAGTGCCACCACCGCGGGGTTGCACTCCGGGTGGCAGATAAAGGGGGCATCCGGGTAGCTCAGCTTGAGCCCCTGCACCACCTCGGGCCGAAGTCTCTCATGGGTCGGGCAGTACCCTTCCCAGAGGTGGAAGCGCTTGTTGGTGAATCCCGAGACGTAGCGGCCCAGGTTTCTGTCCGGTGTGAAGATGATCTCGTCATCGTCCAGCGATTGCACCACCTTCACCGCATTGGCGGAGGTACAGCAGATATCGCTCTCTGCCTTTACGGCCGCCGACGAGTTCACGTAGGTCACGACCGGCACGCCGGGGAGCGAGGCCTTGAGCTCGCGAAGCGCCTGGACGGAAACCATGTCGGCCATGGGGCATCCCGCATCCAGCCGCGGCAGCAGCACCGTCTTTTCCGGCGCCAGGATGGAAGCGGACTCCGCCATGAAATGCACCCCGCAGAACACGATAACCTCGGCGTCCGTCCTGGCTGCCTCGACGGAAAGGGCGAGCGAGTCTCCCGTGATGTCCGCAATCTCCTGCACCTCGTCGCGCATGTAGTTGTGGGCAAGGAGCACCGCATTGCGCTCCTTGAGAAGAGTCTTAATCTCTGATCGTACCGAATGCTGCTCCATGTGCGTCACCACCGGGGTATGTTTTAAGAAGCCCAATCTATTGTAAACAGAAGCGATAGTAGACAATGTTCAGGTTCCTGTCAAACCCTTTAAGGGCGGGGATAAGCGCGCTTGACACAGAGCGTCAAAACCTCTATTATTTTTCTAACATTTCCCTGAACCTGCCGCGGCACCTGTCCGCAGCAAAAAGCGAGGTAGCACGTTATGTTTGGAATCGGGATGCCAGAACTGATCATCATCATGGTTATCGCTCTCATTGTGATCGGCCCTCAGAAACTCCCGGACCTCGCCAAGTCACTTGGCAAGGGGCTTGCTGAATTCAAGAAGGCTACCGAAGACTTCAAACAGAGTATCGATACCGAAACGAGAAGTACTGAGGAAAAGGAGCATCTGGCGAAACTGGCCGAGGCAAAGGCGCTGGCAGAGGCGGAACGGCTGAAGGAAACCGAGGAGCTCAGAGCCAAGGTGGAGGGAGTGCCCCCCCCCGCCGATCTGAAGCTGACCGCGGCCGAGCTTAAGCTGACCCCCGCCGATGTGGAACTGGCCGCCGCCGATGTCAAGCTGGCCACAGCGCAGGCTGAACCGGAGAAAAAGCCGGCCTGAACCACCGGATTCGAAGCGTCGGGAAAGGCGGGGTAACCCCGCCTTTTTCTGTTGCATCATGCTCTCCGAGCCAATATCGTCCCCGAATCATCTGCATCACCCGCCCGCCGCATGGGAGCTTCGTTTCCCCCCGACTGTGACCGGCAATAAAATCCTGCAGCGACGCGATACTTTCTCTCTATGAAAACAGAAAAAGCCGGGTATAGTTTAGCTTCCTTCTTAACGGGTCCGGTGCCATGTTCAATTGGTTTCGAAAAGAGAAAGCACAGAGCGTCGAGTTCCCCGACAATGAGACTGCTTTCGCCCATGCCTGCACGCTCGGTTACCTCCCGCTCATCGGAGCCTTGATTCCCGCCCTGGTGCTGGAAGAGGGGAGCCGCGGGCGCGACGGGGAGCACACTTTCCAGATCAGGCTGGCCGGAGGGGACGGCGGCCTGACGCTTTGGAGTTCCACCCTCAAGGAGTCGCAGGGGTACCCTTCGGTGGGAGACCTGGTCGGTTTCCGCATCGTCATGATTGCCTCCGACCTCCCCGAGGAGGCGAGCCTGATCGGCTACCTTGCCTGCCGCCTGGAACCGGTACTCGTGGCGGGAAAAGGGTGGCGCGCCTCACTGCGCTACACGCCGGACAACATCAAGCAGGCAATCCGCCTGGGTTAAAAGCCCCTAGTGGGATTCGGCGATATATCCTGGAATTCCTGTGGCGGGATGATGCGAAGTTGGCCCCCTTTTACTGCCAGGGGGCCAACTCTGTCGGTACAAACCTGATCACCGGTGCAGGGCCTGGTTATTCGCCGTCGCGAAACGTAAGGGAGACCGGTACCGGCTCGGATTCCCAGGTCACCTCGGGGTAGAGGGATTTGTCGAGGCGCAGATAGGTGCCGTCGACACCTGATTCCGCCCACCAGCATTCGGCGCCCTTCAGGGGAAGCTTGTCGAACAGATAGAGGTCGTTGTTTTTATCTCTGGCAAGGAACATGGCTCAACTCCTTTGTTAGCTGGCAACTGCCGCGGTAGGGCCGGAGCAATCGCTGGGGAAACTACTTCGCGCGCAGCTTTTCCCGGGCGATTTTGGCCTCTTCCGACTTGGGGTATTCCTCGGTCAGCTTCTTGTAGATGTAGAGCGAACTCTTGCTGTCACCCATCTCCTTGAAGGCCATGCCCTGCTTCAGCATGGCGGCCGGGACCTTCTCCTTCTCGGGGAAATTCTTGATCACCTCCTGGAACTCCAGGATCGCCTGTTCGAAGTTCTTCTCGCTATAGTAGGTCTCGCCCAGCCAGTAGTGCGCGTTGGCGGCTAGCTTGTGCTTCGGGTTCTGGTCCAGGAACTTGGTAAGGAGTTCCCGCGCCTTCGCCGTCTCCCCGGCTTTCATGGCGTCGAGCCCCTGCTGATAGAGGGCCTCCGGGGTCTGTGGCTGCTCGGCGGCTTTCTTCTGCTGCTCCGCCATCCCCGCCACGCTCTGCTCCAGCTTGCCGACCCGGTCCTCCAAAAGGGCCAGGCGCTTCCCGGTATCCTCCTTTAACAGGGCCACGTCGTCGGCCGGTTTTTGCGCCTGGATCCTGAGGTCGTCCACCTTGCCGGACAAAAGCTGCATGTCGACCCGCGCGCTGTCCAGGGTCGCCTGCAGATCGGCCCCCCCCTTGCGGATGGCCGCCATGTCCTTTTGGTACCCCTGTACCTCCTTCTGGAGCTCGTCCAGACGCTCCTGGTACCCGGAGAGGGATTTCTCAACTCCTTCCTTCACCTCGCCGCGCACTTCGTTAAGCCCCTTGTCGATGGCGAAGATGCGGCTCTTCATCTCGTCCGAGTCGCGGCGCACCGAATCCAGGTCTGACTGGCTCGCGCAGCCGGCCATGAATGCCATCAGTAAAAAGACCAGTACGACCCTACCTGACTGCATGACAATCCTCCAGTAGTTAGCTGCCTGCTATGAAAAAAGGAGCCCTCAGGCTCCTTTCTTTGTGGCGCACTCACAAGTCACTTCACTATGACGAATTCGTCCCTTCTGTTTTTTGCCCACGCGGCCTCGTCATGCCCCGGGTCCGCGGGCTTCTCCACGCCGTAACTGATTATGGAGAGCCGCTCGGGTTGCACCCCGAGGTTCACCAGGTAATCCCTGGCGGCCTTGGCTCTTCTCTCGCCCAGCGCCAGGTTGTACTCGTCCGAGCCGCGCTCGTCGCAGTTCCCCTCGATCCTGATCTTGGCCGAAGGCTGCTTGGCGAGCAAATCGGCGTTCTTGGAAAGGTTGGCACGGGCCTGGTCGGAAAGGTCGGAAGAGTCGAAATTGAAGTAAACCTTCTGCAGTTCGCTCTCCAGTGCGCCGGCCGGCTGGCTGGCAACCATCTCCCGCGCCGGTTCCGGAGCCACGGCCGCCTCCCTGGTTGGGGTCTCGGCAAGCGGCTCCCGGGCGGACTCGGGAAGCTTTCCTGCAGGCCGGGCAGACTCGGGAACGGCAGCCGCGGGGGATACTGCCTGGACCGCTGGGGTCTGCTCCTCGGCCTTCACCATGTCCTTCTTGGCACAACCACCGGAAACAAACGCAGTGAGACAAAGAACCACTAGACATCCAAATATTCTCTTGCGCATTCCCCCACTCCTTTTATCAGATAGAATTCGAGCACCGACCGCAATGCGATGCCTCAATGAAACGGAACCAATTATACCTGCCTTTTTATGGTTACGCAACGGGTCATAAGCCCGCACGGCAAATTACCAGCCGGAGGACCAGACGGGATGCGAATCGCGCGCGTTGCCGCGGGAAACCCGGGTCTGGGCGCTGCCGTCCGCACGCATCAGGTAGATCGCTTCGCCGCCGTCGCGCGTCGAGCTAAAGACGATGAAACGGCCGTCCGGCGACCAGCGCGGATGCTCGTTGCTCCCGAGCGTGGTCAACTGGAGGTCCCCGGAGCCGTCCGGGTTTATGGCGTAAATCTGGAACCCGCTCCCGTCCTGGCGGGCATACACGATGCGGTCCCCCTTTGGAGACCAGCGCGGCGTCACGTTGTAGGCTCCGGCCGTGGTGAGGCGCCGCACCTCGGAGCCGTCGGCATTCATGATAAAGACCTGGGGCTTGCCCAGGCGGTCCGAGACGAAGGCGATTTTGGCGCCGTCCGGTGACCAGGCAGGGGACACGTCGATGGCGGGGTTGCGGGTGAGCCGCGCCAGCTCCTTGCCGTCCTTGGCGATCAGATAGATCTCGGAGTTGCCGTCCTTGGTCATGACCAGAGCGATCCGGTTACCGTCCGGGGCGTAGGCGCCCATGGCGTTCAGGCCGGGGCGCGCCGAGATGCGCGCCTCGAACCCGGTGAAGAGTTCCCTGCGGTACAGGTCGGGGTTCCCCTTCTTGTAGGAGGTGTAGATGATCTCCCGCCCGGAGGGTGCAAAATCGGGATTGATGTTGATGGAGCCGTTGTTGGTGACCCTCTGCGGGTTGCGCCCGTCGTAGTCCATCACGAAGATCTCCTTGTTGCCGGAGAGCTTGGTGACGAAGGCGATCTTGCCGGTGAAGGGGCCTTTCAGGCCGGCGCGCACGCGCAGCACCTCGTCGGAGAAGGCGTGCCCCATGCGGCGCAGCTCCTTCAGGCTGCCGCTGTAGCGCTTGGCGGCCAGATCGCGGTTCAACAACGGATCGAAGAGACGGCACTCCAAGGTGAGGCGGGCGCCGTTCACGGCATAGGCGCTCTTCAGCACCAGGTCGGCTCCCGCCGCTCCCGCCTCGGGTGCCGAGACGTTGAAGGGGCCGGCAAGAGCCAGGTCGAAGCCGAACAGCTCACCGAGCTCGCGACCCAATTCGGGCGCGGCCGGTCCGGAGAGGGCCGTACTGGGTGCGATGTAGAGTTGAAGTTTGCGCCCTGCCGGGGCGGTGACATCGAGGTACCCCTCGGACCCCCGGGAGAGTCCGGGGCAGGAGAGGAGCAACAGCAGACAGAAGACGAGAATTCTCATGGTAAGCCGACCCCTTCCGGCTTGAAGCGAAACACACGCTCGAACGGCAACCCGCCCGGGGGCGGCTTGAAGTAGCGACCCGCCAGGGTCACCGCCCGGGATACCGCGTCATCGAAGACCGGGTCTCCGGATTTCTTTTCCACCCGGTAGTTGGCGATCCGGCCGTCGGGCCCGATGGTGATCCGGACCAGGGTCTGGGGGGAGCTGGTCTGGGAGGCGATCACGTCCCTGAAGGCGTCCTTCAGCCGGGACTGGATGTACGCCGAGTAGTCGCTCCCCGCCTGGGTCCCCTTGGCGCCCGGCATGCCGACCGCCTTGCCACCCCCCTTCTTGAGCCGGGCCAACGCGTCGGCCAACCGTTTATCCTCGGCCCGGCGTTCGAGTTTTTCCAGCCGCTCGTTGAACTCGCGTGCCGACTCTACGGGTGCCGCCGGAGCTACCGGTTTCCCTTTCCCCGGGGGAGGGAGCTTCGCCTTGGGAAGAGCCTTCGGCAGCGTCATAGCGGCCGCAGGTGGATGGACCGCTGCCGGCGCGGCCGGAGCCGGCAGCTTTTCCTGCGCCGGCGCCGGGGTGCCGGCCTGGGGGGAGGCCACCGGCAGGGTCACCATGTCGACATAGGTGACCGGTTCCTCGGACGGATGCAAGTCCAAGGCTGCATGGGACCAAATGATGAGTGAAAGGATAGCCAGATGGACGATCAGGGAGAGCGCGAACATCCCCCCTGGCCCGGGGTATCTACTGCCCTTAGGTATCATTTCCGCTGGGGGGACTCCGTGACCATGCCGAGCCGCTCGACGCCTGCCGCTTTGATCTGTGCCATCACCTTAACCACCTCGCCGTAGGGGACCGAGCTGTCCGCCTTCAGGAAGACCTCACGCTTCTCCCTGCCGGCCAGCATGGAGTTGAGCTTGTCCCTCAACTGGTCCCCCTGGATCTCGCTCGCGTTGATGAAGGTCCGGCCTGACTTTTCGATCGAGACCACCAGCGTGTCCTCCTTGGGGGCGAGCGACTTGCTCTCCGCCTTGGGGAGGTTCACCTGGACCCCCTGCTGCATCATCGGCGCGGTGACCATGAAGATCACCAGCAGCACCAGCATGACGTCAACCAGCGGGGTGACGTTGATCTGCGACATGGTGCCGCGGTCGCCGCTTTCCCTGTTGCCGAGGTCCATGGGCTATCTCCCCGCGAAATTACGCTGCACGATGTTGAGGAACTCGGTCGAGAAGCTGTCCATCTCGGAGATGAGCACCTTGATCTTGTGCTGGAAATGGTTGTACCCCATGACCGCGGGTATGGCGGCGACCAGGCCTATGGCGGTCGCGATCAGCGCCTCGGCGATGCCGGGGGCGACCACGGCGAGCGAGGCGGAACCCGACTGGCCGATCTTCTCGAAGGCACTCATGATGCCCCAGACCGTGCCGAACAGGCCGATGAAGGGGGCGGTAGCGCCGGTGGTCGCCAGGAAGGTGAGGAACTTCTCCAGCCGGGTGATCTCGGAGGTGGTGGCCCGGCGTAGGGAGCGGGCGATGTTGTCAACCCCTCCCAGATCCGTGCTGATGATGTTCGGGTCCGCCTTCTCCTCCACCTTTGCCTGCAGTTTTTTCAGCTCGGCGAACCCCTCCTGAAACAGTACCGCGAGCGGCGAGTTTTCGTAGTTGTCCAGCTGGGAGTTGATCGAGTCGAAGCTCTTCGCCTTGTAGAAGAACCCCAGGAAGCGCTCCGAGGCGCCGTTGGCCCGGTAGACCTGCAAGAACTTGTAGAAAATGATCCCCCAGGAGACCACGGAAAAATAAAGCAGCACAAACAGCACGAGTTTTACGACCAGGCCGGTCGAAGCGAACATGCCCAAGGGAGGTACCTCCGGTTAGATAGTGGTTAAACCGGAAAAATAAGCTTTACTCATGGCGAAGTCAACAGGAAAGCGCGCGGAGCTTCCGGTCAGTAGCAGTCAGGCCTTCTGTCCTTGAGACAGGTGATGCTGGCGCGCCAGCTCTGCATCTCGCCCGCCAGCAGCGTGGCTGCCGGCTCGCAGGCCTGGTACCCCCCCTGGGCCAGGATTTCCCCCTTGGGACCGAGGATCAGGCTTCCCCCGAAGAAGTCGAGTTTCCCGACCACCCCGCAGCAGTTGGCCGCCACCACGAAAAGCTGGTTTTCGATGGCCCGCGCCCGCAAAAGGGTATGCCAGTGATCGTCGCGCGGCTTGGGCCACTCACCCGGGACAACGATGATCTCGGCACCCTCCAGGGTGAGCCGGCGCGCGAGTTCCGGGAACCTTAGATCGTAGCAGATCATGACACCGATCTTCCCGACGCTGGTCTGGGCCACCAGGACCGCATCACCGCTATCGAGCGCCCGGTTCTCCCCCATCAGGGAGAAGAGGTGCAGCTTGCGGTAGCTTCCCGCCAGGAGCCCCCGGTCAAAAAGGTAGGCGGTGTTGAAGACCTTCTCGCCATGGGCCTCGGGGAGGCTCCCGACGATCACCATGCCGAGGTCGCGGGAGAGGACTTCCAGCTCCCGCAGGATCTCCGGGGTGCGCTGCGCCAGAGAGTTCAGCTCACGGTAGGCGAAGCCGCAACTCCACATCTCCGGGAGTACGGCAAGTTCGGCCCCCTGGTGCGCCAGGCGCTGCAGCGCTTCCCTGACCCGGGCAAGATTGGCCTCGATATCGCCCAGCGCAATGGTGAACTGCACCGCGGCCGCCTTGACACTACTCTGCATACTCCCCCCTTTAGCATCGACAAAACGGAAGTGTAATCCGACACGGTGCGGATTTCAAGTGGCTTACCGGGGTCGGGGCGCTTTTCCGTGACAAGGGTGAGAGAAATCTGGTAAAAATTGGGGAAACGGATCAACAATTGAAGAAGGCACCCCATGCGCGCTGGCCTCTACATACATTTCCCCTTCTGCCTCAGGAAGTGCCTTTATTGCGACTTCAACTCCGCGGCATCCTCGCCTGCCACGCGGCAGGATTACGCCGGGCTCCTCCTAAAGGAGATGGAACTGCGGCAGCGGGCGCTCTCCGCGCCAGTGCGGGCTGCGACCCTCTACTTCGGAGGCGGCACCCCCTCCCTCATGGACCCGGCACAGGTGGGAAACCTGGTCCAGGCGGCGGTGCGCCGCTTCGGCCTGGAAGAGGGCGCCGAGGTGACCCTGGAGGCGAACCCCGGGACACTCACCCCCGAAAGGCTCGCCGGTTACCGCGCCGCCGGCGTGAACCGGATCTCCCTCGGCATCCAGTCCTTCGAGGACCGCCTGCTGGCGCGCCTGGGGAGGGTGCACTCGACGGCAGAGGCGCTGGGCGCCTTCGACGCCGCCCGCAGCACCGGCTTTGACAACATCAGCATCGACCTGATGCACTCCCTGCCGGGGCAGTCCCCCCTGCAGTGGCGCGAGGCACTGGCCCGGGGGATCGCGCTCTCTCCCGAGCACATCTCCGCCTACGCCCTGTCGGTGGAGGAGGGAACCCCCTTTGCAGGGCTCTTCGCCGCGGGGGAATTGCCGCTTCCCGACGAGGATGAGGCTGCGGAGATGTTCGAGGCGACCGCTAAACTGCTGGGGGAAGCCGGTTACCTGCACTACGAGATCTCCAACTTCGCCCGGCCGGGGCGTGCCTCCCGGCATAACGGCGCCTACTGGAGCCGGGACAGCTACTTAGGTTTCGGGGCGGGAGCCCACTCCTTCTGGAACGGCGACGGACTCGGCGAGAGATGGTGCAACGCCCTTGACCCCGGCGAGTACCGGGAGGCGATCCTCAAGGGCGTCCTCCCGCTAAGGGAGCGGGAGATCCTCACCCTGGAGCAGGCGGTCTCGGAGAGCTTCTTCCTCGGCCTCAGGGTGCTTGCCGGACTCGACCTGGAGCGCCTGGAGTCGCGCTACGGGAAGGCCGCGCTGGCCGCGCGGCTGGCGGAGGTGGCGCGCCTGGAGGCAGGCGGCGCGCTGATCAGGGAGGCCGGCCTGGTGCGCCTTGCCCCGAGTGCCGTCATCCTCGCCAACCGTGTCTTTTCCCGCTTTCTTTAACCTGATGCAGAGGGAACTCGCGTAGCAGCGGCATCCCCGTGGTGCGAATCACGCGTCCCGGAGGACGCTCCTTGCCGGTTTCCATTTTTTTGGCGCAGGGCGGATGGTCCTCAGAGGCTTTGCCCCGGGGGGGGGGGACCTCCCATCCCGAACCGTCGCAGAGAACCCCTTGACAAAGAGGGGGTCCGTTGCTAACTTAAGCTCGTTAGCACTCGGACTTTTTGAGTGCTAATCTGCATTTGTAAGGGGAGTGTATGGCGGAGCAGCTTTCAGACAGGGGCAAGCGGATCCTCGAGGCGGTCATCGAGGACTACATCGCAACCGCCGAGCCCGTCGGAAGCCGGACCATCACGCGCAGCCATGCCCTGGCACTTTCGCCCGCGACGGTGCGAAACGTCATGTCCGACCTGGAGGAGATGGGTTTTCTCACCTCCCCGCACACCTCGGCCGGCAGGATACCGACGGACAAGGCCTACCGCCTCTACGTCAATTCCATCCTCGAGGTTAAGCACATCGCCCGGGACAATAGGGAAGAGATCCAGAGGCGCTGCCGGCTCGCCGGCAAGGACCTGGCGGAGGTGCTCAAGGAGACCAGCCGCCTGCTCTCCTCCACCTCGAGCTACATGGGGGTGGTGATGGCGCCGCGCTTCGGGGCCAGCGTCTTTCGCCAGATGGAATTTGTCAAGCTTTCGAGCCGCCGGATCCTCGCCATCCTGGTTTCCCAAAACGGTTCGGTGCAGAACCGGCTGATCCAGACCGACCAGGAGATCGTCCAGGAGGACCTGGTCCGGATGGCCAACTACCTGAACGAGCTGTTGCAGGGGCTCACCATCACCCAGGTGCGCGAGCGCCTGCTGCAGGAGATGCAAAGCGAGAAGGTGCGCTACGACACCCTGATGTCCCAGGCGCTCTCTTTTTCGGAAGCGACCCTGGGAACGGACGACCGTGAGCTTTTCCTGGAGGGGCAAGCCAACATCCTGGAGCAGCCGGAGTTCGCCGATGCCGCGCGGATGCGCGAGATCTTCCGGGCCTTCGAGAGCAAGGGGCTCATCCTCGACCTCTTGGACCGCTCCATGAAGGCCGACGGGGTGCAGATCTTCATCGGTTCGGAATCCCACCTGCTCCGGATGGAGGGGATGAGCCTGATCACCTCCACCTACATGACCGGCAAAGACACCGTCGGCGTACTCGGCGTCATCGGGCCTACCCGGATGGGGTACGGCAGGGTGATACCGATCGTCGACTATACAGCGAAACTGATAAGCCGCCTGCTCGAAACCGAGTAACAGCGCAAAGGAGAGAGTACCCGGATGGACAACAAGAAAAAACACAACACCCCGCACCCGCACGACCCCAAAAAGGACGAGACCGCGCCCCAGGACCACGTGGAGATCGCGGCGCCGGTATGCGATGCCGAGCGGGTCAAGGAACTGGAGGAGGCGCTCGCCGCCAAAGGAATGGAGTCGGCAGCCAACTGGGACAGGTTCCTGCGCGAGCGGGCGGACTTGGAGAATTACCGCAAAAGAGTGCAAAAGGAGAAGGAGGAGATCCTCAAGTACGGCAACGAGTCGTTCATCCTGGAGATGCTTCCGGCCGTGGACAACCTGGAACGTGCCATCTCGCACGCCGAAGAGGACTCGGCGGTCATCGAGGGGGTGAAGCTCACCCTTTCCATGCTGCTCGCCACCCTGAAGAAGTTCGGCGTGACCCCGCTGGAGTCCGCTCCGGGGACCCCGTTCGACCCAGCACAGCACCAGGCGATGGCCCAGGTGGAAAGCGCGGACCAGGAGCCGGGGACCGTGGTGTCCGAGTTCCAGAAGGGGTACACCTTGAACGAGCGCCTGCTGCGCCCGGCCATGGTGACGGTGGCTATCGCTCCCAAGGGGGAGTAACGACTGTTCTTCATGCTACGTTCCGGGCTGTCAAAGGTGGAGCCCAGACGCTGGCAATCCGCCTGCAACGGGCCCGCGGCCAAGGTAGCAGGTTGAACGGGGAACTTTTTTTCCACTCCCCCTTGCTTTTTACCCGGGGGATGACTAGGTTTTCTGGAACAGTTACCAATAGGAGGAACACACAACATGAGCAGAGTAATCGGAATAGACCTGGGGACCACCAACTCCTGTGTGGCAGTCATGGAAGGTGGGGAGCCGGTTGTCATAGCGAACGCGGAAGGAAGCCGTACCACCCCGTCCGTGGTGGCGTTCACCGAAAGCGGCGAGCGGCTGGTGGGGCAGCAGGCCAAGCGCCAGGCGGTCACCAACCCGGAGAACACCCTGTACGCCATCAAGCGCCTGATCGGACGCAAGTTCGACACGGAAGCGGTGAAAAAGGACATCGCCATCTCCCCGTTTAAGATCGTCAAGGCGGACAATTCCGACGCCTGGGTCGAGGTGCGCGGCCAGAAGTACTCGCCCCCCGAGATCTCGGCCATGGTGCTGCAGAAGATGAAGAAGACCGCCGAGGACTACCTGGGCGAGACGGTGACCGACGCGGTCATCACAGTCCCGGCGTACTTCGACGACTCGCAGCGCCAGGCGACCAAGGACGCCGGCAAGATCGCCGGCCTCAACGTGCTGCGCATCATCAACGAGCCGACCGCGGCGGCGCTTGCCTACGGCCTGGACAAGAAGAAAGACGAGAAGATCGCCGTATTCGACCTGGGGGGCGGCACCTTCGACATCTCCATCCTGGAGCTGGGCGAGGGGGTTTTCGAGGTGAAGTCCACCAACGGCGACACATTCCTGGGGGGCGAGGACTTCGACCAGAAGATCATCGACTGGATCGCTGACGAGTTCAAGAAGGATCAGGGGATCGACCTCAGGGGCGACAAGATGGCTCTGCAGAGGCTCAAGGAAGCTGGCGAGAAGGCGAAGTGCGAGCTCTCCACCTCGCTTGAGACCGACATCAACCTCCCCTTCATCACCGCCGACGCCTCGGGTCCCAAGCACCTGACCATGAAACTCACTCGTGCCAAGCTGGAGACCATCTGCGCCGAGCTGATCGGCAAGCTGGAAGGCCCCTGCCGCATGGCCCTGAAGGACGCCGGGCTCTCTCCATCAGACATCGACGAGGTGATCCTGGTGGGCGGCATGACCCGCATGCCGATCGTGCAGAAGAAGGTGCAGGACATCTTCGGCAAAGTCCCCAACCGCGGCGTGAACCCGGACGAGGTTGTCGCCATCGGCGCCGCCATCCAGGGTGGCGTTTTGCGCGGCGACGTGAAGGATGTGCTTCTCCTCGACGTCACCCCGCTCTCCCTGGGTATCGAGACCCTGGGCGGCGTGATGACCAAACTGATCGAGAAGAACTCCACCATCCCGTGCCGCAAGTCCCAGGTCTTCTCCACCGCCGCGGACAATCAGCCCGCCGTCAGCATCCACGTGCTGCAGGGCGAGCGCGAGATGGCGGCCGACAACAAGACGCTGGGTAACTTCGAGCTCTCCGGCATCCCGAGCGCCCCGCGCGGCGTGCCCCAGATCGAGGTCACCTTCGACATCGACGCCAACGGCATCGTGCACGTCTCGGCCAAGGACCTCGGCACCGGCAAGGAGCAGTCCATCAGGATCACCGCCTCCTCCGGCCTCTCCAAGGAAGAGGTCGAGAAGATGGTTCGTGAGGCCGAGAGCCACGCGGCCGAGGACAAGAAGAAGCGCGAGCTGATCGAGGCGAAGAACCAGGGGGACAACCTGGTCTACTCCACCGAGAAATCACTCAAAGAGTTCGGCGACAAGATCGACGCCTCCGAAAAGGCAAAGATCGAGGAAGGCATTTCCGCCCTCAAGAAAACCCTGGAAGGAACCGATACGGAAGAGATTAAGAAGGCGAGCGAGAGCCTGATGCAGGCTTCCCACAAGCTGGCCGAGGCGGTCTACGCCAAGGCGCAGCCGGGCGCTGAGGGTGCGGCGGGCGAGCCCCACGCCCACGAAGGTGAAGCCGCCGGCTCTGCCAAGGGGGAGAAGGTGGTCGACGCCGACTTCGAGGAAGTGAAGGACGACAAGAAGTAGCCAGATAACCCTTGCAAATAAGGGGGCTTTTGATCGACTATAACGCGTTTCACAAATAACACTACGCAACGGGCAGCGTCTCATTAATCGGGACGCTGCTCTTTGCGTTACCAAGGGACATATTTTGGCAAACGGCGACAAGCAGGATTATTACGAACTTCTCGAAGTAAACAGGAACGCCTCCGACACCGAGATCAAGAAGGCCTACCGGCGCCTGGCGGTCAAGTTCCACCCGGACAAGAACGCCGGCGACAAGGCGAGCGAGGACAAGTTCAAGGAGGTCTCCGAGGCGTACGAGGTGCTCTCGGACCCGGAAAAGCGGGCGCGCTACGACCAGTTCGGCCATGCCGCCATGGGTGGCGGCTTTTCCTCCGGCGGCTTCGGCGGCGGCTCCCCCTTCGGCGACATCTTCGGCGACATCTTCGGGGAGGTGTTCGGCGGCGGCAGGCAGAAGGCGGGGCGCGGCAGGCGCGGCGACGACCTGCAGTACAACATGGATGTGACCTTCGAGGAGGCGGCCTTCGGGGTCGAGAAGAAGATCGACATCCCCTACGCCAAGCGATGTGAGGCGTGCAGCGGCTCGGGCGCCAAGGCGGGGACCTCGCCGAAGACCTGCCCGACCTGCCAGGGCGCCGGCCAGATGCGCTTCCAGCAGGGGTTCTTCAGCGTCTCCAAGACCTGCTCGCACTGCAACGGCGAGGGGCGCGTGGTTGAGCACCCCTGCCCGAGCTGCCGGGGCGCCGGGACCGTGCGCGACAAGAAGAGCATCTCGGTGAAGGTTCCCGCGGGGGTGGAGACCGGCATCCGTCTCAAGCTCTCCGGCGAGGGGGGACAGGGAGCCAAGGGGGGGGCCAACGGCGATCTCTACGTGGCGCTCACCGTGCGCGAGCACTCGATCTTTAGGCGCGAGGACAACGACGTCGTCTGCGAGATCCCGATCAGCTTCACCCAGGCGGCCCTCGGGTGCGAGATCGAGGTGCCTACCCTGGACGGCCGGGTGAACATGAAGATCCCTGAGGGGACCCAGTCCGGTGCCATGTTCAGGATGCGCGGCAAGGGGGTGCCTGCGCTGCAGGGTTACGGGCGGGGCGACCACCTGGTGGTGGCCAAGGTCGAGACCCCGACCAACCTGAACCGGCAGCAGCGCGAGCTCTTGGAGGAGCTGGCGCGCATCAGCGGCGAGGACGCCAACCCGATGCGGAAAAACTTCTTCTCCAAGGTGATGGACCTCTTCAATTGACACGCGCCGCCGCCAGTGGGGTGAGTTTCCTGCTGCTGGCGCTTTTGCTCGGCGCCCTTTCTCTCCACCTCCAGGCAAGCCCCCTTCAGGCGAGCCTCCTCCAGGCCGGAGCCGGCTCCGGCGGCCCGCAATTGTTGGAAAACGGCGCGTACGGCTGGACGCTCATCGATCGGATTCACCATGCTAAAAGGCGCATAATCTGCGCCTTTTACCTTTTCCGGATCACGGATTCCCCCAGGAACCTGCCGCGCGCCGTGGCAGGCGAATTGATCGCGGCCCAGCGGCGCGGCGTCGATGTCACGGTGATTCTGGATGGTGGCAAGCCGATAGAGAAGAAGGACCGCACCGCCACACGCCTGCTGGCGCAGGGAGGTGTCCGGGTGGTCTTTGCCACCGCCGGGGTGACCACGCATGCCAAGGCGGTCAGCATCGACGACCGCTACGTTCTGATCGGAAGCCACAATCTGACCCAGTCCGCACTCACCCGTAACAATGAGCTCTCCCTCGTAGTTGACTCCCCGCAACTCGCAATGCAGGTGAGGTGGTATCTTGAGCAACTTAAATAATAGTGCGTTTTTCACGTCGGGTGGCCTGCCTACATTGCAGCCACAGTAACGACAGGCAACAGGCATCGAGTTTTTTTCGGGCGGGCGAAAAACTTTATACAAATTTTATGGATTGTTTAGCAGCAGTTTAGATCTGTTCCGTAGAGTAACCTCATCCAACAAACCAAGGAGGTTATTTTATGAACAAGGCTAAATTATTGTACGATGTCGTGATGGTTCTCAGAAACAAGGAAAAGATCACTGGCGTGCTGACCGCGTACCTGCAGAAAGATCAGCAAGAGGTGTTCTCACTGAGAAACCAGTTCGCCAAGAACGGGACCGCGGCAAAAACCACCGTGTCCTGCGAGTTCACCCTGGATGGCAAACAGGTGAAACGCGAAAGCTGCACCGAGTTCTCCGGCGCCTCCCTCAGCTGTCAGGACGGCATGCTGCGCAAGTTCTTCCACCGCCACCATCACGGCCAGAATCATGCTGCGGAAGGGGGGTGCAGCCTCAAGGGTCTGCTTTCCCGGATTTCGTTCATGTTCGGGCTCTTCAGCACCCTCAAAGTCGACGAGAAGGAGGACGGATCGGCCGTGCTTTCGCTCAATTTAAGTGAAATCCCCGAAGAATTGCAGACCATGCTGCGCGAGAAGCTGAACCAGAGAGCGGCCTGCCACCCGCACTGCGGCGTCCTGGTTGGTTGCCATACCGTGGAATCGCTCGACGGCATCATGCTTTTGACCGTGAGCAGGGAGCGCGAAATCGAGAAAATGGCGCTGCAGTTGAACGGCGGGGTGGTGGACGCAAGGAGTGAACCCCACGCCCTGACGGCGACCGCTGACGTACAATTTGCCTGGTAGCAACCGATCGGGAGCGCCACGGTGTCCGCACCTTGGCGCCCCCGGTCACCAACGACAGCAGTAAGCGGGAGTAGCAACGATGAATGCCGATGAAGCCCGGCCCAAAACGGGCGCCGACAACGAAAAATGCGAGGAGTTCCAGGCCAGGCTCCGGCAGATGCACAACCGCTTTCACCGGCACCACCGCGAGTTCCAGCAGTACCACCGCTATTTCCGCTACGTCCGCCCGGCCGTCCTGGTTTTCAACCTGGTCATGCTCTGCCTGCTCTTCAGCTGGGCCGGCGTCAAGGCCTTCGGCATCTGCTTCGCCGTCCTGATTGTCATAAAGGAGATCTTTCAGTTCGTCTTCCTGCTGCGCCTGCAGAAGAGGATCATAGTTCCCATCGAGGAGTTGCGCCAGGGGGTGGATGAAATCGCCCGGGGCAACTACGACGTGCAGGTGGCATGCCGCAACCCCAACGATCTCGGCCTGCTGATCGCATCCTTCAACGAAATGGCGCTCAAGCTTTTGCAGGGCGAAAAGTTGCAGGCCGAATATGAGGAAAACCGGAAGACCTTGATCGCCAACATCTCGCACGACCTGAAGACTCCCATCACCGCCATTCACGGCCATATCGAGGCACTTTTGGATGGGACCAGCCTTTCTGCCGACCGGCAGGGCAAATACCTGAAGGTGATTCATCACAACGTGGCGTACCTGAACCGCCTGATCGACGACCTCTTCCTTTTTTCCAAACTGGATATGCAGAAACTCGATTTCCACTTCGAGCGGATGCCGATCCGCCAGTACCTGCGCGATCTTATGGAAGAGTATCAGCTGGAGTTGGAGGGAGCCGGCATCGGTTTCCGGTATTGCGATACCCTGGAGGACGAACCTCAGGTATACCTGGACGGCAAGAGGTTGTTCCAGGCCATCAACAATATCGTCAGCAACGCCAGGGGGCATGGCCGCGATAAGGGATTGGCACTTGAGGTCACCCTGTACCGCCGCGACGGCTGGATCGCCCTGGACCTCCAGGACAACGGGCCGGGAATCCCGCGGGACAAGCTCCCCCATTTGTTCAACCGTTTCTACCGGATCGATACCGAGCGGACCAAGGACCTGGAGAGTACCGGGCTCGGGCTCGCCATTACCCGGGAATTCGTGCAGGCCCACGGCGGGGAGGTCAGCGTTGTCAGTCAGGTCGGTGCAGGCGCCTGTTTCACCCTGACGCTGCCGGAATTTACCGAAGGGACCGGGAGCCGATGAAAAAGGTGCTGATCATCGAGGACGACCTCAATATCGCAGAATTGGAGCGCGACTACCTGATACTGAACGGTTATCAGGCGGAGATCGACCAGGATGGGGCTTCTGGCCTGGCGAAGGCGCTTTCGGGTAAGTTCGATATCATCGTGGTCGATCTCATGCTCCCCCATACCGACGGTTTTGAGATAATCCGCGCCATCCGGCAGTCGCAGGAAATTCCGGTCATCGTCGTTTCGGCGAAAAACGAGGACATCGACAAAATCAGGGGGCTCGACATCGGGGCCGATGATTACCTGACCAAGCCGTTTAGCCCGGCCGAGTTCGTGGCGCGCATCAAGTCGCACCTGAAGCGCTACCAGAGGCTCAAAGGCGAAGAGAACTACGAAACCATCCTGCACAAGGGGCTCGAGATCAACACCGCGGCGCGCCAAGTTACCGTGAACGGCAGGGACGTCCAGATGACCACCAAAGAGTACGATTTATTGCTGTTTCTGGCCTCCCACCCCAACATCGTTTTCACCAAGGATCGCCTGCTGGACGCCGTTTGGGGCAGCGGCTACTTTGGCGACACGGCAACCATCGCCGTGCACATCCAGAAGATCCGCAAGAAAATAGAATCCGACCCCGCCCTTCCCGTCTATATCGAAACCATCTGGGGAACGGGCTACCGGTTTAATTCTTAAGTCACGCGCCATCCCCTCCTCACCAACCTATCCACCAATTAACCTAAAAACGGCAGTTGGGCCTTTTCACCCAGGTGCCGGTAGCATTTTGAGGTGAGGTAGTACCGGCGATTCCGCCATCAACTTTCGGAACGCCCGCCGCACAATGAGTCTGACGCGCTCTGCAA
>Ga0316217_10000353_pt1 | contig 67076 bp, 66 predicted proteins | sample 1anoAmetaG_FD_203633 | JGI IMG/M metagenome (GOLD analysis project Ga0316217, IMG submission 203633) | Freshwater microbial communities from Trout Bog Lake, Wisconsin, USA - 1anoA | ecosystem: Environmental > Aquatic > Freshwater > Lake > Hypolimnion/Profundal zone | place: USA: Wisconsin... | reverse complement strand
TCCTTGGTGTAGCCGAAGGCATCCAGCTTGGGGCCCAGGATGGCTTCGAGCTTCGCCAGACCCCTCTGCAGGCCCAGCCGGTGGAGGTTGACCGCTGACATGGCCCGGCCAAGCATGTCGGCCATCTGGACGCCGTGGTACCACTCCGACGGCACGAGCAGTGGAGCCTCCACGATGCGATCAATGGGACGCCCGAAGTTGTCCTGTGCTCGGCCGAAGATGAAGGACTGCGCAGCACCTAGCACGACGCTGTTCAGGGCGTCGTTGCGCCGATCCATGATGATCAACCCCTGGCCTGCTTTTCGGCCGGCCCGGTCCTTCAGGTATTTCTCGTAATTGAGCATCGAATTCTGAACACACCCGATGTATATCGCATAATCGCGGTGCTGCTGGAAATCTACGCTCTTGTGATAACCGTATGCGAAGACGTGCCCCTGGTTCTGGTTCACCAGGTTCAAGACTTCGGCGGCGAAGACCATGTCCCGTCGGGACTTCAGCTGCTTGGGCTCGAACCGCTCGGGCCGCTCGCCCTTGCTGATGACGAACTGTGTGAGTTCCTTCTTGTAGAGATCGCGCTTCAGCCGAAAGAACTGACGGTCGAGATCTGCCCATCGGTCACCTGGGATGGCAAACCCTGCGAGACCGAAGAAGGGGTGGTGACCAAATCGGGGATCATTGGGTATCCATCGGCCTGTATGCCCGAACTCATCCAAATACAATAAATACATTTTTTTGTAGCCCTTGGAAACGCGAGAGCCCACCAGGGGTGGGCTCTCGGAGATCTGCATGACGTGAAGGGCCGTAGCACAATCACGCTGGCAGGAATTTGATTGTGGCGGAGTAGATCGGTCCCGTCAACCTTTCCTGCCCGGCAGGTGCCGAATTTTTCATGCTCTACCGCTGGACCGGCTGCTTCAAATGTACAGGGCTCCCTGGTCAATCCTTCCCGGATCGTGGAAATCCAGGGAACCGTGGGAACCTCAAGACGGGTAGCTATCCTGGCGGTTCCCATCAAAAAATGGCCATGTTGAGCCCCATCTACCAGGACACGATGAAGGAGCCCAAGAGTCAGGTTCCCGTTCTCCAGGACTTGGTGGTCACTTTGAGCCGGTGGGAAACCGTCCGAGTGCGAAGCATCACGGAGGGCAGGAGCACCGTTACCCTGGATGATTTCATCTGCAGGGGCGGCTACCTGATGAACTGTGAGGACAGTGATGCGTTGAAGGGGCCTGTGCACGTCTTTTTGGCAATGCTGCTGGGAAGGCTTCGCAATCGGCCCGAGGATTCCTCCAAAATCATTCTCCTGCTGGACGAATTCGGTGATTGCGGGCGGATCCCCAACATCCAGAAGGCGCTGGTTTTACTTAGGTCCAAGGGGGTTGCCATTGTGGCGGCAATCCAGAACATCGGCCTGCTCCAGGATGTCTACCCCCAGGAGTGGCGGGCCGTCATGGAGGGCTTCGGGACCCGCATTTGGCTGGCCCGCAACCTTGAGGATGACCTCCGGCAGCGCCTGTCCCAGGCCCTTGGGAAGATCACCCGCCGGGTTCCTGCCTCCACCAGGAATTCAAGGGAGAGTGAGAAGGAGACAGACCTCATGCCCCTGGACGCTTGGGGACGGCTGTCGGAGATGCGCCTTGCCCTTGGGAGGCTGCATGGTTTCACGTACTGGTTCCCCGTGCCTATCCGCATCAAGTCAACCCCGTTGGGCAGTCTGCTGCCCGGAGGCGATCCCTGGGGCGGATCTGATGCTGAACTCCGGGCCGCAGCCCGTGAGGCGCTGAAGGCTGCTGAGCTGCCTGAATGGTGCCTCCAGGAGCAAATGGGCATAGCAGCCCCGACTGGCCCCTCTGGGGCTCCCGTGGAGGCCGGAAATGACCTTAACACTTCGCCCGAGGAGGACTGGCTGTGATCAGGTGGAAACCAACGGCAAGAATCTCCAAAACCCGAGATGCGACTGATTTTTTTCGATCCTCCATTCCCCGGTAATTCCGCGCCGACCCACACCGCGCAGCCAGTGCTCGGCTATGGAAAGGGTGATGGATTTCCTGCTGGATTCCGCTTCGCGGAACTCGCTGTGCTCGCCCTCTGGGTCAACAGGAAACGGGCTTAAGCCCGCCCTCCGGGTCAACACCCTTCCCACAGGGAGAGATCACCAAGCACGGGATCATCCACGTGCTGCGCAGGGGCATCACGCACCAGCAGCACAGCGTCACCTGCTTCTATGCCACCCCCAGCGAGGGCAATGCCAAGGCGCAGGCCCTCCATGCCCAGAACCGCTTCTCGGTGACCCGGCAGTTGCAGTACAGCAAGGAGAACCCGCACCTGGCCCTGGACCTATGCCTCTTCATCAACGGCCTGCCGGTGGCGACCCTGGCCTCCGGGGCCTTGCCCCCACTGCTGGTAGTTGATCTTGAAGCTGGTCTGGGTGACGAACCGCTTGAAGTCTTCGTTGTCGCTGAAGAGCTTGAAGATCTCCAGGTTGCTGTTGACCAGGGAGGTCATGGCGCGGGTGAGGGCCTGGTCATGCTCGATGCGGGCGTTCTGCTCGTCGCTGTTGAGCCGGGCGTTCTGGAACGCCTGGTCCTGCGCCACCATGGCGGGCAGCTCCTGGGTGAGGATGGCCTCCACCTTGTCCCGGTCCTTCCAGTCGATGTTGCCCCAGTGCTGGTGCCACTCCTTTAGGATCTCGTCGAGGGGCTTCATCTCCGGTTCCGGCACAGCGCCCCCGCCGGTCACACTGGACGGATCGATCTCGGCATCCTTGTTCTCCAGGATCAGCTTCTGGGTGGCCTGCTTCTCGGCCCGGTAGCTGTCCATGTTGATGTCCTCCAGGAGCCCCTTGGCCAGGTCCTCCTCCTTCGGCGCCGGGAGCTTGGGGATGAGGAAATTCAGGAAGATGGAGAGCCGCTCCCAGCCTTCATGCGTGTAGTCCAGGATGGTGCAGAGGAAGTCGTAGGTCCGGACGAAGGCCTTGGCGTCCCCCTTGAACTTCACCTGAGGGCGCTGCTGTCCGTCGCGTGCCCGACAACCGAGTCCACCTGGGCGAATCCCTTGATGGTGTCCCGGATCTGCTTGTCCAGCACCTTCCGGTCCGTGATCACGATGATGGACTCGAATACGGGCCCCTTGCCGTCGCGGAGCGCCATGAGTTGGTGGGCTAGCCAGGCGATGGAGTTGCTCTTGCCGCTGCCGGCAGAGTGCTGGATGAGGTAACGGTGGCCTACACCGTGGTCCCTCACGTGGCCGAGCACAGTCCGAACGACATCAAGCTGGTGGTACCTGGGGAATATCTGCTTGGGCTTCTTCTTGCCCGTCTTCTTGTTCTCCTCGAAGGTCACCTGGGCGTAATTCTCCAGGATCTCCGTCAGGCCGGCCGGGGTAAGGGTCTTCAGCCAAAGGTAGTCCGTCTTGAGCCCGTCGGGGTTGACAGGGTTCCCCGCGCCCTTGTTGCATCCCTTGTTGAAGGGCAGGAACCAGGAGGACTTTCCCTTCAGCTCCGTGCACATCTGAACTTCCTGGTCGTCCACTGCGAAGTGCACCATGCAGCGCTTGAAGGCGAAGAGGAGATCCTTCGGGTCTCGGTCCTGCTTGTACTGCTCCACGGCATCCGCGGCCGTCTGCTTGGTGAGGTTGTTCTTCAGCTCCATAGGCCCACGGCGGGTGCCTGAGATCGGCCGAGCAAATCCATCGTCCCGGCGTTGACATGCGGACCAATTGGTAGGGCCGGGACGGTGGCATTCAAGGCGAGTTTGCCGGCCATCGCCACCCGCTTACGTTTTAGTGGCTGTCTGCCGGCGACCTGATGGTGTTCTACTGCCTTCATTTCGAGGGGGCCGAGGAGAGGTGCCTGCTGGCTTCTCAACCTGGTACTGCACCCGATTTGTCGTGAGGATCGCTTCCACCCGCGCCAGGAGGCCGTTGGGCAAGGCGATGGCCAGAAGTTTCTTGGCGCGCGTCGCCCCCACGTAAAGAACTCTGAGCGCTTCCGATGCTCCCGAAGCCCGATCCTCCCAGGCGGTCACCGCGCCTTCGGATTCATTCTCCAGGACAAGGCAAACGGCTTCGTAATCCTGGCCCTTTGCCTCATGGATGGTAGCGCAATGGAGGCCAGTGGCGGGCGCAGTGCCCAGTTCCTCGTGCCAATCGTTACCGTTCGCCAGCACCTGTTTGATGCTCCTGCCTGCGGGCAACTTGACCACCTTGGCTACCAAGCTCCGAGCCAGGTTCGCCCAGCCGTCGATCCCGATACCCGTGTACACAGGGGGCAGCCCCGTAAGGACCTCAAGGGCCTTGCGGCGATGCACCCTGTCCAATTCAGGCGACTCTGCCAACGACCGGAGAGACGCGATCTCGTCCGGGTCCCTCTCTTCAATCTCCATGAGCAAGCGGATCATCGACTTCAGCCTGGACTCGCGCTGCCTCCCGGGGATCGTTGGCGAGTGGAAGTCGACGACCAGTCTAGCAATTCGGGCCAGCTTCCTACTGGAGCTGGGGTGTTGAGACGGCGTACCAGACGCCTGCTCAGCAACCCGCCGTTTATGTGCCAGCACAATGCTTTCGGTCACCCCGAGGGGAGTGGCGAACGCCAAGAATTTGATCCCGATGTCGGGTTTAGCCTTTTTGCCATAGGGCATGAGGAGGATGGGGTGGGGGGTGTCGTGAAATTCGCCAACGGCGAGATCGGCATCGCCCCTGGCCCGCATGGTCCCCGCGGCCATACAGATGGCCTTCGAGCTTCTGAAATTGCCGTTCAACGCCAAGGACGGGAAGTCCTGGGTGAAGGTCCGCAAGGCTTCGTTCGTCCCTTTCCGGAACCCATAGATGGCCTGGTCAGGATCGCAAAGCATCACCAAGGGGATGCTGTGCCTCTTAAGCCAATGCAGCACCGCGACATCATCTGCGTTGCAGTCCTGGGCTTCGTCTACGATCACTTCACTGAACCGCGCGGCCAGCGCCCTGCCGATGGCGCCCGCTTTCGATTGGTCGCTGAGAATTTGCTTCACAACGAGACGCGCGTCATCAGCGCACAGGAGCCCCTTGGCGTTGAGCGCCCGCCGTCGCCGCCTCGCGACTTCTTCGTATGCAGCCTGGTTAGGCTGGACGGCCATAACAACTCGTGGGTCCCGCACTGCTGCCAGGTCAATCCTTCCCGTCGCCGCGTCGAATCGGCTCAAAGCAACGGGGCGTGCTGCGATGCCCTGGATTCCATGAGTTACCTCGACCCCGTCCCAGCTGTCGACAATCACTGGGCGGTGCGGGCACCCTGGTATCCCGAACGGGATGACCAGGAATTGGTTCAGGAATCCATCGAAGGTGCCTATGAAGCTTGGGTAGTGCAGCCGCTCCAGGAGCCCACAGCTGCGGCAGCGCTCCTTGAACTCGTCCACAGCCGAATTGGTGAAGGAAAGGACCGCGATGCCCTTTCTCGGAGCAATAGCCCTGGAGAGGCGCTCCACCCGCTGCACCAGCGTCCTCGTCTTGCCAGCACCAGGACATGCCTCCACATAGGCGTTGCCGACATGATCGATCACGGCCATTTGGCGATTCTCAGCAGCTTGGCGATCCTCCTCGAAGCTCATTGGACCAGCGCCCGGATTGCCTGTTCAAGGTACTCGGGCACCTTGAAGGCGGTTCGGGCAGCTGCATATGTAGCCCGGGCCACGCACCGTGCAGCCTCCTCTCCATCCTCACCGGGCGCCGGGACCAGGAAGTTCGGGACGTCGTCATCCCCTTCGTCGTTTTCCAGCCTACTGGCCAATGCCTGGGCGAAGTCGCCCTTGCGCACCGGGTAGCTCTTGGCGGTGAACAGGGCGAGGAAGGCTGCCGGCTGTTCTGCCGCGGGTTTGGTTTCAATTTCCTCATCCCACTTGGCCTTGGACCCAGGGCGTACGTCAAGGTAGGCCGCCTTGAGCAGGATCTCGTTGCCGGGGAGATACAGGCTTTCCTCCAAGGTGATTTCGTTCTCGTGGACGCTGAAGAAAGTGGCTGCTCCATGGGAACCGGCCATGTCTCGCAAATTCTTGGGGCGGTCGCCCTTCACGCCGGGGTCCTTGTCGGTGACCACAACCATTCGGTCAGCAATCCTTGATGCGCCCACTGGTTTGAGCAAAAGATCAACATAGGGCTCGAAATCGACGCCGTCGATGGCCACCATGGTCGCGCCCTGGAAGCGTTTCCAACTGTCTCGGTCAGGCCCAGGCTTGGTCATGTCCTTGAACAGGCGCTTGGCCATGGCTGGGATAAGGAGCGCCTCAGCAATGCCCTCCACCAACAGTACACGGCCGCCGAAGATCATCGCTGACCGGGTGACATCCAGATAGCGGCTGATCTTGCCAAGGTCCCGCTTCTTGAGGTCCAACTCCTGGATCGGGATGGCGACGGAAACCGGCCTTGTATTAGGGGGCTGCAGGGTCGAGCGCATGACGACCAGATGCTCTGGCTTCACCCAAGCAGTCAGATTGGGGGAGTGGGTCGTGACGATGACTTGGATTCGCCCGGCGGGTTCCCCCTCTTTCACCTTCCTCTCGGCGCTCTGCTTGGCCTTCTCCTGGAGGAAATCCAGCACCAGCATCTGGAGTTGGGGATGCAGGTGAGCTTCCGGCTCCTCCACCAGGAACAGGGTGAGGTCCGCGTCGCTGGCCTTCTCCAGTTCGACAATGACGGTCGTCATGAACAGCAAGTTTGCGTAGCCCAGTCCGGAATGGCGGAGTTCTTCGGGGTCGACCCCTGCATCAGCCAGCTTGAAACGCAAGTCGCGGGCGATATCGTTCAGGGTCTCCATGGATGAGAAGCCGAGGGTGGCTTCTTGCTCCCGGGCCCCACCGGTCAAGTCATGGAGCAGTTCCTTGACGGCGTCGTTGATGCTTTCGAGAACCTGGGAATTGTCATTGCGCTGCAGGTCTCGGGCAAACACGTCCTCCTGTTGTCCACCCAGGAAGTGGCGGATTAGGGCCGCGATGCGTGTCGGATTGCCAGAGGCCAGCGCCCTCTGCGCGTCTCGGAGGGGCGGTAAGTAGATGACCCGGATAAGGTCGGTGGAACCGGTCTCGGGGCTGGTCTGGAATTTTCCCGCCCAGTACTGTGGGCGATGGCGCTCGGCCGCCCTATCGAAACTCAGGCCGAACACGGCCTGATCCTTGGTCGGGTCTGGGACGGCCGAGATGAGCAGGCCCATTTGGGCGGGGCTCAATCCGTCGAAGGTGGCTTCGAGGACAAATGACTCGGGCGTAGCGTCCCGCCGGATATCGCTTTCCTCACAATACAGATCCCGGCGGCCGTTCATCGGCTGGACGATCAGACGCAAGGCATCTATGACATTGGATTTTCCGCCATTGTTCTCGCCCACCAAGGCGGTCAAGTGGGGGTGAAAACGAATGGTCCCATCGGCAAAGGACCGGAAGCGCTGAAGGTGCAGCTTATGGAGATGCATATCGTCCTGTCCTGTATGGCTCTGCTTATAACTATTGTACAGGAATGAGGTGCTTGCAGATGGGCTTGCCGAAAGCGGCTACCTGGTCGATGGCACAAGCCGTCAGGCTGGGGTATAGCCCAGCCGGTTGGTCGTCGGCCTCTTGAGAACTGTCAGGATAAAATTTTAAACATATTTAATTGACATATTCAGGTTAGAGTTATAGAATCAAATTACACAACAGGGGGATGGATGGGACAGGGGAAGTTGATCGGCTACGTTCGTGTCAGCTCTGTCCATCAGAACACTGTCCGACAGTTGGATGGGCTTTTCCTCGACAAGACCTTCGAAGATAAGGTCAGTGGCAAGAATCTGGACCGTCCCGAATTGGAGGCCATGCTGGCCTATGTCCGAGATGGGGACGAAGTCTTTGTTCACTCCATGGATCGATTGGCGAGGAACCTCGACGATCTGCGGAAGATCGTCCAGGGCCTGAATCAGCGTGACGTCAAGGTGACCTTCGTGAAGGAGGGCATGACCTTCACCGGGGACGATTCCCACCTCTCGCTGCTGATGCTTTCAATGATGGGTGCTTTCGCTGAGTTCGAGCGGAGTTTGCTCCTTGAGCGCCAGAGAGAGGGCATCGCCATCGCTAAGGCCCAGGGGAAATATAAGGGACGAAAGCCTTCCCTGACCAAGGAGCAGGCTGATCTCCTTCGAGCCAAGGCCCAGGCGGGTGGGAAAAAGTCTGTACTTGCACGGGAGTTCGGCATCAGCCGGGAGACTCTTTACCAGTACCTTCGGGTCGTTTAACAGCCACCCTATGCTACCCAGGCGGCACCGGAAGTTGTCGGCGCCATTGAGGCAAAAACAGGCTTGGTTATAAGCGCCGGCCCACCTTGCTGCGGAGAGCCACCTGGAACGTGGAATCCCCCGCAGGTGTCCCCCATCAGGGCAGACCGGCGATATTGGGATCCATATCTGCCTGGAAGGCCCGGGCGGAGTTGTTCGCGCCGGTGGCACAGATGGGCATAGCGGGGCCGATGGGTGCCACGGTGTCCCGCCGGACCCGTTGGAGAAAAACCCGGGTGCGGTCCTGGCGGGTCTGCTCAAACACCTGGCGGGGCGTGCCCAGTTCCACGACGACCCCGTCATCCATGAACGCGACCTGGTTGGCCACTTCCTGGGCGAAGGTCATCTCGTGGGTCACCACGATCATGGTCATGCCATCCTTGGCCAGCCCTTTCATGACCTCCAGCACGCCGCCCACCACTTCCGGATCCAGGGACGAGGTGGGTTCGTCGAACAGGATGACCTCCGGGTCCATGGCCATGGCCCGGGCGATGCCCACCCGCTGTTGCTGGCCGCCGGACAGCTGGGAGGGGAAGTAGTTGATGCGGTTGCCGAGGCCCACCTTCTCGAGGCACTGGGCGCTGCGTTCGCGCGCCTCCGCCGCGGGGAGCCGCTTCACCACCGTGAGGCCCTCCATCACATTCTCGATGGCGGTCTTGTTGCGGAACAGGTTGTAGTTCTGGAAGACCATGGTGGTCTTCCGGCGCAGCGCCGCGATCTCCGCCTTGTGCACCGCCGCGGCGTCCACTTCCAGGTCGCCGATGCGGATGCTGCCCCGGTCGGCCCGCTCGAGGTAGTTGATGCAGCGGAGCAGGGTGGATTTGCCGGAGCCGCTGGGACCCAGGAGCACCACCACTTCGCCCTTTTGCACCTCCAGGTTGATCCCCTTCAGGACCTGGTTGTGATGGAAGGCTTTCCAGATGTCGTTCAGTCTGATCATGTTGCCCTCACCGCCGAGCGGCCTTCGAAGCGTCGCACCCGCTGTTCCGCCACCGCCACCAGCCGCTCGATGAGGATGCAGATGGCCCAGTAGACCAGCGCGACCGCCACGTAGACCTCGAAGAAGCGCAGCCCGCGCGCGCCCAGGATCTTGGCCTCGCCCATCATCTCCACCACCGAGATCATGAAGGCCAGCGAGGTGTCCTTGACCAGGGCGATGACCGTGTTGCCGAAACTGGGCAGGGCCACCGCGAGGGCCTGGGGCAGCACGATCCGGCGCATTCCCTGCAGCGAGGACATGCCCACCGACAAGGCGGCCTCCATCTGGCCCTTGTCGATGGCCAGGATGGCGGCGCGGATGGTCTCGGACAGGTAGGCCGCGACGTTGAAGGTGAAGGCGAAATAGATGAATACGATGGCCGGGATCCGGCTCACGTCGAGGTTCCAGCCGTAGCGGTCGTGCAGGAACTGCACCACCAGCGGGATGCCGTAGTAGGAGAGGTAGATCTGGACCAGCATGGGCGTGCCCCGGGCGAACGAGACGTAGGCCGCGGCCAGCTGGCGCAGGAAGGGGACCCGGTAGATCCGCGCCAGCGCCACCCCCAGGCCCACGGCCAGGGAGGCCAGCATGGCCACGAGGGTGATCTTCAGGGTGACCGGGATGACCCTGGCCAGTTCCGGAAAGGTCGAGAAGAAGAACGAGACGTCGAACAGGTTGCCCATGGGGTCGGCCGATGCAGAAGGGGCTGGCGGCCCCGGCGCGTGCCGGGGCCGCCGGATGCCGGTTGGGAGTTACCGGGTGTAGTCGGCGCCGAACCACTTCTGGGACAGCTTGGCCAGGGTGCCGTCCTGCTTGATCTGCGCCAGGCCCTGGTTGAACTGGGCGGTCAGGGCCTCGCCCTGGGCATCCTTGCGGAAGACGAAGTAGGAGGGCTCGAAGTCGAGGGGCTTGCCCACGACCTTGACGTTGCTGCCCAGCTTCTTGGCGTTGTAGCCAACGGTCAGGCGGTCGTTCACCGTGGCGTCGAGCCGGCCGGCGACGATGTCCTGCAGGACCGTGGTCAGGTTGCCGTCGTAGTACTTCAGCTCGATGGCGTTGCCGTTCTTCTGGTTGAACTCCTCGAGTTGCTTGGTGTAGTTGCTGCCGACCCCGGTGCCGACCTTCAGCCCTTTCAGGTCCGCATAGCCGTTGCCGAATTCGCCGGGGCGGTCGCCGCGGACGATGATCTGGGCGGCGGAGATCAGGTAGTCGTCCGAGAAGGCGTACTTCTCGGCGCGCTTGGGGTTCTTGGAGATCTGGTTGGCCACCAGGTCGAACTTCCTGGCGTCCAGGGCCAGGAACATGCTGTCCCAGGGGGTGGGCACGAACTTGACCTCGAGGTTGACCCGGCGGGCGATCTCCTGGACCACCTCGACGTCGTAGCCGGTGATCGCCCCCTTCTCATCCAGGAAGGTGAAGGGTGCATAGACACCCTCGGTGCCGACGGTCACCACCGGCTTGCCCGCGGCGGACAGGCGCGGGGAGGTGGTCAGCGCAAGGAGGCTGGCGGCCGCGAGGGCGAGGGTTTTGAGGGTCCTGCTGATGGGGAGTTTCATGGTGTTCTCCTTGGGGTGGGGTGGAATTTGCGGGTACGGGACGAGGCCGGAGCGATCGGTTCTGCGATCGTTCCGGCCTCGGGGGAAGTCGGTCATGGCCTGTCGCAGAGCCTAGGGGGTTCCGGTCCGACAACAACAAGCCGGCGCCTGTGGCCTTTCTGCGGGGTTGCGGGGGTGGGACATGCGGGTGGTCTCCAGGACGGGGGATGTTAAACGACTAAACTTACCAACAAGGAAAGGAATAAGTCGTCCTCACCAGTTAACCCGCTCGGCTGGCGTGGGTCAATCCATAAATCCAAACAACTTCGCACGCCAGGATGAGCCTGGCCGGCGGGCCCACCCTGTTAAACTTACTTTTCAGGTAAGAATTAAAAAAATAAATTGACGAATGGAGGATGTTCCTGTCAGCTTGGGGGCAGACCACTCTCGCCTGGTCTGTTCGTAATAATTATTCATTTTGCATCGGCCGCTGGCCGAATGGAGCCATGACCGTGACCAGGACCACCGAAACCCCAGGGATGACCGCGGTCATGGCCTGCTGTTGTCCCGGTGCCACCCCATAGGTCCGGCGACCATCTCACCCCCCTCCTTTACCAAGGCCGGACCGATCGCAGAACCGATCGTTCCGGCCTTGGTGCTGGTGTACCTCCAACTGAACTTTGAGGAAATATTCATGAGCTTTACCCTTGCAGTGGCCGTGCAGCCTGAAAGTGATCAGATCGGGCATTTCGGGCGATCCGACGGGTTCCGGATCTATGAGATCGCCGACGAGGCGCGCTGGCTCGGCCAGCGGCCGACCCTGCCGTTCTGCGGCAGCCACGGCCGGGGAGGAGCCAGCATCGAACCGCTGCTGGCGGTGATCGCCGATTGTGCTGCGGTGGTGGTGGCCGCCATCGGTCCCTGCGGTCGGGCAGCCCTGGCGGAACATGGCATCAGTGTCTACGAATATTCCGGTGGCGCCGACGCCGCGGCGGCGCTCGTGGCCCAATGGCAGGCCGCGCAAGCCGGAACGCAAGGGGGCCGCCGTGATCGCAGTGCGTGATCTGCGCAAGACCTTCATCACTCCGGCGGCCGAGGTCCAGGCCCTGGCCGGGGTGGACCTGGACATCCGGGAGGGCGACATCTTCGGCATCGTCGGCTTCTCCGGGTCCGGCAAGTCGACCTTGCTGCGCTGCCTCAACCTGCTGGAGCGGCCTGACTCCGGGACCGTGACCCTGGCCGGCAAGGAGGTCCTGACCCTGGACCGCAAACAGCTCGGCCTGCTCCGGCAGAAAGTTGGAATGATCTTCCAGCACTTCCACCTGTTCGACTCCCGGACGGTCCGGGCCAACATCGGCTACCCGCTGGAGATCGCCGGGACCGACCGGGTCACCCTCCAACGGCGGGTGGCGGAACTGGCTGAGCTGGTGGGCATCGCCGACAAGCTGGAGGCCTATCCGGGCCAGCTTTCCGGCGGCCAGAAGCAGCGGGTCGCCATCGCCAGGGCCCTGGCCAACGAGCCCCGGGTGCTGCTCAGCGACGAGGCCACCTCGGCCCTCGACCCCGAAACCACCCGGTCCATCCTCCAGCTACTGAAGGACATCAACGGCAAGATGGGCCTGACCATCGCCCTGGTCACCCACGAGCTGGACGTCGTCCGCGCGGTCTGCAACCGGGTGGCCGTGCTCGAATCCGGCCGGGTGGTGGAGACCGGCGAGGTGGGGACCGTGTTCGGCAACCCCAGGAGCGCCGCGGCCCGCAAACTGGTGGAAATCTCCCGCGGGTTCCGCGAGGGGACCCTGTTCACCGACGGAGGCGGCATATGACGCCGGTCCCCCTCCTGCTCCTGCAAGGTCTCCAGGACACCGTCTACATGACCGTCCTGGCCGCCGGGATCGGCCTGCTAATCGGCCTGCCCCTGGGCGCGATCCTCACCATCACCTCGAACAACCACACCCTGGAGTCGCCCCGGATCAACCGCGGGCTCGGCATCGCGGTGAACATGGGCCGTTCGTTCCCCTCGCTGATCCTCATCATCCTGCTGCTGCCGCTCTCCCGGCTCCTGGTCGGCACCACCTTGGGGCCCACGGCGGCGCTGGTGCCGCTCTCGGTGGAGATGGCGCCGTTCATCGCCCGGGTCACCGAGAACGCCTTCAAGGAGGTGGAGAAGGGCAAGATCGAAGCGGCGCTCGCCATGGGCACGGGGCCCTGGGCCATGGTCATCAAGGTGCTGATCCCCGAAGCCCTGCCGTCGCTGGTGCGGGGCACGACCCTGATCGTGATCTCCACCCTCGGCCTCACCGCGATCGCCGGCTGCATCGGCGCCGGAGGCCTCGGCAGCCTGGCGATCCGCTACGGCTACCAGCGCTTCCGCACCGACATCATGATCGCCACGGTGGCGCTGCTGATCCTGCTGGTCACCGGGATCCAGCTGGCCGGAAACCTGATCGCCAGACGCATCGGAAGAAGGAGGCATGTCTATGAATGAGCCGTGTTGATGGATCGTGGAGCCGCTCGAACGTTCCGTCCCCTCATCCCTTTTCCCCCATTAAGGAATCGATCATGAACCGCAACCGCACCACCACCCTGATCGCCACCGCCCTCATCGTCATCGGCGGCTTCACCGCCCTGGCCGCCGGCAGCCCCGCCACCCTGAAGGTGGGCGCCGCCCTGGTCCCGCACTCCGAGATCCTGGCCTTCATCAAGCCGAAGCTGCAGCAGCAGGGCGTCGACCTGCAGGTCATCGTCCTGGACGACGAGGCCCAGCTCAACCCGGCGCTGGCTGAAAAATCGATCGATGCCAACTACTTCCAGCACGTGCCCTACCTGAACGCGGTAGCCCGCGAGAAGGGCTACAGCTTCACTGTGGCCGGGGCCATCCATGTCGAGCCGATCGGCTTCTATTCGAAGAAGGTCACCGCCAAGGAGCAGCTGAAGAATGGCGCCACCATCGGCATCCCCAACAATCCCTCGAACGAGTACCGCGCCCTGGTCCTGCTCCAGTCCCAGGGGCTGATCAAGCTCAAGCCGGGGATCACCACCTTCTCGGCCACCCCCGTGGACATCGCGGAGAACCCGAAGCACCTCAAGTTCATCGAGGCCGACGCGGCGCAGCTGCCGCGCTCGCTGCCTGACCTGGACGGCGCCGTGATCAACACCAACATCATCCTCGAGGCCAAGCTCGATCCCAACGCCGCGATCTTCCGGGAAGGCGCCGATTCGCCCTATGCCAACGACATCGTGGTGCGCAAGGGCGAGGAGTCCAGGCCCGAGATCAAGAAGCTGGTGGCGGCGCTGCAGTCCAAGGACGTGAAGGACTTCATCAAGCAGAAATACGGCGTCGCCGTCGTGCCGGCGTTCAAGTAGCGGCGCTTCCGCCACCGGTTCCCGGGGCGGCTGTTCAGCCGCCCCGGGCGCCCTTCCCCCAGGACACAACCCAGATGAGCGCCATCAACCTGAACCGCCCGGAGGCCGAGGTCCGCGAGAACCGGCTGGGCTCCATCACCGGCTTCTCCGGCAGTGCCGCGGAATTGACCGGCTGCGCCCGCGGCGGATCGCTCCGGGAGCGAACCCGCTCGTTCAGCCAGTGCCTCGGCTGCGCCACCGCCAACGCCGCCTGCACGGTGATCCTGATCCAGGACGCCGCGGTGATCAGCCACGGGCCGGTGGGCTGCAGCGCCTGCCTGCACGAATTCGCCTTCACCTACCGGGTGAACGGCGTCCACCGCGGGGTGGAACAGCCCACCCAGCGCCGGATCTTCAGCACCAACCTGGACGAGAGCGACACCGTCTACGGCGGCAACCGGAAGCTCGCCGGCGCCATCCGCGAAGTGCACCGCCGGACCGGCGCCAAGGCCATCTTCATCATCACCACCTGCGCTTCCGGCATCATCGGCGACGACGTGGAAGGCGAGGCCGCCCAGGCCGAGGAGGAGCTGGGACTGCCGGTGGTGGCCATCTTCTGCGAGGGCTTCCGCTCCCGGATCTGGACCAGCGGATTCGACGCCGGCTACCACGGCATCGCCCGCAAGCTGATCCCGCCCGCCGTCCGGAAACAGCCGGACCTGGTGAATGTCATCAATTTCTGGGGTACCGACATCTTCACCGGCCTGCTTGGCCGGATCGGCCTTCGGCCGAACTACATCACCCCCTACGCCACGGTAGCGAGCCTGGCGGCCTCGGCGGAGGCGGTCGCCACCATCCAGATCTGCGCCACCCTGGGGTCCTACCTGGGCGCCGCGCTGGAACAGCTGCACGGGGTGCCAGAGATCAAGGTCCCGCCGCCCTACGGAATCGCCGCCAGCGACCGCTGGTGGCGGGAGCTGGGCCGGCTCACCGGCCGGGAGGCCGAAGTGGAGGCCCTGATCCTGGAGGAGAAGGCCGAGCACCTGCCGCGGCTGGCGGAGCTGCGGGAGCGGCTGCGCGGGCGCAGCGCCTACGTCACCGCCGGCGCCTCGCACGGCCACGCGCTGGTGGCCATCCTGCGGGAACTGGGGATGCGGGTGAAGGGCGCCGCCGTGTTCCACCACGATCCGGTCTACGACAGCGGCTCCGCCCAGTCGGACAGCCTGCAGGCGGTCGTGGACGACCACGGCGACATCCCCAACTACACCGTCTGCAACAAGCAGGAATTCGAGCTGGTGAACATCCTGAGCCGGGAGCGGCCGGACCTGCTGCTGGCACGGCACGGCGGCATGACGCTATGGGGCGCCAAGCTGGGCATCCCCTCCCTGCTGATCGGCGACGAGCACTTCGGCATGGGCTACCGCGGCCTGGTCAACTACGGTGAGCGGATCCTGGAGGCGCTGGAGAACGACGAGTTCGTGCGCAACCTGGCCCTGCACGCGGTCAACCCCTACACCGACTGGTGGCTCCGCCAGCAGCCGCACCTGTTCCTGGAAGGAGCCGCCGATGTCCGGGATCATTGAGCAGGAGCGCTACACCTGCGCCATCGGCGCCATGCAGACGGTCACCGGCATCACGCGGGCCCTGCCGATCCTCCATTCCGGCCCCGGCTGCGGCTCCATGGTCGCGGGCTTCTTCGAGCGTTCCTCGGGCTACGCCGGCGGCAGCACCGCGCCGTGCACCAACTCCGGAGAGAGCGAGGTGGTCTTCGGCGGCGAGGAGAAGCTGCGCAAGGTCATCGAGGGCTCCTACCAGGTGCTGGCCTCCGAGCTCCAGGTGGTCCTCACCGGTTGCACTGCCGGCATCGTCGGCGACGACGTCGGCCGGGTGGTCAAGGACTTCCAGGACCAGGGCCGGCCCATCGTCCACGTCGAGACCCCGGGCTTCAAATCCAACAACTACGTCAGCCACTCCCAGGTGGTGAAGGCGATCGTCGACCAGTACGTGGACCGCTTCGTCCAGGGGGCGCCGCGCCGCCGGGCCCGGCTGGTCAACGTGTTCGCCTCGCTGCCCTACCAGGACCCCTTCTGGAAGGGCAACCTGCGGGAGCTCAAGCGGGTCCTGGAAGGGATCGGGCTGGAGGTGAACGTCCTGTTCGGTCCCGATTCGGGGGGGGTCGAGGAATGGCGCCGGATCCCGGAGGCCGCGGCCAACCTGCTGGTGTCGCCCTGGTTCGGGCTGGAGATCGTGCAGCACCTGGAAGTGAAGTACGGCCAGCCGTTCCACCAGTTCCCGCACCTCCCGATCGGCGCCAATGAAACCAGCCGGTTCCTGCGCGGGGTGGTCGATTTCGCCGGCCTCGACCCCGCCCAGGCCGAGCGGTTCATCGCCCGGGAGAACCAGACGTTTTACGAGGAGATCGACAGCCTCGCCACCTTCCTGCTGGAATTCCGCTACGGACTGCCGGGCCATTACCACGCCATCCACGATGCCTCCTATGTGCTCGGCCTGGCGAAATTCCTGCTGCACGAAGTGGGCATCGTGCCCCGGGAGCAGTTCATCGTGGACGACACCCCGGCGGAATTCCAGGAGGCCATCCGCGCCGAATTGGCCTCCGTTTCCGGCAAGCGGACCATCCCGGTCACCTTTACCTCGGATGCGGGCCTGGCCCAGGAGGCGATCCGCGGGTCGGCGCACCCGGGTCGGGGGCTGCTGATCGGCAGCGGCTGGGACAAGCTGCTGGCCCAGGACAAGGGCATGGATTTCCTCTCCGCTGGCCCGCCATCGCCCTACCGGCTGGTGCTAACCACCGGCTACCTGGGGTTCCGCGGCGGCTTGCGCCTCATCGAGGACATCTACGACCAGGTGCTCGGCACCTACAAGTGAGCGGAGGCACCGTGAAGCTCGACACCATTCTCATCCACGCCGGTCAGGAGCCGGACCCGGTCACCGGGGCGGTGAACGTGCCCGTCTGCGTCAGCTCGACCTTCAAGCAGGACGGCATCGGTGGCCTGCGGTCGGGGTTCGAATACGCTCGCACCGGGAACCCCTCGCGGCGCGCCCTTGAGGCCACCCTCGCGGCCATCGAGAACGGCGCCTTCGGCCGGGCCTTCGCCTCGGGTCTGGCGGCGGAGACGGCGGTGCTGAGCATGCTGGATCCCGGCAGCCAGGTGGTGTCCTCCACCAACATCTACGGCGGGACCTACCGGCTGTTCACCAAGGTTTTCAGCAAGTTCGGCCTGGACTTCACCCTGGTCGACCGGCACGGCACCCAGGACCTCCTCGACGCGGTCACCGGCACCACCCGGATGATCTGGATCGAGACTCCCTCGAACCCGCTGCTGGACATCCTGGACATCGCCCGGATCGCCGAAACCAAGCCAAAGGACGCGCTGCTGGTGGTGGACAACACCTTTGCCAGCCCGTACTTCCAGAATCCCCTGGACCTGGGCGCCGACCTGGTGCTGCATAGCACCACCAAGTACCTGGGTGGCCACAGCGACGTGATGGGGGGGGCGGTCATCACCAACAACCCGGCCCTGGACGCCGACATCGGTTTCTACCAGAACGCCGAAGGCGCCATTCCCTCGCCCTTCGACTGCTTCCTGGTCCAGCGCGGCATCAAGACCCTCGGTGTCCGGATGCAGCGGCATGAGGCGAACGCCTATGCGGTAGCGGAGGGGTTGAGTGGCCACGCCCGGGTGGAACGGGTCTACTTCCCCGGCCTGCCGGGGCACTCCGGGCACGCTATCGCCCGGCGCCAGATGCGCGGCCAGGGCGGGGTGGTCAGCTTCCTGCTGCGTGGTGGCACCGATGAGCGGGGGCGGTTCTTCGAGCGGCTGCGGCTATTCACCCTTGGGGAGAGCCTGGGCGGGGTAGAGTCCCTGGTCTGCCTGCCCTGGGAGATGACCCACGGCAGCGTCCCGCCGGCGGTGAAGGGGCGGATCGGCATCAGCCCCAACCTCATCCGGCTCTCGGTGGGGCTCGAGGATCAGGACGAACTGCTGGACGACTTGCGGAGCGCCCTGGCATGAACACATCGGAACCTGACTACTCCCACCTGACCCGACGGCATCCCTGCCTGAGCGATGGGCCCGGCTTGCGGTCGGGCCGGCTGCATCTTCCGGTCTCGCCCCGCTGCAACATCCAGTGCCGGTTCTGCCGGCGGGCCTTCAACGGCCTGGAGGAAAGGCCAGGGGTCGCCCGCGGCATCCTGGACCTGGCCGACGTCCCCGCGCTCCTCGCGCGGGCCCTGGAGCTGTGTCCGGAGATCGCGGTGGTGGGCATCGCCGGGCCGGGCGACACCCTCGCCTCGGACCACGCCCTGGAGGCTTTCCGGATCGTCGGCCGGCTCCAGCCCGACCTGGTCAAGTGCCTGAGCACCAACGGGCTGCTGCTCGAGGAACGGCTGTCCGAACTGCTGGCGGTGGGAGTGGCCACGGTGACCGTGACCGTGAACGGCGTGCGGCCCGAGACCGTGAGCCGGATCGTCGCTTCGGTCGCCCTGGAGGGGTTCCGCCAGGCTGGGGAGCAGGCGGCCGAACAACTCACCCGGCGCCAGCTCGCCGGGATCCGGGCGGCCGCCGCCGCCGGCCTGCTGGTGAAGGTGAACATGGTGCTGATCCCCGGGCTCAACGACGGCGAGGTGGCGGCCACCGCCGAGGCGGTGCGGCGGGCCGGGGCGGCCCTGTTCAACTTGATCCCGCTGCTGCCCCAGGGGGACTTCGCGCGGTTCCGGCCGCCCTCCTGCGGCGATCTCCAGGCGGCTCGCAGCCTGGCCGAGGCGCACCTGCCGGTATTCCGCCACTGTCACCACTGCCGGGCTGACGCCGTCGGGGTCCCGGGAGTGAGCGACCTGTCCGGCGCCCTTTACGGGGCGTCGGCGCGGCCGGTGGAAACCTTTTCACACGGATGAGGGAGGGACGATGGCTGCACGAGTTCTACGGATCGCGGTGGCGAGCACGGACGGGTCAAGGGTCGACCAGCACCTGGGCCGGGCGGACCGGTTCTTCATCTTCGAGACCTCCGCCGCCGGTTCCACCCTGCTCGGGCAGCGCCAGCCGGAGCCCGGCGCCGCCCACGGCGGGCATGATCCGGTCCGGATGGCCGGCATCCTGGCCCAGGTGGAGGACTGTTCCGTGGTGGTCGCACTGCGGGCGGGGCCGGCCTTCCATGACCTGCTGGAAGGCCAGGGCATCCACGTGCTGACCTCGGACTGGGAGATCGAACCGGTCCTGGAACGGATAGCGAATTCATACCTGGCCCGGAGCAACCGGCCAAAGGAGCTGCAACCATGACCAAGCGGGTGACCGAGATCGCCATCTACGGCAAGGGCGGGATCGGCAAATCAACCACAACCAGCAACATTAGTGCGGCCCTGGCCGACCAGGGCTACAAGGTGATGCAGTTCGGCTGCGACCCCAAGAGCGATTCCACCAACACCCTGCGTGGGGGGAAGTTCGTGCCCACCGTCCTGGACACCCTCCGGGACCAGGCCAGCGTGAAGGCCCGGAGCGTCATCCACGAGGGGTTCGCCGGGGTCTACTGCGTCGAAGCTGGCGGGCCCGCCCCCGGGGTGGGCTGCGCCGGGCGCGGGATCACCACGGCCGTGCATCTTTTCAAGCAGCAGAAGGTCTACGAAGAACTCGACCTGGACTTCGTCATCTATGACGTCCTGGGCGACGTGGTCTGTGGCGGGTTCGCGGTGCCGATCCGGGAGGGCATCGCCGAGCATGTTTTCACGGTGTCCTCGGCCGACTTCATGGCCATCTACGCGGCCAACAACCTGTTCAAGGGCATCCACAAGTACTCGAACTCGGGCGGAGCCCTGCTCGGCGGAATCATCGCCAACTCGATCAACACGGCCTACGCGAAGGACATCCTCGACGATTTCGCCGAGTGCACCCGGACCCAGATCATCGACTACGTCCCGCGGTCGGTCACCGTCACCCAGAGCGAACTGCAGGGCAAGACCACCATCGAGGCCGCCCCCGGCTCCCCGCAGGCGGCGGTTTACCGCGGTCTCGCGACCCGGATCGCCGAACACCGGGTCTCCAGGACCCCCGAGCCCATGGATGTCCAGGGGCTCCACCAGTGGGCGGCCAAGTGGGCCGACACCCTGCTGGAACTGGAAGCCGCCGGCATCACCCATACTCCCGCCCCCACCCATTGAGAGGAATCCCCATGTCTGCCCACGAACCCACCCTGTTCACCTCCGAAAGCGTGACCGAAGGCCACCCGGACAAAGTCGCCGACCAGGTCTCCGATGCCATCCTGGATGCCGCCCTGGCCCAGGACCCTTACAGCCGGGTCGCCTGCGAGACCCTGGTGACCACCGGCCTGATCCTGGTCGCCGGCGAGATCACCACCCGGGCCACCCTGGACATCCAGCGGATCGCCCGGAACACCGTGCGCGAGATCGGCTACGACCACAGCGACAAGGGCTTCGATGCCAACACCGCCTCGGTGGTGGTCACCCTGGACCGGCAGAGTCCGGACATCGCCCAGGGCGTCGACCTGGGCGGGGCGGGGGACCAGGGCCTCATGTTCGGCTATGCCACCCGGGAGACCCTCGACTTCCTGCCAGCCCCCATCCAATACGCCCACAACCTGGCGCGCCGGCTGGCCGAGGTCCGGAAGGAGGGCGTGCTGCCCTGGCTCCGGCCGGACGGCAAGAGCCAGGTGACCCTGGAATACCATGGCGGCAAGGCGGCCCGCATCCACACGGTCCTCATCTCGGCCCAGCACGACGACGCGGTCGACAATGCCGAGATCCGGCGGGCCATCATCGCCGACGTGGTCGTCCCCGCCCTGCCACCCGAACTGCTGGATAGCGACACCCTATTCCACGTCAACCCCACCGGCCGGTTCGTGATCGGCGGTCCGGCCGGCGACACTGGCCTCACCGGCCGGAAGATCATCGTCGATACCTACGGCGGCGCCGGCCGCCACGGCGGCGGGGCTTTCTCCGGCAAGGATCCGAGCAAGGTCGACCGCTCCGCGGCCTACGCCGCGCGCTACATCGCCAAGAACATCGTCGCCTCCGGCCTGGCGGACCGGGTGGAGATCCAACTCGCCTACGCCATCGGCGTCGTCGAACCGGTGTCGATCGCTGTGGAGACCTTCGGCACCGGCCGGGCCCCCAATCAGGGCATCGTCCGGGCGATCCGCGAGGTGTTCGACCTGTCCCCGGCCGGCATCATCGAGGCGCTCGACCTGCGCCGGCCCATCTACCGGAGCACCGCCGCATACGGCCATTTCGGCCGGCCCGAGTTCAGCTGGGAACGGGTCGACAAGGTGGAGCAGCTGCTGAACGCCGCCTACACGCGCGGCCAGCGGCACTCCGCCTGAACCGTCCGGGACCGCAGATCCCCTTGCGCAGGAGCGAACCGACGATGCCGGCCCTCAGCCTCAGGACCAAGATCAGCCGGAAGGCCCGGCAACTGGGGGCGGACCTGGTCGGGTTCGCCCCCGTCTCCCGATGGGAGGAGCTGGACGAGGTGCCTTCCGGCTACCGGCCCCAGGACATCTGGAGCCAGGCACGGTCGGTGATCGTGCTGGGGGTCCCCATGCTGCTCCCCATCCTCGAGAGCACCCCCTCGATCAACTACACGGTCATGTACGACACCACCAACACGCTGCTGGACCAGCTGGGCTACCGGCTCGCGCTTCATCTCAACGGGCTGGGCCACGCCTCGATCTTCCTTCCGAGGGATGGCTACGGCAGCCTGGGGATCCTGAAGAAGCGGATGGCCGCGGCCTTCAGCCAGATGTTCGCCGGGAAGTACGCGGGCCTGGGCACCATCGGCCAGAGCCACAACCTGCTGAACCCGAAGCATGGTCCGCGGGCCCGCTACGTTTCAGTGTTCACGACCGCGGAACTGGCAGGGGACCCGCTCCTGGAACGGGACCTCTGCCACGGCTGCGGTCTCTGCTCCCGCCTCTGCCCGTCGGCGGCGCTCCAGCCGGTGGACAGACACCTGATCGCCAGGTTCGACGCGATCCGCTGCACGGAATTCCACGAGCTCCTGCTCGAGGAAAAGCGCTGGCCCTGCGGCGTCTGCGCCAAGGTCTGCCCGGTGGGCGAGGACCGCGAGCTCTACCGGAGCACCCAGGCCGGACGCTACCTCAGGGAGCGCCAGGCGATCGCGGACGATCCCGACGATCCGCTCTACCGCCACCTCGTCCACCTTCGCCGCCACGGCTCCGGCGGCGACCGGATCTCCTGAGGCGGCCACGTTCAGATTGCGTATTCGGCCGGTCCGGGACCGGCCAGCAGGGTCCTGGCCAGGTCCACGTACTGGGCCGCTCCGGCCAGCGCGTCGGCGAGGTCCAGGTGTTCGCCGGGGGTGTGGGCGACCTCGATGGAGCCCGGGCCGGTCATGGCGATGAACCGGTTGCGGGCCAGGTTGCGCAGGGTGTGGGCGTCCGAGCCGAAGGGCACGGCGGCCGTTGGGAACCCTTCGATCTCCAGGAAATGGACCGGTTCCCGCTCGAAGATCAGCTCGGCCTCCCCGATATCCGGGCGCAGCCGCAGCACGTCCTGCCGGAACGTGCTGCCCGGCACGGTCCGGGCGAACAGGTCCGCCTCGGCCTCGTCCGGGACGATATTGATCGCCCGGCCCGACCTCAGGGTGCCCAGGTTCCAGAGTTCCGGCCCCAGCCTCGGGTCCGCGGCCAGGGGCAGCGCGCGGACCGCCGCGATCCAGTCCAGCAGGGGGAAGGCGGCGTTGACGCCCTGGTCCGGGGTGCCGCTGTGGGCGGCCTTGCCGCGGCAGCGCAGGCGGAGGTGCACGGCGCCCTTCTGGCCGGCTGCGAGCCGGTTGCCGGTGGGCTCGCCGTTGACCACGGCCTCCACCTCCCGAAGACTGTCCTTCAGTTCAAGGGCGAACCGGGCGCCGAGGCTGTCGGTTTCCTCCCCGATCACGCCCAGGAAGGCTACGTCCCGCCGGCCTTCGGCCAACAGGGATCGGATTCCCTCGGTCATGGTCACCAGGATCCCCTTGGCGTCACAGGTCCCGCGGCCCCAGAGGCGTTCACCCTCCCGCCGGGGCGGGATGAAGGGCGGCACCGTGTCCAGATGGGTGGAGAACAGCAGCCTGGGCCGGCCCCAGGTGGCCAGGAAGTTGCTGCGGCCGTCGGCGACCGGCTGCAGTTCGATCCGGGCGCCAAGGCCCTTGAACAGGTCCACCAGGATGGGGATCAGGTGGCCTTCCTGGCCGGTGCTGCTGTCCACGGCGCACAACTGGAGGGTCCATTGGGCGATCCGTTCGGGGTCCAAGGGCATCGGGTGCCTCCCATCCATCCGCGTCCACGCCGGTTAGCGATCCAGCCGGCTCACCGCGGCCACCAGCGCATCGATGTCCGCCCGCGTGTTGTAGAGCGCGAAGGACGGCCGGACGCTGGTCTCGACCCCGAACCGGCGCAGTGCCGGCTGGGCGCAGTGGTGGCCGGACCGGAGGGCGATGCCCTCCCGGTCCAGGGCGGCACCCACGTCTTCGGAACGCCAGCCGTCGAGGACGAAGGACAGCACCCCGGCCTTCTCTCGGGCGGTGCCGATGATCCGGAGGCCCGGTATGCAGGCGAGCCCTTCAGTGGCGTAGGCCAGCAGGTCGTGCTCGTGGCGGCTGATGGCCTCCAGGCCGATCCGGGTGACGTAATCCAGAGCCGCGCCCAGGCCGACGGCGTCGGCGATGTTGCCGGTGCCGGCTTCGAAGCGGGCGGGGGCGGGCTGGAACACCGTCCGCTCGAAGGTCACGTCGGCGATCATGTTGCCGCCGCCCTGCCAGGGCGGGGTGGCGTCCAGCAGGTCGGAGCGGCCGTAGAGGACGCCGATCCCGGTCGGCCCGAACACCTTGTGCCCCGAGAAGGCGTAGAAATCAGCCCCGAGCGCCTGCACGTCCACCGGTAGGTGGGAGACCGACTGGGCGCCGTCCACCAGCACCACGGCGCCGTGGCGGTGGGCCATGGCGGCCATCTCCCGGACCGGGTTGACGGTGCCCAGGGCATTGGACACGTGGGCGAAAGAGACCAGCCGGGTGCGGGGGTTGAGCAGCTTCTCATACTCGTCGAGCAGGACCTGGCCCTGGTCGTCGATGGGGGCCACCCGCAGCTTCGCCCCCTTTTCCGCGGCCAGCTGCTGCCACGGGACGATGTTGGCGTGGTGCTCGAGCCAGGTGATGACGATTTCGTCGCCCGGGCCGACGTTCCGGCGGCCCCAACTCTGGGCGACCAGGTTGATGGCCTCGGTGGCGCCCCGGACGAAGATGATCTCCCGGGTGGAATCGGCGTTGAGGAAGCGCCGGGACTTCTCCCGCGCCCCCTCGTAGGCGTCGGTGGACCTGGCTGCCAGGGCGTGGGCAGCCCGGTGGATGTTCGAGTATTCGTGCTTGTAGAAATCCGAGATGCGATCGATCACCGCGCGCGGCTTCTGGGTGGTCGCAGCGTTGTCGAGCCAGACCAGGGGCTTGCCGTGGACCCTTTCTTCCAGGATCGGGAAGTCGCGCCGCAGGGAGCGCGCGTCGAACGGGCCCGGCTGCGGGGCGAGCGCCGGCGCCTCGGGCTGGAAAGCCGTCAGTTCCAGGAAGGACGGGGCGAGCTGCCACTCCGGACGGGTGGACGGCACCTGCGCCGCTGCCTGGTCGAGAAAGTACAAGTCGGAGCCGGCGGCCGACGCCGGGGCCGCATGGGGCTGGGGCAGGCCCGGCCAGGAGGCCGGTTGAGGCGGCGGGGCTGCCGCCGGGGCCGGGTTGGCCGCCTCCGCCCCGCGGAACAGCTCGTTGGCGATCCTGGCGATGGCGTCGGGATCGAATGAGCCGGGCAGGGAGTCAAGGGGGATCGGGTTGGGAACCGTCATGGGGATCACGCGTATTCGTGGTAGAGGTCGAGGTCGACGTTCTCCAGGACGCCCAGGGCGTCCTCCGTGAGCACCGCGGCGGAGCAGTAGAGCGATACCAGATAGGAGGCGATGGTGGTGGCGTCGATCCCCATGAACCGGACCGACAGCCCCGGGGCCTGCTCGCCGGGCAAGCCGGCCTGGAACAGCCCCACCACGCCCTGCTTGGCCTCGCCGGTGCGGATCAGCAGGATGCTGGACTTGGCGTGGCCCTTGTTGCCGGTGATCGGCACCTTGTCGCTGGGCACCAGCGGGACCCCGCGCCAGGTGAGGAACGGGTTGCCGAAGATGGTCACGGTCGGCGGCGGGACGCCGCGCCGGGTGCACTCCCGGCCGAAGGCGGCGATGGCCCGGGGATGCGCCAGGAAGAACGCCGGCTCCTTCCAGACCTTGGCCAGCAGCTCGTCCAGGTCGTCCGGGGTCGGGGCGCCCTTGCGGGTCGGGATGCGGTAGGCTGCCCCGGCGTTCTTCAGCAGGCCATAGTCCTGGTTGTTGATCAGCTCGAATTCCTGCTTCTCCTTCAGGTTCTCGATGGTCAGCCTGAGCTGCTCCTTGATCTGGTCCTGGGGGCTGCGGTAAAGGTCCGAGATGCGGGTGTGCACGCCGACCACCGACTTGATCGAGCTCAACACGTACTCCCGCGGCTTCTCCACATAGTCGACGTAGGAGGTGGGGAGCTCCTCCTCGGCCTTGGAGGTGCAGACCACGGCCACGGTGGTGCCGGTGTCCTTGGCCCGGTTCACCCGGTAGACGCCCGCCTCCACCGGCACCCAGGACAGGAACCGGGGCAGCCAGCGCGGGGTGATGATCGAGGTCTGGACCTGGGTCTTCTGGGTGGTGGCCAGCTGCCTTGCGCCGGCGTCGCCCAGGACGGGGCGGGGGTTGGATTCCGACATTGGTTGCCTCCTGGAAAGGGATGGGTGGATGGGTTGCTGCAAGGGTTTCGATGGCGGGGATCAATATCTCGGGAGCGACCTGTCGATGCGTTCCGCCCAGGCGTCGATGCCCCCGGCCAGGATCTGGAGCCGGCCGAAGCCGGCTTTGCGCAGGGCCTGGTAGGCCTCCAGGCTGCGCCCGGCCTTGTGGCAATGGAGGGTGTAGGTGTCGGCGGAATCCAGCTCGTGCAGCCGCCCCGGCAGCTCGCTCAGGGGGAACCGCACGGCGCCGGGGATTTCCGCGATCTGGGCTTCATGGCCCTCTCGCACGTCCAGCAGGTTGAGCCGTTCGCCTCCCGACCGGCGGCGATGGAAGTCCTCCACCGAGATGGTCGGCGCGCCGCTGCCGCCGTCGTCGTCCGGTTCGGCGCCGCGGATCTGGCAGAACGCCTCGTAGTCCACCGGGGCGGTGATGGTGGGCGCCGAGCCGCAGACCGCGCAATGGGGGTCCTTGGCCACGGCCAATTCCCGGAACTTGAAATCCAGGGCGTCGAACATCACCAGCCGGCCGACCAGAGGATCACCGACGCCGAGGATGAGTTTGAGCACCTCCAGCGCTTGCAGCGAACCGAGGATCCCCGGAAGCACGCCGAGCACGCCGCCCTCGGCGCAGGATGGCACCAGCCCGGCCGGCGGCGGCTCTGGGAACATGCAGCGGTAGCAGGGCCCCCGGCTGGCGTCGAACACGCTCACCTGGCCCTCGAAGCGGAAGATGCTGGCGTAGACGTTGGGTTTGCCCGAGAGCACGCAGGCGTCGTTGACCAGGTAGCGGGTCGGGAAGTTGTCGGTGCCGTCGGCGACGATGTCGTAATCCTGGAACAGGTCCATGGCGTTCCAGTTGGCCAGCTGCACCGCGTGGCTGACGATTTCGATCTCGGGGTTGAGCTCGGTGAGCCGCTCCTTGGCGGCTTCCAGCTTGGTCCGGCCCACATCCGCGGTGGAGAACAGGATCTGCCGCTGGAGGTTGGTGAGGTCGACCGTGTCGTAGTCCGCCACGCCGATGGTGCCGACCCCGGCGGCGGCCAGGTACAGCGTCAGCGGCGAGCCCAGTCCGCCGGCTCCGATGCAGAGCACCCGGGCCCGCTTGAGCCGCTTCTGCCCCTCCAGGGTGACCTCGGGCATGATGAGGTGCCGGCTGTAGCGCAGGACCTCGTTGCGGGAAAGCTTCACGTCGCCGGTCCCGCCGGCGATGGCCGGGACGATGGTGAGGACGTCGCCGTCCTTGAGCGGCACTTCACCGAGGGTGGGGGCGAGGACCCGGACGTTCTGGTCGCCCAGGTAGAGGTTCACGAAATTCCGGAGCTTGCCGCCGGCGTCCAGGAGCTGGCCGGCCAGCTCGGGGCTCTGGGCCGCCAGGGCGGCCACGGCCGCCTCCACGGTCGCGGCCTCCACCGCGAGGGTCCGGGCCCCGCCGACGTAGCGTCGCAGGGGGGTGGGGATGAGGATCGAGACGGGCATGGAGGGACTCCCTGGAAGGTTATCGAAGCGCCGGAGGCGGATCCTGGACCTCGACCGCGGCGAAGGCTCCGCCCGGTTCCACGAGGGCGAAGCCGTTGAGGTCCAGGGAACGGCCCTGGTGGACCGCGCAGATCAGGTACAGGTAACCGTGCCAGGCATGGACGCGGTCGTATTCCGAGGGCTGGGCCGGGTGGTCCGGATGGCTGTGGTAGTAGCCGAGGACGTCCTGGTCCGTGGCCTGGGCATGGCGCTCGGCCTGGAGCTGGAAATCGGGCGGAATCAGGTAGCGGCGCTTGTGGTCGTCACCGTGCTCGTTGGGGGCTTCGCTGAGCTCCGTCACCACCCAGGGGGCGAGGGTGCCGTCGCCCTGGCCGAACAGCGCGCCGCAGGCCTCGTCTGGGTACTGGGCCTCGCAGTGACGGCGCAACTGCGCTTCAACCGCCAGGGGGAGCCTGGACATCGCCGGGCCGGTCATGGCGCCTCCTCGTCCCAAGCCGCTTCGCCCAGGGATTTCATGACGTTGTCCGGAAGGATGGTGACGATAAGCCCGGTCTCGAGCTCTTCGGCGACCCTCAGGGCTGCGGCCACCGCCGCGCCGCCGCTGGTGCCCGCCGGCAGCCCCTCCTCGCAGGCCAAGCGCCGGGCCATGGCCTGGGCGTCCTCGGTGGAGACGTCGACCTGGCCGTCCACCAGGCCGGGATCGAAGATGGGCGGGATCTCGGTGGAGGCATAGTGCTTGGTGCCCTCTATCCCGTGGTAGGCGGCATCGGGCTGGACGGTAATGCGCCGGACCCCGGGGTTGAGCTCCCGCAGCCGGCGGCTCACCCCGGTGAAGGTGCCGCTGGTGCCCATGATCGCGGCGAAATGGGTAATCCGGCCCTGGGTCTGCTCCCAGATCTCCAGGGCGGTGCCCTCGTAGTGGGCCCGCCAGTTCATGGGGTTGCTGTATTGGTCGAGGTAGACGTATCGGTCCGGATCCCCTTCCGCCAGTTGCCGGGCCACCTCCCGGGCGCCGTCGGCGCCTTCCTGGGCGTCGGTCAGCACGAGTTCGGCACCCAGCAGGCGCAGCAGGCGCTTGCGGGCGTCGCTGGCGTTGGCCGGCATGCACAGGGTCACCCGGTGGCCGCGGGCCGCGGCGATCTGGGCCAGGGCGATCCCGGTGTTGCCGCTGGTGGAGTCCAGCAGCGACCGGCCCTCGCCCCGGAGCAGCCCGCGGTCCTCGGCGTCGCGGATCATCCAGAGGGCGGGCCGGTCCTTGACCGAGCCGGCCGGGTTCATCCATTCGCACTTCACGTGGATCTCCACCCCCGCGCGGCCAGCGCCGATCCGCCGCAGGCGCACCAGCGGGGTCCCGCCGATGGGAGCGTAGTCCTCGGATCTGACCGGTGCCGGAGGGTCGGCGGCCCTTCTCGTCGTCATCTAGGGTCCACTCCATGGATGGTGGGCATTGCAGGTTTGCTTGACCGCCAGTTTTATACAGACTAAATTTGTCTGCAAGATAAATTTAGTATTTCACTAAATTTAGTATGTTGATGCTTGACTTGGGTCGCACCGGCCTGCAGACTGGACACCTGGGCATCCTCTTGACCATTCGGCCGATTCCGTGAATCCTTCCCCGGAGCCAGCAACCATGCGCAGCGTCCCTCCCACCTCCACCTGTTGTCGCCGGGGTGCGCCCGCGTAGGTCCTCCGGGGAACCGAATCCCCTTTCGCCAAGGCCGGACCGAACGCGTGAGCGCCGGTCCGGTTTCTTGTTCCTGCAGCCAGGTCCACCCGAAAGGAGAACCCCATGTCCGGCCTTCTTGATCGACCCGCCGCAAGCAACGCGCCCTCCTTGGCCAGCGACCTCGCGGGTCTCCTGGTGGACCTGCCCACGCCGTTCACCGGCGACCTGGTGCCGGACCTGGCGGCCTTCAGCCGCCTGGCCAAGCGTGTCTTGGCCGGCGGCGCCGCAGGGTTGCTGGTCCTGGGTGCCACGGGGGAGGCCTCGGCCCTTGAGGAGGTGGAGCGGGAGGTGCTGCTCCAGGTGGCCCTGGAGGCGGCCGCCGGCCATCCCGTGGTGGTCGCCACGGGGTCCTGCAGCACCCGCCAGGCCATCGGCTGGACCCGGCAGGCCTTCCGTGCCGGCGCCCGCGCGGCCATGGTGGTGACGCCCTACTATAACCAGCCCACCCAGGCCGGATTGGAGGCCCACTTCCGGGCCATCGCCGAGGCCGTCCCCGGTTTCCCCTTGATCATCCAGAACGTTCCGTCCCGCACCGGGGTGAACCTGGAACCTGCCACCCTGCGCAACCTCTGGCGGGTCCCGGAAGTGGCGGGGATCCTGGATGGCGGCGGCAACCTCGGCCAGATCGTCCGTACCCTCCCCGCCGGGAAGCTGCTGCTGGCCGGCGAGGACGGGCTGGCCGCGGCCAGCATCGCCCTGGGGGCCCGGGGCCTGGTGAGCGTGCTGGCCAGCGCCTACCCCGCCTCCCTGCTGAATCTGGTCCACTTGGCCCTTGCGGGCCGGCAAGAGGAGGCTGGCTTCCTCCAGGAGCAGCTCAGGCCGCTCACCGACGCCCTGCTGTTCGAAAGCAATCCCATTCCCATCAAGGCCCTGCTCAAGTCCCTGGGGCTGTGCGGCAGCCAGGTCCGGCTGCCCCTGCTGCCCGCTTCGGCCGGCACCCGCGCCATCCTGTCGGTGGCGGTGCGCCGGACCAGGGTTGCGTGATTCCCGCCTTGCCACCTGGAGCCCCCATGACCGCATCCTGCCCCATCTCCCCGGACGTGGTGGACGACCGCGCCACCCGCATCGGCGCGGCCCTGGTCATCCTCTCCGTCATCGCCGGCCTCTGGTCCGGCCGCTTCTGGATCCCCCTGGCCCTGGCACTGGACTTCGGCCTGCGCAGCCGCGGCAAGGTGGTGTTCAGCCCGATCGCCCAGGTCGCCAAGGCCCTGCGTAAGGTTTCCGGACTCGGGCCGCGCGCCGTCAACGCCGGACCCAAGCGCTTCGCCGCCCTGGTCGGCGCGATCTTCTCCCTGCTCATCGCCGGGTCCCAGGCCCTTCACCTGGCCAGGCTGGCCCTGGTCGTGGGGGCCGTCCTGATCCTGTGCGCGGCCCTGGAGGCCTTTCTGGGTTTCTGCGTTGGTTGCAGGGTCTACAACCTGTTCCAGCCGCTCCTGGCCAGAACAACGGCCCCGTCCGCCGGGAGGCCGGTTAAACCCGATGGACTCCGGATTCCCTGATGGCCTCCAGTTCGCTCCGCACCTCCACCTGCTGGTCCATCTCCAACGCGGGCAGGCCGTAGGCGGGATAGCTCACCACCCTGGCCGGGACGCCAACCACGGTGACGTGGGCCGGGACATCCTCCAGGACCACGCTGCCCGCGCCAATCTTCGCGCCTTCGCCGATCTTCACGTTGCCCAGGATCTTGGCGCCGGCCCCGATGAGCACGCCGCGGCCGATCTTGGGGTGGCGGTCCCCCCCCACCTTGCCGGTGCCGCCCAGGGTGACCTCGTGGAGCATGGAGAAGTCGTCCTCCACCACCGCTGTCTCACCGATGACGATGCTCGTGGCGTGGTCGAAGAGCAGCCCCTTGCCCAGCCGGGCGCCAGGGTGGATGTCCACCGAGAAGACCTCCGACACCCGGCTCTGCAGGAACAGCGCCAACGGCTTGCGGTCCCGCATCCAGAAATGGTGGCCCACCCGGTAGGCCTGGATGGCATGGAAGCCCTTGAAGTAGAGCAGGGGCACCGAATAGCCGAGACAGGCCGGATCGCGGGTCAGCACCGCCTTCAGGTCGGCCCGCAGGGCCACCCCGATGCCGGGATCCGCGTCCAGGGCCTCATCGATGAGGTCGCGCAGGCTCACCGCCGGGAGGGTCGAACTTTCCAGCTTGGTGGCCAGGATGAAGCTGAGGGCGTCCTCCAGCCGCTTGTGGTTCAGCACGACCGCATGGATGAAGCTGGCCAGCAGCGGCTCCTGCCTGGCCTGGGCCTTCGCCTCGTCGCGGATGGTGGCCCAGATCGGATCGGATGGCGTGGCGGTCATGGGTGGCTCCCTCGGGTTGGCCCGGCGTTGGTTCCGCAATAGGATTCTTCAAAGAATAGTTATAGCCTGGGCGCGCCCGGGCAGTGGACAAAGAGCAGGGAATGGCGCAGGACCCGAGAACCTTCCAGTTCAGCACGAGGGCGATCCATGCCGGCGAGCGCCCCGACCCGGCAACCGGCGCCTCCGCGCCGAACCTGGTCATGTCCACCACCTTCGTGACCGAGGCGGGGGGCTCGTTCTCGGCGGTGGACTTCGGGGAGACGACTCCGTTCATCTACACCCGCTGGGGCAACCCCACCGTCGACCAGCTGGAGCGCAAGCTGGCCTCCCTCGAGCAGGCCGAGGCCTGCGTCGCCTTCGGCAGCGGCATGGCCGCCATCACGGCCCTGTTCCTGCACACCCTGAAATCCGGCGACCATCTCGTGATCAGCGACGTGACCTATGCGGCGACGGCCGAATTCACCAAGGATTTCCTTCCCCGCTTCGGGATCGAGGTCACCAAGGTGGACATGTCGGACCCCAGCCAGGTCCAGGCGGCCCTGCGCCCGAACACCCGGCTCATCTACGCGGAGACCCCGGCCAATCCCCTGGTCAGGCTGACCGACATCGCCGCCGTGGCCGTGATCTCCAAGGCCGCCGGCACCCTGTTCGCGGTGGATGCCACCTTTGCGACCCCGGTGGCCACCCGTCCCTTGAGCCTGGGGGCGGATCTCGTCCTCCATTCCCTCACCAAGTACATCGGGGGCCACGGGGATGCGATCGGGGGCGCCATCCTCGGCTCCAGCGCGCTGCTCGCCGGGATCAAGAAGGAAATCGCCCTTCGCACCGGAGGCATCCTGAGCCCGTTCAACGCCTAGCTGATCATGCGGGGCATGGCGACCCTTCCCATCCGGATGCGGGCGCACCAGGAAGGGGCCACCGCGGTGGCGGCCTTCCTGGAGGGGCACCCGAAGGTGGAGCGGGTCATCTACCCGGGCCTGGCCTCCCACCCCCAGCATGGTTTGGCCAGGCGGCAGATGGACAACTTCTCCGGCATGCTCACCTTCCAGGTCGCGGATGGGCCGAAGGCGGCCAGGATCCTGTCCGAACACCTGGAAGTGATCCACTATGCGGTCTCGCTGGGCCACCACCGGAGCCTGATCTTCTACCTCGCGACCGAGGACCTGCTCCGGACCTCGTTCGCCCTCAGCCCCCGGCAGGAGGCCTCCTACCGCGATTACGCCGGAGACGGCATCTTCCGCCTCTCGGTGGGGCTCGAGGACCCGAAGGACCTCTGTAAGGACCTGGACAGGGCCCTGGCGGGTGTCTCCTGATCCGCCCGGCCCGACCTGGCAGCCCGGAGCCCTGGCCGGATTGGACAGCCGAGCCGAGCCTAGCCGTAAGGTCGCCAGCCTAGGGAAGTCCGGCGATATTGGGGTCCATTGGCTCCTCAGCCAATCGCCCGATGGCCTCGTCCACCTGGGGTGCAGCCAGCGCCTGGCGCAGGTCCTCGACGAGGTCGGCCGGATCCTCGATGCCCACAGACAGCCGGATGAGCCCATCCCCGATGCCCGCCGTCAGCCGAGCCTCGGGGGTCATGGAAGCGTGGGTCATGCTCGCTGGATGCGCCACCAGGCTTTCCACCCCCCCCAGGCTCTCGGCCAGGGTGAACCAGCGCAGGGCCAGCAGCACCCGGTCCACCGCCGCCTGGTTGGCTTCCTTCAGCTCGAAACTCAGCATGGCGCCGAACCCGCGCTGTTGGCGTTTGGCCAGGGCGTGCTGGGGGTGTCCGGGCAGGCCCGGGTAGTTCACCGAGCCCACGGCGGGGTGTTCCGCCAGCGCCTGGGCCACGGCCAGGGCGCCCGCCTCGTGCGCCTGCATGCGCAGGTGGATGGTCTTGAGGCCGCGCAGGATCAGGAAGCAGTCGTGGGGACTCTGGCTGGTGCCCAGCAGGTTGTTGAGCGAAGCGATGCGCTGGGCCAGCGCTTCCCGGCCCGGCGCCGCGACCACCGCGCCGCCCACGACGTCGCTGTGCCCGTTGAGGTACTTGGTGGTGCTGTGAACCACCAGGTCCGCGCCGAGTTCGAAGGGCTGCTGCAGGATGGGCGAGAGGAAGGTGTTGTCCACCACCAGCAGGGCCCCGCTCGCCTTGGCCACCCCGGCCAGGGCGGCGATGTCGGACAGCCGCAGCAGCGGGTTGGAAGGGGTCTCCACCCAGATCATGCGCGTGTTGGCCCGGAGGGCCGCCTTCACGGCGTCCAGGTCGGCGAGGTCCAGGTAGGTGGTTTCGAGGCCGTAGGCCAGCCTGGCGTGTTCCAGAGTGCGGAAGGTGCCGCCATAGCAGTCCTCGGTGCAGAGCACGTGGCTGCCGTGCTCGAGGAGGTTGAGGGCCACCAGCACGGCGCTCATGCCGGAGCTGGTGCAGGTGGAGCCGCTTCCCCCTTCGAGCGCGGCGATGGCCTGCTCCAGCCGTTCCCGGGTCGGGTTGCCGCTGCGGGTGTAGTCGAAACCGCCGTTGGCATGGATATCCACGAAGGCGAAAGTGCTGGTCTGGTAGATGGGGGGCGCTACCGAGCCGAAGGCGGGGTCCGGCAGGGACCCGGCGTGGATGCAGCGGGTAGCCAGCCCCGCTCCTGGCAGGAGATCCTTTCGACAGGCCCAGCCTGCGACAGGAACGGTGCCCGGGGGAACGACCCTGAAGTGGTAGGCAGGATTGCCTGGCACGTTGCTGTCGAGGTGCTGTTCGCTCATGGAGTCCTCCGAGGCTGGAAGACCTCCGCCGTTCCGGGGCGATCCCGGGAACCCAGGGTTCCTCGGGTTGCTTCTCCAGGTGTGCCAGTCCATGACCATTCGGCATCTCTCCCGCGGCTTGCGCCGCTGGCAGGAATTAGCACCACGCCCTTTCGGGTAGGTTGCCAAGGTTTCACAGGGCCTGTCCCTCCACCTTTCTGGATATCGCGCTGTGGAACTGGCAAAGATCTCGATCCCAAACAGAATAAGGGACCTCGTCGTCCCTCGCAAGACAAAACTTATTATTTTGGTAAATTTAGTATGTAATAATGGTCTGCCGGTGTCCAACCCAGGCAAGGGCGGCCAGGTGCAGCCTTCAGGGCAGCCGGGATCTGCCGACCATGGTTCTGGAGACACTGCTATGAAATTTTCTTCTCGTGCCATCTACGGCCTGCGGGCCATGATCGCCCTCGCCAAGGCCCACGGGCATGGTTCTATCTTCCTGAAGGAGATCGCGGAGCGCGAAGGCCTTCCGGGTACCTACCTTGAACAGTTAATGGTTCCGCTCAGGAAATCGGGCCTCGTCCACGGAGTCCGGGGAGCCAAAGGGGGCTACACGCTGGGGCGCAGCCCTGGCGAAATCTCGGTCCTATCGATCCTGGAGGCGCTGGAAGGGCCCTTGAACCTGGCAGACTGCGGCGCTGGAGCCGGGGCCGGCTGCTGCGGCCATCCGGAGACCTGCGCCCTGACGGAACTCTGGGACCAAGGCACCCAGGCCCTCATCAAATTGTACCGGGGCCTTTCCCTGGCGGCCCTGCTGGAGCGGCAACAGGAAAAGGCGGCGATGCCTTCCCTCAACTACGCCATCTGATACGGAAACCGAGGGGCAGGGATTTTACAATTTAGTTTTCCGCTAATTTAAGTAAATTTTGCCTTGACCCTTGTGATGCCACTCTCCAGACTGGTTCCCTCGGTGTCGTCCGCTCATCTGAATGGCAACCTGAGGCAAGTTGTACCTTCCCGGAGTCGGCCATCATGCCCACCGTCCCTTCCATCGCCATCCTGCTCCTGGCCGCTGGCTGCTGTTGCCGGGGCGCGCCCGCGTAGGTCCTCCGGAAAGCCATAGGCCCCTTTTCCCCCCAGGACCGTACGCGCGAGCGACGGTCCCTTTTTTTTCCGCACGGGGCGAAAAGGGGCCTCTTCCTGCCGCAACCCGAAAGGAGCCTCCATGAACCGCAGAATCACTCTCCTGGTCATCGCCGGCTGGCTGGCCACTCCGGCCTTGGCCACCAACGGCTATTTTGCCAACGGCTACGGCACCCAACACAAGGGCTTGGCAGGGGCCGGGGCGGCATTGTCCCTGAGCAGCCTGTCCACGGCCACCAACCCCGCCGCAGCGGCCTTCCTGGATACCGAATACGAACTGGACCTGGCCTATTTCAACCCCAACCGGGACTACGAAGTCTCAGGCAGCCCCTCGGGCTACCCCGGCACTTTCGGCCTGGCGCCGGGCAAGGTCGAAAGCGGTTCGCGGGCCTTCCTGGAGCCTTCGCTCGGCGCCAACTGGCGGCTCAGCCCGAGGGACAGCTTCAACCTGACGCTCTACGGCAACGGTGGGATGAACACCAACTACCACAGTCCCACCTTCGGCTCCGATCCTGCGGGGGTCAACCTGATGCAGGTCTTCCTGGCGCCCACCTATGCCATCAAGGTGGCGGAGGGCCAGGCCTTCGGCGTGACCGCCGTGCTCGCCTACCAGCAGTTCCGGTCCTACGGCCTGGCCGCTTTCGCCCCCTATAGTTCCGATGGCGCCGATCTGAGCGACCGGGGCAACGACAGCGCCACCGGCTACGGCCTGCGGTTGGGCTACCAGGGCGAGCTGGGCTCTGCCCTCCGGCTGGGGGCCAGCTACCAGACCCGGACCCGGTTCGGCGACTTCAAGAAATACCAGGGGCTCTTCGCGGAGCATGGTGGTTTCGACATTCCGTCGAACTGGACGGCCGGCCTGGCCTGGAAGGCCGGCTCGGGGTTCACCCTGGCCCTGGACCTGCAGCGGATCAACTACGCCGAGGTGGCCAGCATCGCCCATCCGCTCCTGCCCAACCTGCAGACGGCTCCCCTGGGCTCCGACGGCGGCGCCGGATTCGGCTGGCGCGACATCAGCCTCGTCAAGCTCGGGCTGCTGTGGCAGGCCACCCCGCTCTGGACCCTGCGCGCCGGCTATAGTTCCGGCAGCCAGCCGATCCCCGGCAGCGAAGTGCTCTTCAACATCCTGGCCCCAGGCGTGGTCGAACAGCACGTCAGCGCCGGCACCACCCGGCGCCTCGGGAAGGCGCTGGATGCCTCCCTGGCCGTGACCCGCGGACTTGGCCACAGTGTCACCGGCCCGAACGCCCTGGAGGCCCCGGGCCGGCAGGCCATCACCCTGCGCATGGACCAGTGGGACCTTGAAGCCGGCCTGGTCGGCCGGTTTTGACACCTGGGGGAATTCCCCCCAGGAGCCTGCAACCCCTTCGCCCATCCTGCCCCGGGAGCCTGCCATGGCCAATCCCTTCCCCACCGATCTCACCCGTGTCAACGGCCTTGCCGCACCCGGCTTCACCGGCCTGGTGGGGGCCATCGTCGCCAGTGACCTGGCCGAACCGGTCACCCGCCACATCGATGCCGGCTTCCTGCCCAATCGGGACGAGGTGATCGAACTCGTCCGGCAGCTGAGGGAACTGCTCTTCCCAGGCTATTTCGGCCGGCAGAACCTGACCACCCAGACGCTCGGCTACTACGTGGGCGAACTGCTGGGCGACATCCGCGGCAAGCTGCTTAAGCAGGTTGTCAATGCCATACGGCACCAGGCCACCCGCCGCGGTAACCAAAGCCTCGACGTCGACGGGGCCGGGGAGGCCATCGTCCAGGATTTCCTGGAAGCCGTACCGCGGCTGCGGGCCATCCTGGCGACCGACGTGGAGGCAGCCTTCAACGGGGATCCCGCCGCCGAGGACACCGACGAGGTGATCTTCTCCTACCCAGGCATCTTCGCCATCACCGTGCACCGGATCGCCCATGTGCTCTACCGGTCGCGGGTCCCGCTGATCCCCAGGATCATGAGCGAATACGCCCACGCGCTCACCGGCATCGACATCCATCCCGGGGCGACCATCGCCGGACATTTCTTCATCGACCACGGCACCGGGGTGGTGATCGGGGAAACCACCGTCATCGGGCCGCACGTGAAGATCTACCAGGGGGTGACCCTGGGCGCGATGTCCACCCGCGGCGGCCAGACCCTGAAGGGGGTGAAGCGCCACCCAACCCTCGAGGAAGGGGTGACGGTCTATTCCGGGGCCTCCATCCTGGGCGGCGAGACGGTGATCGGCAAGGAAGCGGTGATCAGCAGCAACGTGTTCGTCACCCGGTCGGTGCCGCCGCAGACAAGGGTCAACGTCAAGAACCCCGAACTGCAGTACCGCAACCGCCAACCGCAGGAGTTCAAGCAGACCCTCTCCGACGACTGGGTGATCTAAGCGGGCCAAACCCTGGGTTCAGCCGAGTCGGCCGGCCTCCATGCCGATGCCCGCCGACCCCAGGCTCACCGCGAGCTGCGAACATCCCCGGCCGCGCCCAGCACCCCGAACCCGGCGTCCAGCGTCAGGGCCAGCAGGCCGGCCAGGATGGCGCCCTCGGCCAGGTAGCCGTTGTTCTGGGTGACCAGGCCCGACAGGATCGGGGCGCCCAGCCCGCCGGCCCCGACCGTGGCGCCGATGGCGGCGGTGCCGACGTTGACCACGGTGGAGGTGCGGACGCCGGCCAGGATCAGCGGCCGGGACAAGGGCAGCTCCACCCGCCAGAGGATCTGCGCGGGCCGGAAGCCCAGGCCGCGGGCGGCCTCGCGGATGGCCTCGGGCACCGCCAGCAGCGCCTCCACGGTGTTGGCGAACACCGGCAGCACGCCGTAGAGCGCCAGCGCGGCCCAGGCCGGGCCGCGGCCGAAGCCCAGGGCCGGCACCATCAGGATCAGCACGGCGGTGGGCGGGAAGGTCTGGCCGGCCGAGGCCAGGGTCCGAGCCAGGGGCAGGAAGGCCCGTCCGGCCGGGCGGGTCACGGCGATGGCCAGGCCCAGCCCGGCGACCACCGCCGCCAAGGTCGACAGGCCGACCAGGGCCAGGTGCCCGCCCAGCAGTTCCAGCGGGGTGGCCCGGGGATAGGTGACCCAGGGCCAGAGGCCCGGCGCCAGGGTCAGGGCGGCCAGGGCCGAGCCGAACCCGGACAGCGCCAGCCAACTCCAGCCGGCGGCCCTCAAGCCTGCCCCCCGGACCGGGCCAGGGCCTCCAGGTCCTGGCGGTGCAGCCAGCCGGTGATGCCGTCCTGGCCGTCCTTCAGGGCGACCCTGTCGGTGCCCGATTCCAGGAAATGGGCCAGGGCCAGCCGGAGATCGGTGGTTTCGGGCAGGGCTCCGGCGGCGAGGGGGGCGGCTCCCGCGGAGCCGGGCGGGTCACCGGCCCGGGCCAGGGCCCGCGCCTGGACCCGGCTCAGCCGTTTCAGGGCGCGGTCCCTGCCCAGGAACTCGGCGACGAAGGGGGTGGCGGGGCGCTCCAGGAGCACCTCGGTCCGGTCGTGCTGGACCAGCCGCCCATCCTTGAGCAGGGCGATCCGGTCGCCCAGCCGGATGGCCTCGTCCACGTCGTGGGTGACGAACACCACGGTCTTCCTGAGGCGCCGCTGGATCTCCAGGAATTCCCCCTGGATCCGCTGGCGGCCCAGCGGGTCCACGGCGCTGAACGGCTCGTCCATGAGCAGGATCGGCGGATCCGAGGCCAGCGCCCGGGCCACCCCGACCCGCTGGGCCTCGCCGCCGGACAGTTCATGGGGGTAGCGGCCGCCGTAGATCCCGGCCGGGAGGCCGACCAGGTCCAGGACCTCCGCCACCCGGGCGCGGATCCGCGGGCGCTCCCAGTCCAGCAGCCGGGGCACGGTGGCCACGTTGTCGGCCACCTTCCAGTGGGGAAACAGCCCCACGTTCTGGATCACGTAGCCGATGGTCCGGCGCAAAAGCTCGGCGCGGTAGGAACGGATATCCCGGCCGTCCACCAGGATCCGGCCGGCGTGGGCCTCCAGCAGCCGGTTCACCAGCCGCAGCAGGGTGGACTTGCCGCTGCCCGAGGGGCCCAGCAGGACGCACAGCTGGTGGTCCGGCACCGTCAGGCTGACCGCGTCCAGCGCGGTCATGGCGCCGTAGCGGCGGGTCACCGCTTCGAAGGTGATCATGCGGATGCCCTCCGGGAACGGGCCGGCAGGCCCAGGATCTGGTCGGCGGCCAGCGCCAGGGCCACCACCGGCAGGGTCCCCAGCAGCACCAGGTCCATGGCGGTCTGGCCCAGGCCCTGGAAGATGAAGGTGCCCAGGCCGCCGGCGCCGATCAGCGCCGCCACCACGGTGTTGCCCACGGTCTGCACGGTGGCGACCCGGATGCCGGCCAGGACCGCCGGCCAGGCCAGCGGGACCACCACGTGCCAGCCCAGCTGGAGCCCCGACATGCCCATGCCGCGTCCGGCGTCCAGCACCGCCTCGGGCAGTTCGTCCAGGGCGGTCAAGGTGTTGCGGGCGATGGGCAGGGCCGCGTACAGGCTCAGGGCGATCAGGGCCGGAGCGGTGCCGATGCCCTTGACGCCCCAGTCCCGGAGCACCGGGTAGCGCGCCGAAAGCCAGGCCAGGGGCATGATCAGCAGGCCGAAAAGGGCCAGGCTGGGCACGGTCTGCAGGAAATTGAGGGTGAGGAAGCCGCCCAGCCGCCAGGGCCGGGAGCGGTGCGCCAGGATCCCCAGGGCCAGCCCCAGCAGGGTGCCGGCGCCCACGGCGGCGCCGGTCAGGCGCAGGTGCTGGACGAACTCCTGGCCGAAGGCGGGGCCGAGGCTGCGGGCCTCCCGCACCAGGCTGAGGGCGTCGAAGCTGCCGGCGGCCAGCCCTGCGCCGCCCAGGCCGAGCACGGTCAGCCAGACCAGGGCCCGGGAGAGCGGCCGTGAGGGCAGGGAGATGCCAGCCACCAGCGTCCCCAGCAAGGTCATCCAGAACCCGGAGGCCAGGGTCACCCGGGCCACGGGGTCGCCGCCGGCCAGGGACCCGGCGATCCGCGCGGCGCCGGCCATCGCGGCCAGCAGCGGCAGCGGCACCAGCAGCCAGGCCCAGCGCGCGGCTGGCCGGGCGCGGAGGTCAGCGGGCAGGCAGGCGAAACCCGCCAGGGACAGCCAGCCCACCATCAGTCCAAGGGTCCAGGGCCGGCTGGCGGGCAGCAGGTAGCAGTCGCGGCCGGCCACGATCCGGTTGGCCGCGTACTGGCAGAGCGGGAGCAGGAACAGCGAGGCCAGCCCCAGCCCGGCCAGGGTGGCCAGGACCGGATCCACCCGGGCCGGGCCGGTTTCGGGCTGGGCCATCGCCGCCCCCTATTTCACCAGGCCCTGGGCCTTGAGCCAGCTGGCGGCCACCGCGTTGGCGGGTTCGCCGTTGACCGCCACCCGGCCGTTCAAGGTCTGCAGGGTCACCAGGTCGAGCTTGGCGAAGACGGCGTCCAGGAGCGGCTCGATGGCCGGGTATTTGGCCAGGACCTCCTGGCGCACGATCGGTGCGGGCTCGTAGATCGGCTGGACGCCCTTGGTGTCGGCCAGGACCACCAGGCCCAGCGCCGCCAGGGAGCCGTCGGTGCCATAGGCCATGGCGGCGTTGACGCCGTTGCTGCCCTGGGCGGCGGCCTTCTCGGTGAGGGCGGTGTTGCCGCCGGCCAGGGCCAGGGTCTGGTCGGTCTTGAGGGTGAAGCCGTAGGCCTTCTGGAAGGCGGGAAGGGTGTCGGGCCGGCTGATGAACTCCTCGCTGGCGGCCAGCTTGAAGGGCTTGCCGGCGTTCAGGTATTTGGCCAGGTCGTCGAGAGTGGCCAGCTTGTTCTGGTCGGCCAGGTCCTTGCGCACGGCGATGGCCCAGGTGTTGTTGGCCCGGGCGGGGGCCAGCCAGACGATCTGGTTCTTTTCCAGGTCCAGCTTCTTCACCGTCTGGTAGCCCTTCTGCTCGTCCTTCCAGAGGGCGGCATCGGTGCCGTTGAAGAAGTACTCGCCGTTGCCGGTGTATTCGGGATAGAGGTCGATCTCCTTGGCGGCGATGGCCTTGCGGACCACGTCGGTGGTGCCGAAGCCGACCTTGTCGGTGACCGGGATCCTGTTGGCGGTGAGCACCTGGACGATGATCTTGCCCAGCACGGCGCCTTCGGTGTCGACCTTGGAGGCGACCACCACCGGCGGGTCGGCGGCGAAGGCGGCGGCGGCCACGAGGCCGAGGGTGATCAGGAGGGTGGATTTCTGCATGGCGGTCTCCTCAGGGGGATGGTGGCGACAGGACTTCTCCGGTGCGGAGAAGGGTGGTGACGGAATCGAGTTGGGCCTTGAAATCGGTGTCCCCGCCCGGCGGCGGGATCACGGCCGACAATCGCGCGGCCAGTTCCGCGGTGCCCCGGCCAAGGGCCAGCGGGGCCATGGCGGCCGCGGCCAGGGCCACGGCCCGGTGGGCGCAGAGCAGCTCCACCGCCAGGATGGTTTCCAGGTGGTCCAGGGCCTGGACCGCCTTCTTCAGGGCGGTCGGCCCCAGGCTGTTGTGGTCCTCCTGGCCGGACTTGGCGGGCAGCGTGCCGCCGCTGGCCGGGACCGCCGCCAGCCGCAGCTCCGCCACCAGGGCGGCGGCTCCGGCCTGGACCAGGGTGAGGCCGCTGTTCAGCCCCGGCTCGCCGCCCGCCAGCGCCGGCGGCAGGCCGAAGCTGTGCGCCGGGTCCAGCAGCCGGGCCGAGTGCCGTTCGGAGAGGGCGCCCAGGTCGGCCGTGGCCACCGCCAGGAAGTCCAGGGCGTAGGCCAGCAGGGCCCCGTGGAAGTTGCCGCCGCTGAGGATTTCCGGTTGGCCCGCGGCCTCGGCCTCGGGCAGGAAGATCAGCGGGTTGTCGGTGGCGGCGTTGAGTTCGCCGTCCAGGGCCCGGTCGCCGAAGTCCAGCACCTCCTGGACCGCCCCCAGCACCGTGGCCGCGGCCCGCAGACTGACGGCATCCTGCACCCGGCGGGAAGTCTCGCCCAGGCGGGCGCGGCCGGCGGCGGTCATCCAGCCGCTGCCGGCGACCCATCCTGCCAACCGGGCGGCTGACGCCGTCTGCCCCGGCACGCCCCGGGCGGCGTGGATGCGCGGATCCAGGGCGGCCGCCTCGGCGCGCAGGGCCTCGAGGGTCAGGGCGGTCGCCGCTTCCGCGGCCCAGACCAGGCGCCTGGCGCGGCGGAAGGCCAGGATCGCCCCGGCCAGCAGCACGCTGCCGCCGGCCAGCAGGGACAGGGCCTCCTTGGCCGCCAGGGGGAACCGCTCCAGGCCGTGCCGGGCCAGGACCTCAGGGGCCGGCACGGGGACGCCGCCGTCCCAGACCCGGCCCTGGGGATGGCCGGCGAGGGCCAGGCCGACGTGGGCCATGGGCTGCAGGTCGCCGACCCCCAGGGAGCCGAGCTGCGGCACCACCGGCGCCAGGCCCAGGGCCAGGAACGCCATGGCCCGGTCCGCCAGCTCCGGCCGGACCCCGGAGTGGCCCTGGGCCCAGACGTTGACCCGGAGCAGCAGGGCGAGCCGGCCGATCTCCGGCGGCAGGTTGGGCCCCAGTCCGACCGCGTGGGACTTGAGGATGTTCCACTGGAAGGTTTCCTGGTCGGCGGGAGCGACCGCCCAGTCCTTCAGCCGGCCCAGGCCGGTGGTGACGCCGTAGACCACCCTGCCTTCCACCACCCAGCGCTCCACCTGGACCCGGGCCCGGGTCATGGCCGTCCGGGCCCCGGCGGTCAGGATCGGGTCGCCCAGGTGGCCGTCCAGGTAGGCTGCCAGGGTGTCCCGGGTCAGGCTCCGGCCGTCCAGGACCAGGGCCGCGGGGGTCATCGCGCCGCCTGCTGCTGGCGGAAGCTCGCTGTCAGCTTCTGGGCGGTCGGGGTGGCGCAGCAGCCGCCTTTCGACGTGCATTTCAGGTCCGGCGACAGGGCCCGGCCCACCCGGTCGGCGGCCTCCAGGACCTCGTCGAACGGCAGCACCGCGTCCGACCCGGCCAGGGCCAGGTCGGCGAAGGCGATGGCGTTGGTGATCGCGGAGACAACCCGGCTCAGGCAGGGCTGCTCGTACCCCCCGGGGATCGGATCGCAGGGAAGGCCGATGGTCGCCTGCAGCGCGAAGCTGGCGGCGCGGTCCGCCTGCAGGGGGGAGCCCCCGGCCATTTCCACCAGGGCCGCCGCGGCCATGGCCGAGCAGACCCCGGGGCCCCCGGCGCAGCCGATGACTTCGCCGGTCGGCTGGGTGCGGGTGCAGGCGATCGCCCCGACCCCGGCGGCGACGAACAGCCCCCGCAGCAGGGCCTCGTCCGGATAGCCCCGCTCCTGCTGCACGGCGTAGAGCGCCGAATACAGATAGCCGCCGCCGGTCCCCATGGGGGCCGGGACGATGGGAACGCCGCGGACCTTGGCGTTGACCCCCAGGGCCAGCTTCAGGGCGTGGGCGATCGCCGTTCCGGAAAAGGACCGGCCCGCCGCCAGGTGGGGCGCCCAGATCCGGTCGTCGCGGCGGCTGAACGGCGCCGCCGGGCCTGCCCCCTCGGGCCCGTAGGCCGCGTGCACCTGGGCGTGCAGCAGGCCGCGGATCCGCTCCATGGCCGCGAGGATCCGCGGTCGCGGCCAGGCGGAGGCGGCCTCCTCGTAGCGCAGGGCGAGCTCGGCCAGTCCGGCCCCGGACTCGGCAGCCAGGGCCCGCCACCCGGCCATGGAATCGAACAGCTGCGGCCGCCGTCCCGGCAAGGTGGCGACCGGGAGGATGGCCTCCAGGAACAGCGCCGTCGCCGGGAGGTCCGCGGGCCTTTCCACCGTCTTGAACCACCGGAGGATCCGGCCGGCCTGCTCGACCCGGCCGGACTCCAGCGGTTGCTCCGGGCGGTAGCCGGTCTCCCCGAACACCAGGACCACCGGGGTATCGCCCTGGAAGTGGACGGGGAAGCCTTCGATGGCGACGATCTCGACCATGCCGCCGCCCACCGAGTTGCCCACCAGGGTCACGCTCCGGGCCGATCCGTCCAGGCGGATCTTCACCGCGTTGGGATGGCCGCTCTCGGGCACGCGGACGAAGCGGAACGCCAGCTCGACGTCCCGCCGCCGGGCCTCCTCGAGGGCACTGAACAGCAGGGGATCGTCGGGCTTCAGGCCGAGGATTCCCGCGGCAAAGCCCAGGTCCTCGTTCATGAGGCCGAAGGTGCCGGTGAAGGAGCCCGCCGGGTCCAGGTGGAATTCGGCCTTCAGGGGCGGTTCCCCCAGCAGCGAGGCGGCCAGCAACCCCAGCCGGCCGGGCCCGGCCTGGTGCGAACTGGACCCCGGCTGCATCACCGGACCGAACACGTCGTTGAAGAACTCGGGGTAGAGCTGGATCATTGCGGCACCCTTTCCCACTGCAGCGGGCCCGCCAGCCGGTGGGCCGCCCACGACAGGCCGCCACAGAGGACGAAGTAGACCGCCGCCGTGAACAGGAAGATCTCGGCGGGATAGACCTGGGCCCGGGTATTCACCTGGCTGGCGGTCATGGTGAGTTCGGGGACGTTGAGGATGAACGCCAGTGAGGTGTCCTTGATCATCGAGGCGAATAGGCTCACGTAGGAGGGCACGAGGTTGCGCAGGGCCTGGGGCAGGAGGATGGCCGAGAACACCTGGACCTCGCTCAGGCCGCTGGCGATCCCGGCCTCCCGGTGGCCCCTGGGAAGGGCCTCCAGGCCCGCCAGGGTGCTGTGCATGACCGCCCCCGAACTGAACCAGGCCAGGGCCAGGATCACCGAGAGCGCGCCCGGGACCTTGGTCCGGAACAGCGCGGGAACCAGGAAGTAGATCCAGAAGATGACCAGGACCAGGGGGACGCCCCTGATCAGGTCGGAAAAGCAGACCAGTACCCGGCGGAGCGGCAGGGAGCCAAGCCAGGCGGCCAAGGCCAGGCCGATGCCCAGGACCAGGGAGAGGGTGCCCGCGGCCAGGGCCATGAGCACGGTGAGCAGCAGCCCGCCCACTTCACCCTGCGAGGTCCTGCCCCAAAGGAAGTAATCCCAGTTCTTGAGGATGATGGTGAAGTCGAGGCCCATCTCAGGCCACCTTGCGGGTTCGCAGCAGACGTTCAAGGATGAAGCCTATCAACAGATAGAGAAGGGTCGCGATCGCGAAGGACTCGAAGGCGTGGCTGTTGAAGCTCTCGATCTGCCGGGCCTGGTAGGTGATCTCGGCCAGGCCTATGCTGCAAGTGATCGAGGTGAGTTTCATCAGGTTCAGGTACTGGCCCACCACCGGCTGGTAGGCGTTCCTGAGGGCCTGGGGCAGGAGGATCGCCGTCAGCGTGTCCCAGGCGCCCAGGCCCTGGCTGGCGGCCGCCTCCCGCTGGCCCGGGGGGATGGCGTTGAGCCCGGCGCGGATCTCCTCCGACAGGAAGACCCCGATGAACAGGCCGACACCCCAGGTCGAAGCGATGAATTCCGGCGCGGTCAGCGAGACGTTGCCGGGCAGGACCGCGCCGGGATGGTTGCCGGTCATCCAGCCCTTCACGGCCGCGGGCAGGACCCCGAAGCCGACGAAATACCAGACCATGAGCTGGATCAGCAGCGGAGTGTTGCGGACCAGGCTGACCAGGGCACGGGTGGCGGCCTGGACCGGCGCCAGGGGCGCCAGCCGCAGGGCCACCACCGCCACCGCCAGCGTCGTGGCCACCGCGCTGGCGGCCAGGGTGATCGCCAGGGTGACCACCAGGCCGGAAACCAGCCATTGCAGAGGTTGGCCGGTCAGCACGCCGGACCAGTCGATGGGCAGGTTCATGACTCCGCCGCGGTATGCAGGGGCGACAGGATCCGGCTCAGGAACTGCCGGGCCCGCGGGCTCCGGGCCGCTCCGAAGAAGCTGGCCGGGGCCGCGTCCTCCTCGATCCTGCCCTGGTCGAGGAACAGGATCCGGTCGGCCACGGTCCGGGCGAAGCCCATCTCGTGGGTGACCAACACCAGCGTGATGCCGCGGTGGGCCAACTGGCGGATGACCGTCAGCACCTCGCCGATCATCTCGGGATCGAGGGCCGAGGTGGGCTCATCGAACAGCAGCAGGTCAGGCTTGGTGGCCAGGGCGCGGGCGATGGCCACCCGCTGCTGCTGGCCGCCGGAAAGCTGGCCGGGCAGGTTGCCGGCCTTGTCGGCCAGGCCGACCTGGTCCAGGACCTCGTCGGCCACGGCGTCGGCTTCCGCCTGGGTGCGGCCGAGGACCTTCCGGAGCGCCAGGGTGATGTTCCGCCGGGCGCTCATGTGGGGGTACAGGTTGAACTGCTGGAAGACGAACCCCACGCCGGTGCGGAGCCGGCGCAGCTCCTCCCCGCCGGCCCGGGTGGAGCTGACGCCATCCACCAGGATCTCGCCCCGGGTCGGCACTTCCAGCCGGTTGACCATCCGGATCAGGGTGGATTTCCCGGATCCGGACGGGCCGCAGACCACGACCACGCTGCCGCGTTCGACGGTCAGGCTGATGCCGCGGATGACCTCCAGGTCGCCGAACGACTTGTGGACGTCGCGGAACTCGATCACCGGCGGGGTTGCCATCGCTACTTGCCGGCTTCGATCTTGAAGCCGCGGGGAACGTTGACCAGGGCGCCCGAGCCGAACCACTGGTCGTAGATCCGGGCCGCCGAGCCGTTCTTCTCCAGGGCCACCAGGGTGGTGTTGACCAGCTCCAGGACCGCCTTCTCACCCTTCCTGACGCCGATGCCGATCTGCTCGTTGGACAGGAAATCATGCAGGATCTTGAACTTGGCCTTGTCCTGGGAGCGGGCCAGGGCATCGATGAGGATCGAGCCGTCCTGGGTGATGGCCTGCACATTGCCCGAGCGCAGGGCCTGGAACGCCTGGGGCAGGTCATCGTAGCTGATCGCCTTGACGTTGGGGAACAGCGCCTTGAGCTGGTTCTCCTCGGTGGTCCCCTTGACTGCGCCGACCCTGGCGGTGGCATAGTCGGCCAGCTTGTCCGAGGACCCGGCGGGCACCAGCACCTGCTGTCCGGAAACGAAGTAGGTGTAGCTGAAGTCCACCACCTTGGCCCGTTCGGGGGTGTTGGTGAGGTCGCCGACGATGAGATCGACCTTGCCAGACTGCAGCAGGGGGATCCGGTTCGCCGGATTGGTGCCCACCACCTGGAGCTTGACGCCGATCCGGGTGGCGAAGGCCTTGGCGAAATCCACGTCGTAGCCGACGGTCTCCTTGGTCTTTTCGTCGATGAGGCCGAAGGGCGGGTTCTGGTCGATGACCGCGACCCTCAGGGTCCCGGACTTGCGGATATCTGCCAACTGGTCGGCCGAGGCGATGGCGGGACTCAGCAAGGTGAGGCCGATGGCGAAGAAGGCTTTGGAGGTGAGTTGAAGGTTCATGGAATCTCCTTGGGGCCCGGACGGGCCATGGGTGGGCGATGGATCGGATGCGCCGTCGATCCGGGCGCGGCGAGCCGGGACTCGACGCTGCGGGGACGGAGCCTGCTGGTGGTGGGGTTACTTTCGCGCAGCAGGGGGCCGGACATCAGGCCGGAACCCTCCCTCGCGGGATCATGTGCATTCGGGGAAGGGCGGAGGAATCGGCCGGCAGGGCCTAGGCGGCTGTGCTTTGACAGCGACAGGCCAGGAACGGCATTCCCATTCGTCTTTCGACCCGAGTCATGAACGATGCTCCTTGGGCACTCCCGGCCCGGAGGATCCTAGCAATTGACCAACAATCGTTGTGTCGTTGGCATTGCTAACGGTGACAGGGTTGAATTCAGAGTGTCAATAAAAAATTTGTTTTATTACCTGTATACTAAGAAATGATTTTGGCCAACCTTTGCACCACGGCTTTTTGGGGGCCCGGCTCCACGAGCCCTTGTAAAGCTGGCGCGGAAGGCGTTCTCGGGCAGACGGACACCCGTATGAATGGTCTTCGACCCAGTTTCGGCACCCAGTAGCAGCCTCGATCAATGTCCTTTCCTTTATTGGCTACCTCCGCTTGAACCGTTGGTATCGGTGCCACCTTGATCATGCTAGAACGCAAACAAGCCCTGACTCTACTCAGTGCTGAGCTCGAGGTTGTGCAGGTATCGGGCGATGTGGCCATAGTGGCCCGGTGAACTCTCATTCTCCAACCCTCGCCGAGGATGGAAAACTCAAGTTCAAGGCAAGGTGGTGAGTCCCGAGGAGATCCCAGCCCTGCTAGAGAACTGATTCGCTCCCGCCCTGGAGGCCGCGGTCCTCCCTTGTCGGTTATACCTTGGAGGATATTTGTCCAGTCAATCTCGGCGCATCCAGCGCGTGGCGGCCCAACTCCTGGTGGGCAAAGCTGATTTGTGGTCCGCTCGGAAGCTGGTTGATGCAGACCTGAGTCAGGGGGCCCAGGTTGGCGGCCATGAAGGCGGCAGATGCGGATAACACGTCCTCAACCATCAAGGTCGCCTCGAAGGTGACATAGACCCCATGGCCCCTGAACCTGATCAGTCCCTCCGACATGGCCGCGATGAGGATCGCGTTCCTCTCCTCACCGCTACGGTGCCTGCGTGGCATGGCGGCGATCCGGACCACCGCCTCTTCGGTCAACCCCATGCTGCGCGCGTTCGCCGGGTGCCTGATCCAGTCCGCATGATCATCAATCCATTCCCAGTCGCCTGTTCCGGCTTGAATCCAGGCTCCCTCTTTCACTTGGCACCCCAGCCACGACTGTCTTCCAGGTCGTCGGGAGGTCCTGTGGGCCGCGGTGGAAGGGGTTGAAGCCGGTAGCTGCCGGCGGCTTTCCTGAGCCCAGGGATCCCGGTCCATCCATGCTCATCCAAGGACGCTCGGGCGCTGCCGCGGACATCGTGGATCAAGATTGTGGCGTCGAGAACGACCCCCAACCGCTCGAACACCCGCCAAGCTTCTGCCTCAAGGTCCTTAAGCGTGCCCTCAAGCTGGACGAACGCATGGGGGGTGTGGGCAAGTAGGCCGGTGGCCTCCCCGCACCAGCCATCGACAACCAGGGCAAAGTCAGTCTTGCCGCCGGGGTAGCTGCGGTAGGGGTAGACCTGCCAGGGGTAGGGCTCCAATTCGGGGATCATTACCCCCAGGTCGGAATGCCGAAGGATCAAGAGCTGGAATCCATACGCCACCTGATCTATTCGGAAGGCGCGGGTTTCGGGCGGATGGGCGACCACTTGGTTCGGGAAACGGAGCCGCTGCGCCTCGGCCACGAGCTTGAGCATGTGGGCGAAGGATAAGAGATGGACCTGCCATGCGGTGCCCGCGCGGGCGACGTCCGAGATGTCCACTTGCTGTAGCAGTGGGTGCCTGAGTTGAGCGTGGTGGGGGCGCCAGAGCACCATGGGGTCACCGATTGGGTAAGAGCGCGTGGATGGTGGGGGGCTAGAATCCGGCGATCCGGCGCTTGCCCTGGGGCTTGAGCGCCACTTCCTCTCGGAGCCGGGCCAGGAGCGCCTGGGGAGTCGCAATCTGCCGGAGCCGGGCCTGGCGGAGGACCTGGGCGAAGTCGCCGGGGGTGAGGAAGGTGAGGGCCTGGACCGGGCTGGTCAGGGAGCCCGGAGCATCGAGGCCCAGGCACTTCGCCGTTTCCCGGAACAGCCCCCAAGCCTGGTCGGGCTGTAGGAACTCGAACCGGAGTTTGAGGTCGAAGCGGCGCAGGGCGGCGGAGTCCAGGTGGTCCATCAGATTGGTGGTGGCGATGAAGATGCCTTCGAAGGCCTCCAACTGGGTGAGCAGCTCGTTGACCTGCGTCACTTCCCAGCTTTGCCGGGCCCTGCTCCGGTCCTGGAGGAAGCTGTCGGCCTCGTCCAGGAGCAGCACCGCGCTGTTATTGGCCGCCTGGCGGAACATGCGGGCCAGGTTCTGCTCGGTGGAGCCGAGCCAGGCGGAGAGGATGTCCGAGGCCCGCCGCAGCATGAGCGGTCGGTCCAGCCGGAGGGCGAGGTGCCTGCCGAAGGCCGTCTTCCCCGTACCCGGTGGGCCGTACAGGCAGAGGCGACCCTGGCCCATCCGCCCCAGGCCCGATACCAGGGCCTCCAGATCACCATCGGCCTGGACCAGGTCCAGGTGGTAGGGCAGGCAGGTCCTCTTCGGATTGAGTTCCGGCTTCCGGTCCCCCATGGCCTGAATTCTGCCGTTAAGGACTTGAGTGAATACCGCGCCGGGCTCCTGGTTCGGATCAGCGGAGCAGATGACGCGGGCTACGTCCGCGGAGCGGGCCACCACAGCTGGAGCGAGGTTCTCCTTCTCTGCCAGACACGCTCGAACTTCATCCGGTACGGGCAGATCCCCCAGGTGCCGGTCGAGGATGTGTCTCCGTACGTGGCGAGGAGGGACATCCATGGCCAGGCACAGATCAAAGCGGCGCAAGAAGGCGGGATCCAGGGCGTGGATGTGGTTGGTGATCCAGACTGCCGGCACCGGGTTGGTTTCCAGGGAGTGGTTCAGCCAGGCCTTGAGACCCTGAAGGCTGTCGTCCTTGTCGTCCCCGCTGGCGGCGAAGGAACTCTCCATCTCGTCGAATAGCAGCATGGCGCGGCGCGCGCGCCGAAGGGTCATCTGGCCCGCCGCGAAGGCCCTCAACCGGTTCAGGGCCTTTCGCGGCTCGCCGCCCCGGTCCACGAGGGAGACCTCGAACATGGTGGCGTCGATGGATGTTGCCAGGGCCTGGGCCAGCTGGGTCTTGCCGGTGCCGGGGGGGCCGTAGAGCAGGACGTTGACGCCGGGGCGCCCCTGAGCCAGGGACTCCTGCAGGTACATGGCGAGGAGGTCCCATTCGGCCTGGAGGTGAGGGTAGTCGTCCCGGGTCAGCTGTCCGCCCGGACATGGGTCCAGGGTGCCGCGGAGCAGGTCCAGAGGGTTATTGGGTGGCAGGTAGAGCCCCTCCTCAAGGAAGCCAGGGAGGTCCAACCATTCGGTCCAGCCGCCAGTCAGTTTCCGCTGGATCAGGCCCGAACGGCACAGAGGGCTGCCGGGATGGAGCACTGCGTGGATCGCTCCGGGTTCCGCGCCCAGAACCTTCTCCAGCAGGGTGGCGTATTCCAAGCGGCGGAAGTGCTTCATGCCCTGGGCTGGGAAGTACAGGGCCTCCTCGACCCGCACCAGGTACACCCAGGCCAGGACTTGGCTTTCCAGCGGGTCCAGACCACATTGATCTGCCAGGCGGGCGAGGCAGTCCAGGCAGGGGGTGGCAGGCAGGGGTAGCAGGCCACCCGGGTCCTCCCGGGCCTGGGCTCTGGCGATCTGCCGGGCCAGTTGGTCCCAGCTGTCCTCGGCCGGCGCCCTGAGGCCGGTGAAGCGGCGGAAGTCGCTTAGACAATTGGCTTCAGCGTCCTTGGCCTCCCATTTTTCGAAAACCAGCGGGTGGGGTAGGTAGCGCCCCAGGCGCAGCAGCCATAGGCGCATCAGGGCATCCATGCGGGGCCGGACGTGGTCGGTTCGGGTCAGGCTCATGCGGCTCCTTTTTCTGGTTGGTTCCAGCACATGGGATCGCGTGATCCTGGGCACCGTGGCGTCTTGCTCGGTTGCCGGGCCTCCATAGGAGACCGCTCTTCATGTAATTACTAGCTTATTCCGAGCGTGGGATCCGTCAAGTGCCACGCCATCACGGTTTACTCGGATACCCCTGACGCCCGACCCATGATTGGCTGCCACAGATTGCCCCAGGTCCACTCCGAACCCGAACGCGAGGCCCTGTCCGGGAAAATCGAGCGCGTGACCTTCCACAGCCCTGACAGCGGGTTCTACGTCCTGCGCGTGAAGGTCAGGGGGCACCGGGACCTCGTGACGCTCATCGGCTCCGCTGGGATCGGCCGGGCAGGGGATTACAACCACGCCATCGGTCGCTGGGGAACAACTGCGACTATGGCCTCCAGTTCAAGGTTGCGTTCATAAGGTCCTCGCTCCCGACGACGTTGGACGGCATCGAGAAGTAATGGGGCTCCGGGTTGATCAAGGGCACCGGCCCCCACTTTGCCCAGAGGTTGGTCAGGCAGTTCGAAGAGGGCTCTTCGACCTGATTGAGGACAACCCCAACCGCCTAGCCGAGGCCGCGGGCATCAGATCCGTCCGGGTCAAGCGCATCGCCATCGGCTGGGCGGAGCAGAAGATCATCCGAGGGATCATGATCCTCCTCCAGTCCCATGGGCTCAGCACCGCCCGCGGCCCACGCAGCTATAAGAGCTGAGGGGCCGACGCCATCCAGCTGGTCACTGAGAACCCCTCCGCACTCGTCACGCCCGCGTGAGATTGGGGTGCTTGCCGAGTCGAGGAGGTCGATGGCTATCATCTCGGTAAGGAGGCCAGATGCCGAAAACAAGCCGAAACCGCCAGCCCGCTCACCCCGCGCAGCCACTCGTCCCGCCGCTGCCCAAGAAGGCCTTCTCGGTCGCCGAGGCCGCCGAGATCATGTCCATCGGCGAGACCAACCTCCGGGCCCTCATCCGCGAAAAGCGCCTGAAGGTCGTCCGGATCGGCAAGAAGGGCCGGGGCATCAGCATCCCGCTGGTTTCGATCGACGAGTTCTTCTCCCGGGAGGCGAGCTGATGACTGAGATGGAGCGCCTTGTGCTCAGGGCGCAGATAGAGAGCGTCATCCTGAGGGATCTCAAGAGCCTGGAGATTGAACGGCCGGCGGTGGATCGTCCTTTGGACCTGCGCGTGTGGAAGCGAAAACAGGCTCAGCTCGGGAAGATGGTGTATTTTCTCGAAGCCGCGCTGTCGCCAGAGACCCTTCACCGCGCGAAGGCAGTCCTGGGAGCGGCCATGTTGAATCCGTGTTGAAAGCGCGGAGGCCAGCGGAAGGGAAAAATCAAACGGGGTGTCCGCTGCCGGACACCCCGTTTCATTTACCGCCGGATCCGCACCCGCACACGGTTCCTCTATTGCAGGACGTCACCCTGTGGCAAATGGGCTCAGGGAGCGGTTTTCAACACAGATTCAACATGGCGCCCATTGCATCGAATGAGGCCACCCGAAGGTGGCCTCATTTCTTTACTTACTGGTTGGCGCGAGTGGAATCGAACCACCGACCCCTACCGTGTCAAGGTAGCAAAAGGTGCAAAATGGGCGAAAATTGGCGAACGTGTCCTAATTTTAAGTAGCTGATAACACAAGAAATCAAAGAATGTAGTCTGTCGTTGTCGTTTCGCGTCTGCCATGATCTTTAGGACACCATTAGGACACGGAGGACGCGATGGCACCCAACTTGAAGAGCCGGAGCGGGAGGCTTCAGCTACCCACTGGGGTCAAGCACCACCTCCCAATCCTTCGGGGGCTCCAACTCGTCTACCGGCGACCGGCAGGGTCCCAGGCGGGGGCCTGGTCCTCTCGCTGGCAGGACAAGGCCCTCGGCGTGGACAAGCGGTCCCGCCTCGGTGACGCCGACGACTACACCGATGCGGACGGTCTCCAGGTCCTGAACTTTCAGCAGGCCCAGGACAAGGCCGAAGAGTGGTTTAAGGTGCAGAACCAACGCCGGGTGCAGGAGGAGTCCGGAGAGGTCATCCACACCGGTCCATACACCGTCTCCAGCGCCTGGGCGGACTACAAGGCGGATGCGGAGCGCCGTGCCGTCAAGGGAATCATCATTTACGACCAGGTTGCCAAAGCCCTGATCCTTCCGGTCCTGGGTGACATCCCCCTCGAACGCCTGACCCTCAAGCGCGTGCAGGACTGGCACCTCGCGATCTCCAAGGCTCCCCGGCGGACAGGTAAGAAGGAGAAGGTGCTGAAGCCAGGTGAGGTGCCCGAGGGCCCGAAGGTGCTGACCGAGGATGAGATCCGGGCACGAAGGGACACCGCCAACCGGGTGCTCACCCACTTGAAGGCCGCGCTGAACTTCGCCCTGGCGTCTAAGAAGACCTCGGCCAACCCCGTATGGCGCGAGGCCAAGCCGTTCGGGAAGACCACGTCGGTTCGGATTCGGGTCTTGTCGGTCGAGGAGCAGCAGAAGTTGGTTGCTGCCTGTGACAAGGATTTCCGTCCGCTGGTCACCGCAGGGCTATTCATGGGCGCTCGCTACGGTGAGCTAGCCCAGGTCCTGGTGAGGGACTTTGACCCCAGGGCTGAGACCCTCTTTATTCAGTTCGGCAAGGCGAAGGATGGGTACAAGCCACGTCATGTCTCACTCTCCGCCGAGGCGGTCGAGTGGTTCAGTCAGCTGGTTGCAGGGCGGGGGGGCGACGAGTTGATGTTCCGCCGCACCAACGCTGTCCGCACCACCCGTGAGGAGTTGAAGGACTTCGACGGCTGGGCGAGCTATGACCAGATTCACGCCATGGAGAAGGCTGTAGAGGCCGCCGGTATTGATGATGTCTCCTTCCATGAGTTGAGGCACACCTACGCCAGTGGCCTGCTGAACGCCGGGGTCTCCCTGACGTACGTCGCTGAGCAACTCGGACATGTGGGCCTTCGGATGGTGACCCGCCACTATGGCCACATCGCCCGGCATGAGATGCACTCAGCCGTCAGGGCCCTGTCGCCGAAGTTGGGGATCACCGAACCCACGAAGGTCAAAGAGTTGATAGTTAAGAAGGTGTGACCACCCAGACTCCCTTCGCTCGCCCGCCCCATCCGCCCCAGGGCGCGTCGATGGGGGGCCTGGTACGTGCGGTCACAATACTGGTGACCAGCCAGATCAGCATCCTTCCGCCGATTTTTCTCCCACCCAAATGCCAAGGGCCCCAATGATGGGGCCCTTGTATTTAGCTGATCCAGCCCGCTACGACCTCCCCGGATACTGGTAATTGGTGGCCAGATCGCAGTCCTTCTCCTTGGTCTGCACGTCCTCCTACATGAACTCAAGCTGGACCTGTCGAACCCCTTGGCCGTGGCCAAGGACATGAAGGCGACCAGATTGCGCCCCGGAAACCTTGATATTGTTACCGGGGCGCAAATCTTCAGCTAGAGGTCACTCAACGCCGTATTGAGGGCGATCACGGAGGGGTGGCCGGGATTGGGAAGAGCCGTCTTAAGGGAGGAGTTGAACCGCCCAGCCCAGAGGAGGCTGAAGAGCCACTTGATCCCCAGGGGGGTCGCGATCGGCAGGATGCTGTCGAACTCGGTTCCGCCCTGACTGTTGCTGTTGGAGGTCAAGCGGAATTTGAAGTAGGGCTTGGATCCGCAAAGGAACGTAATATACGGCATATTCCGCTTGAACCAGTAGCCTTCGCAGCCACGACGAAGGACCTTCATCTGCCGCAGTGCTTCGAGCAGGCCCTCGAACTCGATGCCCATCACGTCGGCGACCTCGTCCAGGTCCATGTTCTTGCGGATCTCGATGGGAGGATTGTAGAGCCGCTGGGAGGACATCAGCTGGGTGAGCCTGCTGTCGACCTGGTTGGTCCGGGCGTTGAGCCGCTTGATCTCCATGGCGAGGGCCTTGGCATTAGCCGCGAGCCGGTTGATGGGCTCCGGGCTCAGGGACATCACGGTGGGGTAAGAACGCTCGGGCTTGGAGTTCTGCTGGCCACTCCAGTGCAGGGAGGGAAGAACTTCGCAGATCACCCACCTGAGCACCGAGATGGCATTGGGGCTGCTGCTGGTATCGAGGAGAGCCAGCAGCCCAGGGATGGAGAGCACAGGCACGTTCTCGGCGCCAGAGGGCGTCCGGATGGGGTGAATCCGACGGAAATCCCGAGGCACATGCCAAACGGAAGAGTTGCCGTTCCAGATGCTGCCGAGGGCGTTGAACAAGTCTTCCGCCACCAGCCTCGGTTCGCCGTCGATGAGGGCGACACGAACGGGGCGGCCGTCGAACAGATAGGTGATGATGCCGGGGATCGAATCATCCCCGTGGAGAAAGGAGACCGCCAGATCCGAGGGCTTCTGCTCGTTCCGGGCTTTAGACCCGGCGGTGGAGGTGTTGGGATTGCCCCCAACGATCTTGTGGGAAAAACCAGTCATCTAATATTCCTTCTTGTGAACCCTGGTTGCTACCGGGGTATGTTGTTGAGAGAGGTAGCCTGCGCCACCCGCAACGGGGCCTCAGCCCCGAATGGTTTTGAATGCTGTGTGGTCTTTTCTGAGAAAATCCTCCATGTAGGTAGACGAAATCTCCGCCCCGAGGGGCGACGCGGTTGGTGAGGGGGCTGTTGGGAGTCCTACATGCCGAAGTAGGTCAGTTCGACAGCGAGGAATTCCCAGGTGAGGAACAGGACGATCCGGGAGCCAACTCCTGTGGTCATGCCAGGGAAGGGGACCCGGACCTGCCTCCGGACAGCGAATCCGGGAGTCCTGAACGGGGAAGCCTCGACGGCTCGCTCAAGCTGGTAGGTTTTGGACCGAGTCATTTCTTGCTCCGGGAGGGGCTACTGATTGAGGCCATAGCACCTCGCATGAAGATGATAGCCATCGAAAAAATATTTGAGCCCAGTCCTGCTCTGGTTCACAACACTTGGACGGAAATCCTATGTCAGGTATAGCAATCAGAGCCCATCCAACGCCGGCGGGGATACTTCCGCTTGGGAAACCGGGACCGACGAGGAAGGGATCCTCCCCATCCCGATGATGGAGATCATCGTTCTAATGCTCCCGTCCAACCCCTTCGACGTTGCCGGAGGGCGTAACCGGATATCGTGCTCGACGTCTACTAATCGACCTCAGAATCCGCTAGGTCGCGGCCTTCATCGGGAGGACTTTCCGGCGAGACCATGGGGGGTAGACACGATCGCTGCTATATTACGGGGGCTTTAGCCCCGAACCAATAGCCCAACGGGGCCAGATACCTTAAGGGCAGCCCAACTACATGCGCGTCAGCGCAGACCTACCCTCCGCGCAGCGGGGAATAGAGCCGAGTCGCTTTCGCCAGGGGTGAGCCGTCTCCAGAAGGCGGGAGCCTGTGGAACCTGATGCCCTTGTACGCTGGACTGCGGCCAACTGCGGGGTATGCCAGGGAACCCCGGGGGTCCGGTTCCATCGACGAGTGGTTACGCGGCCGGGTGATTGGGTAGCCAAGATCTGGCCTACCACGACCAGCTAGTTCATGCTGTGATCTTCCAGGGTGGGAGTGAAAGCCGCAGCCGGGATCTCCATATGTATCTGCTCGCTCGCTTAGTCCGGGGCATATGGGCGGGGCTCCCAGCCGCTGGCTCGGATGGTCAGGGCCTCGGTGGTGAACATAGTGTCCGGGCAGGTCAGGTGCAATCCATGGCGACCCCCGTCCTGTGGCGAATCAGGGGAACCGGCGGCGGTGGAACTAAGATGCTTCTTCGTCGCAGGGCGTCGCCGCCATGTTGCTCAAGCGAAGGTTGAACTCATCCAGGCCGCCCGGAACGAGTACGCAGAGCTGTCGGCGCTTCCCCTTCCGCTGCTCTTCCACTCCCTTTGACCGAAGGTGCATGCCGAACCGCTTCTGGGTCATCTCCTCGCCGGTTACCTTTTCCACGAGGTCGAAGGCCCCCTGGAATACGAGAGTGAAGGGCACGGGTCCCGGTGCCATGTTCTCGTGTTCGGCTAGGAGGATCTGCTCGCAGAACTGGTCCAGTACTTGGTCTCGCTGGATCTTCTTTTGCTGATCTTCCCATTCGATCACCCCGAACCCCGGGACCATGCCCTTGGCCTTCATCAGCGCCATCCTGAGTTCGTTCTCGGTCCAGGGGTAGGACAGGCTGGTGGTGCCATCCACGCACCGGCTGTTCCAGCAGGTGGCGGCGGGGTTGTTCATGACCGCCAAGGCCACGTCTTCCGGGAGATCAAGGTATTCGGTCAGGTGGGTGGCCACGCTGAGCAAGGTTCGGCGCGCGCCCTGCCCGCTCACGCAAATGGGGGCCTTCGTCTTCAGATATTGCCGAGCACGAAACACCCGGTCGTTGAGGGGACGTTCGTTTTTCAAGAACGGCTTGTTGTCGTGCAAGAAACTCAAGCTGGGGAAAAGCCTACGGGGGTCCAGTTCAGGTGGATCAACCCAAGCACCTTCCGGCAGGTACCTAATGCCCTTGCACTGGCTCCCCGGGGCGACCACCAAGGTCCCCTTTCCACCCAGCTTGATATCAAGCTGGAGCGTCACGCCCTCCACGGTAGGGTGGCAGACGTGAGCCTTGAGGTTGGGGACACCGACAAGGCCGGAGGGCAGCCTGAAGTATGCATGCAGGCCCGTGCCCGGGGTCCTCACCGTCGGTGGGCGCAGGGTGTGAATGGCTTCATGAACTACGTCCGGCCAGGGATCTGCACCTTCATCAGCCGGCTCCTGGTGCACGTCCAGATCCAGGACCCAGAAGGGGGAGTCCTCCAGGATGAAACCCAAGTTGTCACCGCCGTGGAGCCACCACCAGGCCGCTTCAAGGCGGGTCTTGATTTCGTGCTCTCTATTCCATTTCCGAAATTGATTCCAGGGCTCCACCGTCTTCTTCTCACCGGGCTTGAGCCTGGCGAGAAGTGCAGTGGGGAAGGTGTGGATCAGGCCGTGCACGAACTCCATGGCCCAGACGTCATCGATCACCTGGACCGCCCCGGCAGAGCGTTGTCGTCGTCGAGGAGGTCGAACTCGCCGGTGTTGATATTGTCGAGCCCGGCTTCCAAGGCAGCGATGAGCTTCTTGACCTCGACCGGGGTGAGCGTGAAACCACTGGGCCCGTCCTTCTTCGGCCTCGTCCCGCCAACGGCGTCGGCGTGGTCCCACAACTGGACGCGGAAGATCACCTTCCGGGCTTCCGGCGTCGGGCCCACCGCGACCATCTGGATACGCCAGGTGCCCTCCGTCTTCCGGAACATGGCGAGGAACTCGCCCTTCGGCATGTTCTTCGTCTTGGCCTTCCAGGCCCTCTTGGGCAGGTTTTGATTGGACATGTTGAGGTTCTCCTTGCTGTTGAGGTAGACGAACCCCACCGTCGATACGACGGAGTAGTCGGGTTCATTAAGGAACTCCCTCAGGCCTCCATTACCGAAGGGCGAGGTGAGCGGTTGCTGAGGTGGTGGGTGGTCGTGCTGGGGGTGGGGAAGGGCTCCAGAGGGGGTGAGGCGAGAGGCGGGTCGAGGGAACCCCGTGGCGGAGGGGGAATCCACTCCCTTTCAAAATGATAGCTTTGGGCTTCCTGTGATCGGCCCAGCCCTGGGGTGCTGGGTGATCAACCACCGATCAGGCTCGCTCCGGCCGGCGTGCTATGACCGCGGAGACATTGATTTTTCATTGCTGATGACCCGAGTAACGTCACTGATGCCATTGCCGTCCCAGGCCTCCAGGACTGCGTCGTGGAATTATTCCTTCCGCGCCACCTCGGTCACCCGGCAGTCAATGGTCTGGAACCGGGAATGCTGGACCCGAAGGCCCCGTGCACCCGGGCCCGCTCGGCAAGAAGCAGTCCGACCTCCAAGGGACTGTGGCAGTTCCCGCAGGTCTCGACCTAGCTGTCGACGGGCGTGCCGGTGTTGGTGTCCGTCTTCAGCAGGACCTCCGCCCGGCACTGGGGGCACTCCGTTGAGCTGTGGGCCATGATGGCCGAGGTGGCGGACTGGGGGAGTAATCGGCATTTGGCTAGGGGTGGCGGGCCGGGGTGATGTCATCAGCCCGGTTGATGGAGGGCAGCTGCCGCGTGTCCCAGCGCTCGGGACCAGCCCCGGTAGTGACAGCGCTGAGGATCCGGACCCCCTAGTCACCGAGGCACTCAGACAATAGGGTGGGCTACTCCGACCGGGGAGAGGTGGAGAGCGCCGCCTCCTGCCAGATGGGCTGGCCTCGTCAGCCCGGTCTCACCTGCGGCACCTGGGGCGGCGTCACCCTGCTCGACTAGGTGACCGCGGACCTTGCAATCTACCGAGAGGGAATCATATGGCAGGTGTTGGCCACATTGGGGTGCCTGACCACAAGGTCTAGTTGGTGCTCGTCTGCGGCCGCGGTGGCCCCTGACCCCTCCATGTAGGTGGCGTTCGGGATTCCCTGGCCGAGGGGAGCGTGCCACCCCTGACTGTGCAGGTAGAGACCATCCAGGCACCGTGGTCCTGGGTGCCCGAACCCAGCCCTGGATGGGCGGTGATGTAGGAGTCAGCGCCGGGAACAGGGCGACGAGGGCAACGAGGAGGTCGGAGTTCATGGTAATGGTGGTCTTCTCGGTGGGACCGGACCAATTGGACGTTGTCATCGAGAAGGGCGCGGATTTATACGCCCTCGGTCGGACTCTGCTTGAAGATGCCGGTGGAGGAGTCGAAGACCAAGTCGGGCGAGGGCCAGGGGCTACTACTTCACGAAGATGTCACGCCGCTTTTTCGGAAGGATCGTCCGGCCTGATCCACCCCTCCGGCGAATGCCTCATTGCTGGCCTAGCCGATTACGTCCCCCGGGACGTCATGGACCTCGTCCCGGGGGCGTAGCCGGACGTCGTCCTCTACGTTGGCAAGTCGACCTCGTCGTCCGGGACGTCATGGACTTCGTCCCGGGAGACATAGGCCGGTCGCCGCCCTCGTCGTCCAGGACGTCTTGGGCATCGTCCTGGCGGAAGTAGCCCGGTCGTCGACCTCTATGTGGCCAAGGTGCCACCGTCGTCCAGGACGTCATGGGCATCGTCCGGGCGGCATAGGCTTCGTCCTGGGGGACATGGCAAGTAAACAAGCGAATTGGATAAAATCGTCATTGCATGAAATGATAGCTTTCAGCCGTGATTGCCATTGTCGGTGGGCGGATGAGGTTCCAAGGCCGATCCGGTCCAGGTCATGCTGGAGACCACGACCGGGAGGACCATGACTACCGAAACCGAGCTGAAGGCCAAGCTCAGCAAGATCGAGGCGCTGTTTGCCGGTGCCGCCACTGCCGGTGAGCGCGGCGCTGCCCAAGCCGCCAGGGACCGCATCCTGGCCAAGCTCCGCGACTTCGAAGGTCAGGAAGCCCCGGTCGAGATGCGCTTCACCCTGGGCGACGGCTGGAACATGAGGCTCTTCCTGGCCCTGTGCAGACGCTATGGTCTGAAGCCCTACCGGAAGCATGGGCAGCGCCGGACCACCGTGATGTTGCGGGTGGTCTCCAGCTTCGCCGAAAACATCTTGTGGCCCGAATTTACCCAGTTGGCTGAAGCTTTGCAGGCATATCTGGATGAGGCCACGGAGCGGATCATCCGGGAGGAGGTCTTCAAGGACACGGCGGAACCCGAGGAGAGTTAGGGCGGGCCCAAGCCCTTTGATTTGACCCGGTCCCCACTGGTACAACCGATGGGGCAACATTAAGTTGAAGAAACGAATGCACCGCCTCGTGGGCCTGGCCGTGGTAGAGTTCCCGGCGGTTCAGGTAAAGGACTTGGGCTCCGGTGGCGAACCACTGTTGGCCCTTGGCACCGGGACCGCGATAGAGGCCGATCTTGCTGGCTATTTGCCTTCGAGTAACCTTTGGGCCACCTGACCATTCCGGTGGCTCCTTTGGCGGCTCCTGCGCAGTCCTGCACGTTCTGTAAAATTTCGCTTCTCTTCATCTGGTGGGGGCGCTTGGTCCCGGTTGCCTGTGGTTGGACCGGCCTCGACTCCGCCAACTTCCTACTTCAAGGGTGTCGCCCTCAAGGTGAGGCGCACCGGGAGGGGCCCACCATGAACCGCGTCGAATCCAACCGCCAGAATGCCCTTCGGAGCACAGGGCCTCGAACCGAAGAGGGGAAGGCCATCGTGTCCAGGAATGGGCTGCGACACGGAGGCTATGCGGCTCGTGTAGAAGCGATCCCCCACCTGGGTGAGGACCCCGAGGAATTCGAAGCGCTTCATGCTGGGCTGGTGGAGTCACTGCACCCCGTTGGTGCCCTCGAAAACGAACTGGTCGGCAAGATGACCTCGTCTTGGTGGAGAATGCTGCGTGCTGGGCGAGCAGAGCGGGAGGGGCTTGAATATGCCCTTCGCAAACAGGGGGCTTCGGCAACGCCCACCCTCTCGGCCTTCTGCGGGCAACTGGCCGTGGGGGATGGGCACAACACCGAGCGGCTACTTCGCTTCGAGTCTCAGATGGATAAGTGTTTTTTCCGGATCCTCCACGAGCTGGAGCGTCTCCAAGCCCGCCGCCATGGGCAAGGCGTACCAGCCCCCCTTGTTGTTGATGTAAATTTCAACACCGATTGAACCTTGGCTTTGCTCCGGCAATAAACATTCAGGTTGAGCGACGACACTGGGTGCCCCCAATAAAGTGATGGGCAGGGCCCAGCGCAAATCGGTGCCCATGTACATTGAATTGGCTCTGCGTGACCTGGTGGCCAACTCCGTCCTCCACCAGGACTTTTTCGTGACCGGGGCAGTGGGCCCCGTGGTTGAGATCTTCGAGGATCTACTGGAGATCACCACCACCGACAAGAAGCTGATCACCACCGAACGTTTTTGGGACACCCCGCCGGAATCCCGCAACGAATCCTTGGCCTCCTTCATTCGCCGGGTGGGCGTCAGCAAGGAGCGCGGCAGCAAGGTCAACAAGGTGGTGTCCCAGATGGAGTTCTATCAGCTCCCCGCCCCGGCCTTCGAGGTGCCCGAATACAACACTCGGGCCGTGCTCTTCGCCCACCGCCCCCTGACCCGCAGGGACAAGGAGGACCGGATCCGGGTCACCTACGTCAACGCCAGCCTTCGCTGCGTGAACCGGGGTACCATGACGAACACGACCCTCCGGGGGGGGAGCGGTTCGGCATCGAACTCCAGAACAGCGCCATGGCCCAGCGCCTCATCAAGGAAGCCATCCTGACCGGGAGGATTCGGCTCCAGGACCTTGATGCGGGTCACCGGCTCAAGATATTCGTCCCCTTCTGGGCCTGAGGCCCCCAACCAGTATTTGATGGGTATTTGATGGATGCCCCCCGTGCCTTCCATAACTGATTGCTAAACCCTTTCCTTCAATGAAGTTGAATACCCGATCAGTATTTGATGGCCATTTGATTGAGCCCAGGAGTGCGCCCGTATGAGCACCGACACCAGCGAACAGGGATTGGAAAGCCTCATCGTGGAAGCCATGACAGGGTTGCCCCATCCCTCGGTGGTGGAGGAGGGCGGGGCCCCCGGGGGACCGGCTAAATTATGGGGAACTCCAAACAGATGATCGCAGCTACGCCGCGGACCTGGTTCAGGTGCGTGCCTTCTTGGAGGTCACCCAACCGGCCGTGGATTTGGTCAAACAAGGCCCAGTGCGCCACGCCTTCCCCGACTTAGCCTTTCCCATGGTGCACGGGCCGGGGAGGGACATTTTTGACGAGTGGCAGGGCAACCCCAGCCATATCGACTGCTCCCGGTGTAGGCACGACCCGACGGCAATGACTGAGGACCGCGACGATCACGTCCATCAGGAGTTCGACCTCCGCTGGTGATACCCGTGACACGTACCAAAGGAGATTCTCGACGGCCAGGCCCTTGGGGCTGTCCCCGCGGCGCAGATCAACGAGTTCATGCAGTTCTAGTTCGAATGCGTCGGCGATCCTTGCCATCAGCCCGAGCGATGGTGCCCTCTTCCCATTCTCGATGCGACAGATCGTCTCCGGCTGGACGTCGATCTTCTCCGCGAATTGGGCCTGGGTCAGTCCGATGGCCCTGCGCAACATTCCAATTCTTTGACCAAGGCGTTCTTCCAGCGTTCTCATAAATTTCCCTTAAAGAGGTGGCTGCGCCAGTCCAGAAGGTCACCTTCCCGATGGACTTGACCTCCCAGGTCATGGACTCGCCGAAGAATTGACCAATCTGGTCATGGTGGACTGTTCGAGATACCTCTAGGGTTGGCATGACTAGAGATGCACAAAAGGATCAAACCGTGTCAGCAGGCGAGGTTATCCATGAGCGATGAGTTGGTCCGTGCTGCCCAATACGTGCGGATGTCCACTGAGCACCAGCAGTACTCCACGGAAAACCAGGCGGATGTGATCAGGGAGTATGGCGAAAAGCGTGGCATCGAGATCGTTCGCACCTTCAGCGATTCCGGAAAAAGCGGGCTCCGGATCGAGGGCCGGGATGGACTGAAGAGCCTCCTCGATCTGGTCCAGAATGGACGGCCTGACTTCTCGACCATCCTGGTCTACGATGTCAGCCGTTGGGGTCGCTTTCAGGATGCCGACGAAAGCGCTTACTACGAATACATTTGCAAGCGCGCCGGGATCAGCATCCAATACTGCGCGGAGCAGTTCGAAAACGATGGCAGCCCGATAACCACCATCGTGAAGGGCGTGAAGAGGGCGATGGCCGGCGAATACAGTAGGGAGCTTTCCGCAAAGGTCTTCAAGGGGCAGTGCAAGCTTGTCGAACTCGGCTTCCGCCAGGGGGGAGCGGCCGGTTACGGCCTGAGGCGCCTCCTGATCGACCAGGCTGGCAAGCCCAAGACCAAGCTGGACCCAGGAGAACAGAAGAGTATCCAGACGGACCGGGTCGTCTTGGTGGTGGGACCCATCGAGGAATGCGTGCTGGTGCGCCGGATCTACCGGCTTTTCGTCCACGAGGGAAGGACGGAGGGGGAGATCGCGGCGGAACTCGTCCGGACAGGGGTCCCTGGTGAATTGGGACGGGCCTGGACCCGGGGTATGGTTCGCCAGGTGCTGACCAATGAAAAATACATCGGCAACAATGTATACAACCGCATTTCCTTCAAGCTGAAGAAGAAGAGGGTGCACAACCCTCCCGAAATGTGGGTGCGGTGCGACTCCGCCTTCGACCCCATCGTGGAGGAGGTCGATTTCTACGCCGCGCGAGCCATCATCCTCAATCGGCACAAGAATTGGTCGGACGTCGAACTTCTTGCTAGGCTCCGGGCCTTGGCGATCGACCAGGGGCGCCTGAGCGGCTTGATCATCGATGAGACCGACGGGATGCCTTCCGCCGCGACCTATCGACACCGGTTTGGAAGCCTTGTCCGGGCCTATGAGCTGATCGATTATGCACCCGATCGCGACCTGTCCTTCATTGAGATCAACCGAAGACTGCGCCTGTTGCACCCGACTATCATCGAGGACGTGGTCCGGAGGATGGAAGGGTACGGGGGTGCCGTCTCGCGGGATCTCGGCAACGACTTGCTGTTGTTGAACAGGATGCTCACTATTTCCATCGTGATTGCCAGGTGCCGGACGCTCCCGTCTGGGACCTTCCAGTGGAGGGTCCAACTGGACGCGGGGCTTGAACCGGACCTTACGATCGTGGTCAGGATGGATGCCCCGAACGTCGCCCCCCTCGACTACTACGTGCTGCCTTCCATAGACGTGAGCGAGGCACGGCTGCGCATTAAGGAGGACAACGGCATGTTCATGGATGGCTACCGCTACGATTCCCTCGACTACGTGTTCGGGATGGCCCAAACGATTCGCGTGGAGGTGGCCGCATGACTTCCGTCGAGATGATCCAGGTGGACAAGATCCGAGTGATCAACGCGCGGGTCAGGAACAAGGCCAAGTTCTTGGAAATCGTGGACAACATCTCCAAGGTTGGCCTCAAGAAGCCGATCACGGTCAGCCGGCGAAGTGGGGATGGTGGCTACGATCTGGTCTGCGGACAGGGGAGGCTGGAAGCCTTCATGGCATGCGGAGCGAGGGAGATCCCGGCGATCATTGTGGAGATCCCGGTCGAGGAGCGCCTCCTGCGCAGTCTCATCGAGAACCTGACCCGTCGGACCCCGTCCGGGACTGAACTGGCCCGCAACCTTATCCTGCTGAAGGAACGGGGGCACCGGCCATCAGACATCGCCCAGCTCATTGGGGTAAGTGAAGGCTACGTCACGCAGCTGATCCATCTTATTGAAAACGGAGAGGAGCGCCTGGTTGCTGCAGTTGAACGTGGGGACATTCCTATCACAGCGGCGATCGAGATCGCCAGCTGTGACGATGGGGAGTTCCAGAAAAGCCTTCAGGATGCCTATGAGAGCGGGAAGCTGCGCGGCCAGGCCCTGCACAAGGTGCGCCGAATCGTTGAAGCCAGGCGGGTCCAGGGAAAGGGGCGTCGAAACCATGGACCCGGATCCGGGAACCCGAGAGGACCATCGGCAAATGACCTGGTGCGCACCCTCCAGCGGGAGGCTCAGCGTCAGGAGTTGCTCATCCGGAAATCCCGGCATTGCGAGCAGCAGTTGAGGTTTCTCACCTCTGCCCTCAAGGACCTGTTGCGGAGCGAGGCCTTCGTTTCGCTGTTAAAGGCCGAGAAGCTCGACCTGTTGCCAAAGTATCTCCATGACATGCTCCAGAAATGAGGGAAAAATGGTCGATGCTGCTTTTCGATTCGAAGTTATCCAGGTCGCCCTGGAGAACTTATTGCCGACCCATTTGACCAGCAGGCAGGTCAAGCAGTCGTTGACATACTGCGCCCTGGTCGCCTCCGTTCGCGAGGTCGGGATCATCGAGCCCCTGAGCATATTTCCCCAGAACGGAGGGAGGTTCCTGATCCTCGACGGACACTCCAGGCTTGAAGCCCTTCGAGACCTCGGGTCATCGGAGGCGCCCTGCCTAGTGGCCTCCCAGGACGAAGGCTACACATACAACAAGAAGGTCAACCGCATTTCACCGATTCAGGCGAACAGGATGATCCTGAAAGCCTTGGACGCGGGCGTGCCTGAGGATCGCATCGCAAAGGCGCTCAATATCTCTATCCAGACCATTCGCAACCATAGGCAGTTTCTGCAGGAGGTCTGCATCGAGGCGGTCACCATCCTTCAGGACAAGCCGGTCGCGAAGGAGACTATTTCCATACTCAAGAAGGTGAAGCCCATCCGCCAGATCGAGATGGCCGAGATGATGGCCTCCTCCGGAACCTATTCGGCTGGTTACGCCCGCGCGATGCTCATGACCACGAAGAATGAGCAGTTGGTTAAACAGGATGCCCAAAAAGGGCCGCCAGGGATCAAGCCGGAGGATCTAGCCAGAATCGAAAATGAGGTGCGGGTACAGGAAAAGGACTACCGGATGTTGGATGAGTCATACAACCAGGACATCATGAACCTGACGATCGCCCGGGGCTACCTGCG
>Ga0316217_10000352_pt1 | contig 67106 bp, 55 predicted proteins | sample 1anoAmetaG_FD_203633 | JGI IMG/M metagenome (GOLD analysis project Ga0316217, IMG submission 203633) | Freshwater microbial communities from Trout Bog Lake, Wisconsin, USA - 1anoA | ecosystem: Environmental > Aquatic > Freshwater > Lake > Hypolimnion/Profundal zone | place: USA: Wisconsin... | reverse complement strand
AGGCGGCCGGAGTCACAATCGGATACCGCCCGGCCAGCGCCAGCAGGTCCTTGTCCCCGGTAATCAGATAGTCGGCCCGCGACGCCCGCAGCGTTCCCAGCACCGGCTGGTCTTTGACATCGCGCAGTTCTTCTTCCACTTCGCCGCCGGGCTCGACAATCTCCGCCTTCGAGAGGTAGCTATCGGCAAGACCGCGAATCTCCGCCTCGTTCATTTCGATGCGCTTGAGTCGCGGCAGCACCCGCACTAGTTCGTTGAGGATGTGCCGCGAAAGCACAACGCCCAGCGCTCCCTGTCTCCAAGCGTCAAGAATGCGTCCTGGAACGCTGCCCGAATAAGCCAGTCCCGACACAAGGACATTGGTGTCCAGAACCACGCGCAGCCCAGCCATCAGCGGCGCCGTTCGGCCGCCACGGCGTCATCGATCTCCGCCATGCCCACTTCCTCAGGTACATCCGCATAGGCCTCAGCGATTTTGGCGCTCAACTCGTCGAAGCGGTCGCCCATGCGCCGAATCCGGGCAAACAGTTCGGCATCCACCAGCGCCGCCACCGGCTTGCCGTCCTTGTTGATCACGATGCTGTTGTTTCGGTACTGCACCTGGTTGAGCATCTCTCCCAGATTCTGCCGGAACTTGACCGCGCTGACCTCAATGACCATCGAGACCTCCAATCATAACGACCAATATGGTCATTATGATCTTGGCGATCTACTCTGTCCAGCCGGGTGCCGGGTGCCGGGTGCCCCGGTCCCTCCTTCGGGACCGGGGAGGTCACGTGCCTCACTTTGCCGTGACCGCCGCAACCCCCGGCAACCCCACCTCCGCCGCCGCCGGCAGCGTGTGCGTGTCCCACCAATTCTGCAGCACCTGCTTCCAGCGCTCGCTGCGGCCAACCCAGAGTTGCGCCGACAGATCGTAGTGCGACCTGTTGTTCCCCAGCCAGTAGGGCCGGTTGTCGCGCAGCCAGGCCTCGCGGTAGAGTTCGCCGAGCTGCGTGTAGCCGTCGCGGATGTCCTCCAGTTTCCCGTTGTCCGAGCCGATGGTCTCGATCATCGTCGAAACTTCGTCCCAGCGGGTCTTGTCGGCGGCCAGCACCTGCGCCTGGCTGTAGAGCGCCGCACACTCGTCGGCGGATTGGAACTTGAAGCCCACAAAGTCGATGCGCCGCGCGCCCAGCACCATGGCGTCCAGCGCCTCGGGGTTTTCGAGGGTGCGGTTTTCGAGCTTGGCGGCAGCCCGTGCTTCGGCGATCAGGGTAATGGCGCGCTCGGCGTGCAGGCGCAGTTCGCTCACCGCGGGCCGCAGCTTGACGGCCACGCGCTGTCCCTCCGGCGAAAACGGATCGAGCCAGAAATACCCGTTTTCCCCATCGCCCAGGCCGGCCTTCTTCAGCACAGCGTGCGCGGCCATCAGCTCGCGCTGCGCTTCGTCGATTTTTCCTGTCGAGTCCCGATGAAATGCCAGGCCATAGGACGCAGTGAAGTCGGCCTCGGAGCTTTCGCCCGGCTGCCAGCCCGCCGCCGCGCCAAAGAGCACGCCAAACCAGTTCTGGTCGAAGATGCCCTCGCCGTAGTCGTTCCACACGGTGTTCAACATGCCCTTGGCGCCCAGCGCCTGGCCGTCGCGCACAAAGGCGCGGATATTGCCCAGCGCCTCGTTGTTGTTGGGATACATGCGGTTCCAGTTGTTCACGCCGGGCGCCACCCAGGTCTCCAGGCCGGCCTTGGTAAAGGGCTCGATGATGGGCTTGAAGTCCGGCTTGGCGTCGTACTCCCAGGGCACGGCGATCATGTCTTTGGGCAGCGTGCCGACCAGCTCCGGCGACTTGACGGCGATGTCGCCCCAGAACAGGAGCTGTTTGTGGTTGGGCGCGAGCTGCGCGTGAATCCGCGAGAGGAAGTCGAGGTAGACCTTGTCGAGGCCCTGCTGCTTGACCGCTTCCCGCGTCCTGCCCAGGCCCAGCTCGAAGGTCTCGTCGGCGCCGATGTGCGCCCAGGGGCCGGGGAAGACCTTGGCCAACTCGGCAAACCATCCGCCGATCAGCGGCAGCGTGGCGGCGTCGCCCGGCGCCAGCACCGAACCGTGCGGCGTCTCGCCCAGCGGCGAGTATTGCTCGAATTGCAGCACGTGGTGCAGATGCCCGAAGGACTCCTGCTCGGGGATGATCGTGATGTGATATTTAGCCGCATACGCCACCAGTTCGCGGCCTTCGTCCGGCGTCATGGCTCCGCCGGGAAAGGCCGCAACCGGCGTCGAGGCGTAGGCGAAGGTGTGCTCGAAGTAGGGCGAGAAGATGTTGTACTTGTAGGCCGCCAACGTGCGAATCTCACGCTTGAGGAAGTCCATGTTCGGCAGCGGGCCGCGCGACCAGTCGTCGGAGAGACCGCGGTGGGCCATCGCAGGCCAGTCGCGGATGGTGGGCGCCAGCAGGACGGCTTCTTTGCCGTGGCCGCGAATCAGTTGCTTCAGCGTTTGCGCACCATAGAAGAAGCCGGTCGACGTCTTGGCGATCACAAAGACAGAGCGCACGCCGGCGGGCGCAATCACGTAACCTTCGTCGTCCATCGCGGAATCGAACGCCAAATGCTGGCTCTTGAGAAACTCCGCGCCCGATTTTGAATCCGAGCGAAAGAACAGCACCGTCGGCGCATCGTGTTCGTCGATCGCGATGCCCCGCTCTTTGAACGACGCCGCCAGGTCCTGGACAACAAACTCGGTCTCGGCATTCTCTTCATGGTGAATCGCCAACCCGGAAACGCCGATGGGCAACCAGTCCACCGCCTTGCACTCCCGCACCGCGGGCACCAGATGCAAATCGGCGCAGGTCGGCGCAGCCGGCGCCGTTTGCGCAACCGCGCTCGCCGCGGCGCAAATCGAAATCAACGAAGACAAAGCAAAACCAAGTCGCATAAGCCTCTTCCCCTTCAAACCAATCGGATGAAAGGCTAACGCATCGCGGCAAGTGCTGTACACCACGGCCCTTCCGCAGAGCGGTTTTGTCGAGCCCAAGGCTGTTTGGCGCTACAATGCAGCCATGCGGTTTACCGTCGAGATTCCCGACCAGTTCGTCCCCTTGCTCGTGCCCCCCGGCACGGATGCGGGGCGGCGGCTGCTGGAGGACACGGTGGCCTCTGCCTACCGCGAGCGCCGGCTCTCCATGGAGCAGGTGCGCCAGATCCTCGGCTTCGGCACGCGCATGGAGGTCGATCCCTTCCTCCAGCGCTACGAGATCTACGACTACACGGTCGAGGATCTGAAAGAGGACATGGCCGCGATGGAACAATGGATGAAAGCGAGGACAGTCGAGCAAGCGCCATGATTGTCGTCGCCGACACCAGTCCTCTCAACTACGTCGTTCAGCTTGGGCTGGTGAGCGAGTTTCATGCAATCTACGGCGAAGTCGTCGTCCCGCAAGCGGTACACCGGGAATTGCTGCATCCAGGCTCCCCACTGCTTGTTCAGTTATGGGCCGCGTCTTTGCCGGAATGGATCGAGGTGAAGCAGGCATCGGTATTCGACGCGACGCTGCCTTCGCATCTGGGGATCGGGGAAAGAGAAGCGATCAGTTTGGCCATTGAACTCAATGCCGCCATGCTCATCGTTGACGATCTCGCAGGGCGCAAGGCGGTCAAGGCGCGGCGCATTCCGGTCACCGGGACACTCACGTTTCTCTGGCAGGCTGCTTTGCTATCCCGCTTGGACTTCGAAGCTAAACTGGAAGAGCTGAACAAGCTTGGGTTTCGAGCCTCGGAATCCGTTTTGGAAGGCGTTCGGCAGGCATTCAAGGCGCGGCGCCAGTCCACTTCTTGACCCCAGACCGGCTTCAGCCAAGTCCAGAGAATGCCCGCAGCTCCTTTTCCGCAGGTTCTACGGACCGAGAAATCCATGCAGCAGGTGCATCCACGTCAAGCAGCCGCAAAAAATGAGCCTGCCGTCATCCCTCGCGGAATGGAGCAGGCTCGAGCAGGAGGCAGATCTTCGGTCTCAGACGCCGATTTCTATTCCAAAGTCTTCAGCGCCGGATACAGCTTGCGCCAGTTTGCATATCCCGTTTTGTAAGCGGCCAAATCGCCGGCATCCGGCTCGATGCGCTGCGCCACCTCGATGCCCGCGGCGCAGGCTTCGTCCAAATTGGCCCAGTGACCCGCGCCCACGCCGGCCATCAGAGCGCAGCCAAACGCGCCGCCCTCTTCGGCCACCAGCACCTCGACGGCCTGGCCGTAAATCCCGGCCTGAATCGTGCGCCACAGCGGGCCGCGCGCACCGCCTCCGCCCAGGCGAATGGCGCTGACCGGAATCCCCAGCTCGGCGAAGAGCGTGAAGGTGTCTTCGAGCGAGTAGGCCACGCCCTCCAGCACGGCGCGGACAAAGTGCGCCGCCCCGTGATTGCTGGCGATGCCGGCAAACGCGGCGCGGACCAGCGGGTCCAGATGCGGCGTACGCTCACCCAGGAGATACGGCGCCCACTCCAGCCCTTCGCTGCCGGCCGGAATCTTGGCGGCCGCGGCGGTCAGCGCGTCGTAATCCTGCCCAGCAAAGAAGGTCTCCTTGAGCCAGCGGAAGCTCTGCCCCGCCGACTGGGTTACGCCCATCACGTGCCACAGCCCCGGTACGGCGTGGCAGAAGGTGTGCATCCGTCCCTTGGGGTCCTTGGTGGGCGCGGCGGTAGCGGCAAAGACCACGCCGGAGGTGCCGATGGTGGCCGAGACTGCTCCCGGCTTCAGGATGCCCATGCCCACCGCGCCCGCGCCCTGATCGCCCGCTCCGGCAACCACCGGCGTTCCAGCGGACAGGCCGGTCAGGCCAGCGGCAGCTTCGGAGATACGCGCGCAGACTTCGGGCGATTCGTAGACCTTGGGCAGCCAGCTCTCGGGAATCCCCGCCGCCTCGGCCACTTCCCGCGACCACCTCCGGTGGGTTACATCCAAGAGGAGCGTACCGGAGGCTTCTTGAACGTCGATGGCGAACTCGCCTGTGAGCCGGTAGCGCACGTAATCCTTGGGACACAGGATGTGGCGGGTTTTGGCGAAGATTGCCGGCTCGTGTTCTTTGACCCACAACAGTTTGGTCAGCGTGAAATTGGGCAGCGCCGGGTTGCAGGTCAGCTCGATCAGCCGCTCGTAGCCGATGCGCTCATGCAGCCAGTCGCACTCCGGCTGGGTGCGGGTGTCGCACCAGATCAGCGAGGGGCGCAGGACGGCGCCGTTCTCGTCCAGCAGCACCGCGCCGTGCATCTGGCCGGTCAAGCCGATGGCGGCAATGGGTTGGCGCGGTTCCGGCGCGGCGGCCAGGGCTCCGCGAATGGCCTCCTGCGCGGCCCGCCACCAGTCTTCGGGGTCCTGCTCCGCCCAGCCCGGATGGGGCGTGCGAAAGGGCGCATGTTCGCTCGATGCGCTGCCGACGATTTTTCCCGCCGCATCCACCACCACGGCCCGCGTCCCGCCCGTACCCACGTCCATTCCCAGGAACCACATACCGGCCTTCTCCCTCGGTAAATCGATTTTTCCTAGCGAACAGAGCATAACAGCACAAGGCCCGCCAGGGAAAGGGGAAAGACAAAAGCCAAGGCGGCAGAGGCGGATTGGCAACCAGCGCCAGGCAGGCGCCGCCCCGATTCGGCTTCGAAGAGTGACCCAAAGCACACGCTGTTTTGCCTTTCAGGGTAAAAATGAGGTAACGAGGTCAGTTAGCCATTTTGCCGCGCTGGCCAGGAGAACACCTAAATGAGCGATCTCGCCCCCTTGGCTGAATCCGTTGCCGTCGATCCGTTGGTCGGCCATCCCGCCGACTTCCACGTGTTTCACAAATTCATCGAGCGCTGCAAGGATTTGCCGGCCCTCTCCACCGCCGTGGTCTGGCCGCTTTCCGACGTCGCTCTCAGCGGAGCGGTCGAAGCCGCTATCGAAGGCCTCATCGAACCCACCCTGATCGGCGACGAGACCGCCATGAAAGCGCTGGCCGCCAAGATCGGCCTGGATATCGCCCCCTATCCCATCATCGATGCCGACAACGAACGCAAAGCCGCCGAAATCGGCGTCTCCCTGTGCCGCGCGGGCAACTTCCAGGCGTTGATGAAGGGCAGCCTGCACACCGACGAGCTGATGAAAGTGGCCATGAAGAGCGACACCGGGCTGCGCACCAACCGGCGCATCTCCCATGTCTTCGTCATGGATACTCCGGCCTATCCGCGCACCATCCTGATCACCGACGCGGCCATCAATATCGTCCCCGAGTTGGAGGACAAGGTGGACATCGTCCAGAACGCTATCGATCTGGCTCACGCGCTGGGCATTCCCGAGCCCAAGGTGGCGCTGCTTTCCGCCATCGAGACGGTGAACCCCAAGATCAAGTCCACCCTGGATGCGGCGGCGCTGTGCAAGATGGCCGATCGCGGCCAAATCGTTGGCGGCATCCTCGACGGCCCCCTGGCCTTCGATACCGCCATCAGCGCCAAGGCCTCTGAGATCAAGGGTCTGGTCTCGCCGGTCACCGGCCAGGCCGACATCCTGGTGGTGCCCGATCTGGAAAGCGGCAACATGCTGGCCAAGCAGTTGGAGTACCTGGGCGGCGCGCAATTGGCCGGCATCGTACTCGGGGCGCGCGTCCCCGCCATCCTCACCAGCCGGGCCGACTCGGCGGAAACCCGGCTGACCAGTTGCGCCGTGGCGGTGCTCCTGCACCATGCCAACAACCCCCAGGGCTAGGGGTAACGCTGCGTCAAGATCCGCAATGCAGGCTGGGCGCCCTCGCACTCCGGAGCGGCGCCCAGCCTGTCTCTGGCCAACGGCACACTGCCGAGCGCCCCTGCTCCGCCGCATCCGGTTCCCCTGAATCGTTCGCCTCGGGCCGGGCATTTTGAATTTCGCTCCGGCTTTGACCGATGAAAGGTAGATACTGATTTGACTGGGGAAATCGCTGCGTCTTGATGCTCGACACGGGAAGCAGATAGGATATTTTCCTCCGCCCCCCCAAGACCAAGCTCTTTCTTGTGGGATGGGAATGCACCGACTCGCGGAAAGGCCGAAATGCGGAATCAAGCAGAAGCCAATCTCTCGGCCTTGATCGAAAGCACCGAGGACATCATCTGGTCGGTGGACCTGAATTACGCGCTGCTCACGTTCAACCGGGCCATGGAGCAAAGGATCGAATGCGCCTTTGGCAGCCATCCCGCCGTTGGCCTGCGCCCTGCCGACCTGCTTCCTCCCCAGAGAGCGGCAATCTGGCCCCCGCTGCTGGAACGCGCCCTGCGGGAAGGCTCCTATCGGACCGAGCTCTCCTTCCCCGACGACCGGATCTACGAGATCGCCCTGAGCCCCATCGTGGTCAATGGGAAAAAGACAGGGATCTCCGTCTTCGGCAAGGACATCACCGATCGCAAGAAGGCCGAAAAGGCGCTCCAGGAAGCCGAAAAGAAGTATCGCGACATCTTCGATGGGGCGCTGGAAGGGATGTTTCGAACCTCCCCGGAAGCCCGCGTCCTGATCGTCAACCCCGCGCTGGCCAAGATGTTGGGCTACGCATCTCCCGCAGATCTGCTCTCCCGCGTCACCAGTGCGATCGAAGATGTCTGGGCCGATAACGAAGAACATGCGGCATTCCGGCAGCAACTGGCCGAAAGCGGCTCCGTTCGCGGGCTCGATGCCCGCTTCAAACGCAAAGACGGATCGATCCTCTGGTGCTCGCTCACCTGCCGCAAGGTCTGCGCAGCCGACGGAGCGTTGCTCTACATCGAGGGCTTCCTCGAAGACATTTCCGAGTGGAAAGCGGCAGAGAGCGCGCTCCAGGAGGCCGAGAAGAAGTATCGCAGCATCTTCGACGGGGCGCTGGAAGGGATCTTCCAAACCACCGTCGAGGGCACGCCGTTCGCCGTCAACCCGGCCGCGGCCAAGATGCTGGGATACGATTCGCCCGAAGACCTCCTCGCTTCGGCGCAGGACTTGGCCCGGGATATCTGGCCGGACCAGAATGAACGCGCGGAGTGTTTGCGCCTGCTCAAAGAGAACGGCGCCGTGCTGGGTTTCGACTGCCAGTTCAAGCGCAAAGACGGCACAACCTTCTGGGTCTCGTTGAACTGCAAGAAAGTCCGCGGGCCCGAGGGGCGCACCCTTTACCTGGAGGGCTTTGTCCAAGACATCGCCCAGCGCAAGCAGGCCATGCTGGCACTGGATGACAGCGAAGCCCGCTTCCGCAGGTTCTTCGAGGAAAGCGCCTCGGTGATGCTGCTGGTTGAGCCGGTTTCCGGCAAGATCGAGGCCGCCAATCGCGCGGCAGCGGAGTTTTACGGTTATTCCCAGGAACAGCTGGTCGGCATGTTCACCAGGCAGATCAGCCTCAGCTCGCCTGAGGAGATCGCTCGCGACCGGCAGCGGGCGCTGCGCAAGGAGTCTTCCTGCTTTCACTATTCCCATCGCCTCGCCTCGGGGGAAGTGCGCGACATCGAGATGTACTCCTCGCCCTTCGAGGTGAACGGCAGGCAAATCCTCTACGCCATCGTCCACGACGTAACCGAGCGCAGCCGGGCTACGCAGGCCTTGGCTGAAAGCGAAGCACGCTTCCGCAGATTCTTCGAGGAAAACGGCTCGGTGATGCTGATTATCGACCCGCTCTGCGGACAAATCGTTGGCGCCAACCGGGCCGCTGCGAAATATTACGGCTATGCGGGCGAAGAACTGATCGGTATGCCCTTGGACCGCATCAACACCATGACGGCGGAACAACTCGCCCACTCGCTTCGGCATGTGTCGAGCCAGGAGCACACCCAACTCCACCGCCGGCACCGGGTCGCCAGCGGGGACGTGCGCGATGTGGAGATCTATACCGCGCCCATGGAGATTGACGGCAGGCAACTGCTGCTCTCCGTAGTTCACGATGTCAGCGAACGCATGCGCGCGGAGGAAGCGCTGCGCGAAAGCCTCGACTCGCTGCAAGAGGCGCAGGAGATCGGCGGCCTGGGCAGCTATGCGCTGGATATTGCCTCCGGGGCGTGGACCAGTTCGACGGTGCTCGACGAGCTGTTTGGCATCGCCAAGGACTACGACCACACCGTGGCGGGATGGGTAAGCCTCATCCATCCCGAGGATCGCCAGGCCATGTCCGCCTACTTTGCCGACGAGGTGGTCGGGCAAAAAAAGGCCTTCGACAAGGAGTACCGCATCGTTCGCCAGTCGGACCGGGCGGTGCGCTGGCTGCACGGCCTGGGCAAGCTGGAGTTCGACGCCCAGGGCCGGCCGGTGAAGATGCACGGCGTAATCAAGGACATCACCGAGCAGAAATATGCAGAGATCGAGCTTCGCAACAGCGAGGAGCGCTTCCGGGCCACCTTCGAGCAGGCCGCCGTGGGCATGTTGCACACTTCGCTCGACGGCCATATCCTGCGCTGCAACGCGCGCTTTGCCGAAATCGTGGGCTACCCTCTGAACGAGATGCCCGGCATGACCTTCCAGCAGATCACCCTACCCGGCGACCTGGGCGAGAGCGTGGGAATGCTCAAACAGTTGGTCGCGGGCACCGCCGGCAACGCCAATTGGGAAAAACGCTATGTGCGCAGGGATGGCAGCCTCACCTGGGTGAAGCTGACCACTTCCATGCAACGCGACGAAGCGGGTCGGCCGGTTCACTTCATCACCGTGGTCGAGGACATCAACGACCGCAAGGCCGCGGAAGAACGCCTGGGCGCGGCCAGCGATGCATTGCGCTCCAGCGAAGCGCATTACCGCACCGTCTTCGAAACCAGCGGCGACGGCATCGCCATCAGCCAGATGGAAGATGGAAAATACATCGACGCCAATCGCGCCTTCCTCACCCTGATGGGTTACGAACGCGAGGAGATTGTTGGCCGCACCTCGCTGGAATTGAAGATGTGGGCCGATCCGGGACTGCGCAGCGATCTGCTTGCAGTTTTGCGCGAGAAATCCCGCTTCCAGGATCGGCAGACCCGCTACGTCAAGAAGAACGGCGAAGTCTTCTGGGTGTCGATCTCCGCCTCGGTCATGCAGATCGAGGGGGTTCCGTGCATTCTCAGCGTGGTGCGGGATATCTCCGCCGCCAGGGCCGCGGACAAGAGACTGCGCGTGGCGCAGAAAGCCTTGAAGGCCAGCGAAGAACGCTACCGCATCGCATTCCAGACCAATCTGGATGCCTGCGCCATCTCTCGCCTCGACGACGGCATGATTCTGGAAGTGAACAAGGCGTTCACCGATGTCAACGGGTACCAGCGCGAGGAGGCCCTGGGCCATACCGTCTACGAACTCGGGTTGTGGGTAGATCCGGCACAACGGCATGAATTCGCCGAAACGCTGCGCCGGGAATCGAACTGCCGGGATTTCGAGGTCAAGCTCCAGCGGAGGAACGGAGAAATCTTCTGGGGGCTGCTTTCCGCGTCGCTCCTTGAGGTCGACGGCGTCGCCTGTATCCAAACCGCCGTGCGCGACAGCTCCGCCGCCAAGGCCGCCGAAGAGCAACTCGCCGCGGCACAGGAAGCCCTGCTGGCTAGCGAGGTGCGCTACCGTACCGCCTTCCAGACCAGCCCCGACGCCATCATGCTCGCCAGGGCGGACACCGGACACTATCTTGACGTCAATCAGGCCTTCCTCGACCTGACCGGCTTCGATCGATCCGAAGTCATGGGCAAGTCCTCGCTCGATCTCAATCTCTGGGTAGAGCCGCAGGACCGCCTTCGCTTGTTTGAGGCCTTCCGCGCCAACACCATCTGCAGAAACTTCGATTTTCATTTCAGGAAGAAGAACGGCCAGCTCTTCTGGGGGAGGCTTACCGGGCTGATCGTCGAAGTCCAAGGGCTGAAATGCACCTATTCCACGGTGCGCGACATCACCCAGGCCAAGCAAGCCGAAGAGCGCCTGGCCGCGGCGCAGGGCGCCTTGCGCGCCAGCGAAGAGCGCTACCGTACCGCGTTCGAGACCAGCCAGGACGCCATCTCCATCAACCGCCTGGACGACGGGATGTATATCGACGTCAATCCCGCATTCTTCGCCATGATGGGCTACACCCGCGAAGAGGTGGTTGGGCGCACCTCGCAGGAACTCGAAGTATGGATAAACCCCGCCGAGCGCCAGGCGATGGCCGAGACCTTGCGCCGGGAAGGCAAAGTTCAGAATATGGAATCCCGGCAGAGGAGGAAAGACGGCGCCGTCATCTGGGTGCGGTCGTCGGCTTCGCGCATTGAACTCGACGGCGTTCTCTGCCTAATGTGCGTTCTGCACGACATCACGGCCTCCAAGGCGGCCGCCGAAGCCCTGCGCAAGAGCGAAGAGCGCTACCGCACCGCCTTTCAGACCAGTCACGACGGCATCTCCATCAGCCGTCTCGACGACGGTCTCTATATCGATGTGAACCAAGCCTTCCTGCGCACCTTTGGATACCGGCGCGAGGAAGTGATTGGACGCACCTCGCTGGAATTGCGCGTCTGGGCCGACCCCGAAGATCGCCTCAAGATGGTCGAAGTGCTGCGCAAGGAATCGGTTTGCGAGAACCTGGAGGTCCGCTTCCAGCGCAAGAGCGGGCAAGTCTTCTGGGTGCTGGTCTCGGCCTCGCTGATCGAGTTGGACGGCATCGCCTGCGTCCTCTTCGTCATTCGCGATGTCTCCGCCGCCAAGGCGGCCGCGGAGCGGCTGGACGCGGCGGTAGAAGCCCTGCGCGCCAGCGAAACACGCTACCGCACCGCCTTCGAAACCAGCCAGGATTCCATCAACATCAACCGCATCAGCGACGGGATGTATATCGAGGTCAACCGGGCATTCCTCGACATCGTCGGTTACGAACGCCAGGAGGTGATTGGGCGGACTTCGCTGGAGATGAACATCTGGGCCGATCCCCGCGACCGGGCCAACGTGGTGGAGATCTTGCGCCAGAATTCGAGTTGCCGCGACTATGAGGCCCAGTTCAGAAAGAAGAACGGCGAAACCTTCTGGGGACTGATGTCGGCGTCGCAGATCGAGTTGGACGGCGTGCCCTGCATGCTCAACATGACCCGCGACATCTCCAATGCCAAGATCGCCGAGGACAAGATCCGCAATCTGGCCTTCTACGATCCGTTGACCGGTCTGCCCAACCGCCGCCTGCTGGTGGAGCGGTTGCAGCAGGCCTTGGCCGCCAGCACCCGCAGCAGCCACAAGAAGGTGCTCCTGTTTGTGGATCTGGATAACTTCAAGAACTTGAACGACACCCTGGGCCATCAGGCGGGCGACTTGCTGCTTCAGGAAGTGGCCCGGCGGCTCACTTCCTGCGTGCGCGATTCCGACACCGTGGCGCGCTTGGGCGGCGACGAGTTCGTGGTGCTGCTGGAAGGCCTGGGCGAAACCTCCCGCGACGCCGCCTCCCAGGCAAAGCCCGTGGCCGAGAAGATTCTGGCGGCAATTCGCCAGCCCTACCTGCTCGATGGCCGCGAGTGCTTCAGCACTTCGAGCATTGGCATCACGGTCTTCGGCGGGCACCGGGAGAGCTTGAGCGAAGTCATGCAGCAGGCGGACATCGCCATGTACCAGGCCAAGTCGGCGGGCCGCAACACATTGCGCTTTTTCGCCCCGGCCTTGCAGGCTGCCGTCAATGCCCGCGCCGCCATGGAAGACGACCTGCGCCAGGCGCTCAAGGCCGACCAGTTCCTGCTCCACTATCAGCCCCAGGTAGAATCGGCCCGTCTGATCGGCGCCGAAGCCCTGGTCCGTTGGAAGCATCCCGCCCGCGGCCTTCTCTTCCCCGGCGAATTCATCGCCCTGGCGGAAGACACGGGGCTGATCCTGCCTTTAGGCAACTGGGTTCTGGAAACCGCCTGCCGCCAGATTGCGGCCTGGGGCAAGCAGAAGAACGCGGCTCATCTCAAGCTCGCCGTCAACATCAGCGCGCGCCAGTTCCGGCAACCGGACTTTATCGAGCAGGTGCTGGCGGTTCTCGATCGTACCGGCGCAAATCCCCAGAACCTTCAGTTGGAACTGACCGAAAGCATGCTGGTGGAGAACATCGAGGAAGTCATCGCCATCATGGCCAATCTCAAGTCCCATGGGGTGCGGTTCTCCCTGGACGACTTCGGGACAGGGTTCTCCTCGCTTTCCTACTTGAAGCACCTGCCCCTGGATCAGTTGAAGATCGATCGCTCCTTCGTCCGCGACATGCTGACCGACGCCAGCAGCGGAGCCATTGCGCAAACCCTGATCTCCCTGGGCCGGGCCATGGGGCTGTCGGTGATCGCCGAGGGCGTGGAGACCGAAGCGCAGCGGGGGTTCCTGGCCGGCCTCGGATGCCATACCTACCAGGGTTACCTGTTCAGCAAGCCGCTGGCCATCGAGATGTTTCACGCCAATTGGCTGGGCCTGGCCGAAGACACCTACATCGTCTCCTAGTGCGGACTCCCGGAAGTTCGCATCGTAACGCGACAGCCCCACCAGAGCCCAATTCGACAGCCCACCCCAGCCCAATGAGCTGTCATCCTGAGCAAACGTAATGCGACAGCCCCACCCCAGCCCAAAGAGCTGTCATCCTGAGCGAACGGGGCCCCAGACGCTTTTCAGTCTGGGGGTGGTGAGTCGAAGGATCTGCGGCTGTTCTTCGGGATTTACGCCACGAACCTTGGAGACAGCACACGAGCACAGTTCCGACAGGGCCAATTTCCAGGCTTCCCACCCATTTCACAAAGAGCGTGAAATCGATGGGGCACGGAGCTTACACCGTCCGTGAAAATCCGTTGGAAACGCGGGATCGCCCCCCTCAGTCCATCGAAAGACTAAGCTGGTGGCGCACATCGGCGCCGCGAATCCAGAAGATGACATCGGTGGCGATGTTGGCGGCGTGGTCGGCGATGCGCTCCAGGTTCTTGGCCACCAGGATGCCGTTCATCGCCTGCTGCGTATAGCGCGGCTTCTCCTCGATGAGCTTGAGCAGATCGTCGTGGGCGCGGCGGTTCATGCGATCGATCTCGTCGTCCATCTCCCGGACCGAATCGGCCAGGCGCGCATCGCCATCCAGCAAGGCCTGCACCGCCGAGCGGATCATGCGCCCGGCAAACTCGCCCATGGCGGCAAAATCCACCGGCAAATCCACCTCTTCGGCGGCCAGAATCACCTTGGTGCGGCGCGCGATGCCCATTGACTGGTCGCCAATCCGCTCCAGATCGCCGTTGATCTTGATCACCGCCAGGATGAAGCGCAGATCGATGGCCATGGGCTGCTCCTTGGCGAGCAACTCGTAGGCCATCTCGTCCAACTCCCTTTGCGCGGTATTGATGGCCGTCTCGTTCTGCTTGACGTACTTGCACAGGCCCTTGTCGCGCTGCAAGTAGGCGTCTACCGCGGACTCGACCGCCTGCTGCGACAGGGCAGCCATGGCAAGGAGCTTGTCCTTGAGTTCGGCCAGTTGCTGTTGAAAGTGAATACGCGGCACGGCAGACTCTCCCTTATGAACAATTGTGCATCATGCAATGTTACGGGCAGACGAATTTCCGCCCCGGCGTCAAACCTGTCACTCCCCGCTAAGTTGGCGAACCGACACGCATTGGACGCAACAGACCGGCGCAATGCTCTAGGCTATCAGCATGGACACCCCATCTTCTTCCAACATTCCCATGTTGAGCATCAACCCCGGCAACTGCGAGTCCCGGCAGATTTATAAACTGATGACCGGCATCATTGTGCCACGGCCGATCGCCCTGGTCTCCACGGTGGACCGCGACGGCCTGGCTAACCTGGCGCCCTTCAGCTTCTTCTCCGGAGTGGGGTCCAATCCCCCCACGGTGCTCTTCTGCCCGGCGCTGCGCACCGCCGGCGAACCCGCCGCGGGCTACCGGCCGGAGATGCGCAAGGACACCTTGCGCAATGTGGAGGAGACCGGCGAGTTCACCATCAATGTGGTCACCGAGGCCATGGCCCTGGCGGCAAACACCACCGCCGCGGACGTTCCGCCGGAGGTGGACGAGTTTGAACTGGCTGGACTGACGGCGTTGGCCAGCGAGGTGGTGCGCCCGCCGCGCGTCGCCCAGTCGCCTGCCCAGATGGAGTGCCGCCTGCTTCAGGTCATTTACACCGGCCGTGCGCCCGGCGCCGGCGTCATCGTCCTGGGCGAAGTGGTGCGCTTTCACCTGCGCGAAGACCTGCTGGAGGATTTTCGCGTCGATCCAGCGGGTCTGGATGCCGTGGGCCGCATGGCCGGCAACTCCTGGGTGCGCACCCAGGACCTCATCGAGGTCGTCCGGCCAAAATAGCGCGTACGGCCGTACTGGGAACCGGGACCCTACTTCTTCTTGTACTGGCCGCGCCAGGAGGGCAAGATCTGCACGTCGTCGTAGGCGTCGCGGCGATCCCGCCGCGTCGTGCCGGCGCTGGTGGTATCTGTAGCCACTTCGATCGTCCGCGGCGGCAGAATCTCCGGCGAAGCAACCACCCGGGTCGACGGAGCGCTGTATGCTTCCCTCTCGGCCGGCGCCTCCGGGATCGGCGTCGAAACCTGAGCGTAGACGGCGCGCTCATGCACCGGCTCGGCGGGCGGCGCGGGCGCATTGGGGTGTTCCGCGGCATCTTCCGCCTGCTGCGCGTTCTTCAATCCCAGCGAGAAGATCAGATTCCGCAAGCCGCTCATTCTGGTGGCCGCGTCGTAGGGAGTCTCCTCGGGCGCAAGCTCGGCAAGCTCTTCCGGAGCTGTTTGAGGCGGAGTGTCCTCCACCTTGGGCGCGACCCGCTTCCAGGACTCGGCCCACGGCGACTGCGCATAGCTGGCCGACGCCTGCGGCGCGGGCTGAGGCCGAACCGCCGCGGCAAAGTCGGAGGCAGAGAACGGCTTCTCCACTGGTGTTTGAGGCTCGCGGCCTCTGACCGGCAACGGGAAGTCGCCGGGCTGAACCAGGGGCTTTTCCGGAGCAAACGGCCGGGAAGCATAGGGCGAGACGGGAAGAGGCGCAGATTGCGCCAGGTCCTCGATCCGCGAGATCTTCGGAGCCCAGGGCTCGACGGGCGCCTGCTGCGGCGGCAGGCCAGCCAGTTCCGAAAATACCGGCGAGGAGGCCCGGAACGGCGCTTCCGCGGGAGGCTTGGGCAGTGCGGCCTCGGACTTGACCGGCGCGGACACTTCCTTGGAGACGGGTTCGGCCTGGGTCTTGGACACGGCGGCCGCCTGCCGGCTTCTTTCCGTATTTCTGGAATAGGAGAGGCTCTGGGCGTGTAGATGCCGCTCGATCGCCTGCACGGAATCGCGGAAGGAGGGGTCGGCCTTCTGAAGACCCACCCGGTTCAACACAAATCCCACCGCCGCTACATCCAGTCGCTGCAAGGTCTCCGCCGCATCCCGCAGTTGTTTGCGGGTGGTGACGCCGGATTCGACCACCACGATGGCGGCATCCACAAAGCGCGCCAGATACTCGGTCTCCGCGGAGACAGCCAGCGGGGCGGTGTCGGTGACCACCAGGCTGCCCTCTTGCGTTTCGCTCTCCTGAGCCATTTGCTGCACCAGTGCGGTCGAGCGGCTGCCCCGCTGCACAGAGAGTTGGCTGGCGGTCTCCTGCTTTCCCGCTTCGGCGTAGCTGGAGCGTTGCGGCGGCGGCGGCGTGCCCGAAGCATCCACCAGAACGGTCGTCCTGCCCATGCCTTCCAACATGGAACGTACCTTGCTGGACACCGTGCTGACGCCCACCCCGTTCCCGGCGCCGGTGAAGATGCAGCTCTTCAGATTGCCTTGCTGGCGGGCGAACTCCAGGCCCGCCGCCAGACGCAGCAGGTGCTCCTCCGCCACGCCGTCTGAAACCTGGTCGAAGTCCGGCAGCACCGCCAAAGGGGCAAAGCCGAGAACCTGCTCGACATCCGAGGCAATATAGACTTTCTCGTCCAGCTTGTTGGCCCCGATCGCCGCCAGGAGTCCAAAGAAGAGTCCTGCCAATGCGATCACGATGCCATTGCGCAGCGGTCCCGACTTGGTGGGACTCAGGGGAGCCGTGGCGGCGGCAGCCAGGTACGACGCTCCCGGCGCGGAACTCTCCAGCGCCAGGTTGTGCAATTGCTCGTCCACGGCGGTATAGCGATTCTGCAAGCGGACAATGTCGGCGGCCAGGTCGTTTTCACGCTGCATCTTGGGCGTCGCGCTGGCGGCGGCGCCGGCCATCTGTCCCAATTGAGCGTTCAACCGCGCTTCCACCCCGGAGGTCCGTTCCAGATCGGTGCGCAGGCGCTGCTGAATGCGCGCCTCCGCTTTGGCCCGCAAATCCGTGGTCAAGCCGTCGATCGATCGGTTGATCTTGGACAGTTCCTCGGCGTCCTGCTTGTAGAGCGGGTGATTGGGCGTCAGGTTGGCCATCTGCGAAGTGAGCGTGGCGCGCCGCTGGAAGAGCGTGGTCTTCATGCTCACCAGGCCGGGATCGGCGGAGACGATTTGATCCGCCTCGGCATCCAGCGCCGCGGCGGAGGTGGTCCGGGCCTTGTCCATCGAAGTCAGGGCCGATGCGGCCGCATCGTTCTCGGCCCGCGCCCGGATCAACTCCAGACGCATCCGGCTCGTATCCTCGTCGTAGTGATCGGGTGTAGCGCCGGCGGACGCCACGCCCAGCTTCTTGTTCAGATCCTGCTGTTCGGCGCGATCCGCGTCCAGCTCTTTCTGAACACGGTCCTTCTCCTCTTGCAGCGTCGCCTTGCGCTGGATGTTGCCGGACTTGCTCTCCCGGGTCTCGCTCTCGATGTAGCTGTTGGCCACGGCATTGGCCAGTTGCGCAGCGGTCTGCGGATTGGAGGAGCGGGCGGAGACGACCAGTTGGTAGCTGGTGCCCATCCGCTTCACATCGATGGCCCTGCCCAGCCGCGCCGCGGCTTGCTGGTCGCTCTCGTTGGAATGCTGCCAGCCGGGCTCCAATTTGTGGACTGCATTGGCCAGCACATCCGCGCGGTTCACGGTCACCATCTGCTGCGAGATGAACGACTCGTAGGTATTGGTGTCAAAGGGCCAATGCGAGGTAAAGCCATTGTCCATGACCTTGGGCGGCGCCGGCTGGATATAGATCGTAGCGTCGGCCGTATAGACCGGCCAGATGGAATAGACGTAGGCCACCGCGCCCAGGAGCCCAAGCAGCGCAATGCCCAACGCCAGTTGGCGATGGAGTTGCAGACTGCGCCGCAAATCCGGCCGGAAGAGCGCTTGCTCGCTGACCGCCGGGGCCGGCGATCGAGGGGACGCCAGGGCGCCTTCTCCAGGGTTGGATTGAACCAGCGCCGCGGATGGGTCGCGCATCGGTCTCATAGTGCCCCCGTCAGCATGGCCATGGTCATCACCGTAGTCAGCGGGTTGAGGCGTTCCAGAACGTACGTCGCCTTGTAGAAACCACTGCGCGGCACAAAGATGATCTCCCCCGGCTTGAGGGTGATTTCCAGGCTCTTGACCGGGTTCAGGACATCGTTGAACGACAGATTCCGGGAACTGCCGCTGGCCGGGTCCACGATCTGAATGTGCGGCTTGTTGCCCGCCTTGTCGGTGAAGCCGCCGGCGTTGGCCAGAATCGTGGCCAAGGTCGAGGTGCTGCTCAACGGAATCGCCCCCGGACGGGTGACCTCGCCCAGGACGGAGACAAAATGCTCGGCCATGTTGGGCACGTAGATCACGTCGTCGCGGCGCAAACGCAGGTCGGCCAGGGTGTTGCCGGATTCGATCAATTCCTTCAACTGCACCCAGATCACCTGATCGTGGCCGCGATAGATGGCGCAACGTTCGGGAATCTGCCCGATCTTGCTGGTGCCGGTCACCAACCCCCCGCGGGTCAGCGCCTCCAGCAGGGTGGGCGTGCCCTCGAACACCAATACGCCGGGCCGCTCCACGGCGCCCAGCAGCAGAATCTTGTTCGAGGTGTACCGGGTGACGGTCACCATGACCGCCATATTCGAGTAGTATTCCGCCAGCTTGGCTTCGATGGCCCTGGCCGCCTCGGAGCGGGTGTGGTCGGCCAGCATGATGTCGCCGATCAGCGGCAGGGAAATGCGGCCGTCCGGTCCAATCACTAGTTTGGCCTGCATCTCCGGCCGCCCGGAGAAGTCCACGACGATCTCATCGCCTCGGCCCAGCCGGTACTCTTCGTCGGCAGCCGGCTCAAAGTTGCGCAGGGCGTCGATCGGATTGGGTTTGAGCTGCGGGTCGGGCGGCTCCTGGGCTTCAAGACGACCGGCGGCAGACAGGAGCAGAAGAACGCAGGCGATGCCGATTCCGAGCTTCATGCCGTTGCCTCCCCGCTGCGCACCATGCCAAGCGTCCGGCGGATCATCCCCAGTCCCCTGTGCTTCTCGGCGTCGGTCAAAACCCACCGCTGCAATGTCAGCAAAACAGCCGCCGTGTAGATCGCGCTCACGGCCACCAGAACACCCGCGCCTTGCCAGCGGTTCACCATCTCCACCAGCCGGGCCGCGGGCCAGGCCAGCAGGCCGGCTGCCAGGTAGGGCGCCATTCCCGGCACAAGCACGACCCGCAAAAACTGCGAAAAGGGCAGTTCGAGCACATAATGCACCCTGCCCATCAGCACACAAGCCGAACCTACCGTCGCCAATCCAACCGCCAGGCCAATCCCCAGGGGCGTCCAGCGCCCCTCGATCCAGAATGCCACCGGCAAGGTCACGGCCAACAGAATCAGGTTGGGAATCGAGTAGGTGAATTCCTCGTAAACCCGGCCCATGCCGCGCAGCACCGAAGTGCCCGGTCCTGTAAGCATATGGAATTGCATCGCCAAACTAAATACAACGAACAGGGGGATCAGCGACTCCCCCATTGGTAACACCGGACCCAGCCAAACGTGCAGCACGGGAGTACTCCAAAAGGCCATGGCGGCCACAAAGGCCGAGGTGCACAGGTTGGAATACCGCGCTCCGCTCAGATACAGCGCGCGCAGGTTGGGAATGCGCTCCTGGGGCGTCGAGGCAGCCTCCACATGCGACGACGCCGGCAGCATGGCCGCGTAAAAGGCGGTGGGAATGGAGGAAAGCGAGACCGGCCACTTCTTGGCCACATCCAGCAGACCGGCGGCCGAGGCATTGATCAGCAACAGGGCGGCCACCCGCTCCACCGAGTTCAAGAACTGCGACAACATGCTCTGGAACTGCACCAGGCCGCCGAAGTGAAGCACGTACTTGACGGACTCGCGGCGCACCAGACGGGGCGAGAGGTGCAGCCACTTGAGCTGGCGGCGAGCCCACCACATGGTGAGGCCGTCGTTGATCACCGTCCGCACCAGGTACGCCTCGGCCAGTCCGCGAATTCCCCGCCCGGCCAGCACCAGCCAGACAATCAGCGCGAACTCCACCACGATGCTGATGCTGAGAAAGACCTGGGTGGAGGCAATCTGCTGCATCCCGGTGAGCATGTCGCTGAAGGCGCTCAGGGAGATGCTCGACAGGAAAACCGCCAGCACGATCAGTACCGCTTCCTTGCCGTCGCCGGCATGGGAGGGCGGCAGGCGCAGCCAGGGAGCGATCCAGTTCCATCCCAGCCAGAAAAAAAGAAACACCGCCGTGCAGAGGGGGATGGTGATGGCCAGGCCGGTGGAAAGCAGGGAGTTGGCTTTGTCGTACTCCCGCCGGGCATGGAACTCGGCCACGTATTTGATGTAAACGTTGGAGATGCCCAGCGTCGTGACGCCGACATACATCACCAGGATGAAGATCGTGGTCCAGATCCCGTAGGCTTCCAGGCCGATGTGGTGCAGCAGGAACGGCACCACGCACACGCCTCGGGCCATGTTGACCATGCGCGCCATGATCGTAGCCGCGACGTTTTGGCCAAACTGGCGATTCACCTCGTGGAAGGGTTGTGGCTCGCCGCCGGGCGTTGCCGGCTCCAAGACAGCCTGCGGCTCCAGCGTCCAATCCACTTCCCGGTCCGGGGAATCGGGAATCAGGTGCGTATCGGTCATGGTTTGGGCGTCTCCCGTTCGGTTCGGGCCCATTCCGTGCGGCGCCGGGAATTCAACAATACCATCGGAGTGAGTGCGGCCTTCCATGCCAGGTAGGCCGGGGCGACGGCCAGAGCCGCCACATCCCGCAGCGGTTCAGCGCCCAGCAAGGCCGACCCCAGCACATAGGCCAAGGTGACTGCGGCGCAACCCAGCGCATACACGTGCAGCCAATGCAAGGGCAGCAAGACGGTCAGCAGCAGAAGCAGGATTCCCCGCGACAAGGGCAAGCTCCACACATCGAGCAGCGACTCCAGCGCGCGCCAGTTGCCGCGCAGAATCGCGGCGAGCAACGCCCCGGTCGAGCGGCGGGCAACGCCCAGCCGTCCCCCCTCCCAGCGGGCCTCCTGCCTGGCCTGCACCAATCCGGCCGGAGAGAGATGGGCATGGACGAAGGCTGCCCCCAACCATTCCACCCGCAGGCCGGCGCAAACCAGCCGGCCGTGATACTCCAGGTCCTCGGCAATGCTGTCCACGGTGAAAGGCGCCCGCTCCAGAGTCTCTGCCATCAAAGCAAAGCCATTCCCGAACAGGCCGGCCGAAAATCCCAGCCCCGCGCGCCCCCTGGGACGCAGCACATTCATGCCGCGCACCGCCAGCGCGCGCAGACGGGCCAGTTGTCCCGCGGTCGCCGTGTTGGGAGGCTCCATCTCGTAGCGGCACTGGGTGGCCGCCGCGCCCGCTTCCAACGCGGCCCGGGTAGCCTCCACCAGATTCGCGCTCACCACCGTATCCGCATCGACCACCAGCAGCGCATTGGCGCCGCCCTGGAGCGCGGCTTGAAAACCGCCCCGCAAGGCAGCTCCCTTGCCACGCTGTTGGGGATCGTTCAGCTCCACCACCTGGGCGCCGGCCTTTGCCGCCGCGCCAGCAGTCCCATCCGTGCAGTTATGCGCCACCACATAGACGGGAAGCGAATCATCGGACGCCCGCAGCGAGGCAACCGTGCGCGCAATCATCGGTTCCTCGTCGTGCGCCGGCACCACCGCCGCCAGGCGAATCGCCTGCTTGACGGTCGCCCGCGGCGCACGCGCCGGCAACAGGTTGCCGAGAATGCACAGCGCCAGATCGGCAAAGAGCGGCGCGGCCAGCGCCGCCGCCAACCCCGCCAAACCCGTGATTGCCCAGTGCTCGATCAACTTTCCCCGTTTCCTTGCGGACCCTTGCAGAAACCCTGTCGTTCACGGCCCGGCCAGCGCCGGTCCGTTGGAATTCCTATTGGTTTTCAACGATACAGACTGCCGAAAAATCCCGATTTCGAGCAAAACTCCCGAAAAGAATACCGCAGGGGACAGACAGGCTGCGGAAAAACCCTGCGCGATGGGCGAAGAGCCCGGAAAGTATCCCGCAGAGGCGAAAGCCCATCTTTATTATCAGCCAGTTACGGCACAACTGAAGTCGTGCCCTTGCAAAACGGCAACCCGTTCGGAGTCTCCCTAGGTCAAGACGCGGCGGAACTGGAGCGGCCGCGCCATCGAACCCGAAGCTCCCGCCTGCGCCAGAGCCGGGTTCATTCCCTGCACCCAGCCAATCAGCATGAAGTACACCACCATGACCTCTCCGCCCATATAGACGGTAGCCAGGGAAGTGAGAAGCCCCATCAACACGGCGATGTGGGCAAAAATCAGCAGTCGGTCCTCCGACCCCAGGGGTTGCCCCACCAGCTTCAACAGGCGAATTCCGCTGCCCACCGCAATCAAGAAGAAAATCGCCAGTCCGAAAAAGCCCTGGGTCACCACCACCCACAGAAACTCGTTGTCGATGGACTTTTGCCCGTTCGGCCCTGGATAGTCGGTAAATCCCCAGCCAAAGCCCGGCCGTTCTTTCACCACCGGGATGTAGGTCTGCAACAATTGCCGGCGGTAGATGGCGCTGGCCTGCTGCTCGCTGGCGGCCATCTCCCGCGTGCCCTGCGTGTACTGCTTACCCACAATGTAGACTACCGACCCCAATCCCACCACCAGGGTGAGAAACACCACCGCCGCCTTGCCCGCCGACATCACCCGCACCAGCGAAGCAAAGATCAGCGCCAGAATCACGCCGATCCACGGCCCGCGCGACTGGGTCATGAGCAATCCGCCAAACATGGCCAGCAGCACGATGGTGCGCATCTTCAGGGGAAACGCCTTCATGAAGGGCCGCCCGCCCCATCCGCGGTCCACCCACAGCAGCCAAAGGCAATAGATCAATCCCGTCAGAAACACCATGCCCGCCAGAATGGCATGACCGAACGGGCCGGCAATGCGCCCGAATCCCCACCGCACCTGCTCCGGGAAATCCACAAACTGATCGGTGAAGAAACGCCGGAACACTCTCTGCCAGGTGCTCCTGCCATTCAGAAAGTCGATCACGCTAATGGCCGACACAATCGACAAAAACGTCACCATGCGGCGGATCATCACTTTCCGCATAGGCTGGCCGTCGATCTCGCCGTATTCGATGATCAGCTTGCCGACCACATAGGGAAGAATGACCGAGTTAATGCGCCCAAAGAAGGCGTAGATTCCGTTGTTGATGTTGTAGCTCAGGGCTACCGAAGCCGCGGAGTCGGCGGTGAACAGGCGCGGCCAGGTGCCGTAGGTCAGTTCCGCGCTCAGGCCCTCGGACAGGCCCGCGCTCACCGCAAAAAGCAGAACCCACAAGTCCATCCATTCAAGCCGCCAGCGGCGGATTTCCGTCACCAGCAGTGCCACCCCCAGAGGGAGAATCACCACGTCGGTAAAGGAGACCGGAGGAATATGGGGCAGACGCAGGGTCCAGTACCCTGGCAGAAGCATGACCGTGGGCAGGTAAACATAGGCGAATGCGTGGCGGACCGAGCGCGTGGCCAGCACCGCCAGGCACGCAAAAAACGGGACCAGGATGATCAGATCCATTCCACCCCCGCAAGAGCGCGCGGCTGCACGGCCTTACCCACGGATGCGCGGGTGAACGGTGAGCGCTGCCGGCTCCGCGCCCAGAGTCAATCCGGTCACCGCCAGAGCGCCCCGCGAACGCGGCCGGCGTCGCGCGCTCACCGGCTGCCACTCGTCGAAGAGCGTTTGCGCGCACCAGGCATAGAGCAGAAAGCGCATCTTGAGGTCGAGACCGGCCAAGGACAACGTGAGCCCGGCTTCCAGCAAGCTGCGCCGCGCCTCCAACAAGAGTCCCAGACCCGCCGCGCTCACCTGGCGAACCCCTTGCACATGCACCACCGCGACCCGCCCGGCGGCGATGGCCGCGGCTATGGCTTCCTGCATGGCCTCCGTGCTGGCGTCGCTCAACCGGCCATGCACATAGATATGCAAAACTTCCGAGGTGCTGGCCGTGGTCACCGACGAGGGGCCATGGTACGGGCGCTGAAACCAGGCCGCCAGCAGCGCCACCGGAAGCCGCCGCCCCAGACCGAGAAAGTCGCCCAGATAGCGCGGGATGAGCCGCGAAGGTTCCTGCATGCAGCGCATCAGCCACTCAAAACCGCCCCGCTGCACCCAGCGCGGCGCACGCCGCCGCTCGCCCGCCAGAGTCTCGAAGGTCTCGCCCACGCCCATGGTCACCGGAACGCCCAGACGCTTGCGGTGGCTCCAAATCCATTTTTCCTGTTTGTGGTTTCCAAAGGCGACAAACAGCACATCCGGCTTCACGGCATGTACCCGGCTGAGAACCTCGCTGCTGTTCAAGCGGGCCGGATCCTCGTCGCCCGCCGCATGAATAGCGCAAACCTGCGCGCCCGGATAGGTGCGCTTCAACATCTCCGCGGCCCGCTCGGCCACGCCCGCCTTGCCGGCCAGCAAGCAAATCTTGTAGCCCTTGCGGGCCGAAAGTTCCGCCATCTTGGGAACCAGATCCACGCCGGTAACACGCTCGGCCAACGGGCAGCCCAACAAGCGCGAGGCCCACACCAGCGGCATCCCGTCGGCCAGCACCAGGCTGCATCCGGCCACAATGCGGTGGAGATGCGGGTCGGCAATCGAATTCAGCCAGAAGTTCAGGTCGGCGGTCGCCACCTGGTGGGTGCCACCGGAGCGAATCAGAGCTTCCACGGCTTCCACGGCCGCTTCGGCGGTCAGGTTGTCCAGCGGCAGCCCTAATACAGCTACCGGATGCTGCGGATTCCTCGTCATCTCAAGCTTCCATTCCCCGCTCGCAAAAGCACTGCCTGGAGCTTGCGGTAAGCCGCGGCTGCCGTCGCCGGTTCCCGCGCGGCTTCGCCCTCTATCCCATCGCGCCCAACCGGCGTCTGGCCTGTTCATCGGTCAGGATGGTCGTCTGGATCAGAAACTAAGCCCCCAGGGCGGTCACAAACAATGGCGAAAAGGTGGAAGCCAAAAAAATCGATGCCTGCGACCTCGGAGTCTCGCCCGGTCGCGCGCCGGTAACACCCGCCAGGTTACCTCGTGGGGACTCGAGGATTTGCAAAGTTTGATGTTAAGCTAAAAACCTGTCCCCGGCAGCCGATGGGACGTGAGGTAACCACAATTGCCAAACCAGAGGGTGAGACGATCCCCCGAAAAGGGTCATTGACCAGCCAGGCTACTTCTGTGAATCTCAGTGCAAGTCGCATGTCGAGGAGGAAAACTGAGATGCGCTTCCCCAAAGTGAGATTGGTTGGCATTTCTGTCAACCCGGTGACGAAGGACCAGCTCCTCGAGTTCTTCAAAACCTCCATCGAACAGCAGCACAAGGCCGTCGTTGGCGCACACAACATGCACAGCGTCTACCTGGCCCAAAGCGACAAATCGATCCGCGACTTTTACGAGATTTGCGATCTGGCGTATGTCGACGGCATGCCGCTGGTGTGGATGGCCGAGGCCCTGGACCTGCCCATCTCCAGCGAACACAGAGTCGCGTTTCTCGACTGGCACGATGAGTTCTTCCGCCTCGCGGCAGCCAACAAGTGGCGTCTCTTCTATCTCGGGGGAGCCGCCGAATCCTCCCAGAGCTTTGAGAACGTATTGCACGAAAGATATCCCGGATTGCAAGCCAGCGTTCACCACGGGTATGTCCGCGACTTCGACGTGGAGACTCTCTGCAAGCACATCAACAAGTTCAAGCCGCACGCGGTCTTCGTCGGCATGGGCATGCCGATTCAAGAGAAATTCATCGTGGATGCCCTGCCCTTCCTGAAGACCAATCTGATCTTCGCCGGCGGCGCGATGCTGGAGTATCTCACCGGCGAAGAAAGTGCCGCGCCCCGCTGGATGGGACCCGTAGGCCTGGAATGGCTCTACCGGCTGGTCCATTCGCCCAAGCGCCTGGCTTACCGCTACCTGGTCGAGCCCACCAAGCTCTTCCCGCTGTTTGTACGGGAGTTGCTTCAAGGCAGGGATTATGTAAGAAAAAATTTCATGACCAAGCCTGAAGAAGCGCTGGTCTGCAAGAGCGAAAAGTAGGCTTCTTCCTCTCTCTCCGTTCCGAAACTGAAAGCAACTGCGAGGCCGGGTTCCCCCCGGCCTCTCTTTTTTATTCCTGCCACTCCAGCACGGCCATCGAACACGGCGCCAGAGTCAATTCCGTGCCGCGAAACGGCTCCTTCTCCACCCGGACCTCGACCGCTCCCTCATTGCTCGCTCCGGGGCCCGGACTGACCAGCCTCCATAGGTTGACCGCGGGATTGCTCGCTAGCCCAGGAGCATCCAGGGCGATCCTTCGCGCCTGGTGCAGCCCATAGTTGAAGACAACCAGCCCGTGCGATCTTCCCTCTTGAAATGCATAGGCATCGATCTCGTGCACCCCCTTGAGCTGCACCCCGTCGTTGCCCTCGGGCTGGTCGTGCGTGGGGTTCTGGCCGCTCACCTCCACGCGCACCAGATCGCCGCGGATGGCCCGGTTAGCCAGGCTCTCCGCCAGGAACTGCGGGCGCTTGCGGCCCTCCGCGCCCATCTCGATGACCGCTCCCCACAGCCTGGCCATCTTGCCGTCCGAGCGCTTGTACTGGAACTGGGAGAGGCTGTACAGCATCTGCTCGCGGATGCCGTGGTCGCGCAACATGCGCAGCATATGCCCGGCGACCGCCACGCCGGCCGCCGCCGAAGGAGTGAAGCGATCCAGAACTTCCTGCGTAATCGTGCCTTCGGTGGTGTGCAGATTCACTTCGTAGACCGCCATCCGCCGCCCCCCGGCCAGATTCTGCGCGGCCTCAACCACGCCCACCCTGGACATGTACTCCGGCTCGGCCAGCAAAGCGCCGTAAAGTTCGTCGTCGCTGGCCCAGCGGGTGACGCTGTGCATCAGGTAGGGCGCGATGGCCATCGAGTTGGCGCCGGGAGCGGCGGCCAGCAGCGTAGCGTCCTTGGCCGGCCAGTCGGCCTGCGCGCCCACCGACAGATCGAAGCACGCGGCCTCCGCCCCGGCGGCGGCGCGAAAGGCCGCGAAAACAGTGTTGGCGCGGCGTCCGTAGGCGGCGGTATCGTCCATCGACTCGCCCAGAAACACCCCGTTCCAGGCCTCGTTGCCAAACTCGATGTGGATGGTCCGGAAGACCTGGGTCCAGGGCGTACTGTGCCCGCCGGCGGCCCGCACCGCGCCCCCCGCCGTGGCCGTGCTGCCCGCAAGATACTCGGCCAGCTTCCGTGTCTCGTCCTTGCTCATGGCCGTCGGGGCAACAATCCACGGCTCCGCGCCCACTTCCTGGCAGAGTTCCAGGAACTCCGGAATCCCGATAGGGATGTCCTCCTGCTTGACGTACCAGCCGGAGTAGCCGCCCCGCTGCCGTGCCAGCGGCGGCGCCAGCAGATCGTCCACCGTGTTGCCCAGCCCGGCATTGGTGGACATCAGCCGCAACACTCCCGGCCGCAGCTCCTTCAGGGTCGCGAGCACCTCGTCGCGGAAGGCGGTGCGGTTGGCCGGGTCGCCGCTGGTCTGCTCCAGATCCACATCGTCCAGCAGCATCTCGCCGCCCGTCACCGTGAAGCCGACCACCACGGTTCCCATGGGGCCGCTGCCCTCGTTGGCCGCAAAATCCTGGGAATAATCGCCCCACTCCGGCCCAACGCGCACGTCTTGCTCCAGGTTGGAGATCTTCCCCGGACTGTTGCGCGCCACGTGCACATGCACCATCCTCGACCCGTTCAAGGACTTGGCCCGGAAGCTGAGCCGGTAGCGGCCGCGCAGGCGCACAAACGTGAACCCATCGAGCGCATCGAAGTAGCTGTTGATCTGCGCGGATTGCCCCGGCCCCGCGGCTTGGATGTGCAGCGCCTGATGTCCGGGCGTCTCCGGGGACAGATCCCTGCGCTCGGCGGTCAGCTTGGCGCCGCCGCTCAGGTTGGGCCACCACCCGGCGGCGGGATCGCCCGGAACCTCCCGGAAGACCACCACCCAGTCGCCGATGCCGATGGGCCTGCCTTTGTTATCGAGTGTGAGGCCGTAGCCGTCGTTCTCCTTGCCGCAGGAGACCACGCTGCCCCGCCGTCCCACCGCCGCCCCGTCCAGCACCTCGTAGGTGGCGCCCACCCAGAAGTCCGCGGGAAACTGCACCCCCTGCCGCTTATCGACGCAAAGCGACGATCCGCCCGCCTGGCAATGGAAGATGGTGCGATAGGTCATGCCCTCGAAGCCGGGATTGCGGAAGAGCAGATTCTTGGTCATCTGCCCGGCATCGTAAAAGTCCTGGAAGCCCAGGTTCATCCCCAGCCGCTTCACTCCGGGAACGATCGTCTGGTTGGTCACCCGCAGCCGGGTCACCGTCTCGCCTGCGCCGCTCGTGCGCTGGGCCGCCAGAAACGAGGCCGCGGCGCTGATGCTCGCCAGGGCTGCGGCGGCTAGAACAATACGCGGAACGCGCGAATCGATTCGCATCCTTCTTGGACCATCCTTCCAGAAAAAAGCACCCAAACCGGGCATAGGCGGGGTTTCCTTCCCCCAGCATAGACCGCCCTGTCTGCCCGTCCATGGCCGGGAACCGGAGTGGTAATGCCCCAAAAGAAGCAGCCGCACCCACCCCTTTTATCGGCTCCTTCCCTGGCCTCGTCCGCGCTATACTCGATTTACTTTGAAGAAATCGTTCTCATTCGGTAAGTCCCTTCCCGCCGCACAGATACACCGCCCTGCGGGGGACAGCCGAGCCAAGGACCGTGCGCGCCCATGATTCTCCAGTCCGCCTATCCCTACGAAGCCTCCATCGTCATCGTGGTCATGAACGTCCGCGACCTGCTGCGCGAGTGCCTGCAATCGGCACTCGAAGAATGCGCCCGCCTGCCGCAAGGCATGAAGATCGAAATCCTCATTACCGACAACGGCTCCAAGGACGGCACCGAGGAGATGGTAGCCAAGGAGTTCTCCTCGACCGATCACCCGGTCCGCCTCCTCCGCAGCGAAGTCAATCTGGGCTTTGCCTCGGCCAACAATCTGGCCATGGAACAGGCGCAGGGACGCTACATCGTGCTACTCAACTCCGACGCGTTCTTCCATCCCGGCGCTCTTGGGCGGGCCATCGAACACATGGACGCCAACCCGGATGTGGGTGTGGGCGCAGGCCGCCAAGTCAGCCCCGATGGCGGATTCCAGCCCTCGGCCCGCAGCTTTCCCTCCATCTGGTGCGACGCCCTGGTGCTCAGCGGGCTGCCAGACCGCTATCCCAAATCGCGCATCTTCGGCGCTCCCAACCGCACCTGGGCCAACCCGGACGAGGCCATGGAGGTGGATTGGTCCACCGGCGCATTTCTCATCCTGCGCCGCGAAGCCCTGGCCAAGACCGGCCTCTTCGACCCCGACTACTTTCTCTATAGCGAGGAAGTGGACCTCTGCCGCCGCATCAAGGCCGCCGGAGATCGCGTCTACTATTGGCCGGATATCGTCGTCACCCACATCGGCGGCGCAACCACCAAGCAGATGAAGTCGCACGCCCTCTCCAAGGCCAGTTCGGAAGTGCTGCTGTGGCGCATGAGATCGACCCTGCTCTACTACCGCAAACACCACGGCTGGCAGGCGTTCCTGGCGCGCGCCCTGGACGAAGGCTTCTACAGCCTGCGCCGCCTGCGCAATGCCTGGAGCAGCGACCCGCTGCGCCGCGAGCGAGCCAAGGAGTTCGCCCTGATGGCCAGCCTCATGCGCCAGGCCTGGATCGACACCCAGGGCGGCCGCGTGTGCCCTCCCCGCCCCTGGTAAACGCGTTGCGGAAAAGATCGGCGCGGCCTGTTTAGCCCAAGCCTGTTTAGTCCAAGAGAGACATGTAAGGAACTCCCCCTCTCAAACGCGCTCTTTCCGGGCGCGCTTGGCGGCATAAAGAGCCTCGTCGGCGCTGGTCAGCAGCAGGCGGGGGTCATCTTCCGGCGCGGGCGACAGGCAGGCGCAGCCAATGCTGACCGAGGTGTGCACCGCCCTTCCCGGCTCCGGCTCCAGTTCGAGCGCGGCCACCGCTGCGCGAAGCCGCTCCGCGATCTCGCCGGCGGCCTCCAGCGGCGTATTGGGAAGAAGAACCGCAAATTCGTCGCCGCCCAAACGCACCGCCAGATCCGTTGGCCGGAAGAGGCCGCGCCGCAGCGTCTGCGCAATCGCCTTCAAGCAATCGTCCCCGGCCGGGTGGCCGTAGAGGTCGTTGTAGGCTTTGAAACTGTCCACGTCCACCATCAAGAGCGAAATCTTGGAATGGGCGTTCGCGGCCAGACGCCACTCGTTCAAGAAGGCCTCGTCGAATCCCCGCCGGTTGGTCAATCCGGTCAGCGGCTCGGTGAACGCCAGGACCTCGGCTTCCTGGTAGGCATTCATCAGTTGCTGGTGGTCGGCCATGCGCTGGGAGACATCGCGCAGCACGCTCACCACCTCGCGCGCCTCCCCGCTCGCCGGATCGCTCACCATGCGGGCGTTGGACTCAACCCATAGATCGCTCCCGGTCTTCAGCTTCAAGGGAAAAGTAGCGACCTGCGGGGCCGGATCGGCCGCCAAACTCCGCCACATTCCATCGAAGACCGCCCGGTGCTCGGGATGAACCAGATCCCGGACAGGACGGCCGGTCAGTTCCGCGGCCGTCCAGCCGGTGATTTCGAATACGGAGGGAGAGATATACCGGGCCCGCCCGTCCGGTCCGGTGCGGACGATAATGTCCTGCGAATGCTCGGCAAGAACGCGGAAGTTGCCTTCGCTCTGCCGCAGTTCGATCTCCAGCTTGCGGCGGCTCGCCAGCACCGCCGCCGCGGCGTACACCATCGCCACCAGCACGCAGATGAAGCCGTAGACGACCACCACGATGGCAAACGAGCTTCCGCTCCGCACCAGCGTAAACGGCCCTCGCCCGTTCAGCGTGCAGTAAATGGCGGTAATCGACACCAGAAAAACCGCCGCGGCCGATCCCGAGGTTCCCAGCCGGAACATGACCAGCAACAGCGGGGGAAAGAGCAGAAACGAGATGGGGTACTCGCTCTGCCAAAAGACCAGCAGCGCCGTCGCGGTCAGCAAAGCAAGCAGCCCGATCGCTTCCAGAACCTTCTTCCGGTTGGCGATGGAGCGAAGGTCCTCGATTCGGATGGCCAGCACCAGGGGGGTCATGATGGCCATGCCCAGAGCCTCCGAGGAGTACCACTTCCCCTGGAAGCTGTGCCGGGCGGAGGCATCGATGACCACGGCCAGCAAACTCGCCAGCACCGCGGAGACGCCGCACGCCACCACCGGACCGTAAAGCGCGATCCAGCCCAGCGTAGCCAGGCGCGCGATGTTCGGACGCCCCTTGATCTTGCGCGCGATGAGCGCGGCGGCCACGGCCACCTCGACGATGTTCAGCGCCGAAAAGGCAAGCGACACCGGCAGGTTGACCTGCATGCCGCGCGGGGCAAGAAAGCCGATGACGTGAACAGCCGAATTCAGAGGAACATTGATGGCCAGCAGCCACGGCCAATCCCGTTTCGGGTTGACCAGGAGAATGGCCAGCAACACTCCGTTAGCCGCCCAGATTCCATCGTCCGGCAGGCCGGCATACAAGGCCAGGCTTCCCCAGGCGACGAACGCCACGCCCAGCGAGAGCGCCAGAATGCGCAGGGCGCGCCGCCAACCAGACCGCCAGACATTCGGCAGCCTGCGCAACCCGCCTCCCGGCTGCTCGATTCCTGCGGCTGACGGCGAGTTGGAGGAAATCTCTGACAAGGTTCGAATTCCAGAACTTCTTGATTGCCTTCTGCCGAGCAATCGACCAAAGGCTGCTGGATCGAGGCGTCGCATGCTCTCGAAACCGGCAAATTCCCCAAGAATCGAGGATTTCCCGAAGGCCAGACAGGGCTATCGGCAGAACGCACTCTTCAGTCTAGTCGGCGGAGTGCGCGGTTGGCCCGCGCCGCGCGCGTTCGGCAAGTACCTCCGGCACAGCCGGAGGCATTATCGTTCGTTTCCCTTGAAGCTGGACTGTGTTGAATCGCTCCATGCCGGCAACAGTCCGTCGCCCGTGCCGCAGGCGCTGAAATCGCGCGGTAGATACAGAGTCCCTTTCACAGGCACAGAGCCCCGCGCCGTAGGCGCAGCGTTTGTTAGCCCAGCGCTTCAGCGCTGGGTAGGCGCAAACAACCATTCAACCGGAGTCCCGTAGGGACGGCGCACGATAACCGCAAGCATTGATATGGCGCAATTGCGAAATGCACGGAAAGGCGCAAAACGGGCGTTCTGTTCCCTGAAAACTGGGTTCCCAGGTCCCAATTCCGGGACCTGGGAAAGCACGAACACCTAGGACGAAATCAAGCGATGAAAGGCCTAGTGGCCGGCATGGGGCATCTTGAACGGAAGCTCGGTGGGCAGCCAGTCGGACATCCGCTTGGTCTCGATCTCGGAATCCCCGGCCTGGCTGTTGAGCGAGGAGTTGGCAAGCGCCACCGACACTTTCAACTTCCCCTTGAAGCCGTAGGCCGTCAGCAAGCCGGACACGCCCTTGTCCGCCAGGTCCATGTAGTCCGCGGGCAAGACGCCCTCCGCGCCCGGAATATCCACCGGAGCCAGAATCATCTGGTTGATCATCGGCCCATGTTTCGTGGAATCGGCCGGTTCGAAGCGCACCACCAGGGTGGCTCTCTTCTCCAGCGCCTCGGGGTTGGCCGTGTACATCACGGCGGGAATGGTGAGGCCCGACGGGTTCGGCTTGGCGGCCTTGGTGTCGAACGCGATATGGTACGGCGCGCCCTGCCATTTGGGCTTGGTGGGAACGTTGGCCGCCTTGTCCGCCGGATGTCCGCAGCCCGCCAGAAGTGTCAATGCCCCGATCGCTACGATGATGCCTTTTCTCAAGTGATCCTCCTCGTTCGTATAAGACGACGCGCCAGAATACCACTCCTGTCCCTCCCTCGAACAATGAGCGCGAAGAGGCGCCGGCGCGGCGGGCGAAACCTGGCCGTTTGCCCGGAGAATCGGAAAGACCGGATCGAATTCTCTACTTCATGAACTCCCGCAGCGGCTCCTCGATGCCCCGCCGCACCAGTTCCGCGCGTTCGCTCGCCGGCTGCCAGCCCAGGGCCGTCTTGGCCGCCGTGCAGTCGAACCGGGCGCGCTGCGTGCGGCTCTCCCAGTCCCAATAGGAGGGCATGCGCCGCTCGGGAAAGCGCACCAGCACCTTCACCACCCACTTCTTCAGGTCCGCGCGATAGAACCGGCCGATCGGCGTGGCCTGGCGCTCAATGCGGAAGCCGCCCAGCCGGTCCAGCTCGTCGAGATACTCCTGCCCGCTCAGGCAGGGGTCCGCGACCAGGTTGAACGACCGGCCCTCGATGCCCGGCTTCTCCATGGCGGCGATCAGGCCGCGGGCTACGTCCTCCACCAGCACCAGCGGCAGCTTGTTCTGGCCGTCGCCCCAGATCTGGCAGATGGCGTCATTCCACCACATGCCCACGCCCCAGTGGAACGGGCTTCCTCCGCGTCCGATCACGATGCCCGGCCGCACGATCACCAGCGGCACCCCCCGCTCGCGGTGCATTGCAATTAGAAGTTTTTCCGACTCTGCCTTGGCCCGCGCATAGAGATTGCGATGCTCGATTCTGGGGTCGAGCGGCGTCTCTTCGGTGATCGTACCCGCGCGACGGCCGGCGTAATACGAGTCGATGGTGCCGGTATAGACGAAGCGCTTGACGCCCGCATCGAGCGCGCACTCGGCCACTCGCCGCGTTGCGCCGATCTCGTATTCCTGGTACTCGGCCCAGCTCTTCACATTGGCCCGCGCCAGATGGAAGACGCAGTCGATGCCCTCCATCGCTCGCCGCACATCGTCCCGGTTCATCAGGTCGCCCACCTGGCACTCGATCGCCGCGGTGCGCAGGTCCGCGGGCAAGTTAGCCGCGCTGCGCGCCAGCAGGCGCACGCTGTGCCCGCCCTCCACCAGTTGCCGCACCAGTTCCTTGCCGATGAAGCCGGTCGCGCCCACCACCAGAATGCGCGGCGCAGCAGCCATCGCCGGATGAGCCAGCATCGCGTTCGGCGAGGTGGCTTCCCTCGGCAGATGCGCCAACGAGCCCATCTGCTCGCAGATCTGGATCACCCGCGCGCCCATCTTTCCGTCTACACGCTCGTCGAGGCCGGCTGGATTGTAGAAAGCATCCATGGCGCGGGCGATGCTTGCGCCGTAAGGATTGCCGCGCTTACACAAGTGCAGCTTCGAAGCCACGTAGTTCCACAGCGTCTTGCGCGCCTGCCGCTTGAGGCTCTTCGCCTCGTTCAGCACCATCGCATAGGCGTCGAAGTCCTGATCCTGCGGGGTGTGCTGGTGCAGCGTGTAGGTATTGAGCTCGAAATCCACGGTTGCAGCGGCCAGCGAACCGCGCACATGGATCCTGTACTCGGAGAAGCCGGGCACGAAGCTGAAGCTCAGCTCCACCGCCGTCTGGCCCTTGACCAGATCCACCTGCCAGCGGCGATAGAACCTGCGCCCCGTGGGCAGCTCGACCGGGTTCGACTGGTGCACATGCATCTCGTCGGGCTCGCCCACCAGGTCCAGCATGTGGGCCACGGAGTGAGAGCCAATCTCGATGAGGATATTGCGCGGGTCGCGCAGCATCCAGATGTCGAACGGCCCATGCGCCGCTTGCGGCAGAGGCCGGTGCCAGGTGATCGTCACATCGTCGACGCAGCCCAGCAGCCCGGCGCGCAGATCGCGGCGCAGTTGCTCGTAGGGCTCCGCGAAGAGGAAATTGTGTCCCACGCCCAGGCGCACGCCGCGCTCGGCGGCCAGGCGCACCAGCCGCTCACCGTCGCTGGCATGGTCGCACATGGGCTTTTCCAGGAAGACCTCGATGCCCGCTTCGAGAAGAACGCGCGCCGCTTCGAAATGGCGATCCGGGGGCAGCAGGATATGCACTGCGTCGAGCTTCTCCGCGGCCAGCATTGCTTCCAGCGAGCCGTAGGCCTTGGGCACGCCGTATTTGTCGGCGATGGCCTGCGCCCTGGGCAAGATGCGATCGCAGACGGCGACCAGTTCCACATTGGCCACCGAGGCCAGGCTCTTGGCGTGCCAGTCGGCGATGTAGCCGGCGCCCAGCAGCGCCACGCGGCGCTTGGCGCCCTTGCCTTCGGGGCGGAGATTACCGGATGCAGTGGTCGCTTCGGCGAGATCGTTCTCGTGCGTCATGAGTTCCCCTTGTATTCGATAATCTTCAAACCACCGCCGCGCCAGCGCCGCCAATGGTAAGCAATCACCCCTTGCAGCGCGGGCATTCTGGAAATCACCACAAAGAACGAGTGAAGCGCGGCATCGCTCGCCTGCCAGCCGCGCTGGCGGCCGTGGCCGTAGATGCGGACAAACTGCATGGTATACGCAACCAGCGCGGCGGCGAGAGACAACCCATAGGTGAAAGGCGCGGCCGCGAGCGCCAGCAGGGGCAGAATCAGGCCCCAGAACCAGATCTTGCGGCGGTCGTGGGCAAAGTACCGCTCGTCGTTGCCGCCGTGCAAAGCGGCCACCTGCGCGTAGGCGTGGCCGGTGCGCCGCGCTCTGCGCCACCACGCGCCGAAGTGCATCATGGCCGCGTCGTGGCGGGCCATTTCCGCATCCACTTGCAGAATCTTCCATCCCTGCGCGCGTACGCGGATGCAGAACTCGTCGTCCTCGGCGGCGATCACCTCCGAGCGGAATCCGCCCACCGCGCGAAAGACCTCGGCGCGCACCATGAACCTGCCGCCCGAGGTGCGAATCTCGCCCACCGGCTGCCGCCACTCCAGGTCGCAGAGCCGGTTGTAGATGCTGGCGGTGGGATACAACTCGCGCACCAGGCCGCAGACAATGGCCACATCGGCGCGCGCGTCCAGGGCGGCGATGCCCTGCTCCAGCCAGCCCTCCATCAGGTCGCAGTCGCCGTCGAGAAACTGAATATACTTGGCATCGGGCGCGTGCTCCAGGACGCAATCGAAGCCCTCATTGCGCGCCCGCGCCGCGCTGAAGGGCCGCGCCGGATCGAGCGCGACCACCCGGCAGCCGACCGACCCCGCATATTGCGGGCTGCCGTCCGTCGAGCCGGAATCGACATAGACCACCGTCCGCGCGCAGCCCACGACGGTTCGAAGGCAGCTCTTCAAGCGCTCGCCCTCGTTGCGGCCGATCACGACAATCGCGATACGCTGGCTGGGGTCGGAAACCATGGTAACTAATTCTAAAGCGGTCACGAGAGGGCAGGCAGGCCTCGAAGGTTGTAGAGCAGACGCCTTGAACCAACAGCAACAAATCCGCTGCACAGTCAAAGCGCAGCCGCAAGAAAAGGGGATTCATCGCCACGCAAAGATAGGCTCACACCACAAGGCTATCCTCCTGGGCAACTCGACTCTCTTCGACGAGTCTTGGCTGCAAGGGGCGGTTCGCACCGCCTCCCGGAGGGAGGCATCGAAAATAGCCCAGGGCAAGCGAAGCGCAGCCCTGGGATAGGGCAAAGGAAATGTGTCGCGCCCTGTGAGGGCGCTGTGAAGCTCCTCCATTGCGGCCCGTTCCTTTGAAGCGCAGCGCAGTCGAAGGACCTGCGGTTGTCACTTTCCTGCTGACTCAGCGAAAGGAATCTCAACCGCCGTAAAACTCCCAGGCTTGGCCGTCATGACTGCGTCTAACACAAGTTGAACGTGAGGCCGCAGTTGCGGCCAGTTCTGTCTGCTGAGAGTCACAACCGCAATCTTGCGGCCGGCGAGATTCTGCTGATAAGGCATGTTCTTGTCGGTTGTCAGCAGCAAGTCGAAACCTGCCACCTCCGCTGCGTGCAACAAGTCGCCGTTCTGGAGCCGATCCCATCCCTGCTCCGAGGCGAGTCGGACATCGTGCCCCGCCAAGAAGCGGCGAAGCGGCGCTGGCGTTGCCTGGTCGAATAGGATGCGCATCTACGCCGCGTACCTGGGCTCTCTTTCGAGACTCTGCGCAGCGAATTCGATCACAGCAATTACCTGTCCGCGATCGAGCCCGCCGAACCACTCCATCAGGTCGTCGATGCTGGCTCCCGCCGCGATGTTCTCGAAGATCGCGGAAACCGGCATGCGCGTTCCCTTCAGAACCCAGGCGCCGCTCATTTTGCCGGGAACGCTCTCTACGGCTGCGCATTGCGACCAATCAAGGACTGCCATGATCCGCCTCCCGCTTCAAGGGTACGCCAAAACGCGCTGCTTTCAACAGTTCCCGAAGTGCTTGGAACGTATCATTTTGAAATCAATTCTGCCGCAGCGCGGGCGAGGACGCCCGCACGACAGCCGGTCTGGAGACCGGCGCTACGCTTCGACCGTCGCTCCGTCACGCGGCCTCAACGCTAGTCCGCCGCCATGTCCATGCCCTTGGCTTCGCGGCCGAGCGACGCCAGCCCGGCTAGCAGCAGCGCCACCACGGTTACCGTAATCGCCAGCACCGCCGGATAATTGCCCCAGCGCTCGGCGGCCAGCGCCTGCCCCTTGCCGTTCCAGGACGTAATCAGTCCGCCCAGTTGATACGCCAGCCCCGGCGCCGTAGCCCGCACCAGGGCCGGCGATAACTCGGTGAGATACGCCGGCACCACGCCCCAGGCTCCCTGCACCATGAACTGCATCAGCACCGCGCCGATGCCCAGCGTGAGAGCCGAGTGCCCGTAGGCGTAGAGCGGAATCACCGGAATCGACAAGAGCGCCGCGGCCACAATGGCCCGCTTCCGCCCCCAGCGTTCCGAGAGCATCCCGAAGGCGATGCCGCCGGCGATGGAGCCAAAGCCATAAAGAATCCCGATCATCCCCACCGTCTCCGGCGAGAGCTTCATGTAGACCGAAAGAAAGGTCGGGTACACGTCCTGGGTGCCGTGCGAGAAGCTCATGAAAGCAGTCATCAGCAGAATCAGGAAGAGAAACGTCGGCAGAAACGCCATCAGATTCTGCGGCAAGGCGGGACTGAGCAGCCCGCTGGCCCGCGCCAGGCGCTTCTTCTCTCCGCTGAGCCACACCGGCGACTCGTCGACCTTGGTCCGCACGTAAAGCACCAGCAGCGCCGGGGCCGCGCCCAGAATGAACAGGCCGCGCCAGCCGATCCAGTGGAAGAACAGCGCAAAGGCCGCCGAGGCCAGAATCGAGCCCATCGCGTAGCCCTCTTGCAGAATGCCGGAGAAGGTGCCGCGCCCCTTGGTAGGCAGGGACTCGAAGGCCAACGCCGCACCCACCCCCCACTCCCCGCCCATGGCGATGCCAAACAGCGCCCGCAGCACCAGCAACACATTCAGCGAAGGGGCAAAGGCGCAGGCAAACTCGATGACCGCAAAGCTGAGAATGTTGGCCATCAGCACCGGCCGGCGTCCGTAGCGATCGGCCAGCCGGCCAAACAAGAGCGCCCCCACCGGCCGGAAGGCCTGGGTAAGGAAGACCGCGCCCATCACCGCCGAGGGCTGGGTGTGGAACTCCCCTGCAATCGCCTTCACGCAGAAGATCAACAGAAAGAAATCGAGAGAATCCAGCGTCCAGCCCAGAAAGGCAGCCAGGAACGCGCGGCGCTGGGGACGATTCAGGCTCTTGAAGTCGCTGAGTACGGACATGCAGGGGAGGATAACAGGAAACAGGGAAAAGGGAACAGGGAGTAGGTCCAAGGGACTGAGGGACTTAGGGACAAGGAGAATATTTGTTGCAACGAATAGATGCCCGCCGCATCTTACTACCAAGACAAGATTCCGCGCGGAACCTCCCCGTTTCCCCCTCCCGCGCATCCGGCGAGCGCCCCTTCGGCTCTATCCGCAACCCCAAGCGGCCCAACGGCCCGGTAACGAAAGGAACTCATTCCATGAAACGCATGTTGTTTGTGACTGGCATTCTGGCACTGGCGGCTCCCCTTGCCGTAGCGCAATACTCCACCTGGGCTTCCGATCCGGCCCACAGCGAGGTCGACTTCAGCATCAAGCACGGCGGCGTCTCCAACGTGCATGGACGCATTGGCAAGGTGGCGGCCTCCCTCGTGTACAACGAGGGAGATGTGACCAAGTCAACCGTCACAGCCACCATCGACGTCAGCACCGTCGATACCGGTGAGTCGGCCCGCGACAACCACCTGAAATCCGACGCCTTCTTCGATGTCGCCAAGTTCCCCACCGCTACCTTTACCAGCACCGGCGTGGTCAAGAACGGCAACAAGCTGACCGTTTCCGGCAACTTCACCCTGCACGGCATCACCAAGCCCATCGTGCTGGATGTCGATGGCCCCAGTACTCCGGTGGATAATGCGATGGACCACAAGCCGCACTCCGGCTTTTCTGCCACCACCACCATCAGCCGGACAGCCTACGGAATTGGCACCTCGTTTCCCACACTGGTTGTGGGCGACGACGTCAAATTGACCATCGAACTGGAAATCGTCAAGCAGTAACCGCAATGCAAGCGCAGGAGGGCGGCATCGCGCCGCCCTCCTGCACAAAAGGCGCAATACGCCTGAAGGAGAAAGAGCCGATGGCGAGCCTGAAACTGGAGATCGTGCAGGAGCCCCCCTTTGCCAGCCTGGAAGAGGAAGCGCTGCTCAACCTGCTGCGCACCGCCGACTGCCTGCAACGCGCCTTTCACCACAAAACGCGCGATTGGGGCGTCACCTCGACGCAGTACAACGTCCTCCGGATTCTGCGCGGCGCGCATCCCCAGGGATTGACCTGTGCGGCCATCGGCAGCCGTATGATCGCCGCGGACCCGGACATTACCCGGCTGCTGGCGCGGCTGAAGGCGCTGAAGCTGATTCGGCAGCAGCGCGACCGCGACGATCGGCGCGTGGTCTGGACGCAAATCTCCGATGCCGGGCTCGATCTGCTGCGGACGATGGACCCGGTCATTCTGGCGGTTCCCGGCGAATTGCTCGGACACCTGGCCAGACCGGAACTGGCGGAGTTCATCCGCCTGCTCGAAGCAGCCCGCAAGCTCAGCGACGAACCGTTCCGCAGCCCACGTGGATGAAAACGCCTCGGTGCATCCGCCCCGAAGGGGCGGTACGAGAATAGCCCAGGGCGACAGCCCTGGGCATGCCAACCAGCAAAGCTCCAAAGCCCCGTAGGGGTGATCGAAACGACTGTAATGATTCTGAAGGGGATAGCGAACGTTTTCTCGCCGTGCCGCAAATGACGGACAATCGAAAATTGGCTTTGGCCCGTGCGGGATGTTTCTCGGGATATTCGCCCGTCTTTAGGGTTTTTTCCGCAGCCTCTTTGGTCGTGCCTCCATGGGCCTGCCGCCAGCCCACGTGGATGCAAACGCCTCGGTGCATCCGCCCCGGAGGGGCGGTACAAGAATAGCCCAGGGCGGCAGCCCTGGGTATGCCAACCAGCAAAGGCCCAAAGCCCCGTAGGGGCGATCGAAACGATTGTATTGATTCTAAATAAGATAGGCAACATCTTCTCGCCGTGCCGTAAATGACGGACAATCGAAAACCGCCTTCAGCCCCCCCAGGATGCTATCCGGGAACTTCCCCTGGTTTTCGGTTTCCCCCCGCAAGCTGCCATGCCCTGCCGCCCTGTACGCTAAAATCCTGGAATTGACGCGCAACAGGAGCGTCCGCGCTTATGACACGAGCGAGCATTTCTGGGATTTCGCCCTTCTTCGTCGTCGGCAATGTCGAGGAGAGCATCGCCTTCTACTGCGACAAGCTCGGTTTCGAGACCAGATTCCGGGAACCGGACCGGAATCCGTTCTTCGCCATCGTCGGCCGCGACGGGGCGCAAATCCTGCTCAAATCCGACCAGGAAGCGATGCCGCTGCCGAACTGCCAACGCCATCCCTCCATGCGCTGGGACGCTTTTGTCTACGCGCCCGATCCGGATGCGCTTGCCGCCGAGTTCGCCGCTCGCGGCGCAGCCTTCCGCGCACCGCTCATGGATACGCACGACGGGCTGCGCGGTTTCGAGATCGGCGACCCCGATGGCTATGTTTTGTTCTTCGGCCGTCCGGCCTAGGCAGGCCCCTACGCCACCACGATCTTCTCCACTGCCTGCTCTTCGTCCACGTCGGCCTGGATGATCTTGTTGTGCAGGCAATAGAGCGCCAGTTCCAGCCGGTCGGAAACGCCCAGCTTGTCGTAGATCTTGCGCAGGTAGTTCTTGATCACCTGCTCGGTGGTCCCCAACTGGAATGCGATTTCCTTGTTGCGCTTGCCCTGGGTGATGCAGGCGATGATCGCCAGTTCCTTGGGCGAAAGCCGGGGCTGGGTGCGGGGACTGACCAGCGCCGCCGCCTGGGCGCGATAGGCTTCGATCACCCAGTTGACCGATTGGTTGTCGATCCAGGTCTCGCCGGCGGCGATTCTGCGCACGCAGCGGACCAGCAGATCGGGCGAGATGGAGCGGGAGATGATGCCGCGCACCCCGCGGCGGTAAAGATCGACGGTGTGGTTCTCGTCGGCGGCCACGGCCTGCACGATCAGCTTGACCTCCGGAGCCAGCCGCAACAGCTCGGGAATGACGTTGGAAGTGCCCGCCAGCAGGCCCCCTTCCAGCAGTACGATGTCGGTGGGATAGCGCTCAATGGCGGCGCGCAGGCTCTCCAGGGAATCCGCCTGAGCCACGACCCGGAGGTCGTCCTCTAGTGCGAAAACCTTACGGATGCCTACACGATAGATGGCCTGGGAATCCGCAAGAATGATGCGAACCGTTCCCGGCTTCACCGGCGTGTCAAGTACTTCGCCATCGGGAGAATCGTCCATAAAATCCATAGTGAATGACAGCCACGTAGCTCAGAAATCAATTCTCCGCAAACTGATAATCGTCAATGGTTGCGGCAGCCTGAAACTGAGTTTGGCTTATGGAGCAGCGTATCACACGACCGAGGCAATGAACCAAAACATCGCGGGGGGTACCCAGTACCGCACCCGGCATGCGCAGCGAGAAACGGATCTCCGTCCCCGGTTGCAAGGGGCGATCCAATTGAAAAAGCACACCGCTGGCGGAGACATCCCGGGTTAGGGCGGTAAACTCCTCCGCGCCGCAGGAGAGCACCACCGGCAGCGCCAGCGGAAAACGAACCGCGCAGCGCACTTCCTGCCTGAAGGCGGCCGGCTTCGGCTCTGCCTTGAGGGACGGTTGCCCTGAATTCGAAGTATTCATAGATTGCATCCTGAACCAAAAGAGCGCTCATGTGCCACTCTAGCGGAATTTCCCCGGCCTACCCACGGCACCAAAGTTCTCAACATGGTAACCGCTTGTTCACTGCTAGGATACTCGCTGCAATCGGGTCCCGCCGATTCTATTCTCCCCGCGCACCAAGTTACTAGCCCCTTCGCCGCCGCGACATGCCATTTTTCCTCCTCCGGGAAGTCACTCGACGACTCGCGAACCATCTCTCCCCGCCCATGCAGCAATCCCGCCGGGGCGAAAGTCCGCATTGGTTTTGCCGCGTTTACCGCTCCGCTGAAGCCGCTCCTCTTCAAAACATCGACGTAATCGGAAGTTGCCTAGCTTCCCTCGGGGGTGGGGAAAAACGCCGCCGAGGCCCCCACCCATTGCCGATTCCTGTTATGGTCCACGCCCATCATCTTTCCCCGCCCCAAACGCACCAGAGACAGCGCGGGAGTTAGTTTTCCGCCATCCGGCCAGAGGTATAGGATGCGAATCTCGGCCTGCGTGCGTCCTTCCGGAGTCTCGATGGCGGGCACGAAACTCATGCGCTGTTGCAGCAGAAAATCCCCCCGCCGCTCGGGCGCAATCGCCTCCAGCCGCCCCTGGGTGGGACCAAACTCGATACCCTTGCCGGCGAAAGAAAACAGCGGTTTGAGCAGCAGTTCTTCGTAGACCGTCTCCGGCCCTTCCAGCGGCGGCAGAGGCACGCCCGCAGCTGCCAGATCTGCCCGGCCGCCACCCGCCAGAAAGTCGCCCAGGAACACCGCCGGAGGCACGGCCCGATCGCCGGCTCCCGGCCGGGAAAGCCAGGGGAGCGAAAACTTGCTGATCAGGAAGTACCAGTTGGGGTGGCCGGCCCACTCCACGTCCCACGCACGAGTCAGATCGAACGGCAAGCGAATCCCGCGGGCGATGAGTTCGTCGGCGATGGCCCGGTTGTAGATGCGGTGAATGGGAACCAGCCGGCCGGCCGCATTGCGGTAGTGCAGCTTGTTCCCCACAGCTTCAAGGCTGGTAATATCCACCACCGCGATGCCCAACTTCTCCGCGGTCACCTCGAAATCCGGCCGCGTCTTCTGGTGCAGCGGGTCGACTTCGGTCAGCACCACGTTCTCCGGGTCGTGGCCGCCCAGCACCGTCCGCGCCAGCAACTCCCAGTAGCTGGCCTCGGTCAGTCCGCCCAAAAAGCAGCCCAGGGTGTCCGGCAGCCCGAAGACCTGGCGATAGGCGGAGCTGAGAATGACCTGATAGCCATAGACCGATGGGAATGCCTGAATCTCGACCAGCCGGGGCTCCAGTTGCCCGGACGCGGTCTCGACCAAAGCAAAGTCCGCGGTGAGGAAGTGGGGGTGGCCGGTTTCGTCCGCCACGCAGTAGCCCGCGGGGATCGCCCGCCGGGCCGCTGCCAGGTAGGGAGCATTGCCGATCAGCCGGTGGGTGAGTGCCGCGCCGCTGGCCGCCATCTCTTCCAGGCGCGCCAAAGGCAGGAAGATGGGCGTCTCGGCCACGCGAAAGTCGATCCGCGTGCCGCAGCGCTGCTCCAGCAGCGCCAGCAGAGAGGCGTAGCCCTCGGCGGTAAAACCCTGGTTGAAACGGGTGCGCAGTTCGGGAATCAACGATTGGCCCCCTTGAAAGTGGCATTTCGCTTTTGATTAAGATAGCGCCCGCGGGGCCAATCTGGCTTTCGGCGCACTCGGTCCGGCGCGGGAGGATCGCTTCCCACCCGGTTCCGAGCGGCAAGCCGCACCATCCCGCATCCTGCTGAATCGATTAACCCTAAAGAATTGACGAAACAATTACTTTTGTAGTAGCCGACCTGCAACTAATGCGTTACCCTTTTCGTACCAACTTCTCACAATAGGAGATGTACCACTATGATCCGGAATGCGTTGTGTGCCCGCTCTGCCGCCCTTGCCGCCCTCTTGATTACGTTTACAGTTGCCGCTCAGGCCACCCCCTCCAGCCAGGTTCCGCTCGCGCACAATGGCAGTTGCGCCTCCTTGGTCAGCCCCATTTCGCCGTTCCCTCCGATTCCCAAGCCCAACGGCAACAACTCGGCTCTCGTCAGCCCCATTTCGCCGTTCCCCCCGATCCCCAAGCCCAACGGCAACAACTCGGCTCTCATCAGCCCCATTTCGCCGTTCCCCCCGATTCCCAAGCCCAACGGCAACAACTCGGCTCTCGTCAGCCCCATTTCGCCGTTCCCTCCGATTCCCAAGCCCAACGGCAATGAGGCGTAGATCGTAACCGAATCGTTGTATGGGGCCTGCCGCAAAGCCACTGTTAGACTCTTTGCATTAGGCCGATATAGCCAGGCGGTGCGCTCACTGTGAGTCTGGAAACAACACTCTGGTTTTCCGGCACCGTTGCCGAAGCGGTGCTTGTCGGTCTCCTCGTCTTTCGCCGCACCTGGCGGAGTCTGCCATTCTTTTGCGCCTACATGGCCTGGACTCTGATCAGCGACTGCGGGAACTACGTCGTTCTCCATTATTTTTCCGACAGCTACACCAAGATCTATCTCGTGGAGACCATCGCAGACTCTGCCTTGCAGCTGTGCCTCCTGGTTGAATTGGCGTGGTCAGTGCTTCGTCCTTCTCGTGCTTCGTTGCCGCGCGGCGCGCGATTGGCAGTTGCTGGATTGACATTCGCGGTTGGCGCCGCGATCTGGCCGTTTGCGACGATCCCTGGGCTCGCGGCATTCCCTCCCGAACTGTACCTTCTGGTTCGCCTTCAGCAGACCGTCTCGATTTTTAGAATTCTCCTCTTCCTACTCCTGGCCGGTTGCAGCCAGTTGCTTTCCATTGGCTGGCGCAATCGCGAGTTGCAGGTGGTCACTGGCCTCGGCCTGTACTCCCTGGTCAGCATTGCCATCGCGATCATGCAGACGCACCAGACCATGGGGACTCAATATGGGGACCTGAATCGGATTGTGGCAGTGAGCTATTTCTGTTCCCTGCTCTATTGGGTGGTGTGCTTTGCCCAGAAGGAAGCCGCGCGGCGGGAGTTCACGCCGCAGATGCAGAACCTGCTGCTGGCCGTGGCCGGGACGGCGAAGGCCACCCGCGTCGCCCTGGTGGATACAGCGGCGGCCAAGGCGCGCAAACCAGGAGAATGAGGCCGCCGCCGGGGCCTGCGAACTCCTGCTTACCTTGGTCATTTGCCCTCTGCAATGTGGCCAAGGTACCATTGGCCACGCGCTAACGCCGCGATGGTTACTTCTGCGCGAAGGCAGGATGAGTACCCCCCTCTACAACTAAAGCCGCAAGATGCCGCTTTTTTCACCCACGGGCGTGCGTTTTCTGGTATTAGTAGTAGGGATAGCAGGAAGAAGCCGGGTTGCTCGATGGGACATGGTGGTTACCAAATCCCGGCGTAAGGATCACCGATGGTTCTGCTCTTGATTCAGATCGCCGCGCTCGCGGCCGTAATTCTCTACTTCGGCAGTTGGCTGCGCAGAAACCGCCGCCGCAATGCCGCGTCGTGGGACTCCCTGCTGGCGCGCCTGCGCCCGGATTGGAGCGCCCGCGAGGTGAGCAATCACTTCCTGTGGAGAGACGAGATCAACGCCACCCCGAACGATGCCTGGCAGCGCATGGAAGGCCCCAAGGGCCTGTGGGTGATGCACCAGAACGCCTGCGTCATGCTGGAGATGGCGGACTACGCGGCCAAACACTCCCCCGGCGTGGACCTGGAAATGCTCGCCACTTTGCGCAGCGACGCCATGCACATCCGCCTCTGCGTTTTGATGGCCCTGGGCCAATACGCTTTTTCGCAGGCCGGCGAGGGTGTGCGGGTGAACGCCTTCCGCGCCGCCCAGATGTATACAGCCATGGCCGCCCGCATGACGCGGTTTCTTCAGGAATATGCCGCCGGCGTGGTTCCCGATTTCGTAGCTGCGATGTAGCTGCTTTTTTCCTCCCGCAAGAAAAGCCCCGGCCATGCGCCGGGGTTTTTCTTGCGGGCAAGCTTGAATGGCGTTCATTCCGGGAAATCTCCGCGGACAATCGTCTCCGGCTACAGCGGAACCACAATCCCCATCGCGTGCCCGCCAGGCGGCTTCAGCGCTTGAAGTCACCGCTCTTCCCGCCCGTCTTGGCTTCGAGCTGAATATTACGGATGACAATCCCCTTGTCCAGCGCCTTGGTCATGTCGTAGACGGTGAGAGCGGCAACGGAAGCGGCGGTGAGGGCCTCCATCTCCACGCCGGTCGGGCCGGCGGTCGCCGCCGTGGCCACAATGTGCACGCCTCCCGGCACGATCTCCGCCTGCACGTCCACATGAGCCAGCGGCAGCGGGTGGCACATGGGGATCAGGTCGGCGGTCCGCTTGGCCGCCTGGATGCCGGCAAAGCGCGCCACCTCCAGCGGATTGCCCTTGGGATTGGCGGGCAACGCAGCCAGCACGGCCGCGGAGAGTTCCACAAAGGCCGAGGCCGTCGCGGTGCGCCGCGTGGGCGGCTTGGCGCCTACGTCCACCATGACGGCCTGGCCGGAAGGTCCGTAGTGCGAGAGTTGCGGTTTCTCTTCGTCGGGCATGGATCTCCTCAAAGGAACCTCTGAATTAGTCGATGTTTTGAAAGGGCACGGCTTCAGCCGTGCCGCAAATGCAAGAAAAGAAACGTGGGGCTTTAGCCCCTGAGGGAATGAATGGACAATAGGTGGACTTGTTCAGAGGTTCCCTAAAGAAGCAGCATAGCGGGCCGACCGCGCTCAAGGCCACTTCAATCCTCCAGCAACAGCAGCCGGGCGGGGTCGATCTGAATCTGCCAGGGCTGCTTCTGCCGATTGAGAATGCGCCACTGCTCTTTGGCGAGATCCGCTTGCAGATGCGGCGGCTCGCCCGGCCGGGGCGGGCGATGCAAGCGTAGATAGAGCATCATCTCATGCGGCGCCTCGCTGGTTTCAACCAGCCAGCAGGGAAAGACATTCTCCCCCACGGCATCCTCCTGAAAACGGAAATGGTGCGAACGATAACCGACGTGCTTGCAGGTGCCCACCTGGCGGACGGCCAGGGAAAGTGCGCAACCCCAGGCTTCGACAGCGACCCGCCGGTCGTCTGTCTGGGTGGCGGCGGCGATATTCTTGCACCCGGTCAGCCGCGCCGTCACCACCGAACGCGGCTGCTCGAAGAGGGCCTGTTTCGGCCCGCGCGCAATCGCCTGCCCGCCGTCCAGCACCAGCAACTCGCTGCAAAACCGGAAGGCCTCCTCCATGTCGTGGGTCACAAAGATAGTGACGCCGTTATAGCCGCGCAGGGCCTGGCGCAGTTGCTCCTCCATCTGCCGGCGCAGATGCGGATCGAGCGCGGCGAAGGGCTCGTCCAGGAGCAGGGCCTCCGGCTCGATGGCCATGCAGCGGGCAATCGCCACACGTTGCCGCTGGCCGCCGGAGATCTCCTTCGGGTAGCGGTCTGCCAACTCGCCGATATGCATCCGCTCCATTTGCATACGCACGCGCGCATGACGCTCCCGCCGGGGCAGACGGTGCAGGCCGAAGGCGATATTCTCCGCCACCGTCATGTGCGGGAAGAGCGCGTAATCCTGGAAGACCACGCCGATGCGCCGGCGCGCCGGGCGCACGCGCTCGCCGGTCGCACTGTCGAACAGCACCCGCCCATTGAGAACGATGCGCCCCCGATCGGGAGTCACCACCCCGGCAATCAGGCGCAAGGTCATCGACTTCCCCGCCCCGGACGCCCCCAGCAAGCCCACCGCGCCCCGGCCCGCCCGGAGTTGCACCGCGAGCGTGAACGCGCCCAGCGACTTCTCCACATCCAGCTCCAGCATCGCCGATGGCTTGTCCGTCTCCGCCGCATCCGGCTTCGGCCCCTCGACATCCGCCGTCGCCGGCAGCAGGTCGTTGGCCGGGGGAACGCGCCATGCCTTGCGCGCCGCGCCCTGGTAGTTCAGCAGGCGAACAATGGCCAGCGAGAGCAGGACGATGAGCGCAACCCACAAAGCCGCGGCACGCGTCTCTCCGCCCTCCACCGCCGAGAAGATGGCGATGGGCATGGTTTGCGTCCGGCCGGGAATGTTGCCCGCCAGCATCAGGGTTGCGCCGAACTCGCCCAGCGCCCGGGCAAAAGCCAGCACCGTCCCGGCAACCACGCCGGGCGCGGCCAGCGGCAGCAGCACACGCCGAAAGACGCGGCCCTCCGAGGCCCCCAGCGTCCGCGCGGCCTGCAACAGAGTGGGATTCACCTGCTCCAGCGCGCCCAGCGAGGTGCGGTACATCAACGGAAAAGCCACCACCGTGGCGGCAATCACCGTCGCCGGCCAGGAAAAGACCACCGTCGCGCCCACCTGCTCCAGCCAATGCCCCAGGGGGCTGCGCCGGCCAAAGATCAGCAGCAGAAAGAAGCCGATGACGGTCGGCGGCAGCACCAGGGGAAGCGTCAGAATGCCGTCGATCCAGGCGCGCAGGCTGCCCTGCATGGCATACATCCCGCGCGCCGCGATCAGGCCCAGAAAAAACGTGGCCACCGTCGCCGTGCAAGTGGTGGCCAGCGAAATGTACAGCGGCGATGGATCGATGGGCAGCATCGTCGGTCAGCCTTTCTGTGCGCACGCAGTCATGGCGCAAGTTCCTTCGCCCTGTTTTCAATACTCCATGGATTCATCCTTTCAGATCTCTGCACTCGATTTGCAGAATAAAATGCAATCTTCGCCACCTGGCGCGGGTCTCCCTCTGGTTGAGTTGAGTTTTGCGGTTTACACAACTTCCGTTGCGGTAGCCATCTCCAATTCGCCCCGGTTCGCGATGAAGTACCGATTCCTGATCCAAAAAGCGACGTTGACCAGCCCGATCAGCGCCGGCACCTCGATCAGCGGGCCGACCACGCCCACAAACGCTTCGCCGGAGTTCAGGCCGAAGACGGCCACCGCCACCGCAATGGCCAGCTCGAAGTTGTTTCCCGCCGCCGTGAACGAGAGCGTGGCCGACTGCGCGTAGTTGGCCCCCAGCCGCTTGCCCATCCAGAAGCTCACCAGAAACATGATGAGAAAGTAGACCACCAGCGGAAGAGCGATGCGCAGCACATCCACCGGCAGACGGACAATCAGGTCGCCCTTGAGCGAGAACATCGTCAGGATCGTGAACAGCAGCGCGAACAGAGTGAGCGGGCTGATCTTGGGGATGAAGCGGGTGCGGTACCACTCTTCGCCCTTCAGCCGGATGAGCGCAAAACGCGTAACGAACCCGGAAACGAAGGGAATCCCCAGATAAATCCCGACGCTCTTCGCGATCTGCAGGATGCTGACATCCACGATGCTTCCTTCCAGGCCCAGCCACTTGGGAAGCACGGTAATGAAGACCCACGCGTAGAGGCTGTAAAAGAGCACCTGAAAGACGCTGTTGATGGCCACCAGCCCGGCGGCGTAATCTGTGTCCCCGCTGGCCAGTTCGTTCCACACCAGCACCATCGCGATGCAGCGGGCAATGCCGATCAGGATAAGCCCGCGCATGTAAGCCGGCTCGCCGCGCAGGAACACCACCGCCAGGCCGAACATCAGCGCCGGTCCAATCACCCAGTTCTGCACCAGCGAAAGCCCCAGTACCCGCTTATTGTGGAAGACCAGTCCGAGTTTCTCGTACCGCACCTTGGCCAGCGGCGGAAACATCATCACGATCAGCCCGATGGCGATGGGGATGTTCGTTGTCCCGCTCTGGAAGCGATTCACGAACGCCGCCGAACCGGGGACAAAATGGCCGATCGCCACGCCCAAGGCCATGGCCAGGAAGATCCACAAGGTGAGAAAGCGGTCGAGGAAAGACAGCTTCTTTCGTGCGAGCGGCGCACAGATCCGGCCGCGCGTAGACGGAGCGCTAGACATGTTCATTGAGCCTCGATACCCGATAGGAAGATACGTTCGCCGGCGGCTCCGGCGGGCCAAAACGGCGCGCCCAGGGGGCGGCGTTTCATTTCCTGCCGACGATGTCGAGCGTCTCCTTCAATGCCAGTCCGCGCAGCGCGCCCAGCGGCAGAGAAAGAAACAGCCCGATACGCCGATCGAGGACGGTAAACGCTTCGTGAAAGGCGCGCTCGATCTCCTCTGGCGTGCCCCGCACCGCCGCCGGGTCGGGGATTCCCCAATGCGCGGTCATCGGATGGCCAGGCCAAACGGGGCAGACCTCGTTCGCCGCGTTGTCGCACACCGTGAAGATAAAGTTCATCGCGGGCGCGCCAGGCGCGGCAAACTCGTCCCAGGACTTGCTGCGCAACCGGGCGGTCCGGACTCCCGCCAGCTCAAGCTGCTTCAGGGCCTCCGGATGCACCCTCCCCGAGGGATGGCTGCCCGCACTGTATGCCAAGAATCCGCCGTCGGCCTTCTTGTTCAGGATGGCCTCCGCCATGATCGAACGGGCGGAGTTGCCGGTGCACAGGAACAAAACGTTGTAGTGGGCGGACATTCTATTGACCCTTCCCTTCTTGAGATGTTGAGCAGCAACCTGGCTTGCAGCACGCGCCTTCCTTCGTCTTCAGCGGCTTGGCGCCACGAATGAACGCGCTCAGAAACTTGCCCTCCACCAGCGGCGCAATCTCATCCACCGCGACCCCGGCCTCGGTCAGGAACTCCCGCGCGTCCTCGATGCTATAGATGCGCGTAGGCTCCAGATCGACATCCACAAAGCCCGCGGCCGCCAGCTTCGCCCGGTAGTCCTGCTCCTCCAGTGCCCCGGCGATGCAGCCCACCCATAGCAACATGCTCTGCCGTACCGCCTCGGGAACCTGCCCGCGCACCACCACGTCGGAGACCGCAAACCGGCCGCCCGGCTTCAGCACCCGGAATGCCTCCCGCAGTACGCGGTTCTTATCGGCAGAAAGATTGATGACGCAGTTGGAGATGATCACATCCACCGAGTTGTCCGGCAGCGGAATGTTCTCGATCTCGCCCTTCAAGAACTCGACGTTCTCGGCGCCCGCCTGGCGCTGGTTCTCGCGCGCCAGGGCCAGCATGTCGTCGGTCATATCCAGGCCGTATGCCTTGCCGGTCGGGCCGACGCGCCGCGCCGACAGCAGCACATCGATGCCCCCGCCCGATCCCAGATCCAGCACCGTCTCGCCCGCCTTCAGCTCCGCCAGCGCGGTGGGATTGCCGCAGCCCAGCGAGGCCAGAACCGCCTTCTCGGGAATCTGCCCCTTCTCGCCCGAGCTGTAGAGGTTGGTGGTGATCGGGTCGCAACAGCGCAGCGCCGGATCGCAACATGCACCCAGACTCCCCGTTTGCGCCACCGAACGGGCGGCGCTGCCGTACTTCTGCTGCACTTCTTCCTTCACATTGGCTGCGGTTTCCATGGCGGCTCTCCTCATATACGTTAAAGCGAATGTATACCCGGCCGCACATATCTGTCAATCCGTATATCATGAGAAAATGAGCAGGCTGGCCGCATCCTCCGATCTGGTTCCCCTCTTCGCCGCCCTGGCCGATCCCACCCGCCTGCGCCTGCTGAACCTGATCGCCGGGCGCGAGGTCTGCGTCTGCTATCTGGTCGAGGTTCTGCGCCAGAGCCAGCCCAAGATCTCCCGCCATCTGGCCTACCTGCGCAAAGCGGGCGTGGTGGCCGCGCGCCGCGAAGGCAAGTGGATGCACTACCGCATCCAGCAGCCCGCCGACCCGGCCGCGGCCTCCATCCTCGCCGCCGCGCTCGATTCCCTCCAACACGACCCCGAGATGCAGGCCGACCTGGACCGCCTCGGCCGCGCCTGTTGCCAGCCGGAGCGCTTCGTCGCGCTGCAAGGCGCGCCCATCCCCGCCCGCGCGGAGACGAGACCGGCGGGATAATCCAGGCAGGTTCAATCAAAGAAAATTCCGCGGAGGCAAAACGCAGGCAATGCCCTCGCGACCGGCTTTGAAGCCGCTTGCCGCTCCCCTGTCCGGGGCCGCTACTTGCCCTCGACGCGCCGCGTCTCTTCGCCGCGGTCCTTGGTCTGGTCGGCATGGGCAAAGGCCTCGTTGCCCGGCAATTCCAGATTCACCCGGCGAATCGCCTCCACCCGCGCGCTCCCTGCCAGCAGCGTGAGCGCCAGCACGTGGCCGCCGTGCTGCCGATCCGCGGTCAGATAGTGCCAGTGGTAGCCGGGCACGCTGACGCCCTTGCTGAAGGCCGGGCTGCGGATGCCGATCAGGATTCCGCGCGTCGTCGCGTAGTCGTGAACCGATTGCGTCTTGAAGACCTCGGCCAGGGGTTTGTAGGGCTTCTGCTGCGGAGCGATGGCCCGCACCGACACTGCGCGGAATTCGCCCTCGATGCGGAGAGCATAGAACAGGTTGGGGTTGGCCAGGCGGCTATCGAGCCACTTCTCCAGCTCGGCCAGCGGCAGCGCCGATTCGGCCTTGAACTCCAGCGTGGGGTGAAAGCGCGTGACATAGGCCAGCGGCGTGCGGTCCAGCGGGCTGGCCACCACCACCGAGCCGTCGGCCTTGGCGTGATAAAAAACGCCGTCCACGGCCACCATCTCGCCGTCCAGCCGGTTGAAGGTGCCGATGCCCAGGTCGCCCTTGCCGCTCAGTTGCTTGACGGTCAGCTCGCCGTCGTAAGTCCCGGCCAGCAGCGCATCCAACGTCGAGTAGATATAGAGCGAAGGCGCGGCTTGGCCGTGTGCGCGCCCAGCCGCAAGCGAAACGGCCAGTGCGGCCAACAGAAACAGAGCGGCGATTCCGCGTCGGGGATTGCTCATTGAATCGTGTCCGGGGAGCGGGAGGATTTGCCGGCGGCTGGCTTTTCGCGGCCAGCCGCTCGGGCAATTGCGCTCAACCCATCGTAGGACATCTCCAGCGGTGCGCTGAAGATCCGTGCTAGTTGGCCAGCACGGCGCGATAGCGGACCTTGTTCTTCTTCACCTTCTCGATGGCGTCGTTGGCCTTGGCCATGGGGAACGACTCGATCTGCGCCTTGACGCCGTGGCGGGCAGCCACGTCCAGCATCTCCTTCAGCCGGTAGGGGCTGCCGGTGGGATTGCCGGTGACCGAGCGCAGCCCGGAGATCAGCGGAAAGGCGTTCAGCGAGACCGGCGCGGGCGGAACGCCCACAAAGCACAACGTCCCGGTGGGCCGCAGGGCCTGGATGAACACCCCCCAGTCCTGATCGGCGTTGACCGTGCTGAGAATGAAATCGAAGGTGCCGGCCACTTCCTTCAGCGCCTTCGACTCGCGGGTATTCACGAAGTGCTGCGCGCCCAGGGCGCGGACTTCTTCTTCCTTGGCGGCCGAGGTGGAGAAAGCCGTGACTTCCGCGCCGAAGACCCGCGCGAACTGGATGGCGATATGCCCCAGCCCGCCGATGCCCACAATGCCCACCCGCGAAGAGGGGTTCACGCCGTGGGTGCGCAGCGGGTTATAGACCGTGATGCCGCCGCACAGCAGCGGTGCCGTCTGCTCGCTATTCAACGCCTCGGGGATGGGAATCACAAAGCGATGGTTGGCGCGCACCCGGTTGGCGTAGCCTCCGTGGCGATGAACGCAGGTGCTTTCCGCCGCCGGGCAGAGGTTCTCCATGCCGCGGGTACACCATTCGCAGGTGCCGCAGGAGTTCGACTGCCACCCCAGGCCCACGCGCTGGCCCACCTGAAGCGACAACACCTCCGCGCCCACCGCGTTGATCGTGCCCACTATTTCGTGTCCGGGGATAAACGGGTACTGGCTGATGCCCCAGTCGTTCGAGATCAGATGTATATCGCTGTGGCAGATGCCGCAATGGGTAATGCCGATTTCCACCTCTTGCGCACCCAAATCCCCTGGGGTATAGCGAAAAGGCAACAATTCGGCTCCCGCCGCATGGGCTGCAAGTCCTTGAATCTGGCTCATGATCGTTCTGGAGTCCTCGCCGGAAGAGTCAATCTGGCCGGTCAATTGCAAAACGCGCCGGCCTTCAAGCTACACAAAGGAAGCTCTCCCTCTTCTAGTCTAAACCGCCGCCCGGCTCTATGCGCAGGTTGAGCACCTGGAAGCCGTTCAAAACCCCTCCCGCGGACGCCTCGGCCGTCAATTCCGCCGACTCCCCGTTCAGGCTCGCATCCTGGGCCGCGCGCAGCGGTTCCAGTGCATTGGCCACGGAAAGTGGAAGACTGGTAAGGGTTTGCCCAGCCATCTCCGTCTGCGTCTCCGGCACCAAAAGGCTCACGTACAGGCGGTCCGCCGGGTGCTGCCGGCTGGCCTGCGCCAAAACGCTCTCCATCGAGGCCGGGCGCGCCGCGGGCCGGAGTTGATCCAGCGTGCGGTCCAAGGTACCGGCATCCGAGACCAGCAGCCGCAGATTTCCAGGGCTCAGGCGCGCCGGCAGCTTGACCGCGATGCGCAGATTGCGCGCCGCCTGCCGCCAGGGCCGCAATGTCGCCTCCACTTCCACCGTGTCCCCGGCGTGGACCACGCTATTTGAAACCAGATGCGCGGACTCCAGCTCCACCTGCACGCGGCGGGGAATGGCCTCGATATGCAAGTCGATTCCGCGCACCGCGCCCAGGCGCGCGCCGTTCGAGTAGACGCGCGAAAACCGCTCGCCGGTCAGCAGGGCCGCCATCATCGCCGGAGGCATCTGATCGTTGGCCGGGGCCCACACATCGAGCGGCGACGGCGGGTAGCCTTCCAGGTCGATCGCCCCGGTCAGGTGGTAGCTGGTTTCGGCGGTGCTTTCATTGGTTTGCAAGAGCGCCTGATACAGCGAGACCAGCACCGCGGAGGCCGTCAGAGAGGGCAGGTCCAGCACCTCGATATTGAGTTTTTTCTCACCGCTCTCCCCACGAACGGCAATGTGCAGGGGGATCATCCGCGCCCGCACGCCGAAGACGCCGCGAATCGCCGATGCGCGATCTTCGGTGAATGCTCCGATGGTTGCGCCGGTGTTGACGATCTTGAAGGCGTTGAGCGGCGAGGCCAAAGTGGCCACTACCTCGGTTGCCGTCATGGGCAAGGAGACCGGCCCAGCTTGCAGGATGGGGTGGCCGCAGGCCAGCAGTTGCGTGGCATCCACGTAGGTCACCGTGCAGGTAGCCGCGATTTCCAGGTCGCCGCGCACCAGTTGCGCGCTCACCGCCGATCCGGGAACCACACTGGCCACGGCGGCGGACGAGATTTCGGCCCCGGCCCCCGAGCCAGCTTGAGAGGAACTTCCCCCGCCCCCGGCCGTCACCATCTCCAGCCCCGTTCCCGCCATCTGCTTTTGCCACAGCCGAACGGCCTCGGGCGCGAATCCGCTCAGGGTCAGCGGCGTCTCCATGGCCTGCATGGTCTCCGCCGTCTGCTCCCTGCCCCCTGACCCCTGATCCCTGACCCCTGACCCCTGTATTCCCGTCATTTCCCGCACTTCCAGCATCTGGGCGATGGGCGTGATGCCGGCGATGGGGTCCTTGCTGAACTGGCCAATGCGGTAGGAGAGCGAGCCCAGCAGCCGCTTGCCGATGTACACCGGGCTGCCGCTCATGCCGGCCACCACGCCGGTGTATTCCGGTTTGGCGCCGTGGAGCTGGGCCAGAATCATGTCCTGGCCGGGGCCGCGCGCCCCGCGCAGCACGCCGAGGATTTCCACGTCCATGGGTTCGGGCTTATCGCCTTTAAAGACCGTCCAGGCGGTCGCCTTCATGCCGGCTTGCAACTCGCTCAGGGGAAAAAATCCCCCGCTCGAGGGCGGCGGCGCGGCGTTGTCGGCAGCGTTCTGCGCCGACAGCAGGATCGGAATCAGCGCCAGCACGCAGGCCAGGCCCAGTGCGCCACAGAGCGCCGCGCGGCGCAATCGGATTTCCTTCAGACGGGTTTCCACGTCTATAAGAGTACAGCCGGTGAGGCAGCTATTAGCCCCTAGCTTTTAGCTTCTAGCCCGGTTCGACTTGGGGCCCATGGTTCAGGCGGTCGGGAGTGCCCGGTTCCTGGCGAACCACATCGCGGCAGGCTAGCAGCTAAAAGCTAAGAGCTAAAAGCTGAAAGCTGAAAGCTGTCTCCCGCCCCGCTGCATCCCGTATGCTGTTGAGCAAAGAGGTCGTCATGTCTTCCAAGCGTCAGACCGGTTCCGCTCCTCGCCCTTTTTTCCTTGCCCTTCTGGTTTTTGCTCTGCTGGCTCTTGCCTCCGTCCCGTTGAGCAAGGCCCAGAATGCGCCTCCGCCGCAGCAACCGCAGACCCCCGACCAGGCAACGCCCGATGCCGGCGGCCCCGGCGGGGATAGCGGCGTGATCGCCCTGCCCAAGAAGAAGGACAAGACGGACGATGTGCCGCCGCCCGCCCCGGCCGCGCCCAAGTTCAAGAATCCGGAAGGCATGCCCAACGTCTCGTTGCGCATCGAGGTTCCCGAGGTCAACGTGGATGTGGGCGTGCTCCTGGAGAAGAACGGTCAGTTTGTCGCCAACCTCCGCCCCGGCAACTTCCGCGTCTACGAGGATGGCGTCGAGCAGAAGCTCACCGGATTCAAGCGCGTCGAGGCGCCCATCACCGCGCTGTTGCTGTGCGAGTTCGCCGCCACCAGCTACTACTCCATCTACGACATGCGCAACGCCGCCTTCGCCTTTGCGCAGCAATTGCGTCCCCAGGACTATGTGGCCATGATGACCTACGACATGCGCACACAGATCGTCTCGGACTTCACCCAGGACAAGCGGCAACTCAACGAGGCCATCAACTCGCTGCGCATTCCCGGCTTCCGCGAGACCAACCTCTTCGACGCGCTCTACGAGGGGCTGGACCGGCTGGATCGCATCGATGGCCATAAATACATCTTTCTCATCGCCTCCGGACGCGACACCTTCTCCAAGCTCACGCTCGACAAGATCTTGAAGAAGGTGAAGGCAACAAAAGACGTAACCATCTTCAGCTTCTCGACCGGCGGCGCAATCCGCGCCATGACCGAAGGCCGCGGCGGGGGCATGAGAAGCCAGATGCGCGAGATGGATAATCTCCAGGCCGACAACGAGATGAAGACCTTTGCCTCGCTCACCGGCGGACGCTGGTACTCGCCCCGGTTTGTCGCCGAGTTGCCCGACGACTTCCGCGAAATCAACGAAAGCATCCGCTCGAAATACCAACTGGTGTACCACCCCACCAATGCCAAGCAGGATGGCACCTATCGCAAGCTGCGCGTCGAACTGGTGGACGCCGAGGGACAACCCCTGCGCATTCAGGACGAGAAGCAGAAGCCCCTGAAATACGACATAATTGCCCGCGACGGCTATAAGGCCAAGCAGGAAGTGGAATAGCAAACGGGGACCGCGACAAACGCACACGGCCCAGCGAGCGCACGAGGCGCGCCGCCGGGCCGTGCAGCGATTCGCGAGAACAACGCTCTATTTGAACTGGGTCGCGATGTCCCAGATGTAGTACCCGATGACGAACACCGTGGCCACGACCACCAGCCACTTGGCTACCTTCAGGGCGGGTTCGACCTTGGCTACCTTGGCGGCGATTTCTGCCTGGGCCGCCTTTTCATGCGAGAAAGCATCGTCCAGGTAGATCTGGTCGTCTTCGTCGCGCGTCAGTCTCGAGCGATAAATGTAGATGGCGAACGTGACGATCACCACTGCTCCCCAGACTGCCCACATCACCGGAACAATTGTCATACCCCACCTCCAATAAAATTCTGGTCCCAGATACCGGCGGGTCCGTTGCGGGAATCGCGGTCTCGTGGGTAGAGGGGCCGTACGGTTGATCATCATAGCGCCGATTGCATACGCTTGTGGTGACAAATATCACAGCCAGTGTCGCAGCACAGCGAGTTGGATCGTTCCGCTCCGTCTGCCCGGCGATTTTCTCCGCGCCCCCATCCACCCGAAACTCCCGCCCTTGCTGCGACTTTGCGCCCTCCACCTGCATCCAATCCAGTGAATCCCCCCAAACGGGCCTTGAATCGGCCCGCGCGGAACGGTACATTTAAGATTCACGGCACGCATTTCAACCACTGGGAGAAACCATGGCCACTGCAACCTCGGTACCCACACAGGAAACCGTCAAGAAGGCACCTCTTACCCTGACCCCTCAGGCCATTGCCAAGGTACGCGAGATCATGGCCACCCAGGACCCCCTCCCCGCGGGACTGCGCATCGGCGTGGTCGGCGGCGGATGCTCCGGCTTCCAGTACTCCATGGCCTTCGAAAACCAGGCCGGCATGATGGATAAGGTCTTCCCCTTCGAAGACTTGAAGGTCTTCGTGGACGCCACGTCCCTCATGTACCTGAACGGATGCACCGTGGATTACGTCGAGACCCTCGAAGCCGCCGGCTTCAAGTTCGACAACCCCCACGTCAAGAGCACCTGCGGCTGCGGCTCCTCCTTCGCCGTCTAACGAAGGCGGTCTTCCCGCCGGCGCGTCCGCCGTTTTCTCAACGGCAAAAGGCCCACCCCCAGTTGGGGTGGGCCTTTTTCATGGGAAGGGCTTCGCCTCCGATGCAATGCCGGATTCTCGCGCTCCCTGTTGCGCCGCAAAAGCGCCGTGCCCCATCCATTCCGCTCTTTTCTGCGCAATGGGTGGGAGACCGACATGATTCCGGTCTACAGACTTTTCAAGATTGCTCCAGCCCGTTCTATTGTGGCGGCGAAGTAGGAGGCGTGGTGGGGTTGTTGCCGCCTGGGTTGTTGCCGATACCACTTCCGCCGATACCACTCCCGCCGATGCCGCTGCCCCCGATGCCGCTACCGCTTCCGCTGCCCCCAATGCCGTTCGTCATGCTCCCGGCCGACTGCCCGCCCGCGCCCGCTCCACCGCCGCTCACCATCATCCGATCGGTGACCGGATCGTAGACAAACTCCCACTCGTTATAGTGCGTCTTCTTTTTGTAGACCAAAAGGGAGGACTTGGGGCTGTTGGGCGAAAAGCCAATGATCCCCGCTCCGCCGAAGGTCTGGCCGGTCGTCCCGCTCAGCCCCGGCGTCGAGGCCGAAGTCCCGCTGGTGTCTGTCCCGGTTGCCCCCGTGGTTGGATCGGTGGTGGCGCCTGTCGTCGTGCCGGCGCTCAGCGACGAATTGCTGCCCAGTGCGCCGCTGGACCCAAACATCGACCCGCTTCCGCTGGAGGAGCCAAGACCGCCGCCCAGCGTCGTTGCGCCCGGAATGCTGCCCGTCCCGATGGCCCCCATCGACGAGCCGGCCATCGGCTGGCCGAAGAACCCCATCGCCGTCGGCGCCTTGTTCATGCCCATGCGGATCGGCTTCCACTCCTCCTTGCCGGTGGTCGGGTCCACGTACTTCTTGCGCAGGAAGCGAATCCCGTTGGTGGCCTTGGTCAACGCATCGGCATTGGGCGGATAGGCATTGAACTTCTTGTAGTACATCTTGACCGCGCGGATGTACTGCTTGCCGCGCTGCATCGTCTCGACCTCGCGGTCGCGCTGAATCTCCTTGGCAATGCGCGGCGCGGCCACGGAAAGCGAAATGATCAGAAGCGCCAGCAGGAAAATCACCGCAAGCAGCATGTAGCCCTCTTCGGAGGGCTTTGCGCGGCGGATTGGGTTGGGCGTCGTCATGTCAGCCTCTGGCTGTTAGCTGCCATCTGTTCACTGTCATCTGTCATCTGTCATCTGAAAGCTGTCATCTGTTATCTAATTCCCTTGCAGCGGCAGCGTCTGCGTGTTGTTGTAGCTCAGGTCGGTCACCTGGGCGCTGCCCGGCAGCAGAGTCCCCACCTTGTAGCGGTGATTGACAATGTCGCCGCTCTTGGCCAGGAAGATGTCGTCTCCGTGCACGAAAAATCCGCGCATCGTCTTGTCTTTGGCCTGCGCATAGCCGAAGTACTTCAGCTCGATGGCCGGCGGCTTGGGCGCAACATAAGGCGCGTTGACCGCCGCGGCGGCCTCCGCATGGCTCTCGCGGGCGCTCTTGGCCGGGGTCTCGATCCGCACCGCAGGGGCCGAATCGGCGGAGAAGATGTTTCTCCCCGTGCCGCTGTACTCCACATCCTCGGTCTGCGCCAGCTTGGCAAAATACACCGTGGGGTCCATGCTCGTACCGGTCAGCTTCTGTGCGTCCGGCCCTAGGGCCGGAGTTGCCGCGGGCGGCGCCGGGCGTGCCGCGGCCTGTGCGGGCGCGCGCTGCGCCGCAACCGGCTGGGGCGTCGCGGCCGGCGGCATCGGCGTGGGCGTGGCCCCGAAATAGTTGTGCACCTGCCAGCCGCCGTAAATCACAATGAACGCAAACAGGACGGCGACGATGGCTACCTGGCGCTTGTTTTCCGCTCCCACTCGAATGGCCATGGTTACTCACCCTCCTTTACCGCGGAGGACGAGCCCGGAGCGTTCTTGTCCGCTTCCGGCGCTGTGGGCAATCCGCTGGCCGCATCCGCCGGCCGCAGCCAGGTGGAGACCCGCAGCCGCAGGTTTACCAGCCCGCCCTGCTGCCCGGTCAGTTGCATCCCGCGAATCACAAAGAAGGTCTGGTCGCGCTCCAGGGCATTCACAAAACGCATGATCTGCGGATATTCGCCGCTGATCACCGCATCCATCGAGATCTCCGCCAGGTCGGACCCGGCTGGGCCTTGTGTGTACTGCACCCGCGAGAGCCGCACCCCGGCCTTCACTTGCAGCTCGCCGATGCGCGTGGCGATGGCCGAGTAACTGGGCGGAATGCGCTTCGCGTAGAAGTTCGCGATCTGCTTACGGGATTCCTCTACCCGCTTATCCAGGCCGCGCAAGGGAGCGGTTTCGATCTCCAGCGCCTTCAACTGAACCTGCTTGCCGGCCAGCGCGTCGGTCGAGCGGCCGTTCAGCGCGGCCCAGTCCAGGCCGAAGCGCACGGCCAGCACCATGGTCAATACCAGCAGGGCGGCAAAGGCGACAGCGTGCCAGGTCAGCGGAGAAACCAGCCGCTCGCGCCACGTGGTAGTCGGGTGGCTGCTCATTGCGGGCCTCCTGCATGGGGTTGAACGCCGGGCGTGTAGGGCGGCCGGGCAGTGCCGCCAAACGGCGGACGGCCGGGCATGGGGCCAGGAGCGGTATGAGATGGAACCGGGCGGGCCGCGTGCGGCGCGATCGGCGGTTTCGCGGGCGCTTCAGCCGTTCCCGCCGAAGACTTCTCGGCCTGTGCCGCGGGCTTTGCCGCGCCGGGCGTTGCCGGATTGTAGTTGGCCAGCAGATCGAAGTTGACCCGGTTCGAGGCGCTCACCGGCTCCATCCGCTCGCCGGGGCCTCCGGTCGATTCGGCGTTCTCGCCCACAATGTGCGGCAGCAGAAAACGCTTGGAGTGCTCCAGATTTTCCACCAACTCCACCGCCTTGTCGCGCGGGCCGATTACCCGCAGATGCAGGGTGGTCACGCCGTCCTTGCGCACCGGCTCCAGCGTGGAAACCTGCACGCCGCCGGGCAGCACGGTTTCAAGGTCTTCCATGGCCAGCGTCCAGGAGAAGGTCTTTTCGTCGAAGAGCCGGTTGAGCGTGCCGGCTTTGCCCAGCACCTCGACGTTGGCCGGTTGGCGCATGGTCGCCTCATAGCCCTGCCGCTCCTGGTTGGCGGCGGCGATCCTGGCGTCTAGCGAGTGCTCGCGGGCGCGGGCCTCTTCCGCCTTGTCGTGAAAAGCGCGCAGGCCCAGGCCCAGGCAGATGGAGAGCAACGCCAGCACGCCCATGGCGATGCGCAGATTCTTGATCGCCGGTCCCAGGTCGGCAAAGGGGCGGGTCGCGAGATTGAGAACAATGCGCATCGGTTACCTTGCCTCCGCCAGCGCGCCGGTCACGGCGGCAATGCTCAACTCGCCCAGCGCCGTCGCCAACCCGGATGCGGGGCGCGGCGTCAGTTCGGCCACCGCCAGTTCCGGCTCGTCGAGCCAACTGGCAAACCGCTCCGCTCCGCCGTCGCCGGAATAGAGCAGCCGGGTAGGCCGCGCCTGGAGTTTGTCCTCGTAATAGGCCGCCGCCACCGCGATGCCGCGCTGGACTTCTTCCAGGCGAAGCCCAAGGTCCTCGGGCAGGTCCAGCGTGCGATAGAGCAGCAAATCGTTGCCGTTGGCGATCGCCGTAGTCAGCGCCAGGCCGCTCAAGTTGGCCGTCAGCACCGCTTCCATCGAATCGATCCCCGCCAGCGCCGCCAGACTCGAGGGCAGCACCGCGCCCGGCTCGTAGCCCGCGGCCTGCACCGCCGCCTCGTACTCGTGCAGAATCGCGCCCGGCATCACCGCCGCCAGCACCTTGCACTCGGTTTTGCTCTCGCTCAGAATCTGATAGCTCAGCCCGGCGTGCTCCACGTCGAAGGGAACCATCTTGCGCAGCCGGAAGCGCAGCACCGGATAGGCTTCGGCCGCCTTGGCCGGCAGGCTATCGAAGTCCAGCACAAACACCCGCACCGCCGTGTCGGGAATGACCAACGTGACCGCGCGGGTGCGCGGAGAAACCTGCCCCAGCGTCGAGCGGATGGCGTTGGCGATGGCCTCAGGGGCGCGCAGATTGGGCTCGCCGATGCCCGGAATCAACGCTCCGGCGGCAATCGGCTGGTAGGCGTAAACCGGCGGCTGGCCCGGTCCCGGCAAGGCCGCGGCCATCACGCCCGCCGGCGCAATCTCCACCGCCGCCGGCGGCCGCGCGCCAGTTTGGGAGCCGAGTTTGGCATTGCTGAGAATGGATTTCACTTCCCCGGTTTCCTTCTTGAGCTGTTAGCTGTTAGCTGCTAGCTGTTAGCTAGTTTTACCGCGACGCCTCGATAAACGTGACCTTGTTGATCTCCTTGAGCGTGGTCAGGCCGCGCCGCACGCGTTCCAGAGCCGACTCGCGCAAGAAGCTCATGCCCTCCTTCTGGGCCAGCTTGCGCACCTCGGAGGTGGGTTTCTTCTCCAGAATCAGTTCGCGGATCGGATCGGTCAAATCCAGCAACTCGTGAATCGCCGTCCGCCCGCGATAGCCGGTGCCGCCGCACTCCATGCATCCGGCGCCCTCGCGGAAACCGAAATCGCGCCACTCCGCCGGGACCATCCCGCAGGAGCGCAGCACATCGTCGTCGTAGTGCACCAGCCGCGAGCAGTAGTCGCAGTTGGTGCGCACCAGCCGCTGCGCCAGAATGCAGTTCAGCGCCGAGACAAAGTTGTAGGCCTCCACGCCCATGTTGATAAAGCGCCCCAGCACGTCCACCACGTTGTTGGCGTGCACGGTGGTAAACACTAAGTGCCCGGTCAGCGCCGAGTTGATGGCGATCTGCGCCGTCTCCGTGTCGCGAATCTCGCCCACCAGAATCTTGTCCGGATCGTGGCGCAAAATGGACCTCAATCCTCTCGCGAAGGTAAGACCCTTCTTCTCGTTGACCGGAATCTGCGTGATGCCGCGAATCTGGTACTCGACCGGGTCCTCGATGGTGATGATCTTGTCTTCGTCGCTCTTGATCTCGTTGAGCGCGGCGTAGAGCGTGGTGGTCTTGCCCGAGCCGGTTGGCCCGGTCACCAGCACCATCCCGTACGGCTCGCGAATGTAGCGGCGAAAGCGCTTCAGGTCCTCTTCGGCAAAGCCCACCACGTCCAGCGTCAAATGGTGGAACTTCTCGCTCATCGACTCCTTGTCCAGCACGCGCAGCACGGCGTTTTCCCCGTGCACGGTGGGCATGATGGAGACGCGGAAGTCGATCAGCCGGCTCTTGTAGCGCACCCGGAAGCGCCCGTCCTGGGGCACGCGTCGCTCGGCGATGTCCAACTCGCTCATGATCTTGATGCGGCCCAGAATCGTCGAGTGGTGTTCGCGCGCGATCGGCGCCATGGCCGCCTGCAACACCCCGTCGATGCGGTACTTGACCACCACCGAGTCGTCGTTGGTCTCGATGTGAATATCCGAGGCGCGCCGTTCCAAAGCGGTGAAGATCGTCGTATCCACCAGCCGGATGATGGGGCTGATGTCTTCTTCGCTGGTCAGCTTCTCGATGGAGATGTTCTCGTCCGCGTTTTCGTCGCCGGTGAGCACATCGAAGGTCAACCCCTCGCTGGCTTCGTCCAGCACGCGCTGCGACTGCTCGGTCTTCTTTAACAGATCGGTAATCTGCGTCAGCGTGGCCACCCGCGCAATAATGCGGTGCGCCAGCAGACCGGCGATCTCGTCCAGCACCATCAGCCGCGAGGGGTCCGAGACCGCAATCACCAGCGCGTCTTCCTTCTGCTCGATGGGCACGAAGTTGTAGCGGAACATCAGCTCCACCGGCACCGTGCGCAGCAGTTCGTGCTGAATCTTGAAGTTCTTCAGATCTACAAACTCGGCGTGGTAGCGGCGCGCCAGAGCCTCGGCCTGAGCCCGTTCGTCCTGCACGCTGGGAAGCGGTATGAGTGTTGCGTCTGCCATGATTTACCCTTGACCTCCGCCCGCCGAGCCCAGCGAAAAAATGGGCAGGTAGAGCGAGATGAGGATGAACACCACCACCACGCCCATCACCACCAGGATGGCCGGTTCGATCAGCGCCAGCGCCGCGGTCAGCGCCGTGGCCACGTCTTCCTCGAAAAACTCGGCCACCGAGTTGAGCATCTGCGGCAAGGCCCCGGTCTGCTCGCCCACGGTAATCATCTCCGCCGCCAGATCGGGAAAGACCCCGGTCTGCACCAGCGAGTCGGCCAGGCTCTTGCCCTCCCGCACCGTGCCGATCGACGAGATCACCGCCTTTGAAATCCGCCGCGACGAGATCGAACGCGCCGCCGTCTCCAGCGACGGCACCAGCGGCAACCCGCCGGTCAACAGCGTCGAGAGCGTGCGCGCAAACAGCGCCACCTGATACTTGACCCAGATCCGGCCGAAGACCGGCAATCCGATGCGGAACCCGTCGATGAAGTCCTTGCCGCGATCCGTGGTCGAGAAGCGATAAAACGCAGCCGCTACCGCCAGCGCCCCCAGAAACAGCCAGATGAAGTTGTGTTGCAGCCATTTGCCAAACGACAAGAGCGCCATGGTCATCGCCGGCAGCTTCGAGCCCATCTGGTCGTAGAGCACGGCGAACTGCGGCACCACCACCGCCAGCAGAAAGATCATCAGGCCGATCACCAGCGTCAGCAGCAGCGCCGGATAGATCAGCGAGGCGGTCAGCTTCTTGCGGAAGGTCAGCGAGACCTTCTGAAAGCTCACATAGCGCTCCAGCACCTCCTGCAAGTTGCCCGAGCGCTCCCCGGCCAGCAGGGTGGTGGTGTACATGATGGGAAAGCCGCCCTGCGCCTCGAAGGCCGAAGAGAGCGCGTCGCCCGTCTTGACGCGATTGGTCACGTCGTCCAACTGCGCCGAGAAATGAGCGTTCTTCTGAATCTTGGCCAGCATCTGAATGCTGCCCAAAATGGGCAACCCGGCCTTGACCAGCGTCAGAAACTGCTGGTTGAAGATCAGAAACGGCTCCAGCTTGACCTTGCGCTTGGACACCCCGCCAAAACCGGTGCGCGCGCGGATCGAGAAGATATGGTACCCGGCATGGGTAAAACGCGCCCGCAGCTCCTCGGCGGTGGCCGCCGAGTGAACCTGCTCCTGCACGCGGCCGCGCTCATCGGCCATCTTGATGACGAACTCTGCCATTCCTCTGCCCGCCGGAGTGGAGATTCCGGCTATTCCCAGCGATTGTTCTCAGGATTCAGGGTACCAGTTCCCGCCCGCTGCTCTGGTAACCGATAGACGCGAAACGAAGAAGCAGCGCTCAAAGCGGGAAGGCGCGCAAGAGTGCAGCCCAGGCTTCCCAGCCTGGTCCAATTCCCGCCGAGCAAAGCACGGCTGTCCGCGCAGGGGAAGCCGCGCTTCCCCCGCCCTTCGCCGAGGCATCCCCGCTTTCCCCCGGCTTGGCCTGCCCGGCCTTGCCCCACACCCGCAAATTGGACCGCTCCCGAAGCGTTCCCGCCAAGGCCTCTGCGTTTTGTACGAGAATAGAGCCATGAACTCCGTGCGCATCGACAAGTGGCTGTGGGCCGCTCGTTTCTTCAAGACTCGCGCCCTGGCCTCGAAGGCCTGCGACCTGGGCCGCATCCACTCGAACGGCAATCAGGCCAAGCCGGCGCGCGAGGTTCGCCTCGGCGACATGCTGCAAATCAAGAACGAAGGCGGCGAATTCCAGGTGGAAGTGCTGGTTGCGAGCGAGATGCGCGGCCCGGCGGCGGTGGCGCAGACCCTCTATCGCGAGACCGAGGCCAGCAAGGAGGCCCGCGTCAAAGCGGCCGCCGAGCGCAAGGCCATGCAGGAGTTTGCCCCCCTGCCCGAGCACCGGCCCAGCAAACGCGACCGGCGTCGGATTATCCAGTTTCGCGGCGGCGCCTGACGGCCGGGCACGGCGCTCTCACAACCCCGCGGCGGTCTCCTGCGCCATGTAATCGACCACGGCTTTCAAGTCGCCGTTGGACTCCTCGAAAACCTTGAGCTGGCGGTCCGCGCCGGTGCCGGTTTTGAGGATGGTGCGAATGCCCTCGATCGCCTCGCGGCTGCCCAACTCGTCCACCACCGGATCGACCAGGGCGAGCAGCTCCTCGATCAGGTCCCTCAGCGGCACCTCCTGCTGCTTGCCGAAATCGATCAGCTTGCCGTCCAGCCCGTAGCGCACGGCCCGGAATTTGTTCTCCATCAGCAGCGCGCGCGCGTACTGGCGGAAGTCCTGGTTGGCCTCGTGCAGCTTGTAAAGATACGCTGCCGTGGCCTGGATCAGCGCGGCAATGGCCACCGACTCCTCGGCGCGCAAGGGAATGTCGCAGGCCCGCACCTCGACGGTATCGAAGAAAGGATGCGGCCGGATGTCCCACCAGATCTTCTTGCCGTTGTCGATGCAGTTGGTGCGCACCAGCAGAGTGACATAATTCTCAAACTCCGAGTAACTCTGGAAAGCATCGGGAATGCCGGTGCGGGGAAAGTTCTCGAAGACCTTGGCGCGATAACCTTTATAACCCGTGTT
>Ga0316217_10000350_pt1 | contig 67196 bp, 63 predicted proteins | sample 1anoAmetaG_FD_203633 | JGI IMG/M metagenome (GOLD analysis project Ga0316217, IMG submission 203633) | Freshwater microbial communities from Trout Bog Lake, Wisconsin, USA - 1anoA | ecosystem: Environmental > Aquatic > Freshwater > Lake > Hypolimnion/Profundal zone | place: USA: Wisconsin... | reverse complement strand
TTATTAAATATAGCTACACTCGAATTGCAAATCAATAAACCTCGATATGAATTATCATTCTCACTCTTTTTCCCCAATTGATATTCAACCTCCTTTATCATCTACTCATTTTACAATAAACCTCATGAATCCTTTCCCTCTAATCCTACTTTGCTGAAATTGGACAAGTTTTACCATACATAATTATTTCTAACTATTTGAAAAACGCCAATGCTCGACAACACCCAGTAGGCAAGCACCCAATCCTCCTAAGAAGAACGCGCATTCACGTCAAACATGCGAATGATAATGTCCGAGCACTTGACCCCATAGATCGCTGTGAACTATCTCTACAAATGGCGTTCTGATTCAAAATATATCGAGCCTCTGCTCAACCGCCTCTTCGACCTCTGCTTAAAAGCTTCCATTCATTACATCCCCACGATCATGTACCTGCCTCCTCAGATTTAGATTCATCATGAGTCTCTAAAATAATTAACTTTTTGAGAACTTCTGCGAAAAGGTTGCCCGTCAGTCCCTGTCTCATTATCTCCTGGTCCGGTGGTCCTACTCGACCTACCTGGATTCAAACAAGAAGCTGACCGAAAGCATAATAACCAAGTTGGACTCATGTCTGCTCAAAAAGTCCTACGAAGATGCCAGCTTTGAGGCCATCAAGTAGAGATTCGAAGAGAAGATTAAGATATCAAACTACACCGACCACGTTAACCAGTTTTTTTAGAAGCTTTTCTTGTTCCCCGAGAGGCTCAAGAAGTACTAGAAGCCCAAACGAAATGAAAAGCTCAGATAGTATCTCACCAAACTAAGCTCCAAGTTTCTGAACCATAAGAATGAATACATAGAAGGCATCTCCTTCCCAATCAGCCTTGAATCGAACATAGTCGTCAACATACTCACTGAACACTGCTTCACCTTCTCCACCAAAGAGAGAGTACCCTTCAAACTTGCAGTCTAGACTGTCAGCTTTGAAGACGCTATGAAGATTAAAAGTGGGGAGTTTCTGTTTTAGAAAGAGCAGGGGGAGTGTATTCTGCAGGAGAAAGAAACTTACATCCTGCCTCAGAGCTATTTCGGGAGTGAATGGGGCAAGACCAAAAGATAGATCATCCAGAAATCCAGCTACGGCAAATTCCCCAGCTACCGCATAAAGTGCTACATGGTCAAATCAGGCGACGACCTGCGCCAGTAATACATGGCCATGCAGCTCATCAGCCTCATCAACGAAATCTACCAGAAAGAGAACATCAAGATCTGGATCCGGCCCTACGCCATCATCCCCTACAGCGGGGACAGCGGACTCATCGAGTTCATCGACGACACCCGCACCATCAGCTTCCTCAAAGAGGTCTCGCACTAGCGCAGCCTCAAGAACATCTACAAACAAATCTTTGGCATGAACTGGGAGGCTTCAATCACGAACTTCATACAGAGTCTAGCAGGCTACAGTCTCATCCAATACTTCTTCGATATCAAGGATCGGCACAATAACAACATCCTTGTTGATGTCTACGGGCACATCATACACATCGACTTCAGCTTCATGCTCTCCAGCTCCCCAGGCAACATGAACTTCGAGAGGGCGCCCTTCAAACTCACGCAGGACTACATCGAACTGATGGAGGGAGAGGATTCGGACATCTTCCAGCACTTCAAGTTGCTGTTCTTCCTGGGACTCAAATACCTGCGGAAGTACAAAAAAGAGATAATCGAACTGATAATGATGATGACTGAGTGCAAGGGCATGAAATGCTTCATCAAGTTCGACAAGCGCAGGCTGGAGGAGAAGTTCTTCGAGAACACCACTGATGAGTAGCTGGAGCAGATAGTTGATAGGATCATCAAGGATGCCTGCAACTCCTACACCACCTCACACTACGATGTCTACCAGTGGTTCACTAACAAAATTGAAATCTGATCTGCATTTTTTAATATTCCCACTCCCTCTGTTCCCATTTTAACAATATTTCAAGAGCACAGAGATAGAGAAGGTGAGAGGCGGTGTGAGGCAGTGAGAGAAGGTATGAGGCTGTGGGAGATGGTGAGTAGAGGGGACTTGGGAATGGGATGTGATATAAAGTGGGTTGTTGGCTGTAAATTGGATAGGATTATAGAAAACATATAATTTCTCTGATAAGAATATGTCAAGCAAAGAAGCATCGTTAATTGGCAGTGAGCCGGAAATCATCGAAGAACGCAACAGCAAAAACAACAACGTTGTGGTACGCAGGTACCTCAAAAGGAGATTTTTGGGCAAGGGAGGCTTTGCCCGATGCTATGAGGTCTAAAATTTATAAAGCAAAAAGATATCAGCCATAAAAATCGTGTCCAAAGAGACTCTGAAGAAAAACAAAGCAAAGCAGAAAGTACAAGGTTGTGTATGAAGTTAGTAACTTAAATAAAAATCCACAAATCGCTGGAACATAAGAACATCGTCCTTTTCGACCATGTCTTCGAGGACAGCTAGAACGTATACATCGTACTCTAGCTCTGCTCCAACTACACCCTCAACTAGATGATGAAAAAACGCAAGAGGATCACAGAACCCGAACTACAGTACTACCTCTACCACCTTATACAGGGACTTATTTACATCCACCATCAGAAGGTTATACACAGAGAGTAAGCATTTCGCCACTCAGCCTCAAATTGGGCAATATCATGCTCAACGAAAACATGGAGATTAAGATTGGGGACTTCGGACTTGCTGCCAAGTTGTAGTATGAAGGAGAGAGGAGAAAGACCATTTGTGGAACTCCCAATTACCTCGCTCCAGAGATAATCAATAATTTGGGGCATTCTTTCTAAGTGGATATTTGGTCTCTGGGGGTTGTGATGTATACTTTGCTCTATGGACGTCCTCCTTTTGAGACTTCAGATGTCAAGAAGACATACAAAAGGATCAAAGAATGCCAATTTACCTTCAATGAAGACTTCGCTATCTCCCAGAATGCAAAAAATCTCATTTCTAAGGTCTTAATAGTTGAGGCTGGCAAGAGACTAACCCTTGAACAAATTTTGACTCACCCCTTTATGACCAGCACTAAAATCCCAAAACAAATGCCCGTATCTGTTTTGAGCCAAACTCCCAACAAAGTCTTTTTGTAACAAACAGGCTTCTTTGCCCAGAGTGTATCTAAAAACACTTCCTCTAAGACAGAAGCAAAAGGCTAAAGTGATCTAGACAGAGTGAAGTCCTAGAAAGGCATAAGCTAAAGGCTGCTTTTGCGCACTCCGACCGGCTTCAATAGAAACCTCTTCTACAACAAGCAGAATTCCAAAGAGGACACTACTTATCAGCTCAAGGGTAATATGCAGCTTATGAGCAACAACTACTTTAGTAAGCCTGAAAGCGTTAAAACTAATTACAGACAGAATCTGGGTGGAACCAACTCAGTTTATGTAAAAAAGTGGGTTGACTACTCCTCTAAGTATGGTTTGGGGTACTTGCTATCCGACGGAACCACTGGGATTTACTTCAATGATTCTACCAAAATGGTGATTGGCTAAACTGGACAGTAATTGTTGTATTACATAGAAAAGTTGACTATATCACTAATTAAGGCTAAAATGGGAGAAAACTAAGCACTTTTACTGTTACTTCATGCCCTGAAGATAAAGAAGTCTCCAAAAAGCTAACTCTAATGCAATACTTTAGAAAGTACCTGCAAAGCGGAGGGACTGACAACACAAAAGAGAAGAAAGACGGCCCTCCCTTCGTCTATGTAAAAAAGTGGGTGAAACATGAGCAGGGGATCTTGTTTCGTTTGAACAACAAAGTTATCCAAGTGAACTTCAATGACAAGAGTCAGATAATCATCTACAGCTAGAAAGACCTCTTGCTTTACTCTAGTGCCCAGGGAAAGGACAAGCAAGTAATGGAGTTGAACTCTCCCGAACTGCCCAAAAATATTGAAATAAGTCTCAAGTAAAAGTTTGTTTATGTAGGCTTTAGCAAGCTAAACTTATGCTCAGAAAACTTAAAAGCGATCCCCAAAGCGAGGATAAGGAAAGAGGGTAGCCTCTTCAAATCTAGCCTGTCCATAGTTGATATTTCAAAGTTGTTTGTGTCAGATGACTGCGTCAACGTAGAATACAATTTATATGCCAATACAATTTGTATACTCAGTTTTTGCTATTTGTGATAGCTTTGAGCAAATGCTGATGAAAGGTGTTGTATTTAATACAATTAAAAATCAATCTGTGGTGGCTCCAGCCAGACAAATCTCCATAAAAGCATTCCATTAATTGGGCATGGCTCTGTGCAGCTCCATGCCTATATTCTTAATCTTGGCCATGATCTTCTCAATGAGGTCTTTGTGCTTCTCCTTCTTCTAGATCTAGAGGGCAGTCAGCTAGATAGTCACTATCATCTTCTAGAGGATGTTGTAGTAGAGGTAATGCTCTCCAGCTATTTTCTTCCATTCATCAAACATTTTCTCAAGCTAGAAGTAAATTCGGAAAGTTTTTGTGTCTATTTGGTGCAGAGTCGGCAGGAAGTATTTGCAAAGGTTTTTGTCGTCTTTGTCCAGCGATTTGAGGGTCAGGATACATGGGATTATCAAAAAAATATCTGCGTCAGAGCATTAGACCATTTCTTTGAATTTTTAATACTTTTAAGAAATCGATTCAATTGTGCCCGAAAAATGAAGCAAATGACGTTTCTTTTCACTGTCACAAAAATAGTTAGCTCCTTTTTACCAAGATTTTTAGTATTCCATCAAAGCCTATACCAAATCCGTATTGTTCTTTAACTGTGGGTCCACCATTTCTATATTCTTATCATACTTTCTAAACAAAGTTCGCAAATTCGTGAAAGAAGACCTTATTTTTTCGCCCAGAATCCTTATGGCCTTAGACTGATCCTTAGTAATGCGTCTCAGTAAGCCTTCAGTCTCCAAAAGGATGCTGTGGTCTAGGTCGTCTCTGCCCTTGCCATAGTAGTTAGCGATTTGGTTGATTTGGCTTATAATTTAGCAGAGCTTAGTGCGTGCAGAAAGATAATCTTCGCACGTTATCAAGATTTTACCTTTCATCTTCTCTCGAATCTATACTGAAGTTAGACATTTCTAGGCGTCAATCGCTTTGGCAATCAGGCTGCGAGCCTGGACCTAGATGCTCATAAGTTCCAAGACGTAAAGTCTTTCGAAAGTGCTCCAACTCATATCAAACTCATAGAGATTCTCCTTGATCTAGTTGGTGCTTGACTAGAGAACGATGTTATTGGGTTACTGGGTGAGTTTGCCGTAGAAATCTCGGAGACAGTGCTAGAGCTTAAAAAATTCTATCATCAGCCTGCTTCCATGGTCTAGCACCTCCTGCGAAAAAGAATACTTCTAACTGTTGACCCAAAGGTATGGAAAGCCTAAATAATAAGTGATGTACCTTCTTGAGCACTGTCCAGGATCTCAGTGAGATAGGAGAGTTCTCCTTCCTTGTAGAGAACTTTGTAGGCCTGTGAAAAGTTAAAGCGATACTCGCGACCTACTGTTTTCACTTCGTATGTCTGAATGGTTCCAAAGTTACACTGCAGAGGTTCTAGATGTAGTTGAGGTATTTCTGGCAGACTTCCTGACCCTAGGGCGTGTCAAGATCAAACTTATCGAAGCTTTTGTGCAGCAGCTGATTCGAGCAAATAACTGCCTGTTCGATTTGGGTGAAACGTTTGGATAGTTTGAATTATTATATGTCTGAGAGGGGTCGAGAGGGGGCTGTGGCTGCTCGAATTTGAGTGGATGATTAGAAGAATTAGAGTTCGGTGAAGTCTAGAATAAGGGGTTAAATTGAGAAAGAAAGCAAGAATGTAAGGAGTGTTACCTGTTTTTGAGCCGTAATGTTGAATATTTTCCTGACTGAAGGAGTCCATGCTTAGCTTATTGATCTCTGATATAATTATATTGTAAGTAATTCCATTCCACTGCAACTTTTCTTCCTCTCCTCCCCTAAACCGCCATAATCGCCTAAAACACCCCTTCTGCGGCAAATCTGATGGAAAGACCAAAATTTTCATTTGCATGCACGGCAAACCTAAATGATTTGTATTTACACCCAATAAATTGAAACCAGGATAATTGTGGAAATGAGAGATAAATCGAAGCTTTTCGGCTGTAAACAATTTATTTTTGCTTTATCGTCACTTTTAAAACAAATTACCTTATTAAATAACTTTAGAAATGATATTAATGGCCGAAGACTTGCTGTAGGGGATTGAAGAATTGAACTTTTCGCATCTTTCATATAGTAAATCCAAAAAACCCCAAAAAAGATAAGATTTTCTTGATGGAAACTCATAATAATTGACATTAAGCTAATATCAAAGTTTTTCTTTGCTTCCTTATTTCTACTCTTTGGAAGCATTTTTAGTGAGTTCTATTTCTTGGTCTTGAGTCGTTGAAACTTTCTAATTTGGTGATTCAGACAACTATTCATATTTGCTATCAATTTTTTCCTTTTTCTATACTTTGGTCTCCCTCTCCCTTTCAGCAGTTTCAACATTTTTGGAAATAAGTCTTTTCAAGTCATTTTTTTACTCAAGGGACTAAATAAACCTAGAATTACTTCACCAGCAACTAGCCATTTAAGTTTGGCATCTTTTTCGATCATTTCGTTAAACTTTTTGACGAGTTTCTCTTCGCTTGCCGTCTAGAATTCATAAACGTTACTTCCTTTAACTATCTTCATGTTGAAAAACTTGCCCTATTTAGTGATGTTTGCTGTGCCCTAGTACTAGACCTCCTAAGGCTCAGGTTTGGCATTTTATATGAAATACACTTTGCTTCTATCGGCCATTTTGTTGAGATTGACATTATCGTAAAACCCTGAAATCCACTTGGGCTACTATGGAATTTGTAGCTAGACTGGAGTGAGCAAAACCTTCTCGAATCTGATGGTTTTGCCATTGATCCATGAGTAGCTGTTGTCGAACTCGAATTGGTAGATTCCTGACTTGGTTGCCATCAAGTTTGTTCTGAATTGGCCACACAGCTTTTACTGAGTTGTTAGTAAGGTTTTTACTGCCTTATTGTCGTTTATCTCCCCCAAGTAATAGAGTTTCAAATTAATGTCATAGCTTACCACTTCTATCGAGAAGTAGAGAAGTGAAAAATCTTATATTATCTCAAAAGATCTTGTTTCAGTTTTGCCGTGAGGGATAGTGATAGTTTCAGTGATTTTAAGGTTGGAAAAGGGAGAAAAACTCTATTTTGCATAGCCCACCATGTTTTTATCTGAAACCTTGGCGTTGATTTCCTTGAGCCATGCAGACTTTTGGACCAAAAAGTCAACAAATTTGGCTTTGCCCACTTTGGCGATGATTTTGAAGAACAAAACGAACTCATCAGCCATGGCGAATCTGGTAGTCTAACTCAATGTGTTGTAGGCAGAAATGAAGATGTCTGTAGCATTGAACTTTTTATCGTTATGGTAAGCAAAGAAGTATCTAAAAACGATCTCCATCATCAGTTTTTGCTGGGCAGGTTTCAGCTATACCTTTACTAACAAATTTACTAAAATCTTGATGAGAGCCGAGTAGGTTATTTTGGATTTGATGAAGTATTCATGTGAGCTTACTTTGTAGAGGATTTACATTGATTTGAATTTGTTTCTGAGGTTGGGTGGTAAGACATCGTTTGGCAGGATTATGTTGTATAGGACTTTAGGCAAGGAGTTTAGCAAAAAAACTAGCAAATCGTCACTATCTAAAGGTAAAAAGGTGCTAATATCGGTATTTTCGGTCAAATTTTAATCTTTTTGGTTTTTTTGCTTTTTCAGCAATTTGACCAAATCACCCCCAATGAAGTTAATGTAAGTAAGATATTCCTCATATTCACGAAACGCACTAATTTCGTTCTTAGGCAAAACATTCGCCGTAATTTTGGCTTGTTTTTGGAGGCGCATTTCTGTGTAGCCTTATGACCATTCTACTAACTTTTTTAACAAAGGATGGTCTTCAGTGTTGAGCTACACTCGCATTTAGATGCAGACTGAGAGATAGAGCATATTAAGTGCCACATGAGCGAAAGTCCCGGGTAAGTATGTGAGCACCTAATCAATATTTTTATGGAGCATCTGCTTGGAAACAAGAAAACGTTGGGCATATAATTGAAAAAGCTCCTGCTGTGCTGTTTTGGCTTTCTCCAGCAGCAGCCCTTGGTTTTTTTATACTTTCTGGATGTTCTAAAACACCTAGCTCTCTTCTCTGCGCATTTAATAATATAAAGCTAATATGTTGATAGATATCTTCTTTTAGTTTATACTCATCACCTCTGCTCCCCCCCGAACAAACTGATGCTGAAGATTAGAAGCACGATGATTGTGAGCAGGATGTAAGGATTGGCGAGGAAACGCAGGTTGAGCGAAGGGTACGGATGACCTGGATGGCCGAGGATCAGTTTGTCTATCTTCGTGGATAGCCAGAGAGACCCTTTCAATAGGGTTTTGAATTCGTACGCTGATTGTGGGTATTCCCAGGCACTTCTCATCCGATAATTCTGAGAGTTTATTATCCTTCTTTATTCAGGCGAGCTTTCAGAAGTTTTACTTTCAACTTAAGACTTTTAAGCTGCAAAGGTAAGATTGAGCTTCTTGTATGCCTTAGCTTCGAACTTCTCATTCAGGCGGTTTTGAGTATGATAAAGAAAGTTTGTATCAACCCCTTTTTCCCCCAAATCGCTCAAAATTCTCTAAAAGCTTCGGCTTAGTGTTGTTAGTTGCTAAGTTTCCAAACCTATCCTGGTGTATCTTCCGACCACAGCTTTGTCCAGCTAAATGAATTGCTCTAAAGCAGTGAGGAAACTGTAACTGTATTCTCTGTCGGCTTTCAGCAGCCGGTAGATATTCATGCGCGTGATGTTAACTGTAATGATATTGTTTGTAGGGATCTCAGTTTTACTGGCAGCTTTGACCCACTTTTACAGAGGGCATCTTTCCATTCGATAGTAACCATTTGAACTGACTGCTTACAGTTGGTTGATTATGTACCAATCCAGCCCACTTTCGCGTGTGATAAAGAAAGTCCAAACTCTAATGAAGTTTCTCAAAGTGTAGTCACCTTTGCTTTAGGCTGTTATTTTCTAGAAGTTCGAGGCTACTTTTTTGAAATACTAGTGGTAGATGGTAAGGCGCTGTCGGCTGAAGTCAGTCCTTTGATAGTGGACAAGTAAAAAGATGACTGCCAAATGATGACTCTTAAGTTGGTACTTAGTCTCAGATTCAGAGTGGATGCTGAAAGGACCAAGCAAATCCTCAATAAAGAAGAGTTCAAAGATATCCTTGATTCGTCTGAAAAGTTGCTTTTTGGTTTTATATCGGTAGCTATTCAATGATTTGCTGAGAATGAGAAGCAGAGGGCTGCGGGAGAAGATATAAAACATCTCGTCTTATTTTAGCTACTCTTCAAAAGTCCGAGCTTATTCGATCTCATACGAATTTACCAAGGCGTAGGCCACATGCAGCCAGAACCACTACCAAAGACCCACCACAAATTTGTCCTGCCCTTTGCGCTTCAGGCTTTGGAGAATGGCGGATTCTTTGTTAGTTGGGACAAATAGCTCATCTCTTACAGTTTTTGGTAGCATATCAGGCTTGATAAGAGCAATCTTACGCTGATAGAGATCTATTGATCTGCCCTTGCAATGATACCTATAGAAGATGAGAAGATTTTGCCCTCAGGTGAGAACAAGTTGATGATTAGATCCATTTCCTCGCCCCATGAAGCAGGGGGCTTTGAGTAATACTAGTCGATTCTGCTGTGGATGAGTCCCTAGTGGGTATCTGAGCCAAAGGCAGAAGTGATGATACTTTTCATTTGGATTTGGAAGTGAGTTGGCTCAGCCACTAGTTTTTCTACAGCTCGAGAGATGGATTCCCAAGATTAGTAGTACACTTATTTCGTGGCACCCTTCATTATAAACCCTTAGTGATTATAAAACCAACACACCCTTAAAATCATCTCGAAGATTTGCCAAAAGTACACAAAAAGGTCAATCACAACCAGAGAACCTCTCTTTTAGTCTAGATCTTGCGAATTTGAGCTTTAAAGACAAATTGCGAAGTCAGGATTCGTTTTGCTGTGATGCTGGGTTGGGCAGTTGTGGTATGTTTGGATTTAATTTTGTATGCTTATACACTTTTCTTGCAATTAGAATTATAATAGTGATCGTTGAGATGATTGGTAATCTAAAACTGAAGGTGCGCCAGACCAAGGACTAAATTCCGCGGCGCATCCGGACTGAGGCGAACTAGAACAGTAAAAAAATAAGCTTATACAACCAAGCCAGGCCGAAAGTAGCTCTGGCTGAAAATCGCAAACTCATCAACGAAAGCGAAACTCTGGCCCTCAAGAAGCAGAGACCCATCAAATCCATCGCCCTCAAGCAGAACTGCACCAAACTCAACACATAAGTCAAAGACAGAGAAATTCTCACGCAGGCACACAGAGTAGCTATCGACAAAATATTCGGCAATAAACGCGACCAGCCTTCGCTCTCTCTGCAGAAGAAGGACAGGGAAGAACGAGAAAGCAAGGAGTCCGGTCGTTTGGTTGGTGCCGGTCGCTATGTGTTTTAAGACAAGGTGGGCAATGGCACCTTCGGCATCGTCCACAAAGCCAGAGACAAACGCACTTTGGAGACAGTTGCGATCAAGAGAGTTTTCCAGGACAAAAAATACAAAAACAGAGAACTGTAGATTCTAAAGTCTCTGAACCACCCCAATGTGCTGAGAATCAGGGACAGCTTCTACACCTACTAAGGCGAGAAGGAGTATCTAAACGTAGTCATGGACTACTTCCCCTGCAATCTCTACGAATCCCTGCAGAAATACAAGAACAAAGCAGAAATGCCCAGACTCAAGCTCAAAGTGCTAGCCTACCAAATGTTCCGCGGCCTGCTCTACCTCTAAACCATCAATATCGCCCACCGGGACATGAAGCCTCAAAACATCCTAGTCAACGACAGCAACTGGAACCTGCTGATCTGCGACTTCGGGTCGGCCAAACGCCTCATCCCCAACGAACCCAACCTAGCCTACATCTGCTCTCGCTGCTACCGAGCTCCTGAGCTCATTTTCGGCAGCACTAACTATACCACCCAGATCGACATGTGGTCGGCAGGGTGCATACTGGTGGAGATGGTCACTTTGTAGCCCGTTTTCAGAAGTGATAGCAATATCGACCAACTTGTTTAAATCATAAAAATACTAGGAACCCCCACTTACGAAGAAATCATGGATATGAACCCGGATTGCGACCTTTAGAAGTATCAGTTCCCCAAAATCAATGCCAGGGCTTGGTAGAAGGTAAGCATCGTGGGATTTAGGTGTTGAAGAAGAAGAACTACGGAGAGGAGTTTTATGATCTGCTGACCAAAGTGTTGAGGTATAGTCCCGAAAGAAGGCTGACTCCGCAAGAGGCATTGCTGCATCCATTCTTCAACGAGTTGAGGTAGGAAGAAACCTACGTGCGGCTGCGAAAAGAATACCAGATCCTCGACCTGTTCGATTTCAAGAGCTGGAAAGAAGTAGGAGGAAGTAAACTGCAGGAGCTGGTTCCCAGTTGGTACGGGCTGTGAGCATGTGATAATTTGTATTTTGATATAAAGATGAGCAGGTGAGTGTATATAAATGAACAGTTTGACCAATAACAAGACGAAGGTGCCTAGATGGAGAGGATTTATATGTCTGATATTAAAAATTTATTAATCGTTCCATATTTAATATATCTTCCCCATGGCTTTCAACCCTCAAGACTACGTAAGTCCCTACGTCTCCCTCGAAGAAGTCCTCTAGATAAAGAAGGCCTTCGACCTCTTCGACAGAGATTTGGGAGGAGCTATCGACCCCAGATGTACTACCCTACTCACTCAGAACTCAAGGTCGCGATCAATTCGTTGGGAATCGAGGCCAAGGCCCAGGCAGTCTATCAGATGATTGCTGAACTCGATAAAGACGGCAGCGGACAGATCGAGTTCCCTGAATTCTTCTACATGATGACCACCAGACCTGCCGACAACGAGACTCGTGACTAGGTCCACAAAGTGTTCATCACCTTCGACTCACAAAAAACAGGTACATCTCACCCCACGAAGGTTTCATCGCCCTCAAGGATTTGAGGAAGGTCGCCAAGGACCTCGGAGAACTTACTGACGACAACGTCCTCCAGGAAATGATTGAGAGAGCTGATATTGATGGAGATGGCGTTATTTCAGAGGAAGAGTTCTATGCCTTGATCACCAAGAAGGCCCATTGATCTACAGCCCATTATTTATGCAATCCCCTCATCAACGTGCCACCCCAGATGCACTCACCCATACCCCTTCACTACATCTCCCACAACCACAACCCAGAACACTATTCCTGCATTTGACAGATTGATTTGGCATGGATCGGAGTGTGGTAAAATGAAGTTAGTTTGGGTAAGATAAGGTCATTATTTATTTGATATAACTTGATGAAGCTGGCGAACATCATAAAAAGGTCATTTGCGACTTCGGGAAACCTGCTCACTTGGGGGCAGACCACCTACGGCTGGGGCAGGCCCACTAATAACCAATACTGGACTCCCGGCTACGTCGAAAATATCTCCGATGTGGTTAGTGTGTCAACTGGCCAGTATCACCTGGGCTTCCTCACCAAAGACAACGGAGTCTACACCGTAGGACTTGATGAAGACGGAAGATTGGGACATGCCTCAATCGCTGACACTGAACTCCCTCGCAGGCTATCCTTTGACAGCCCCGACGTCCACATCTCCAAAATCAGCTGTGGTACTAGACATTCCTTGGCCCTCACTTCAGAGGGTGCCGTCTACGCATGGGGCTATGCCGCAGCCCTAGGCGTTTAAGGTGCTTCTAAAACAGGTACGCCCATAAAAATCCCTCAACAGCATTTCCAAAACGACAAAGTGCTGGCCGTGGCAGCCGCCAACGATTTCTCAGCGGCACTGTGCGACAAGGGCCACTTCTATACCTGGGGACCAGGACTGATCAACCTCACCAACGTGCTGCATGCCAATTAGGTGCCGCAAGAGAATGAGGAAGTTGCTCAATTGGTTTCCAAGAGACACGCCAAGATCAAGAAGTTTGCAGCTATTGACAACTTTATTCTGCTGCTGCTCGACAATGGCAGAATCTACTGCAGGGGTGTCAATAATGGAGGAGTTTTTGGGGCTAGGACTAATCCTTTGATCATGAGCGATCTTGAACTTCCCTCTTTCAGCCGCACTCACGATTAGCTCTACAAAGACGAAAAGATTGTTGATTTTTAGGCCAGTTCCAATTCGCTCATCTTCAAAACTGAAACAGGCAAACTCTTCTACAACGGGTTCTTCGATAAATGGCAGCCAACCCCATTCCCACTCCAAGTCCAGCCCAAAAAGATCTTTGCCACCTAATCCAGCGTGGGAGTGATAACAAAGGACAACAAGCTCTACTTCCTCAATGAGAAACTCATCGACGATAGCGATTACGTCTGCAAGAAAAACCGTGTCTACCTTTGCGAAGACCCCCACTTCTAATCTGAGATTCTAGACATCGGAGGCACTCATCATCTCAGGTACGCCCTCGTAAAATGATGAATAAAACGAACGATTGTTCAATTCCTATCAATATAACCAAACCACACTTTCCTCTTTGCTCATTTCCTCCACTCCCAATTCTCATTTCAGGCACCCAAACCTTAAATTGTGTCCATACTCATCACATTGCAGTTTGTCCACTTGATATGTGCCAACTTTGTGCTATTTTCAGTCCTTGTTTACTGAAATCTTCGAATGATGCTTCCGATTTCGATTAGTGTGAACTTATGAATAAGGACTAATAGATAATAAAAAATAAGGTAAATTTGTTGAGCACTCTATCCTAAACATTCTTAGTAACCAAAAGTCTCTTTAAAGCTGAGAAATACGGAGGCTGTTTATATTAATTTGATATTGAGTAATGCAGGGAAACAATTCTGTCTAGAAAAACCTCAAAGATTTCGAAGCCCTCCTCGAAAAATGTACATCCATTCCCACGCAGACAAAAACAATCCTGAGGCACTTTCCCAACTCTACAAAATGATGAACTATAAACCAACCAGCAACAAAGGTGAAAAACTGACGACTGAGCAAGTTGCCAACTTCCTGAAAGTCAACAAAAAAGAGGGAGATAACTACGATGACATAATGTACTATGATGACGCCAAAATTAAGGTACTTTTGATGTGATGAAGGAACTTGTATTGCGACAAACTTTCTTGATTGCCAAGGGCTATTTCGACCCCAAAGAGTACTTCCAAGCCATCAAAATCGACAATCTAGATGACCAAACCTTCGACAACAAAATCAAAGCCATGTTCAACTGATCCCACCACATTATACCTCTTCTTCTCTATACTCAAACAATAAACTCAAAGCATAAGCTTAAACACAAAACGCATCTAATATTCCTGAATATGAGTATTTCGTTATTTAATAATTGTTTGATGTAAGGAGGCGAAGGCTATTCAATAAAAGGCGACCAATTCATGAAGGAAGGCTACAAAGCTCTCAAAGGTAAGCATCCACCCATCAAGGCTCCTTCTTCGGCAACATCATGAGTAATAAGGCTGAGAGGGCCGAGGAGGCCATTGAGTTTTTCAAACAGGCCGCCACAAACTACAAATTGGCCAAACGCTGGGACGATTCTGCGAAGGCTTACATTTAGTGTGTGGAATGCGATAAATTATGCAAAGGCGGCCAAGCAGCAGATTACTATACAGAAGCCGCAAATGTCAAGGAAAAGGTCAATCCTGCAGGTAACCTAAGTCTAACCCAGAGTGCATCAAATTTCTGTAGACCTCAATCCAACTCTACATTTCTACCAACCGGATGTCGAATGTAGCCAAAACGCAGAAACGCATCGCCTAAATCTACGAAAAAGATGGGGAGTATACCCTCGCGATTAAATTCTACCGCTAAGCTGCCGACAACTACAGCTTATAACAAAACAACTCAAGCAACTACTGCTCCAGTATGCTCAAAATTGTTGATATTGGAGTCTACGCTGCCGTCCCGGACTACGGAGAAATGATCAAGGTACATGTGACCTTTAACTGAGATTCTGGAAAACGTAGCCGACCGCTACATGCAGAGCAAGTTGACAGCCCCCAGCGCAAAAGAACTATATTTCAAGGCCATTCTCCTCTTTTTGGCCAATGATGACGCGATCGGAGCTGGGCAGGCTATGCAGAGATATTTGGATAAGGACCCCACGTTCTTCCAAACCAGGCAGCAGAAGTTCGCACAGGCTGTGATCACAAGTGTCAAAGAACAGGATTTAGGTCTCTTCTCAAATGAATGGTAACTTTGCGCTGATTCAGCTATAAATTCAACGAAATCATCCCCTTCGACAAGTGGAAAACCACAGTTTTGACAAAAATAAAGTCATTCATCCCGTAACAGGGGGGAGCAGGCCCTGCCAAGAAGCCCCAAGAAACTGAACCCGAGCCAGAGCTGTGATGAAATTGAGTTGACATTAATTGTTGCATTTGCCTTCACAACAACAAAATATGCATATGATTTAAATGTATATAATTGGTTAGTTTGGAGGGCTTTATAGTATTCGCAATGAGTCATGACATTCTGTAGGCCGAGGGCAGGAGGGTCACCAAGTAGCTGGAGAAAACTGTCGAGAAGGACACCAACTAAGACGAAGATGTGGATTGTGTTGACACCAAGATACTAGTGTGGGATGGCGACTAATATGAAGAATTCTAATCGGAGTACCTCAACCAGATCTTTCCTTACAAACTCAACAAGAAAACAGTGGCACAAGGATCTCGCTTCAACTTCCACTTCCTCAGCTCCTCTTTGCATTATTGGGTAGAACTTGCCCAAGAGGGGTAGCCTGAGGCAGGGGTTTTAGGTAAGAAGGATGTGAAGGTCATTAGCTAAATTCTTAAAACTGATGAAAGTGACAACTGGATAGCTTTTCGGCGTTGGGGTGAGCAGTTCGAGAAAAAGCAATAATTTCACAACCACGAGTAAAAAGAGGAAAACTTCAAAGTACCTGAAGGTGAAGATATCCATTCCTACAAAAGAGGCTAAGATGAGTTCCTCATTCGAAAATATTCCGGAGACAATAAATAATTTACCCTTTACAAGCAAAGAATGGAAGTCCTTTTGCTGTTTTACATCGATGGAGTGTCATTCGTTGTGGAGGAAAGTGACAACTGGGTCTATTACCTCATTTACAAGAAGCTCAAAGGCAAAAACAAGCTCAACTTTGTTGGCATGCTCTCTAAGTATATCTTTCGCCTCACCACTGTCAAATAGAGGCATCGAATCAGCCAAGTTTTCATTCTGCCTTCTTATCAGAAAGCAGGGCATGGGAAGTAATTGATCGACGTAGTTTACAATATTTCTCTCAATGATCCCAAATGCTTCGAAATAACCACTGAAATCCCAAGCTTTTAGTACCAATGCCTGAGGGACTTCAAAGAAATCGAAATGCTTTTGCAGAACAAGCTACTAGAGTTGTCGGGACTGAAGAAGATGGTCAACACTGTATAGATATAACACAACAGATCCCTCCTTCTTTGTAAAGAGAATGTGAGGAAAATAAAGGAGAAACTCAAAATCCCAGGGCACCAAATCGAAAGGCTGATCAACATCTTGCTGTCATATCTCATTCAGCAACAAAATTAGGATATGGTCAAAGCCCATTTCTAGGAAGAACTTAGGCAAAAGATCATTATCAATCGTTCTCCATTCAAAACAAGGAGAAAATTGCCTCACATCACCTTTTTTGGACACGTTCCCAACCTTAAAGACTTCATGCTTGAAAAGGTACTTTTTTGTGTATTCAGGCCAAGTAGGATATGCTTCGTAACCAGTAATAAGTGCAATAAATACTGACCTAGACAATAAACGGCTTCAACAGAGTCATAGCCAAGCTTATTAAATCGCAGCTACTTCCTTGATTATATGAATATTCTTTAAATCCAATTTTTGCAGCATTTGAAGTCAAAAACCCACATCTTTGTATAGTAAAGACTGGGTATTTCAACTTTCGTAATCCTTTCAACTCAGTTAATGAAAAACATCCAAACTGGATTGATAAATAGCAAGGGTTAGACTCTTGATCTCTATATTATTTAAACAGTATGAACACGACAGGAAAGAAGTCAATCAGATAAATAGAAATGAGGAAGCCAATTGCTGTCAGCCGCTTGATCAAGTGCTACGTCTGCAACCACCACTTCTAAACTCAAAAACAGTTCGACCTGCATCTCCAGCAGCATCAGAATAAATTCACCAAGAATACCATCTAAGAAATACAGAGAAAAACGCAGCAATCTTTTAGATCTAAGAAGAGCGTGCCTTCGCTCAACAAAACTCAGGTTATGGGCCAGCAGGATTAACAACTCTCCACTCTTTAAACCTCCCATAAACCTTCTTTCTCGGAAAAAGAGGAAGATTTGGATGAGAATGAGTAGAAATAAATAGAGTAGGCACTTAAAGAGAGCCAGATTCTGTTGGAAAAGATAGAATTTATGACCCAGATCAGCCAACCCTAATAATAAAAAACAGTGCAAGTCCAAAATTAAGAGGATTTGTAGTACATTCAGAAGTGGATCCAAAATGAACGCTAGCTCCACACTCATATTACCAAAGCCTAGAACAAAGCAAGCATCGAAAAACTCATTCTTGAGACCCATTTTTAAGAAAAATATTTTGAAAACTACCAGGAACAGCTTTTGCACTTAAGATTGCTCGCAAGTGTGGCAATAAACCCTGTTTCTGTGGCCAAGGTTATTGAGATCCGAAGAAACATTTGCAGGGATGTTTGCAACTAACTTGAAAAGCACTTTAGTGTGCAAGAACAGAAAGCTGTAGAAAATCATAAAAAGTTAGTTGAAAAACCAAAACTGGGCGAAAACAACGGCGATTTAAAGATTTGTGTTGATTGTTACGGTAACATCGGAGGCACAGACGAATACTATTCCCTTTCTTGTGGACACTGCTACCATCTCGAATGTTGGAATGGCGAGTGTTGCGGCTGAGCAATCAAACCTCGAGCCAGTGCTTGTATATTACGTTTTTTACAAATATTTGGAATTTATGATCAAAATAGTTTGTTTCTCACTTCGAGCTGCATCTAGACGTGGGAGAGATCATCTCTGGGGATTTCTCCAGCCAGGAAAACCACCATCATGTAAAATGCACGATAGTTGCGATGGAACTCACCCGTTGCTTTTATCAAAGATTTCCAGTTTTGGGGGTTTTCGTTGATGTTGTATTTTGAGAGCTCAATACTCACTTCTTTCAACTCAGAGTTGAAGCACATTACTAGTTACTTGAATTCGGGGATATTTGCCACCTAATCTCGGATAGCCACTAACTTCGTTTCTGCCTTTTTGAGAATCAAATATGCGAAAAGGACGCTGTTTGTGTCATTGGACTTGATTAGATCCACAGCAATGTGTAGTCCCCGAGTTGCCTCTCCATGCTATTTCAAAATGACCCTTTTTAGGTTCGGATCAAAGTAGTCACATTATCCTTGTCCGATTTGAGCTGAGTTTCGCCGAGCGCTGCTTTGTCCGAAAGATGTAGCCCCTTCATATGTATTTTTTTGCTTTTTGAGGAAAGAAGCTCCTTGGGAATTTTGAGTGTTGCCTTGTTGTAGGTTGTGAAGGTTCGGCTAAGAATGGCTAAATAGCTGAAATGTTACACACTACTAGGGGGAGAATAGCTCTGCGTGCTATTGGTCAAACTTTAGTTTTTCTTGGGCTCTGTCTCTTTAGGAGTAAACTTAGTAGACTCTGCTAGTTTGGCGGAATCCAAAGCATTGCCATCTTCCTAAACAAGCGAAAGTCTTTCTTGCTTGTTCCCCACCAATCTCCCATCATTGGTGATATTTATTCTTAGTAACTACATCCACTCGATTCTCTTGGTTGGATCCTTTGTCAGCAGTCTACGAAGCAGACGCTTTGTTTCTTCGGTCACTGGCTACTTGTTAGGAAACTATAGCTCTGTCTATTTCAGCACTTAAATCAATTTTGGGATAGTCGTCGATTAGAAGGGACAGAAACCATACAGGATTTAGTAGAAGACAACCCCTAAGGACCAAATATCAGCCTTTGTACTATAAATTTAGCCTCTGAGGATCTAAGGTGCCATGTAGATGGGTGAGCCAAGCATAGTTTTCGTCATATTTGCCTTCTCAAGACTTTTGCAAAAGCCGAAGTCTCCAAGCTTAACCACACCAGCGTTGAAGAAAATGTTGTCAGGCTTGAGGTCCCTATGCATGATATTGTACTTATTAAGAACTTGGAAGGCATCAATTAGTTGCTTGAAAATGAGAAGAGCCTGTTTTTCGGGAATAACCCGATCTTTTCTGAGCATGCCCTCTAGGGTGCCGCCATTGCAGTACTCATAAACAAAGTAGAAGTTGTTAGGTGTTTTGAGCATATCGATGTACTTGATGATATGTTCGTTTTTTTCGATATTGGTGAGTATATTAATTTCGTTGACAGTGCACTCCTCCAGCTTCTTGTTCTACTTGAAGCGCCTCACCTCAATGACCTTGACAGCATACTCCTTGTTATCGTTCTTATTTATGGCCCTGTAGACCTTGCCGTAGGCTCCCTCCCCGATTATTTCATAGAGAGTGTAGTTCTAAATAATGCGGACCATGCTTTTATTTCTAAATAATTATTATAAGCAAGGGAAGGGCTCAGCCCAGAAATCAGAGGGCAGGGGAGACCGTCTTAAATATATTATTTTTGATTTATTAATTAAAATATTTATTATTCCACACCATGGCTGACATCCAGGTACACTTCTTTCTACCCAGCAACAAAGAGCCTTCCAAAAGCAGGAGCCCATCTTCCTCAACTCCAAGAAACTCCTCGCCAAAAAGACCGCCTCCGGAGTTAGGTACTACAAGAACGCTGGTCTCAACTTCAGAACCCCCAAGGAAGCCATCGAGGGCAACTACATCGATAAGAAATGTCCCTTCACCAGCAACGTCTCAATCAGAGGCAAAATACTCAAGGGAGTCGTTATTTCGACCAAAATGCAACGCACCATCATCGTCCGTCGCGATTATCTTCACTATGTGCCCAAATACAACAGATACGAGAAAAGGCACAGAAACCTGCCTGCTCATATTTCACCCTCCCTCAGCGTCAAGATCGGCGACATCGTCCTGATCGGAGAGTGCAGACCTCTCGCAAAGACTGTCCACTTCAACGTCCTCAAGGTGACTCCCCAAGAAATTGTCGGAAACGTCAGAAAACAGTTCATGCTCTTCTGATCATCTGTTCAATATTTACCCCATAAATGCCACTCACCACTCATCACCCCTAAAAACTGTTACTCATTATTGATAGAAAGCGGTATTACTCATTACTCAACAATATCACAGCTCCAGCCGGTAGCTGGTCTACCCATTAAAGGGCAGCTTTATGAACACTAGCTCACAGAAACCCATCACCAAACTGGCCCAAAGCAGACTGTAGCCACATTCTTTGAATTTGTTTTAGTTGTATTGGTAAATGGCGTTGATGAGAAATTTGAGGCAAAGTAGGAAAGTGACTATCATTTTGAAATTTGAGGTAAAAATCTGTGCAATTGAGACCAATCCGAAGAAGAGCACACTCATAAAGAGGAAACGGTAGACGTCATGTTTCACGTACAGGGATTGGCTTATTCCGTAGTTTTCTTGGGATTAGACTTGAGCTATGACGAAGATGAGGAGATTGGTAAAGGCGTAGTATAGAATGAGGTTGGGACAGAAAGTTTGAGTTAGCTCGTAAACTATAGACAATCTGTGCAGACCTTACAAAATCAGCAACTCTCCCGCCTACTTGATCTGAGTTAATGAGGAATTACGTTGTGCCTTTGGATTACATCAAAGAGTACGGCAGTGAGGATAATGAGCCCTTAGAGAAGAAAGGAGTGGAGGTAGAACTTTTTGCGATGCTCCTCTTCAAAAATGAGCAAAAACTTGAGCATTAGGATAAGTATATACTTGACAACTAGCAACCCGTATAAGTCTTTTAGCAAGGGCATCAGAATCGGGATAACCTTTCCCACCAGTACCAGCAAGGGTTGGAAAAGAACTCGAATCAATTAGACGCAGATTACATACGTGAATACATTATTTTTGGTAGAGATAGGCAGCGTGAAAGGGCCGCAGATGTCTTACATTAGCTATGGATTGAAGAACAGGGCCGCCATTATACTCGAGTTTAGCAGAAGACGAACTAACCAAAACTTTGGTTTGCTTTGAGGCCTATCTTTGTTCATTATAAAGTTTATATGGCTTGAAGGTTACCAATTTATCAGAATTTCACCCATGACTATAACTAAACTGGTCAAAACTTAAAGCTGTTGAAATGAAGATTTGGGTCTTTAGAGGGATTGTTTTATGTTTTTTGGTGTAGTTAGGAGGAGGGAAGGCAATTATTAATTTTTATTAAATTAAATATTAATATTTATAGTCATATTTTGTCATGAAGTTCATCTCAGCCGAGCAAGAGCTTTAGATTCCCGAGGGAGTTGAGGTAGAGGTTAAGGCCAGAAACGTCGTTGTAAAGGGAAAGTTAGGCACCCTCAAACAAAGCTTTAGACATATCCCCATCGAAATCTTCAAAGGAAAATCCAAAAGCAACAAAAACGCTCTAAGATTCAGAATGTGGCTCCAAAAGAAGAAGAGAAACGCAGCCATCGGATCTATCCGAAGCACCATCCGCAACATGGTCACTGGAGTCACAGTTGGCTACAAGTTCAAGATGGTCCTCGCCTACTCTCACTTCCCTATAGTCGTCAACGTCATTGAAAACGGAAGAGTAAGAGTTGTTTTATGTAGGCAGTCGAAATTAAAAACTTCTTGGGCTTCAAAATGAACAAGAGAATCGATGCCCCCGAGGGAGTCCTCATCACAAAGAAAGAAGAAGAAAAGAACAACCTTACCGTTCAAGGAATCAACCTCCAAGATGTTTCCCAGGTCTGCGCCAGAATCCAACAGTCAACCGTTATCCAAGACAAAGATCTTCGTTCCTTCCTCGACGGAATCTACGTCCAGGATGCAAGATTGGAGTTTGCTGATTGAAACTTCTATTTAAAATTATCTTTTATCTCTATCAAGTGCTAAACACTACATTGCCAGCACTACAACACTTTGGATTAAGCAAGGATTCTTAGACTGGAAACATTCATTAAAGATAAGATAGACTGGAAACATTCATTAAAGATAAGATATGCGATATCAGAAAATATTGATGACTGATTGCTTTACAGTTGCCAAAGTCTCATAAAGACTGCTTTGTCCTCTTTCCTTGAAAATTGACCCTTCTGCTGGATTCTTGAAATGTCTGTCCAAATTTTTATACATCTCAATATACTCAGCCAGCTTTTTGTTAGCTTATTCGCGGTCTCTTTGAGTTTTCTCCAGTCTACGTGTTAAGGCTTAAATCTCATTGTTCCTACTTTCTTACAACTCAGCCAAAGTTCTTTGCTGTTGAGCTTGCAATTTCTCAAGTTTGCTCTTTAAATTGGCCGAAAGCTCACTCATTTAATTAGCATGGCGAGATTGCTCTTAGCTGAGGTTATTTTCAAGAATATTGACGTTTTTCTTTAAGGCCTAAATCTCAAATCTCAAAACTTTTTAATTGTCACCTGATGAGTCAGCTTCCCTTGCAAGTTTGTCTTCAAGCTCCTATCTTTAGGTTTAGAGCTGCCTGTTTTGTTTGGTAAGCAGAGTTATCTGCTGATTTGTGTTTTCCTTGAATTCTTCGTATTGCCTCTTTTCGGCTGCTCTTTCTTTTTCAGAGTCACTGAGATCTCTTCTTGTTTTATCCAATTTAAAGCTGAGTTCTTCATAGGCTCTTTGCTGTTCCTTGTTTTGAAGATTACTTTCAGCCCTTGTGCGGTCAAGTTCATTTTGCTTGGAGTTTAGTTCACTTTAACGGGCATTGAGGTTGTTAGTAAGTTGATTGACTCTTTCATGGTAGGCTTAACTGTCTCTCTGCAGATTATTAGAAAGATTATTGATCCTTCTGTTGAGTTATTGGTTTTCAGTGGTGTATTTATCCTGCTGTTGGTCAAGTTTGTTCTTAAGTGTATCTATCTAAGCCCTAAATGCAAGCTCTCTATCTTATTCTTGAGCTTTTTGTTCTTTCTTGTCTCTGATAAGGTTCTGTATCTCTTGGTTTTTATCTCTAAGTAGCCAATTAAGGTTATTTATCTCATTAATCAAAGTCTTTATCTCATTTTCATGGCCAGTAATGAGCTCTGTGGTATCCCTTCTTTGCAAGTCTTTGTATTTAACCTCAATATTGACAACCTAAGATCTATTGATTTCTTCAAGCTTGAGTATTTTGTCTCTGAGAGAATTGTTCTCGTCTTAAAGCTTTCTGAGCTGATCTTCGTAACGATTTTTAAGTGCTTTGTTGTCACTGAGTTGATTCTCAAACTCATTATGTTTGTAGTTATTGGCAACTTTTAGCTTATTTATCTCATCTTAAAGTAACAAAATCTGAGAAGTGTAGTTTTTCTTAAGTGTCTAAATCTCCACAAACTTTTCATTTGAATTCTTCTCTTTTGTGTACTCCAACTCACGTTCCATATCGTGGTTAGTCCTAGTCATTAGATTCTTAAGTTTGTTGACTTCCTCCTCAAATTTGATTTAATTGACTTCTTTTTCGTTGATGATATCGTTGCAACGAATGGTCATAAGGTCAAGCTATTTGATTTTGTCTTAAAGCATATATTCAAGTTTTTGAATATGAGATTCGTAGAGTTTGTTGCTTTCCAGCCTCTATTTCTTCAAGAGCTAGATTTCCAACTACAGTGAATGATTGACTTCAGACAACTGGGCCGTTTTAATAGCATCTCTTTCTTGGAGTTGGACTGTGTGGGCCTTCAATCTTTCCACTTCGTAACGACGCTAACTGAGTTCCCGCGCTAGATGGTCGTTATCTTGAATGAGGCGGCTGTTTTCTTTCAGAAGAGCATCATTTTTGAGTTCCAATTCCTCGGTTTTTCTGATTTTGATTTGAAGCAAAGATAATTCATCGAGCAGACGACGATTCTCTGACTCAGCCCTAAGTGCATTCTTAAGGTTGAGTTCTTATTCAATGAGCTCACGCTAGATTCTAGGGGGAGAACGCCTGGAATAGTTGGGAGATTCTCGGTAATAGCTCATGACAGTTAAGTTAAATTATGAAATAACTAATTCAATTTGAAAAAACTGTCACATTTTCATTTTTACATTCTCATCTATCAAAGGCGATAAATCTTTTAGCGATATCTTCAGACAACATTTCACCTAAAAGTTTGATGCTGAGCCAACTAAAGAATAAAAAGATATGAGGCACATTGTTGTCCTGTTTTCTTGGTAGCCATAGTATAACAAAAAATGGATTAATTAATGTAAATTAGTCAGAAGAGAATCAAATCCTTTTCATCCACTTCTTTTTGTTCTCATTTTACTTTTTTACTGGCGCACTCACCATCTCAGGCTTTTACTCTTCAACAGACTAGATCTTTTTGGCTGAATTCTAAATCACTTTTATTTTACGTTTTCAAGGGTTTTGAGCTCCTTGGGAACGGCATGGAGGTTGGTGAGCATCTTGGCGTGTTTGAAGTACTATTCGTAGTTTTGGAGGAACATCTTGCCAGCGTATTCGTTCAATGCGCTTTCAGCAAACGGAACAATCAAAAGGCATTTGATCACTTCGAAGATGTTGTATAGCGACCAAGCAGCAGGGTTCCAGTCTTTTTTTAGCGTATTCACGCAAATCTATCCTTTTTCAGAGACGTTGGGATGGAATATTTTGGTGATGAAGTAGCCTAAAATGAGAGAAATGTCACCTTTGGGAGGGTTATTGGGAAAGTCCTGCTCGACTGCCAATTTGCATCTAAATACTCCGCCTTCATATGGGGTGCCGATGGGTCCTTCGATTTCTGCCTGTACATCAGTAATGTCCGCTTCATTGATAATCATCTTCACGCCTATCTTTATGCATCAAAACTTACCATCGGGGGTTTTCTTTTGGCACTCCTGCACCTGCTTCGCCAGTAACATCACAATTTTAGGGTTCATCGCTTTCTGTTAATCAAAATATATATTATATCGTATATGCTTCCAAGCACATTACGCGAACAGCTATACCTTAGCATCATTTCTTTGGGATTAAGATCACAAGAAACTACAGGCATTTAAAAGACCTGTTATTTGTCATTAGTTGTGGTTGGTTGTACGAAGTTCGGTTTTTTAAACATTTTTCAAAGTTTAGTTAAGTGAGGTAAATTAAGGATTTAGGCTAAGTTTTTATGTTCTTAGCCAAAAGATGTGAAACCTAGATTGAAAAACTAGTAGTCAAACATTGGTTTGCTTCACACTTTTGAAATGGTCCTTAGTTGAGGTACTCTAACAGTTTTCAGGAACACAATTTTCAAGTTGAAATAAAAGGTTCTTAGTTTGGCAATTTAAAGTTGTAATAAATGTGAGAAGTTCAAGCAAGAAGCAAAGAGGCTAAGAAACAAAACGCCTATTGAACTGGCCAAAACTGGTCTATCAGTTAACTTAGCACTTTGACTTAAACGCATTTTGACCTTTTAAATCCTTTTTTGCTATTTAGTCAGAAAATTTACAAGTATAACATTCAAAGCATAAGCTAAATTGACTCAAATACACTTCTTCATAGAATTCATGCAAAAAAACTTTTAGTGATATCTGGTTTGCTACTAGACTGCAGAGCCTCATTGAATGGCCTCTAAGTTGTATTTGGGCAGCCATCTAATAAAATTAGTAGAGCTAAGTAAAATTATATCACTGCTAGTCATATGGAGTTAATTTCTTTTTGCTGCGGCTCCTTTGCTCCATGCGCTTTTTAAGCCGGTCTTACTGAGATTCTATGTTCTAGGACATCAAACGATTGCTCTTCTCCACCTTTTTGTTTGACCCCTCAATCATGCTCTTTATGACGATCTATGACTGAGTGCTGAATTTGTTGAGCTCCATACGCAGATTGCTTGTGTAGTGGGCAGGGTCCACCTCGGGAGAGTTCGCAGGGACTGGCTTTTTTTATATCAATTATAGAGTATGAGGGTGGGTGAGGAGTGAGGTGAGTTTTTTCTGGAAATGGTTCGCCTTGCGGGGATCTTAGTTGATGTAGTACTCAATGGCAACCTAAGTAAAAGATGGTATACCCTATAGAGCTAGTTGAGTTTATGGACAAGTTCCATATTGTAGGTCTCTACAAACTCCAGCTGCATTTCCAGGTCCATGACAGTCTGCGCGAAGTTGGGCGGCAACTCCAGTTTGGCCTCACTGAAGTACATCTAGTTCTTGGGCTTCTCCCCGACAGGCTTGTCCTTCTTGAATAAAGTGAACATCAGGTAAATTAAATATAGGCTATATCGGTTAATCTAACTGGTGATAAGCATAATCAAAGCATGAGATCACTTGTTGGACAACTTGAAGATCAGTGAAAATACTACCACTGCGAACAACACGATTATCACCAGATACAGTGCGCACTTGATGCAGAGATTGCGACGTTGCATCTCCTTGGTTTTGGAGTCTGCCGACTTTATCTGCCTCTTTATCTAGTCGCTCTGACTACACACATTCTTACCATGTCGATTTGACCTTTGATCTTCTCTTTCTGATCCCCCAGCTCTCGCATCACATTATTGGTGGTATCTCCGGTTTCTGCGGCCACCCGGTTCATCATCCGGATGCGGTTGGTCTGGTCTTCGACCTCACGGTTGAGGTCCAGCTGCCTATCCTTGGCTGTCATATTCTGTCAATTAAGATAATGCCTGAGTATCAATACAATAAATCAGCAAACATTGCTATATATCAGGATTGCTTGGGTTTGCGGATTTCAAATAGAAGAAATGCAGCTTTGAAGAGAATTACTCTGAAACAAGGCAGAACTTAAAAATTTTTACTTTACTGAGTAGTTTTTGGTATTATGTGGGTATTTCTTGAGTTGATAGCAACTTTCTTTGGATGTTTCAATTGTGACGGTCATGATTCTATCAAAGTAGGTCGTCATTGAGCCTTATGAATGCTAAGCTGGTTAGCAAGCACTCGGAAGGAATTTATTATTTTATTATTGAATTCAATATGGAGAACGCTCATTTTAGAAAAACAGCCATTAGTATCATCCAAAATGAAGCTAAATCGTTGAAACATCACAAATTTCTGTACTCCAAGTCAGAACCTGCATAGTTTCTGCCTAGAAACACTCTCAGGGACAAAGTTCAAACATTCCACCATGCAGTAACTGAAACAGGAAAACCAAGAAAGAGCCACTCCTTTCACAGTACCAAAGATCGCAAGAACTAAAGATCGGAAGCAAACATTGATGACTAAAGAGGAAATTCTCCCACATAGTTACAACTTTTAAACAAAGCCATAATCCATGACACATTTTCCAACTTTTTATCCGCCAACTACAAAACCTTCAGGATTGGGCTAAACACAGTTGCAATCAAGAAAAAGTTTAGATTCTAAAAGTCAGGAATCGGCTAACTTGCTTGCAATATGGCTAAATCGAAACCTATGAGTCTAAAGGAAAGGACTGAGCCTTAAAGCTAGCTCAAAAGGACTTTGAGATAGATCAATCAGAGAGATTAGCTAAGACTGAGAAAAAGATCAAAGGAATTGAATGAATGGTCCAGAAGACTTTAGTTTTTGGAGCATAATGAAAACAATAGAGCCAACATAAACACCAAAACTTAGTAACTTCCGGCCTTATCAAACAACAAAAGGCTAAACCCAGCAGCTGAGAGTTACAAACCTTGGTCTAACTTTGACTAGTCAGCCTCAAAAAAGCAGTACCCAGGACTAATAAGAAGTGCCTATGGCCTTTATGATATACTTTAGTGATTTTGCGTAAAAAAATTCAATTAAAACACTATATATTCATTTCTTCATTGTGAGTTTCGGAATTAGCACAGTTACAAAGCAAAGAAGACATTTTTACTGTGCTTTTGTAAAACGTCGAATCGATTCTTTTGCTAAGTAGTGGGGTCTCTAAATTTGATGTAGTCTCCTTTTTTGATTAACTCGGCAAAAGGCCCCTCATTTTGTCTATTCTCCACAGCTTACCAATTGGTTTCCTCAAAGAAAGGATGTTTCTTCAGATCCTGAATTGAAATTCTCTCTCTTGGCTCCTTCTCTAGCAATCTCAACAGGATATCTCTAAATTGGAAGCTCATGTGCCCTATTCTGCTGTTTATCTTCTCGTCAATAAAGTTGTTCTCAAGCATCTATTTGTAGTCTTTGAGACTGTATTTGGTCTGTCCTTCGTTTTAAAGCAAATTTTATTTAAATTTCATTTCGTACATCAAAGCTCCCATAGCCCAAAGGTCCGCACGTTGATCAAAAGTACCATTGATGATCTATGGAGCCATGTATTCCATGGAGCCAAAAAAGGTCGAAATTCCTTTCTAGATATCAGTCTAAGCCAGCATTTTAGAGAGACCATAATCTGTAAGTTTGAGGTGTCCTTCATCCGTCAACAAGATATTTTAAGGCTTGAGTTCCCTGTAGACGATACCTTGCCTATGCAAAAACTAAACAGCAACAATGATCTCACTCAACATATCTCTGATACTGGCTTAAGGAAAGACGATGTCCTGCTTTTTGAAGTAGAAGTAAAGGTCTCCCTTGGGCAGATACTACATGACAATATAAACATTTTCTTAGTTTTGGAAGATTTCCACAATGTTGGTGAGGAAGGGATTTCTGCGGATGTCAGGCAGCAGCTTGGTTTGCAGCAGATTCAGCTACCTTATCTTCGATTTCGGTATTATCTTCATCGCGAAGCGTTTATTCGTAATTTTCTACTCTGCCAAAACTACGAAACCGTAGGAACCCTTCCCCAGGTACTTCACACATTGGTAGTGTTAAGGTCCTCTTGATTTTTTCTATTCCTTTTTTGTTTCAATGAATGATCTGGTATCTAGTTTTACTGTGCTCTATGGCTCTGGAGGGGTTCGTGTTATTGGTACTATACTTTTCGGCACTGAGGGAGCAGCCTGAGACTTACGGCTTTTTGACTTTCGTGTGGTGTTTTTGTCATTGTCCTCGCAACAAGGCAAATTGTTCCCCATTTATTGATATAAAAAGTTAGTCAATAGTGATAATAATCAGTATTATTATATACGATAAGCTTTTCTCCATCAGAATTGGTATATAATCATCTATTCATTACGATTGTCTTTTTGTAATCTGCTACAATCTTGTCAAGAAGCCTAAAAAGTCAAGTGAAAAGTAAAGACATCCCAACTAGATAACTTTGCTTAAGTAATTGCTTGTTATTTGGCTTAAAATGTATGAACTGGTAGATCTTTTAATATGTAGGTACTTGAGCCTTTCGATCTGAGCAGTCAGCTACTGAAAGACTCTGAAATGTGTCAATCATTTTTTAGAACATTCCTGTCAATAAAATAGAGGATATTGCCAGTAGCTAAGAGAGGTTTGTTTAAAGTTATTAATGTGTTTTATATCATAATTAATGTTTTTGACAATTAAATATCATAAATTATTTAGCTCCTTAATTCAGAGTGATATGAAGAACACCACGCGTAGAGATAAGCTCATCTCCTTGGAACCAAGAGCAAGAAATATCTGGGAAAGACATCAATATTTCATTGCCTAGCCCAACTAACAACCCAAGTTCTTTCAGACCTTCCCCTATCCCTATATGAATGGACTGCTCCACCTAGGCCATGCTTTTTCTATGACCAAGTGCGACTTTAATGCATGGTACAAACGGCTTTGTGGTTTTAATGTCCTCTTCCCTTTCGGCTACCATTGCACAGGTACTCCATCAACAACTTAGGTATGCCCATCTCTGCAGCAGCAAAAAAACTGCAATACGAGCTAACAACCTATGGATTCCCTCCACAATTCCCACCACCTCCACCCCCTGAACCTAAAGCCAACACTGAGAACAAAGAGGCCAAAAAAGAAAAAGATAAAGGAAAGAAGCAAGCCAAAGCAAAATAATAAAAACCTGAATAAGCCAACAAATAAGGTAAGAAGGAGGAGAAGGAATAAGAAAAGCCCTAAGAAGAGAATCAAATCAAATATCAATATGACATTCTGACACAAATGAAAGTTCCACAAGAAACCATTCCCAAATTTGGCTAAGCTAACTTTTGGGTCAAATATTTCCCTCCAATTGGAAGAGAACATATCAAAAGATTCGGCATTCATTGTGACCACAGCAGATCTTTTATAACAACTGACCTTAACCCCTATTATGACTCCTTCATTCGATGGCAATTCACTTTGTTGAAAGAAAAAGGTTTCATCAAGTTCGGAAAAAGGTAAGTTTTTTGTAATATAGACCTTCTATCTTCTCTCCAAAAGACAAGCAAATGTGCGCTGACCACGATAGAGCTGAAGGATAAGGTGTGGTTCCAGATTAATACACCCTGATAAAAATAAGGATCATTGAGTTAAACTAAAGGCTTCAAAAGACTTTGACTGGAAGAAAGGTTTTTCTTGTTGCAGCCACTCTTAGACCTGAAACAATGTATGGGCAAACAAGTTGTTTTGTTTTGCCTTCCGGAGACTACGTTGCAATCGAAATGAAGAACGATTAAGTGTTCATCTGCAGTGAAAGATCTGGATGGAATATGGCCTTTCAGGGTCTTACTAATTAGGATGAAAAAATCAATATTATTGACACTTTTAAAGGCTAATAACTCATGGGACTTCCATTAAATGCACCTAATGCAGTAAACCAAAGAATATACACTCTTCCAATGATGACAATTTCCATGAAGAAAGGAACAGGAGTTGTGACTTGCGTGCCAAGTGATGCTCCTGATGATTGGATGGCAACCTGCGATTTGAGAAATAAGAAAGCTTTTCGTTAAAAGTATGGAATAACTGAGGAGATGGTTGCTATATAGCCTGTTCCTCTAATCCAAACTTCAATTGGAGACAAGACTGCTATTATCCTTTGCTAAACCATGAAAATCAAGAGCCAAAACGACAAATAGCTGCTATAAAAGGCAAAGGACTAGTCTTACAAAAAAGGGTTCCATGAAGGAGTTATGCTTATCGGAAACTTCAAGGGTGCAAAAGTAGCAGAAGCTAAAAATTTGGTCAGAAAGTAACTAATCGATAGAGGAGATGCGATTGTCTATTACTAGCCTGGAGGAAATGTAATTTCGAGGTCTGGAGATGTCTGTGTTGTGAGTTATTGTGACCAATGGTACCTAAACTATGCTGATGAGGATTGGAAAAAGCGAGTTCTCAGTCATGTTGAGAAAAACTTCAAATGCAACAGCTAAACTCTGTATAACGATCTAATTTACACCATTAACTGGCTGAGAGAATGGGGCTGCTCAAGATCTTTTGGTCTTGGAACTAAACTGCCATTCGATTAGCAGTTCCTCATTTAATCTCTTTCAGATAGCACCATTTACTTTGCATTTTACACTGTCTCTCATCTCTTACAAGGAGATCTCTATGGCTCAGTTCCTGGGTTGCTTGGAATCAGATCCTAAGACCTTACTCACGATTTCTGGAGCCACGTTTTACTTGGCAAAGAGTATAAAGGTAAAATCCCTCAATATAAACTGGACAAATGCCGTTAATCTTTCCTTTATTGGTATCCCTTGGACCTAAGATGCTCAGCAAAAGATCTGATCAAAAACCACTTGACGATGGCCCTCTTCAATCATGCTGCCATTTGGGATGATGACAAATTCTGGCCAAGAAGCTACTATTGTAATGGCTACATCAACGTTGAAGGTGAAAAGATGAGTAAGAGCAAAGGCAACTTTATTACCTTAAGCCAAGCGATCGACTAGTATGGTGCTGATGCTGCTCGTATTGCTTGCGCAATGGCGGGAGACAGTATTAATGACGCCAATTTTACGCAAGAGAATGGAAATGCTGGAATTATGCAACTTTCTACGCTCTAGATGTTTTTGGTCAAAGCACTGGATACAAAAGGATAGTACAGAGTTGGGGTTTCCGATCAAGAGAATATTGCCCATTTTGACGACATTTTCGAGAACGAAGTCGAGGAACAGATCATTAAAGTGCGTTAGGCCTACGAAAAGATGGTCTACCGTGATGTAATCAAATACGGATTACATGAGTTTGTCTCAATCAAAGATTTGTATCTGCTGAATTGCGATAAAGCCAAGCCAAGACTAGACCTCATAGAAAGATACATTTTCCTACAAATCATCTTCCTTTATCCCATCTGTCCTCACTTCTGTGAAGTCGCCTATATTGACTACTTCCTCTCTTTTGCCAGAAATTACAAAGAATACCCTCAGCTTTTAGGCAATTGTGAATTCCCTAAGCCCAAAGCCAACATCAACTATAGCTTGATTAAGTCACACCAGTATTATCTCAAGTTCATGGCCAACGCCCGCGACCTCTTTACCAAAGCCATGAAGCCAAAGAAAGGTGGAGAAGTGCCAAAACTAACGAAAGGCACAGTGATATACCGATAGAAGTTCCAAGACTACCAACTATTGATGTTGAAGCTACTTAAAAACTACGTTAAAAACGGAGAAATCGCTGCCAACTGGCGTGAGTAAGTGAAAGTCGAAAACAAAGAGTAAAAAACCAAAATGCTCAAATTTGCAGGTTTCATCTAGAAGGAGTACAAAACAATTGGAGAAGAAGTGCTTGACTAGACTCTGCCCTTCAGCTAGCTGAGGGTTTTAACTAGCTTCATCTCCAACATCAAAAGAGAGTTCCCCGTTGAACTTTAGGTAACTTTTGGGCTATTTAGATTGTTGAAGTGAGCAATGCTCCTGATAGATAAAACAAGTCTTGGAAATAGACGCTTGCGAATGTGACACCTGGCAACCCTGTCATTGTATTTGATTGAAATCAGATTAGCCTATCACACAATTCCCTTCATAATCATTAAGAAATCATATCAAATAAGATTAATGGAGCAAATGAAGCCTTTTCTGGAGGTTATTTATGCTCATTCCAGCATATATTTTATTTACAATCCAGAAATACAAAGAAATGCAGTGAATGGCTAAGGCGGTTGTATCAAATAATGAAGGTTTATCATTCAGCGCATTGAGGTGGTGCTTGTGTTGTTGGCCAAGAAAAATCTAGTCGTGGTATCCCTCACATCATCCTGTGTGATAACTCCTTTATGAGACCTATCGAAAACTCTAAATTCAATCAATCGTACTTGGCAAAGGCAGACAGCTAGTACCCCGTGGGTATGTAGTGCTTGTTCATGGCCCGATAAGTATCAATCATGCACCTGGCCAGATCCTGCGGCCTCAACTCGCCATTGTTGCCGTAGAGGGAGATGAGTTGCCTTGGTAGAAAGGGATGTACTGGGTGATCTGGTTGATTTTCTATCTGGTGAACATGCCGCCGTTTTAGATTGTGTCTCCTCCTTGAAAGCGGTTATCCATCAATCAATTCAAAATATATATTATCACTCACGGAATATAGATGAGGATTTAGGGAGAGCCCGATTCGAATGACCCCAGGTTATTGGATCTGCAGGAAAAAAGTGTCAGTTTGTCATAGAGTGGAATGTTTGGAGGAAGTCTTTACTAATTTTGGAAAAAGAAGTAGTAGCTATAATTACCAATGTTGCTTGGAGAAAATTTCGCCAAATGCATAGAGTTGTCATCCATAGTTATGCTTTTTTGCTGAATTAACTGAGAAAACCCAAAAAGAACAAACCAAACGTCAAGCCATATCTCATTCGAATCAAGAAGAATAAGTATGACAGTTGATGTAATACTGAGATCTTACAAGAAGATTGGAGAACTTTCCATCCCAGGATTCAGCTTGATGATGGGTTAATTTTGACTAGTCAGCTGTAAAATAAGAATCATGTTATATGGATCATAATTCGAGACTTGAAATCCTTTACACTCCATCTTTGCCCATTATAATAAAAGGGTCGCTCTCAACACCTCTGGGCATTTTCAGGCCTCCCGTTTTGACTTTTTGAGCCCACTTTTACACCTTTTGTTTGTTGAAAGCATTTGGGTTGGTTGGTTTGGTTGCTGTGGGCTGTGGTGACAGATATTCCTCCCAGCAGTAAGAAAAGATGGTCGGATAGAACCACTAATAGATGGGATACCGGCTTTCCATTTAGATCAAAGGCTACTTTATCATGATGGCTTCTAGAGGTGTCTAATTATAATAATTATGAAGTGAATACTTGTTGAAGAGATGAGCAAACAATCGTTCAATGTTGAATATTGAACTGATGGAGTAAGTTCAAACTTGATCGTCAACAAAGCTGACCCTGAATCATGATTTTTCTTAAGCCAAAACCTATAATTCAAGCCTATGTCAATTAAGACCTCAAACAAAACACTTTTGTACATCTTAGCCATTTTCTAACATCATAAGGAAGATTCAGAGGCAATATCTAGGGATTAGCTTGAGACTTTAGTCTAGCTTAAATTCACAGAAAGACTACATTTGTCAAACATAAGCATATTATGAAAAACATAGTTCTCAACTTGGATCATTGAGATAGATATCATACCGCAGTCTCCTTTTTGTCTTCTACTCATTCATGCCTCTCTCAATCGACAGCGTACTCTCCAACTATTTCTAATTGTCTTCATCAGTCGATTCCTTGCTGCCAGCCTTGTTTTGAGCTTAATTTTCTTCGATATAAGCTGCTGCTCTCGGGGACAACATTTTGGGCTGAAATGTCTGCTGTTTTAGCGCAAGTTAAGTGCCTTGACTGAACTTAATGGGGTTGACCTTTTCGGATCTCACAAATTTCTTTGTTTTTGGGCTTGTAAGCTAGATCCTTTGCGTACTTTTCTCTATAACATAGGAATAGAAATCCTCATTGGTTTTGTTGATACAGAATTTAGGCACATTTTTAGAACTATCTCTAGCTATTGGCTTTCTTTACATGCTTACAATTTCCTGCTTTTGCTGGCTTAGTGAATTGTTGGTACAATTTTACTTGTTAGGAAACTGTTTGGCCGACGGCCTGGTTTCCATGTTGTTGTTTGGTTTATAAAACGAGAGATTGTGAGGAGTGTTGGCTGCCTGATTCTTAATTTTTTACTCACTCTACCTATCTCTATAAAATTTGCCGTTGCTATCTTTCTGCACTATTATCACCTTCAAGTTAGACTGCTGCCGTTGGGAAAAACCACCCAGGTGACCCACATGACTGGGAAGCACTCGATTGGTGTCAGCTTTCTTGGGCGAACTCGGAGCAGTATCAATATGTGACGATGTCTTCTTGCTGGATTTGGGGGACTTCAGCTTCTACATCTTGGATTTGTAAATTTGTTAGACCTACTCTTCATTGTTTATCAGTTTGGGTGGTTGTATCGTGGTCTCTTTGTTAGTGTTCGGATGTAGGCTTTCTCTTGGACCTTTTGGCTGCATGAGGGTTGACAGTTGTCGCCTTAGGGACTCGTTTTATTGCATTAGATGCTAGACAAGGTGGGTTTATTGTTTGTTAGCAACTTTTGGATCCATTTGTATGGTTCTGTGTTGATTGGGAATTGGAAAATAGCACTTCATTTAAATTTCTTATAAAAAGTTAATAGATAACCAGCCTGTAGCTCAAAAAACTACTCCAAAACATAAATTACGAGGTTTTTGAGTAACTTAGGTTTGCGATCTATCTTGCCTGGAGAGTTGATTGGAAATCGGTTGAAAAATTTATTAGTAATTTGGTGCCGATCATTTAATGACGAGATGCCCGTCATTGAGCCCAGCTCAACTTCGCTTGAGCTGCCCATTTGCACAAAAATGTTAGCAAGATGAACAACATGGTGGATTGTATGCAACAAGCTTGCAAAAATACGTCTTTTATGGAGTGTGGACGAGATGGGTGCCACCAGGGCGAGGCTCAATGACCTCTCCCCCCAAAAGGGTACTGTTAGAACATGCTGATGAAAAGAGATATGTTAGAAACAGTTGGGAAGACTAGCAAATGGTGCTGTCCAAGCATTAAGCTCTTTTTTGTAAATAAATAAATAAAAATATTTATATTTGAATTATATCAAATATAATCAGCAGTAGAACTATTCTTCACAAGGCAAACTCTCAGCCCACTATCCTCCGTAAATAGAGAGATATCGGTAGCAGATACATAAATGCAAAATCAAGAAATCATAAGCTAGCGTCATCCTTGGTCAATTTTTCCATGAATAGTATTTTTTGGGTTTTACTCATCCTCCTCGCCATTGGGCCTGCTTAGATTTCCTACATCAAACTCTCGAGGTACCTGTAAAAGGCTTAGAAATTCCCCACCTTACAGCTACTCTTCAGCCTTCCCTTCCCCATACTTTTCATCTGCAAAGCCACCTCGCTCCTGATCAAGGCCTGTGCCTCCAAAATTCGGCCAGCAGAGTATTTCTTTGCGATCGGCCTAAACTATTTAAATCTGGTGGCGATTTTTTAGAGAGAAGTTTCAGGGCTTTATAATGGATTAGTGCCAAATATCATCTGCAACGTCAGTTTGCTAAAAACTGTGGCTTTTCGGAAGGCCTTCCAAATAGCACAAGCGACCAGCCGATTGGAGCCTTGACTTTTTTTGTTTTTTCTAAAGCTAACGATGTTCCGGAGGATAGTAATTACATGTTTTTGAAAGTTATGGAAAATGGATCTTTTCTGAGAACCAAACCTGGTTTCCTTATTCGTACCCTAGGGCCTTTCCTTTAACAGTTATTGAGTTTGAGAGTTGTAGGCAGGAGGTAATTAACTTCCATGGTTTTTTACAAATGCCCCCTCATCGAAGTATTGGTCAATAGAAGACAAATAACCCCATTCTAGGGTGATCCTGGAGCTGGACTCAGTCAATTTGCATGGGTGGTTTTACCTCTCAGCACTGTGGATAAAAATCGTCGCCATCTCTTAATTAATATATCTTCCTCCGATTAAAAATTAATTAAGAGCATCAGAAAAGGAGTGGCGTTATGGCGGCAACATAAGTTTGAGGGTGAGGCTGGAAGTAGATTACGGACTATGGTATGACTGCATGCTCCGTGGATGCCGTGTTCCAGAACAGTGTATGCTGGGTTTTTTAGCTATTAGCGATTTGAATGTCCGTGTCACTCAAAATCATTCTTCATGCCAGAATTGATCTACTGCGCGATCGATCTGCCCATCCTGCGGTCCGAACATCCCTCCGACCGTTTTGGGCAAACCCATGGTATTGGCATTATGGATGAAAATTGACATAATTACACGAGAGTTGCTATTGGATGTTAATTGGACATGCATGCCAACCAGGGTAGTATTACGCGTTCCACTCATTGCCAATGGTCTGGCGGGTCTCTCAGCGGATTGGCATACTTTAGCTTATTCCAACTCTTTTACATAGTTGGCTTCAATCACGCCACTCAAACTTGTCCCATATTATCCATGCATATCGAGTGTAGAGGTTCACTGTTGGGTGCTGCTGCTCTCAGATATCGTTTGAGCTCGTCTTCCGAAAATAGGTTATACGCCAGAGGCAAGTGGATAAAGGCAGCTTAACCCTCGCTAATTAGGGAAATTATTAGTATAGATGGGGTGATGGGTCTGGTAGGCTAGTAGCCCATTTCTGAATGCGATTGAGAAGGGGGTGGATGGTTAGTGGCTGGAGACAGGTTCCGAGCAAGATAGGCGAAGGACAGCTGAAACTGATAAGTACTGGATTGTCATATTATTATTGCGTATGCTCTTGTTTCCTATATAAATATTTAGAATAAACCGGAATTGAATGTGTAATTTCTGTGAGTGCGGCTACTTTTAGAGTATAGCTGCTACAGCCAGTCCTGCTGCTATGTTATTACCCTCATGCGAACCCTCAAGCTAACTCTTTATAATATGCTAAATAAAATAATAAATCACTTGTTTTGGCCTTTCCTCAGCATTTTCTATAGCACCAACAGCTTGCGGGTTTTGCTCATGCGGCTGCTGATTGACCCCTCTCTCAGCTACAACAAAAAACTTTAGAGGTATTCGTAGAAGGTTTAGAACTTACGCACATTGCTGCACGCCCTGAGTCCCACTTTGTTTATTTTTGATATCTGTTAAACTACCTGATTTCTTATAAATGTTTGCGCCTCAAAAATTTGGTCGGCCGAATATCTGTTCCAGAGTGGCCGAAACTACTTGTATTTTGAAGCTATTTTTTGCAACTAGGCTTCAAAATTATTGAAGTTGGAAACCCCCAATATCATGTGTAATGTCTGCTTGTTGTAGGACGGAACTTTCTTGAACGTATTCCACAGCAAAGTCGCCAGATACTCGTTAGAATTTAGGCCAGCTGACTCAAAGCTCATACTAATAACTTTCCGCAGCAGAGATATGAGATGTTTTTGGAAGTTGTGGAACATAGATTTCTAGTGGCAATGGGCCTAGGTTTCATGATTCCCGGTGTCGTCACTTTCCTTCCTCAAAGTTTGAGCCCCCAAATTATCACACTTCTCCTGAGACGATTATTGCGTCTATAGTTTTTTTTCAAAAACACGCTCATCGAAAAACTGCTAAATCGATGATAATTAATCGGATTATTGGGGTTTTAGGCAGTAGGAGTCAGTAGGATAGCCTCTGTATCTCTCCTGTCCTGTATTTTAGTGAAAACTCATGGTTTTGTTTTATTAATGAATATAAGTGTTGATAAAGAGGCAGTTGGATTTCAAACTTCAAGCCTCATGAATCTCGTTAAAACACTGAAGATGCCTTAAAAAGAATGACAACTACCTGATGATGTTTGCCTGGGTGGAAAGCTAAACTTATGTTTTAGATGATTATAGCTGCCCTCGATCAAGGGAAAGGGGGTTTTGGGCGGCAGGAATAGAGGGCTGGTTGGAACTTTGCTTGCTGTGCTAACTTAAATTCCAACAATTTCCTTTGGTTTTTGTTATAATTAGGGGTTTGGAGCAAGCTGACCTTTATTTGATAATAGCACACCAAAATTCTAACGCTTTTTTCGATTACTTAATTTCTCAGCAGGATTGAAGGTTTCTGCGAGCTCATCCCGACCCCATCGTCAGTTTCTCGGAAGTACATATGTCCAGTGAGGATGAGGGCCAAAAAGATGAGGATAGAAAGAAGGTAACGATGAGTGAAGCCGTAAGGAGTATTGGTTAGACCAGTTTCAGCCCAGTTGTCAGCTAGGAAGGACAATCGGTTGGTATGTTGTGCTGTTGGAATGTTGCTCAGACCAATGATTTATAATCAAAAATAATTACTAATATAAACGGTATTGAGATTACGGCGCTTCTTTCTTTTGGTCTGAGGGCTTAAATCATGTAACTAAGACTACTTTGCTAATAAGATTTTATACCAAAGCGACTACAATCTTCGGATTTACCTTTGGGGGTTGAGATACCATGTTGGACGTCTAGCTTTGAATTTAGGAGGAGTTTCAGAGTCAATTAATGAGAACATTTCAACAAAATAAGATTAATGGGCTAAAAAAGTGAAAAAATATGAAAAAATCACACAAAACCAGACATCCAGACAGTCTCAACCCAATTAATGCTATCTTTATGTCAAGTGCATCCAGTTGCCCAAAATTGACGAAGGCATTGACCAAACTAATGTTAAATAAGCCAATTATACATATAACAGGAGTTAAACAACAAAAAGCAAAATAGCCCAATAAAACCAAAATTGACGGCATTATACTGACCAACACCGCTAAAAAGAATCCAACTACCAAACAGCATAAGTTAAGCATCGACTACACCATTCTACATCGCAATTCTACTTATTCACAAACTTTTATGGCAGTAATCTCACCAAATCTCATATTATCCTCAGCAGATTGGAAAATAATTTGGTGGTTTGGAGTTTTAGATCATAGGGTTTTACTGATACTTGTATGATCGGGGTGAAGGTTGCTTGAAACGCAAGAGGAATGGGCTCAGAAAGCTACACACTAAAGTATGATAATTTATAATCCCATGCAAAATTATCATTAATCAATTCTTTTTGGTGAGTTTTGTGACCACCATCGATTTTCTTGATTTGAGCATCCGACTTGTCATCGGCCCCTCAGCTATTTCAAGCATGAAACTCTGCAAATATTCATAAAAAACATCGAACTTCTGAATATTACAGCTGGTTTGCAACTCCTCCCTGCTGATCAGTCCCAACTGGCTCACAACCAACCCTCTGAGAGCGTTTTGAGCCTCAGCTACCTTCTACAGCTCACAGTCGCTATAGATACTGTCGAACTCTTGGTACTTTTCAATGATCTTTTTGAACTCCCCCTCGTTTTCTTTAGTTTTCGCCAAACCAAAAACCATATGCAGGACTTGTTTGTTGGAAGAATGGGTTTTTTTGAAACATAGCCACATTTTGTGGCACAGTTAAAGTACCGATCTGTCTTAAAACTGGGTTTCAGTGATTTTGACAGTGTTCTTGAGGAGAGTTATTAGGTGTTTTTGAAAGTTATGGAAAATTGATTTTTTCTTGGGTTTAGTTTGATTCAGAGGCTAAATTGCAGAGCTTGTCTCCTTGTCTATCTGCAAAATCTCATGTTTTTCTTTTTATGACTGAGTTTCAGGTAAAGATATGTTAGCCTTGCACAGAGCTCTTTAATCGAGGAACTGCCAAACTAGGTCTTATAAAACAGCATTTTGGGACTAACACAGCGTCTGCTTACTATCGTAGCTGAGTTTTTATGTCTGTAACTAAACTTTTGGTAGATGCGTCATTTAAACCAAGTTGCTTGTAAAATGATTATAATCGCAAGGGCAATTTGAAATCAATTTAGCTGCTCAAATAAAACGCAGGAGTTTTTGGCATCTTTGGGCTGTCCTGAGGGCAAAAAATAGTTTGCGAGATTATTGATGGACAGTTATCGGTATTTCATTCGTATCAATTCGAGCTGAGCTCTCTATAATTTTAACAAAACCGATGTTTTTCTTAAAATTGGTTAAAAAAAATATTTCTAAAGACATTTTTGACTATTCATCTACGATTTAGCACCTTTTGAAGCTAATCAAAACTTTTTGGGAGGTTAACAACACGAGCTTCAAAACTGATCAAACTGTGAACTTCGAGCAATCTTAAAGATAAACCAACATGAATTTGGAATTTGATTAACGACCTTCTAAGTAAAACAATCTCATTTAAGCATTTGTTGTATGTTACTGTTCGCTGATGAATTCAGACATGTTTCCAAAAGTGAGATCATAGCACAACCGACTATATTTTCTTGGTTTCATGATGCAGAATAAGCAATATTGTCGCACTATTGCGAAAAAAATTGGGCTATTTTATTTGGCAGTCATTAGTTCTAAAGTCATCTTCTACTTTAAATATTTTGGAATTATATTCCCAAAAATATCACAAAACTCCAAGTTTTTGGGCTTGAAATACAGCCAACACACCGAACAAGACACTTACCTTCACTTTTTATCTTATTCTCTCTGAATCTTTTACCAGTAAGAACGAATAGCTTCAGAATCTGCAAACTGAAGATACAAACGCTTACTGGTGTTTTTTGTTCTAAAACTGATGAAAGAAACTTTTGCCTTACAAAAGCAGACAAAAACGGGGCTAAATGAAGCTAGATGTATAATTTGTCGCCTCCCATCTGCACCAAACTATGTATTTTTAGGGTTATATTCATATTGTACTTAAAAGGATGTAAAATTATGAAGGTATTTCCGAGATGCTTGACCACGGAGACTTCTCAGAAGAAATCCAACTTGCAGAAAACAACATTTTGGATGCCATCTCCATAGAGCAGAACAAAACACCAGCTGCTCTCAAAGCTGATAACTTAGATGTGATGCCAGATGGGTCATCCTAACTGCCGATAAGTAGTATTCTTTATGAGCCATTAGAGCTGAATCTGAAACTTCCTCAAATAGCTGATAGGATGGTTCTTTCTCAAAATACTCAGGCAATTTCGGCTTAAAATAATGAGCATTAGTCTTTAACTTCTCATTTAGGATAGACTGAGGTTAAAAAAAGAATTAAAAAAGGTAGCGAATATACGAAAAATATTTTAAGCAACATTACCCAGAAATCGATACAGATTATGTATTCCGAGAGGAAATTGTTGCGTAAAAAGTGCCAAAAAGTAGGAATATCCTACAAAGAATTTACTTGCTACCTGAAATCCGCATAGGCAAGCATAAAAGGACCCACAAGTTTGGCAAAAATGCTACAGACCAACCTTGGATGCAGTGCCCAGAAGAAAAAAATATAGCTATTCAGCCGAATGCTAATAAAGATCGCAAGAAAGAAATATATGATTTACTGTATAAAGCAAGGAAAGATGTAAGACCACAAGGCTTACATCAGATAAAAAAACACGCATCTTTTGAATTTTGCAGACTAACTGCACTAAAATACTTGATAAACGGTCAAGTGTTTGATATTTATTCAATCCATACCCTACCACTTAGTTAACGTTTTTGCCCATTTTGGACAATTGTGCAGTCCTTCCGATATTCAGGAAACAAATCGATCAATATCTCATGCATCGCAGAATATAGAGAAGATATCACACGCCTGAGCAACTAGGATTGCCTGGCCAAGCATCCCTATCGAAGTCGATTGTTCGAGCCCCCTCGATGAAGTTATTTACCACTGTGTTTACAGTAACCCCCCGAACAGCATAGCTTTGAGAGTTGTAGTTCTCCAAAAGGAGGTTTTTGGTTGCACAGGAAATGGACCAAAAACTATTATCATGGAAATTCAAAAATCTAAACAAAGCTACTACTTTCTACGTCCTGTATTTCTAGATATACTATCTCTGAGCAGAAGTACACTAGTTCAATGAACCTTTGGTATTGATACAACTGATCTCAAGCACTCGATTAATTGTAAAAAGGTCATATTGCGAAGTAATCGAGATGATTGGGAAATTTGTGTAGGGGTAAGCCTACTAGAAGTCAAAACATCTTTACTACTGGCCTTAGTTTCTAAGAGCGCACAGAACCAAAGGGTGAGAGGTTTCCAAATTGGAGAGTTTCATCATGTTTTGAAGAGAAATTTGGTATTCATTTCTTCCTGTTTTGAATGAAGGGTAGAAGAAAGGATAAGAATCCAAAATCAGCTCAAATTTAAGATTGCCAGCTTTTAAAACGTATTAGTCTCGAAAGTATCTGGCCCAAGTTAACGCCCCCATTGCTCCCAAACCTGATCCTGCTATCACAATATTTTGGAGTTGAGATAGGTTGTATCTGTCTACGATTTGTTTCAAATTAGATTTAACTATTTTGGTGCCCCTGAAGTAGAGATCTTTGCCTTTGTATTTAGTGGGGCTAGTAGCGTAACCTTGAAACATGGTGCCGTCACAGTGAGGAATGATGACTTTTCCCCAGCTGAGGTATTGATTGTCGACTAACATCCCTGCATCAATGTTCAATTCACTTTTCCAAGCAGAAGAGAACTAAGTTTGAGCATCTACACAGTTGTCTAAGCTAGCCGAAAGAGAGGAACCTCCGCAGTAGAGAGCTGAGGGATTACTCATAAAATAGATTATTAGCCCTTAGCTATATGAAGCTCCTTTTTCCCGGTATAAAAAAGCTGGCTAGCCATTGAGACACAAAGCCTAAGAATCGAAAGAATTTGCCTACTTGACAAACACCGCAGAAAGCACACAAGAAACGAAAGCCAAGAGAAGCAATGACTTGAGATATATCTTCATGTTATAAAATTGTAATAAGTGATATTGGATGTTTACGTTTTGAGACAAATAGGAGATGAGTCTTAAGTTTGGTTTTTTATTGGACTTGAGCAAATAAGGCAATTTATCATTGCTATTCGAATCAGTAATAATTTTATAACTCTATGGAACAGAGGGAAGAGGACGCCAACTCGCTATAGGAATCTGAATCAAGGCACTCGAATAACAAAATGCATCAAATAAAAAAAAGCCCAAAGCCTAACAAGCGCCCTTCTGAAGTTCAAATCAAAGACAAACCATAAAATGTTGAATCAAGTTTGCGCATCACCCCCCCATTTGGCGTCTTTGAGAGCGAAATGCAGAAGCAATCCCGACTGTAAAAATTTTGGCTGGTTTAAATCGACAATTACTACAGAAAGTAAGTCAAGCCTAAGGAAATATAGATGCTCAAACATATCACAGAAGAGCCTATTCCTTCTCTACAACAGATAATCACGACCCCACAGCCTTTTTAGAGGTCTGTGCGCGTCCCCTTCGAAGAACTGTTTCGGTATGTGGAGTTGATACGATAATGCCGCGGCGGCGGCCAACTTCTATTAGTATAAAACGAAGAAAAGCATTTTCTAGCCGTTTTTGAAGCAGAAATTTAACTCATCAAGTTGATTTAGATATCTCAGGAAGAAGGGTTGCTGGTCAAGGAACACCTCAAGTTTATGAAAGAACTTGAACGAAAGCAAGAGCTTTACAACAGAAGGCACAATTCGCAGGAAAAACTGTCAGAAATCACTGCAGAGATGGCCTTTCTGCTGTATCTGATGAGAAGCAACAAGGCCAAAATCGACAAAAGTGTCACAGACATCTTGTCAAGAATAGCTTGGTAAAAAGTTGAAAAGCCAGCCATCTATGACGAGGCTCGAGACAAATACGTAATTTGCCTGATCAAGAAAAATCTCAAGAAAGCACTAGTTAACACAGAAATAGACTATCTCAACTACTATGCTAATTTGGACACAATCTAGCAATATGGCTCAGTTGACCCCGAACAGGAAAAACTCATCACAGACAAGAAGGAGTTTGAGGAGTACATCAAACGCAAGAAAAGCAAGAAGTGCAGAAAAAATAATAGAGGGATACTTAAGACTGCGTGTGCAGGCTGCCTCAGTGCCCATTTCGAACAGTACAACCCCTTACTTCATTGTGTGGATTGCCACACACGTTTCCATAAGTATTGCTATAGTCCCTTCAAAGATGGACTTTGCTAGGCTTGCTTCTTCAAGAAGTAGACTCTCTCGAGAGGAAGGAACATTTAGTGCCAACTGTGTAGTGTACGTGGGCTGCTGACTGTTCCTTTGAAAGGAAAGTAAGGAGTCTCAATGCACGTCTTTTGTATGCTGATCAATGGTCTTTGGAAATTCGAAAACGGAGCCCTATAGTTCAAATCTAACACCTATATCAACCCTAATAACACCACTGACCCCTGCAGCATATGCAACTCCGCAGTTTACACCTACCCCTGTAGGCACTGCCAGGCCAAGGCACACCCTTTGTGCGCATACATAAACGGATGGAATATGGCGCTGGGGGAAGATGGGGTGCAGTTGTAGTGCAACTGTAAAGGCGCAAGAATTGAATAGCAAAGTTACCGGAGAAAGTTCATACTAAACTACAAGAAGATGTTATACAAATCGTAAAGAGAAAGATGACTGATATTGCATACTCATTTTGATAAAAAAGAAGCCATCTATCAAGAAAAGATGAAGATTCCCTTCTATTTTATTTAACCTTGATTTGCCTATCTGCCTCGATGTATTGGCTGGCAAATAATGCTGGAAGATTATGCGATTAAGTAGAAGATATTGATGCAACGAATGAATAAAAAAGTTAGAATGTTTTGTCCATAGCCAACAAACAAGAATAAGTATAAAATTGAAGAAAAAGTTAAGCAATTCAGGTACCTCTTTACGAAATAACTGATGAACAATACTTTTTGAATGCCAGTCCCAAATCTAACCATTTAAGAACATCTCCTAGATATGGTTGAGTTTTTCAACATCTTAACTCTATTTGCTTATGCTATAGCTACAGACAACATTTTGAGTGCAGTATACCAAAATGCAGTATTTTGAGAGCAGTTGACTAATATCGAAAGGCCTATCCACGCAGATTTGAGGCTTAAATCGGATTCAAGTAAGAAAAACTTTACCGAAATTTGATTTGACTTCGATCTTGAAAAAATTAGCAATATAGCTATAACCATGATCTATGTCGTTAAGATTGTATAAAAAATGGTATAGACCGTCATTTTCGGCTAGAAGAGATCTAGGTAGCCAGCCATTTCTTATTTACTTTGCAAACAGAGGTACAAGGGTTTTAGAATAAGTAGTTCGCTCTAATTCGATAACCTATTATGATGTTGATAATATTAAGGCATTATATTATAGATGAAAATCTCTCAGTCCAAAAAGCCCAAGAACATGGCTCAAAGCGAATCATCTTACCTGGGATCAAGGAAGTTCACCATGAGCGACATCCCTTCCTTCACTGAAAAGATTTTTGCTGAATTTGACAAGGACAAGAATAATCGATTTACCAAAGACGAGTTTACAACAGTTATCAAGGCCCTCATAGACCTCGTTGGAGGAGAAATACCCCACATTGATGACGTTGAGGACATTTTTAACTTGTTGGACGTCAATGGAGATGAAACCATCGACCGTCAAGAGTTTCAAAGTATCATGGTTACCTTCTTCAAGCTCCTCAACGAAAGAAGCATAGACGTTTCGGTTGAGAAATAATCTGATTTAATTCTTTGATGAATTTATTATTTTTTGAGGTAAGCATAGCCCAGGAATGACTGGCAATAGCAAATAATATTGCTACTCTTGCTCTCACCTTAGAAGAAGTTAGCTCCTTTCGCACAAAAAGTTGGTTTGAGCTAAAAGTATTGCATATTTCCATAATTAGCGATTTTATTCACGAGCTTAAACATCTGGAAGCTACCTAAAATTAGATTAATGACGAAAACTGGCTTGAATGCTTGAGTTGAGCTCAGATCAACTAGAGCGATCAAGGCTACAATTGAATTAATTGAAATTTGGTCCTGCTGGGAATTCAAAGCACTCAAACATCTCTGCAAGATTAAATGGTCAAGGGCAGGAGAAAACGCAAAAAAGATAAGAAGTTGAGAAGAAGAAGAAAAGAGATTATGATTTATGAGTGGAATTGCTGCTCAGATGGTTTGGGTTTTGAGCAAAGAGATTTCAATATTTATACATTTTGAATAAAGCCAGATTTATTCATGTTGATTCATAAATTTTAAGATGATGAATAAAGTTGTAAAAACCTTGAGATTGCTCACCTCTCTCAAAGCTGGTTTTTCGGAAATCGCCCCAGCAGCTTCTAAAGCCCCCGCACGCAGAGAACGTCTACAGTTCAGTAAGCACCGTCTCTTAGATTTCGGAGAACTCCCTCACGGATAGATTCCAGAGGCTCTTAGAGCAGTCAGACCTTCCTAGACCCACAAACTTAGTAACGAAATTCGAGTAGGCAGTGAGTATTGGTCGGATGCTCAACCAGCGTAGATTTCTTATAACTCAGAATCACCGTATTGGTGAAAGCAGGCAGCAGGCAAGAAAACCTCTCTAACAGCTCAGTCGCTAACTTCGTGGCTCATGGAGCTCTCAATGGCACTGCCAAATATTCAAAAGAAAAGATCGACGAATTAGTTGATTCCTTCGGAGGATCTTTGAATGTGAAAGTTGGAAGATAAGTCACCCAATTCACTCTTTCCTTCTAAAGCCAGTTCCTCACGCAAGCCGTTGAGCTACTTTCACAAATTATCCTCCACCCCAGCTACGAGGGCACTCAACACGAAGCCTTGAAAGCCACTCTACACAAACAAGCATCGCCTTTGGACCCTTACGTGGTATCAACCGAATCAGTTCACTACACCGCCTTCAGAGTATTTATATGACAAGTTAGGATCATTACTTCGGCCATCCCTCCTACGGTATCAGAGACGTCATCTACTCAATCACTCCAGACCAAGCCAAAGAGTTCCATAATCAATTCTATGTTGGCAAAAATATCGTGGTCAGTGGCGCCGGAAATATCGATGGAAAGGCACTTTCTACATAAGTTGGTACTCACTTCGGTTCAGCTCCCGCATCCAGAGTCAGTGAAGTCCCCAACAGCGATAAGCCATACTTCACTCCTTCCCTCATCTACCAAAGAGACGATTAGATGCTCAACACTGCTTTTGCCGTTGCCTTCGAAGCTCCAAGCTGGAACGACCCTGACTTCTTCGCCATGCAATACTTCAAAAGAATCATCGGAGAATACCGCTGCGATAAATTCACAGGAGAACACTTGAACTCTGCGCATTTGCAGTATAACACTTTCCACACCTATCTTGGCAACTACCCTGACATGATTTTACACCAGCCTTTCTACTTCCCCTACTCTGACACTGGCCTTTTCGGCAACTTCATCTACGGAAACTAAATGTACTCTCCCGAAATGTCAGTAGTCACCCAAAATCAAATGTCAATCTATGCTCAATATGTACTTAGTCTTTGATTTAGATCAACCAGGCTGAAGTATTCAGAGCTAGAAACAGATTCTTCAATGACCTTCTTGAAAATAACAACCCAACAGAAGTTTCATTAACAAACGCCCAGCAACTCGCCTATCTCGACCGACTTATCTCAAGGAGCTAGAAAGCCACCAGGATTTCACATATGACTCCCACCTACGTTTCTAAAGTTGCATCAAAATGGTTCTGGGATAAGGAAACTGCAGTTGCTGGATATGGTAATCTACACAGTCATATGTCGAATGCCCACTACAACAGAACCTTCAAAAGAGCCACTTTGGGAGACTACTCTCAAGTCGCAGTTAACTTCCAATATTGATGCTCGATATAAATATCTAGAATATTAATAAATGTGCTTTGTTTCCCCTCTGAAGCTCTTTGCGAAAGATGGTTTGATTGAAAAGTGTTAAACTATAAATTAAGTTTATAATTTTTCTTTGAAACTCAACAAAGGAGAATCCAATGAGATGACTTCACTGTTGGTAATCTCTGTAATAGATTACACGCTATAGTTCATCTAAGAGCAACGATGTTTGATGGCGGAACCAATAGCAAGCTATCTATCGGCTCACGTTCATACATCCATAAATCCAAATTTTTGCCACTTTAAGTGTCTCAATAAGAGGGTCCAAAGTAATAGCATTTTAAAACTTCTACACCCTTATTAACTATCCCAATAAGATTTAAGATCCTCTTATATGATTACTTAGTATTCTGATTTTCGATTCTCAAAAGTCAATCATAACATTATTTCTTTTAGATCATTTCATTACCATCCTCCATTCATTTTGTCTTTCAGCAATACTTAGGCCTCTCAAATTTCAACAAACACAAATAATAGCACTTTAACTTTATCAAAAAGTTATCCTCCAAAATGTGCAAATATAAGTTCCATATTCTTAGCTCAAACTAACTACACAACCTTTGAATAGCGTAACTAAATACTGCAGCAATAAACAAAGACGTCAAACCAAATATCTTTTTATTTTTCCCTGATATAAATTATGCCTCAATCAAAATAGTTTTGAAAAAGATATATCATCGCTTTTCCCGAGCCACGCCAGAGCACAGCATTAAAACAGAAAAACCAGTGATAAACTTGTTTGAGTAATATTAGTTATTATTGGTTCTTCCGACTGACGCATATCATAATCATTTTATGAATAATAGTCCTACGCACTCTTTCCAACTTTTCTCTCCTCTTCTACAGCAAGCGCCTAGTCCTTTCCTTAGTCCCTTCCCTCACCTTAGAAAGATATCTGATGATATAAGCGACCTCATCTCCTTTAGGCTTTAGCAAGAACCACATTCTATCAGTTTTCCCTATTGTGATCCTCAAGAGCCCAGCCACTCCAACCAAATCCTTGAGAATGCCTTCTCTTTGCCTTAGAACGAGATAAAGCCCAACTTGGAAGAAGAAGGAGCTATCTCACCCGCCAATTCGCAGCGTTGCGATATGCCTTCCACCCGTTTTCATGAGCCCAAAGAATAGCAACAGCCTCCATTTTTGTTGCTCAGCCCATAAGACTCCTAACCTTCAGTCAGGTAAATATTTCACTATTCAGGAATATGGTAGAGTTTTTAGTATAACATTCACAATTAAGAGAATATCTTTTGTGCAATTAAGCTAAACGTTTCAGTGAAATCGGAGCTGGAGCTGAAGAGATCTTCATAATTTTAGCATCCAAATTCCGCAAGCTCAAAAAAACAAAAGAAGAGCTTACAAAGTACTGTATGCGCAAAGCCTTCAAGTATGTCTCCGAAAAGGGCAAGAGAGATGGAACAGGTAGAGGTTTATAGGGTTCAATGCGCCGTTATTTCGCTGAAGAAGATGATGCCTAATCTTTTAGCGTTCCTTTTAAGTAATTCATGTCTTATACAGAAAAAGCTCAGCTTAAAAAACCATGAATGGCAACTTTTTGAAAAGAGTCTTCGGATGTCCGCGATTCGCTGGAGATTATAGAGCGTTTTTGGGTACAATCTAAAATAATTTAGCGTAATTCGGAGGCTTAATAAAGTAAGATAATGATCGAAAAGTGCTGTACCTAGCTAGCATGATAGAGTAAGCCATCAAATAAAAGAACGTATCAAAAGTGGAGGGAATAAGGAGACTTCCTTGGACCAATTAGATTTTATAACAAACCAAAGAGCTGGCAGTTTCTCTGCCTGAGGAGGGAAACGGTCGAAGAACAAAAAAGACCGAATGATTACAAATTGTATATAGCTTCAGACAAATTAGGCTATGTTTATTAACATTTTAAGGTGAAGGAAATCCAGGTAAAAATTACTTTATTTCGGCGTATGTCCCAAAACCTATTTGGCTGTGATTAGAATCGGAAATAACGGGAAAGTAAACTTTTGCGCTATATAATAAAAAGTGTTCATATCGCCTGATTTAGATTATTAACTCTATAATTGATTCATTGTTGAAATGTTTGACTTTTTGGTAAAACCTTTCTTATTAAGAAGCAAGGAGAAATCACATTGCAAGAAGTAGAAAAGAGCATCAAGGACCTGCCTCTTCCCGAAAAAGTTAAGGCCATTGCCATCTACAAAAGATACAAGGAGATCAAGAAGATTGAAAAGGAAATGGAAAAAGCCACCAGAGATATAGAAAAAAAATATCTTAAACTTGACGAACCAGTCCTGAACAATGTACTTCAGCCTTTATTTAGATTTCTGACATTGCCTCTGGAAAGAGACCCATTAATCAAGATTAACTGAAAGATTTGACCAAATATTTGACTGAAGAAGAAATCAAGTAAGTTCCTCAAAATTTGTAAAGTAAAAAGATTGATGGATACTGGGCAAAGTGTTTCGCTTCCGCCCCCTTGATCAAAGAGTCAATGGGCAAAGAAGATGACCAGCTTTTAAGGGCCATCTAAAACATTCACGTTGTTGATGAAGAAGGAACAGACAACTTCACTATCATCTTTACCTTTGGAGAAAACAACATCATCAAGAATAAGGAATTGACGATGAGGTTTGTGCTTAAAGACAGTGCCCCTATTAAATCAGAGGCTTCAGCTATTGAATGGGTCGGAAAGAACTTAACTATGAAGGAGATCAAAAAGAAACAGAAAAATAAAAAAACTGGGCAACAAAGAGTTGTGACTAAGCAAGTAAAAGCTAAATCATTCTTCAACTTCTTCACTTCAATTGACGTATCTAATGCCAACCCTAATCCTTTAGAATTGTCCGAAGAAGAAGCTCAAACAAGAGAGTAGCTTGAACAAAACTTCGAAGTCGGAGGAGTAATAGTTGATGAGGTTTTGCCTTACAGTTTGGAATATTACCTAGGAATAGAACACGAAGGAGATGAAGACTACGGAGGAAACGAAGGTGATAACGACGATGAAGATTCCTAAGATGAAGAGGGCGGCAAGAAGAAAAAGAAAGAAAAAGATTCAAAATCCAAGAGCAAAAGCAAATCCAAAGCTAAAGACAAAAAGGATGCAATTGCCCCAGCCGCAGAAAAGCCAGAATGCAAGCAACAATGATGTTAAGGCTTCTAATCAAACCATTTTTACAATATACCTTTCAAACATTTTTTCGAGTGACCAATATTTTTATCAAATCAAGTAAGTTGGCCTCCTATAAATTATATGAGTGTTAGTAGTAGAAGCGATAAAAACAGTGGGGGCGTCGACCGAGATGTTCCCTCAAAAGTATTGCTTGTCTGCGTTTATGACACACTTGTCCTTGACATCAACAACGATATCATCTATGAGAAGTTCAAAGCTTTCGGCAGTATCGTCAAGATTTTGATCTTCTAAAAAAATGAAGTTACCAAGTTCTTCATCTAGTTTGAAACTGTCTAAGAGGCACAAAATGTATCTTTTTCTAACCTAGGCTCGAAACTAGCTTAACTTTACCAAGCTCTATGGATCCATCTGCAAAATGAATATATATTATTCGGCATTTTCCAACGTAGATCTCAAAACTGAGACTTCTGAAGGTGCAGAGTACTCATTTGATTAAAACAACAATGCTGATTTCGTAGTTCGATATGACCAGCTCACTAAATCCTCTCCTGAAGAAGACACGGAGATTTTCAATGATTTGATCATGCAGTCTTTTTAGACTTATAGTCCTTTTTCAAGGTCCAAAACTGATACTCCGACGCTTCTGGCTGGCTGCATAAAGAAAGTTCATTGCTTCGGCGAGCCTAGCGTTGTCGATGATAATGAAGTTGATAAAGAGATAAGAAGTAGCATAAACTCTATCTTGTAGTCTAATTCCACCGAAAGCAAAGAAAAGTTGTCAACAAATTCTTCAACTCCCTATAAGTAAGCTTCTTCCAATTCTCCCATCAAGATAAAGTAACAAAACAAAGCACAAAGCTCACTATTAGGCTTTGTGTACTAAAAAGATATGAGTATCCAAAACATCTACAACCTTTTCAGCAATTTCGGAAATGTCTCCTTCATAACTAAGAAAAAAAAGAAAATCTTCGTCCATTTTAAATCCATTTAGTTCGCTGCTATCGCTAAAACCTATCTCGGAGATTACCGTTTTATGGGAAATCTTCTAGCTTTTGATTCCTCTATAAGTGAAGAGGAGGCCAGGCCTAAGGAAAATTAATGGTGTGAGTGCATCTACTTTGATTCCTCATATGATAGGTAACAGTTCTTTTAGTTAGATTTACTGCCTAGAAATCTATTACCATTAATGCCCCTTCTGAAACTCTCCACATCTCCTCTATCAAACAAAACATTTGTAAAGAGAATGTTTTGCGAGATATTTTTGAGGAGTACGGGGAAGTGGAAAAAGTGATAATTCTAAAGCAATCAGCTTAGAAAAACATGGCTCTGGTGAAATTCTTCAGTGCAGAGGACAGTTTCGTTGCTCTTGCCTGCTTGCACAACGTTGTGTTCTCAGGCCGCAAAATACAAATTTCCTTCACCAAATCAAGAAAAAATTGATTCTTTCTTCATTCTAATCTCTTTCAGCTAATCCGCACCTTTTCTAAACATTTGTGATCTGCCCAAAAGAACGGATACTCTGAGGTTCTGTCGAGTTTTAGAAGGGTGGACTGAAGAAAATAAGCTAATTATCCAGAATAGTTGTTTTTGATTTATAGAAAATATTCTTCTAACAGTATGCCCAAAACCTTCGACTACTACAGGTCACTGAATAATCGTTTCCACGCCTCCATAGACCAATAATAAAACTATGACAGATACCTCAAGCGTATAGACATGATCGTCAAAAAGAAACCTCAACTCGACACCAGCTCATCTTTCTACATGAGCTTTTTGAATCAATGTCATGAGCGTTCCAACAACCACCGCTCTCAAGAACAACTCGCTCAGATTTCCAGCGAAAACCAGATTCTCCTGGACAAGATCATCAAAGCCAAAAAGAAAACCTCGCACAAAGAAGAAGATAAATATATGCTAGCCTTGCATTAGAAACGTTTTCGTGAGTTGGAAAAGATCAACCAGGAGAACAAGAAGATAGCGCTGAGGGTAGTCCAGCAAACGGCCACCATTGACAACCGAAGATTCACGGTATCCGGGGAAAAAGAACCGAAGTAATCGCCCAGACGCATCCAGGATAAGACTTTCTATGAATCAAGAGTAAAATAAAGGAAATTACCCAAACTAATTGACATGAGATCCTGAAAATGTTTGACATTTTTTAACTATTTTACTCTTCACAACTCAATCCCTTTTCGACCCTGAAATTAGTGCACTAAATGCAACTTCTTATAATATATTTAGAGCAGGGGCATGGCTCCCAAAAAGAAGAAGAAGAAAGGAAAGAAGAAAAAGAAAGAATACGACCCTCCGGTCTACCAGATTCCCATCTACTAGGACCCCGAACTTGTGACGCCTAAGGTTTAGTTAACCATCAAGCATGGAGAAATGGAAATACCCAATGACGCCATGAACTTGAAGCTGACTATGCTCGTTAGCGCCAAGATTGGACGAGTAGCCAAAGCTATCTCCAAGCATCATCAAGAATCAATCACAAATGTTATCATTTGCAAAGATAAATTCGACCCCAATGAAGCCCTTGACCACGAGATGACTTTGGAAAAATGTGGAATTGTTGGACCGTAAGCCAATCTCTTCTACGATTACATCCCCTTTTCCTACCCTCTAATCGGATGATTGTGCTTACTTATCTTTACATTTTTTCAGCTCTAAAATGAATAAAATAAACCATAAATATCATTAGTTCATTGCAAATCAAAATCTTCCAGCAGATTTGAAGTCTGGAGTATGGTCACCCCACTTCGCCTGTTCAAAAACACCCTTCTTTCCCTTTAGATCTACTCTTCTATGCTCAGATTGTCGTCTTCGTCCTAAATCATTATCTCGCAGTGTCCAATGCTGTTGTTTTCACGCATTTTTAGGTAGAGTTCAGGGTTGCTGTCCATTATGCAGCTTTTTTCCATCATGCATTTGAAAGGACTCACTTAGATGTGGTTGTTGAACTTTAAGAGCCCAAAGGATCCCAAGGAAACCATTGAAAAGGCAGGAGCCATTTAGGTCTTTGTGGCTATAGTTTCTTTCTCTGTTTTAATAGGCGTAGGCTCCTTAATAGTGGAAAGAGACTGAAAAGACTTTTTCGATTGAAGATCTGTGGTTGGAGGGTCTAGTTGCTAGTTTTTCTTTTTAGCTTCAGGAGTTTATTGAAGAGGAGCTTTGATTTCTTCCTAGACTTTGTCCTAGTTTTTTATTTTACGCCGCACAAGATGGAGGATGTTGGGCTGCCCTCTCAAAAAAAAGGGATGACTGAAAATATTTTTGCTGGGGTCTTTACGGCTCTTGTGAAAGCCATACATATTGAGCTGTCTAATGAAAGAGTTGATATTCCTGTGTCTGAAATATTTGGGGAGGATATGTTCCTGAAACTAATCAATTTATTTGATGGCGAACTAACGTCCGTTGGCCATCCAGTGAATGATGCCTTCGTATTCTTTGTTCTAAAGAATTTCGAAGCTCTTTTGGATGAAGTTAGCCACCGAAGAATCTGGAATTTAATTTGACATTCTCTTTAACTTCTTAAGTTCTATAGTTTAAATATACACATATTACTATTTTATAACTTGTAAGGCTCACTTTGACCACTTTTAGCTGGAAAACAACCAAAGCATGCGAAAAATATTGATAAAGATGTAGAAAGATGCAGAAGCCGCAAAATAGTGGTTTAGAGGATTATCAAGGATTTGACTCTTTTCGGTCTTCTTGACATTTGTGCTTCAATTTGCTGTTTGGGGGATTGTAACAGCATCATTAGTTAAGATGAGAGACTGATATTAGTCTGCTTCAGTTGATCGCACCATGATTTGTGATATTTATAATTATTTAGGATTGCCTAGCCCATGGAAATTTATTAAATTCATAAAAATTTCCAGTCATTCCTAAACATTTTCACTTCTTTTTTTCTCTAAAGCCCTTATATTTTATCATCATTCAATCACATATATTTCAGTAAGGCTATTTTTTCCATTTAGTTATCTGCTACAAACTATTTGATTTTCAAACAAAGGGACTTATTTCGCTTATAGTCTGCAGCCGATGATCTAATGACAAGTTTTTGAGGGTTGGTTTAAGTGGGTGCCGATTGAAGCTAAAGTATTAATAAACGGTTAATCAATTTTATTGGTTTTATAGTTAAAACAAATGGAAATTTTTGAACAACTCAGATTCTTTTTTATCATCCTCATGGCTTTCCTCTCCTATCGCCACGTTAACACCAATCTTTCACTCCCTCCTTCCCTCAGCTCTGAAGACGAGGAAAGTATGCTAGGAGAGCCAGAAGAGTCTGAGTAAGCTAACTTTGAAACAAAGACTGCTTAAAATCAGGAAGCAAAGTAACTTGGCTCTCCTCAAGAGACTGCTCAAAATGTTTCAGACATTTAGCCAGTGAAATTACCCGATGGTAATTGGATAGCTATTTTAGATCAAGATGAAAGCTGCTAAGAGAAAATAATTGCTGAATAACTTGACAAAGAATAAGAACTCTCTTACTCTTAGGTGCTTGGAGAAATTTAGGATTTTCAAGAAGAAGATCCAAATGTAAAAGTCCTGAAATCAAAGAAGATTAAAAAAGACTGGAAGAAAGCCGCTAAAAAATTGCCTGAAACAAGCACTATTAAAGACAATGAATAAGCCAAGATCTTGATTTAGGGTTGATATAGATTGTATTTTTCTATTTTCAGACTTTTCATTAATGGCAAATTTGCTTCAAAACAACTTTCTAAATTTAGTGCTTTCTAATGAAGCTCATCGAAATCAATATATCGCAGGGGTAAGAACTTTACCTATCCTTTCTGATTCAGTCTCTACCTCAAACATAAACTTTTACTGGTTCATGGGAAACTCAGCCAAAGCGCTGAAAAGCCATTGCTCCTTTTCATAATCGACTAGCAAGCTATTCTAGTAAGGGTCTATTCCTTCAAGCAACTTCTTGGCTTCCTCATTTATGGCCAACTTTTTCTGGCTCAAAGAACGGGTCACTAATATGAAATTCTCAACCTCTGACAGATCGCACAAATCAATAGTTTTTTTGATTTTGCTTGTTCTCCACTCTAATTACTCTCTTTTCCACTCCTTCAAGTCGCTAAGTTCCTGAATACTGCCTTCTCGGATGATTTCATTGATCTGAGCCCCCTTCAAAAGCACTTTCGTAGTTATTTAATCTACTCTAATGTTAGTGAATCTATTTTCTGCCTAGAAAAAAAGGCCCTTAACGAACTATTGAACCGATTGAAGCTCTTTAATATTTTGGGGGTGATCCTCTATGATCCAAAAATATTTCATAGGATTATGTTTGAATTGGAAATTTCTATTTTTGAAGCTAAATTAAAAAGCAAGTACTTTTAGATTCTCAGAAGCTCCTCCTGAGTGCTTACTGCCATTTCTTGGACTCCCATTGTGAGTGCTTCCCATAGAAGCTACTCTGATTTAAAGGGGTTCTTTAAAATAACCCGCTTTTGAAGTTTGTTCCCAAAAGTTTGAGTTATTCTGTGCAAATGGTGAGTACTCCAAGCAGCCAGAGGTCCTTAGTGCATTTGCAGAGTGGAGTTAGATAATTTTTTGCTGATTTAGTTTAAAATTACTTGATGGAGAGCGCACAGTCATCGAAATTCAAAAAAGGGGAAGGATGTATCCTCAATACATAAAAAGGCAAAGTGGGCCTACTTTTGATTTGTCTGAGGGTCAAGAGTAAGTGTTTGAGGTTGAGTTAGCTAAGGAGTGACTGGAAAGTCCTCATTTTCGCATTACGTGAATATATTATAAGCCAGCTCGCAACATTCAAATTTAAGAAGCCTCGTTATTTTAGACAGTAATCAAAGCTCTTTTCAAAAAATACAGGGGATACTTTCAGCACTACAATAAAAGCATGCTAAGTTCTTATATATGGCCAGGTATGAATTATAATTAGATTTATGTTCAAAGTCAGAGCTCTCCTCTCCCTGGTCTGCTTGCTTGTCATAGCTTGCGCTCTAACTGAGATTTCGATGGAACATCGCAAACGCACTCCTCATGAAACCAAGATGCTACTTACCTACTTGAAGAGAGGTGATTTCGCAGAGAAGATCAACAGAATCCTAGCTAAAATCTTCCCCTCAGAGCTCACTCCCAACATCTATGCCTACCCTGAAGTCAAAATCTTGAACTATCTGGACGCTCAATACTATGGGTAGCTTTGTTGTTATCAAGATAAATCGATGTTGGAACTCCCCCTCAGCAATTCGGAGTAGTCTTCGACACTGGATCCTCCAACCTTTGGGTTCCCTCCAAAGAGTGCAGACTCTCAGCAGCTTGCTACCTTCACAAATACTATGACTCAGCCAAAAGTTCGACTTATGTTTACAATGGAACTCGCTTCAACATTACATATGGCTCAGGTGCAGTCTCAGGATTCGTAGGTCAAGATACCGTTTGGGTTGCTGGTTTGCCTGCTAAGAACTCACTTTTCGCTCAAATCACCACTCTCCATGGAATTAGCTTCCTTGCTTCTAAGTTCGATGGTATTCTGGGTATGGCTTGGGAATCAATTTCCGTCAACGGCCTTCCTTTGATCTTTGACTTATTGTACAAACAAGGTCAAATCGAAGGAAACTCCTTCTCTTTCTACTTGACTAGAGTCCCAAGCTCAAACGGCTCAGCTTTGGTCCTCGGAGGTGTTAACCCCAAATACCAGACTGGTCCTTTCAAATACTATACTCTCAAGAGAACTGACTACTGGGGCATTGCTATTGATGATATTGTTTTCAACGGAACAAGCTACAAAGTCGGAGACATTCTTGGTATTGTCGATACTGGAACATCAGTCATTGTTGGTCCCACCAAGGTCGTTGAAAATATGACCAAGGCTTTCGGAGCTGGAAAGGAAAAGCAAGTCGATTGCTCTACAGTTGGAAGCCTACCTACTCTCGATTTCAAGATCAATGGAGACGTCTATTCACTTAAGGGAAAGGACTACATTCTCGAAGTCGACCAAGGAGGAAGATCAACTTGTATCGTAGGAATTCTAGGTTTGGACCTCCCTCCTCAACTCGGTGAAGCCTTCATCTTGGGAGACAGCTTCATTAAAGCTTTCTACACCCACTTCGACTATGAGAACAAGAGAGTTGGATTCGCACCAGCTATATGATGATCTGAAAAAAGATGAAACACCTATTTTATTAGTTATGCAGCTATTTTATGAAATCTAGCACACTGATACTTCTGAGTTTAGCCAACAAAAACAAAGAATCATACAAAAGTTATTCTCTTCTTGCGTTTGCCTTTTTCTTCTCCTTCATCGTTCTATTCTCCCAAGATTTCTTTCTTGTATTCTCTTATTTTGCTGAGCTTTTAGCCAATGACATTGTTAACAGTTTTCATGAACCTCTTAGTCTCCCCTTCGTCACTCTCACCATCTTTCAAAGACATCTGATTCAGCGACATCACCTATAAAGAAAGGTTAGAAATTGTCTTCAGAAGGTTTTTACTCAGCGCAAATGCAAATTAGCCCTTCGCTGCTTTCTTTATCTTGATCATTTCATCAGCCTAGGTTATTTTTTGCTTGAGAATCTCAATAATGCTTTGGTATTGCTCGTGAATGCTTGCGATATCTTTGGCCGTCTGCGCAATTATGGTGTTTTCGTGGCCTTGTTTATAAGTTAATCTGGATATTTGCAGAAGTACGTCCTCCAAGGGAAAAATGCTTTTTTTAATAAGTTCTTTTTGTACAATTCGTCCATTTTACGGTCTTGCTCTCTTGCGAACTTTCGTTAGTTTTTATTGTCCTACAACAACTTCCATGCTTTTTTCAGCAAAATATTTTGAGAATACTTCTAGCTGAAGAAATCCATCAACTCTTCCCTCCTCTTCTGCTCCTTCTTCAGCTAAATAGTCGCTTCTTCAAGCTCCTTCCTGAATTGGTCGAGCTGCTGAGTGACACTTTGACCAGTTTAGGTATAGCTAGTAATCTAAATCTTTTCGGACGTACTTCAGAGTCATAAAGCTAGCATTTCGAAGAATGCTTATTAGTGAAATACTCGGAGATGCGATTGAGGGCATCTGTGCGTATGTCTTAGATCAGCTCTTTGAATTAGCCATAGTCATTATTTGTAAACTTGCCAGGGTGGGAGTTGATGATTTCTATAAATTCAGTGGTTTTCTGGTTGAAGAATTGCGCAAGCTACTAGAGTTGCTTATGCATCTAAGGGATTGTCTGCACCATCCAGCCTCTATGTAATTCAAATTAACGATTAATATTATGTTTCATCTAATCTTCAAATAAAACTTGTTAGAATGTTCAAATCAAATCTGTCGTAAGCGGATAGTTGGCATTACTTTGAGTCTTTTTGGATCCCACTCTAAGTTTAGAAAAATCTCAGGATTATATCTTGTGTAAGAAGAATATGATAGAGATTGATTTCTATTGGGAGTTAATAAATATCAAATTTGGTACCGTTTTACAATATTCTGTGAGAAAACGCTTTGGAACTATTCCACATTTTCTGTAGCTTTTTGCGGCATCTTTTTCTGAATGGAAGCCTAAGAATCTCTAAGACGGTTGAGTAAAAGATCAAACCTACGACTTTTATCATGTTTGTCTAAATTTTGCACTTAGCTGCCCGCAAGTTTAGGAGGAGTTAGGCTCAAGGTCTAGGCAGTTTAGGGTTTTTGCTTTGTAGGCATGCATCCGAAAGCCAAAGATTTTGTTTTTTCTTCTTTCTTGATGCTTTTCTTCTCATCGAATTGGAACTAAAAGAATTCGTCAGCTTCGGAGTAGAGAATTGGTCTGTTTTTGTCATTAGTGACTGAGCTTCCCAACTCTTAAGCTGAATTAAAGGACAAAATCGGGCGAAGAGGCTTTTATTGGTTTTTCTTGCGGAAAACTTAGTTGCTGTCTACACTACTAAAACTATCTTTTTATTTTTCATGGCGATTATTGAGTTAAAAGCTAAGCTCATTAATCTTTTTATTGGAGGCTGTTGAAAGTCTGTTAAACTCTTCTAAAAGATTTTAGTTTTTTGATTTCAAGTCCTTAATCTTGGCGTTGAGCAAAGCTTCTCTTTGCTCGTATTCCGTTATCCTTGCCTAAAGCTGAGTGATTCTTGGGTTGAGTGTATCCGAAAATAGTCTATCTTGTTCAAAGGACTGTTGAGGCTGAGTCCGTTCAATCGACCTGTGAGTCTCCTTTTAACGAATATGGCTCTTATTTAGAGAATTGTTGGTGTATTCGCTATTTGAGGTGCTAACATTTGTTTTATTTTTGAGCTCATTGTTGATCTACCTACTAAGAATGATGACCTTCTTGTCCAAAATTTTATAAACTTCGTCAATATTGGTGGCAAACTACCTCAATTTGTCCTTGATCTAAGTTTTCAAGAACTAAATCTTTCGGGAATTGAGTTAAGATTGGGCAACATCTTGGGCAAAAAGAGCAAGTTGCTGCGAAAGGGCTATCACTTCTCTACAGCTAAATTAGATTTATTTGATTTGATGCTGCGCTCTGCTGTAGAACAGCTTTTGCTTTTTTTAGGGATCTATCATTTATATTATTCCAGGCTAAACTATTTATCGTTTGATCAGTTGTAATCACATAACTATCCATTTCCCTTTCAGTGTTGACTATTCAACCCTTGATTAGAGATAAAATGGCTATAAGACTGTTTGGATTTTGAGTAAAGGTACCACAAAACCAATCATTCTTGACAATCTTCACAGCTTTATGCAAAAAACTGTATTTCTGAGAGTGTATTCTTAGTATTGATGACAAGCAGTACTCAATATTGAGAAAATCTTCAGACGTAATGTTTGCAAACATTATAAACTTGTGAGAAAGTAAAGATCTTTTTTGATCAAAATGATAAAAAGTTCAATTCTAAAATATAACGAAATCAGCTTCATTTTCCTATTAGTTTTCCATACTGATTGTCGACACTCAGCAATAACTTTTTAGTATTTTCGCTCAACTAAGTCGAAACATATCTACCTTGGATAAAGTTCTTTAAGATTCACCAATGATGCGGTCATACTCTTTAGATGCTGTCGTTTTTTCCTTCAAAAGACCTTCCAGATAATTCTTTTACTTTTTTAGTTTCAGCATCTACGACTGCATCAGCTCAGTCTACTTCCGCTCGGCGATAAGTCCGTTCATTATCTAGTTTCTTTGGTCTTTAAGCATCGCGATCCTGTTTCGCAGTTCCCCGAGAGTTGAGTCCTAATCCATTTTAAATATAACAGAAGCCTTACAAAAATCAAAATAATTCTGCTGAAAAAGGTCATCATAATAGTTGTAAACATTCTAGTTCTGTTCGTATTTCTTAGTCTGCTTACTTCTATTCGATTTTAGAGGGAATGCTGGGACATAGGGATTGAGGCAGATTTTATTTAAAAATTATTTAATAATGGAGGGTTATGGCTAGACTCATAATCTATGCTAGTGTTTAAGTTTTGTTGAATATCGGATAAGCTCTCAATAAAATAGCTTAGATATATAATAAATAAAAGCAATGGCCTGACACGTTGTAAAAGTCATTCTTCTACTTCTCGCCTTTCAATGGGCTCAATGCTCCACAACTTTAATCATTTCCTCTGAACCATTCTTCGCTAATGATATTACTCATTAAATCCTCTTGAATGAAGCATCTTAGGCATTGAACTCATCCTATCTCTCAACTTTTGAAGGGTAGATAAAAACCTAATATAAAGGAAAATTCTTCGTGTGGACTCGGCGAGTATTAGTTTCCATGCCTATTAGACTTCCCATAAGTTTGGCCCAATCATGATTAACATTTTGTTCTAAGTTGATACAGGAGCTCCCTTTACATACTTAACAACTGAAGCCTTGAATAAACTATACCAAAACTGCCCAAGTGCCAAAATGACTTTCGCAAGTCATTAAAACGTAACGATTGCAGGACATTAATCTCAGTTAAAAGATCCTTATCATATTATTATTCAACTTTGAACATTCTTGGAGCTGTTTTTTTAGGATAGCTAAACTGCCGTCTCGAATTGAATTATTTAAATCAGGTATAAAGTAACGGATAATTCAAACTTCTAATACAGGGCTCAAAATTACGAAACGAAAATGATGAATTATGAGAAATTTGATAGCTTTATTACATATAGAATCACACAAAAGTATAAAAACGAGGCCACGCAGATAAGTCAATAAACTAGCTTAGATATATAATAAATAAAAGCAATGGCCTCACACGTTGTAAAAGTCATTCTTCTACTTCTCGCCTTTCAATGGGCTCAATGTTTCATTCCCTCCGAAGAATACTTAGTTACTTATTTTACTCATTAAATGCTCTTGAATAGAGCATCTTAGGCATTGAACTCATCCTATCTCTCAACTTTTAAAGGGAAGATACAAACCTAATATAAAGGAATATTATTTGGGCTGGCTCGGCGACCGTTACTTTCCATGCCTGTTAGACTTTCGCATAAGTCTTGCCCAATCATGATTAACATTTGCTTCAAAGTTGATCCAGGATCTCAAGCGTCATACTTAGCAACTGAAGCCTTGTAAAAGCTATACTAAAACTGCCCAAAAGTCCAACAAACTTTCACAGATGTTTACGCAGTAAAGATTGCAGGACATTATTTAATAGTTCATGAATCCAGAGCACATTTTTAAAATTTGAACATTCTTGGAGCTAATTTTTTAGCATAACTAAACTGCCGTCTCGAATTCAATTATTTAGATAGGGGATAAACTAACGGATAATTCGAACTTCTAATAGAGGGCTCAAAATTACGAAACGAAAATGATGAATTATGAGAAATTTGATAGCTTTATCACATATTGAATCTCACTCAGAAGTATAATACACTGAATGGTGGTTGCTTGTGAGTTATGTTTGATATTTAATCCAAATTGAGGTTGTTGGTTTGGTGAGGGACGGCTCAGTGTTGAGTCTGCATTGTTGGCGATCCTAGTCCCCTGATGAATCGCATACGTCTCAAAGTCAAGGAATACACTGTTGAGTGATAATCACTATTATTGAGCCAAGCATAAGCTGCGCTTCAGAGATAAAGGCATATGTTTGAACATAGCTGCTTGTTAGTTTCTTCTGTTCTTTAGGTTGAGGCAAAGATCCTGAGCATACTGGGGGAAGATTAGAGTTAATTCGGGTTTAGGCGGCATTGGACATGTCTCCTGACATTCTAATTTTGGTGTAGTATGTAGTTTAAATAACAGAAGCCTTTCAAAAATCAAAATAAAGACGACATGTCAGCTGCCGAGTTGCCCATACTGCGATTGCGTCTGTTGTTCCGAGCATCGTAAAGTTTGTTTTTGACAAGTTCCGCATCCGGAACGTCCAAGGGCTGCACCTGGTTCAGGCTGACCTTGTCGCCAAGAGTTACCATCGATCTGTCTTGGTAGTTGTCATGGGCGTAGCTGCCATTAATAGCTTTCTATGTTACAAAGGATTTACATTCAGCTGATTGGAGTTGAGTCTATACTCTTCTTCGCTCATATACTTCTGCTGTATTTTGTTGAACTTCTGCTCCTGTGCTTGCTTTTCGAGATAGAGAGAATACTATTGTTTGTCAAAGGTGGGCTTCTTCTCTCTGAAGATGTTGTTTATGAAGCTGTAGGTCTGTTCAGGATTGGTCCTATCTTCTTGTCTCCTGTGGTTGAGCAGCTGTATCTGCCTTGAAAGAGTGTCCTTCATCTCAAGGTTCCTTCGTTCTTTTTCAATCAGCTCTTGCTCCTTTTTCCTGGACTATTCCTAGTTCTTGCGGAGTTGCGCCTCATCCACAAATTTATGCTCCAACTCCTTATCTTTTCTCATCTTCTGCTGAAAAAGGTCCTTATAGTAGTTGTAAACATTCTGGTTCTGTTCGTATTTCTTAGTCTGCTTATTTCTATTTTCGAACATGTAACTCTGGTACTAGTCATTCCTTTGTCTCTACAATGCTAGCTTCTATCTTTCCGCTTCCTTCTCCATTATCTTTTAGAACTTTTGCTTGTCTAGAGTTTAGATCACATCTTTTTTTATTGCTTCGGCTCGCTACTTTTTCTACATTTCTGATTTGAGTCCAATTTCAAGTTTGTATACCTTTCCTGCCTCTGCCAATTTGGGGTCCACATGAGATTCAATAATTTGCTTGTTGTCCTCCTGGAGCTGTTTGGTGGCTACATACCTCTCAAACTTTTGTTTTTCCTCTTTCTCCTTCATTTCTTGCGCTCTCTGCATGATATACTCATAATAGCGACGATCTTCCTCCTTTTAGGCTGTCCCTTTGTTGTGTTTCATCTCTAGCTGACTGTCAAGTTGCTTTTTGAAGTTTTACTTCTTTTAGTTGCTGATCAGCTTCTCCATGCTTTTTGCCTTTTAGTATTAGAGAGCGCGGTGTTGGTAGATGAGAGCCCATTACTCCTTTTTGGGAATATTTTGGATGGAATTGGAAGAACGGTTGGATATTCGGGATTCAAACATTGTTAAATTTATTAAGCGATGTATTATTGTAATAATCAAAATCAATGAACGCTAAAAATCGATCAAATAAATTTAGCAACGATTCCGTCTAAACCCAAAAAACATTTTTACTCATTCCTTCAATTATTTGCACACATTTAGGTCTCTCCAAAAGAACTTTAGTCACAAATAATTCAAAACTAAGTATGCGATCATTCATTTTCCTCAATTCGCTGAGATCTTTTATCATTAGCATATGTTTTGGAATACCGAATCAATCATTTTTGAAGGCTATGCTTTAGCGGAGAAGATGTAGTAAAGTAGATAAATATCAAGAAATGGCAATCGAAATGCTTTAGATTTCCATGGGTTCCTCAGCCATGGAAATTACCGGAGAGTGCTCCCATATCTCATCTATTAGTTTTTGGAACAGATTCGGGGTATACACCACCAATGCCATCTGAGGGTTCGTCTTATCGCACATAACGTTCTCCCCGATTTTGTTTTTGATTGACAGGTACTGCGCTGCCTCTTTGGTAAGCTCCCATTGATTCAGAAGACAGCGATTGAAGGGGATTGTCTATGAGGTTGAGGAGAACTTGGCAAAGCGTTTGCGGGGGAAGAAGGCCTCTTCTGCGAAATCTTCGTGCTGCCTGCGTTTCATGATGCGACTCTAGAAAGTTATAAATGTTGACCGATTTAATATTTGTCCAATCAACCTTTATAGATAGAATCTTCTAGAACATAAATACGATTCAATATCGTAAACTCCATTTTTAGACTAACTGGCGCCAATCGACCCATAATGATCGGATAACTGACTGGTGCTAGGCCATTGGGAAGAAACAGCTCAGAATCGCTGAAATAAAAGGTATATATTCATTATGCTATTCCACTTTTATAGGAGTTCTTTGTGCCAGAAAAAGACGAAATTGGTCCTTCTTTGGGATCATTTGATCATTCTGGAAAAGCATTTGCATTTGAACATAAAACAGGATAGTTTAAACATTGATAATTCGTGATATGAAAGAGCCACTCTCTCAAAAATCAAAGATCATAACTTTTATCCAAGATCCTATTCAAATGATTTTTGACCGTCCAGACAGTGGCCAGTGAAATAGGTGCCTTGATCATATTCAGCGATATTCCTTTGTAAAATCCTAACATCCCGCCTTACTTACTATAGATATCGCCAATCAAGTCTCTATAGTTTCTCAGAATCTCAATCTCCTTTTTGTAAAACAGCAGCTTCTGCCCCTGCATTCTCTTCCTGACGATATCAAAAGGATAAGCCACCAGTTGTCCAATAGCACTGATGGCTCCAATACAGAAGTCAACGTACCATTTGGAGTAGCTATTGGGCCATCTTTGCTTCACCTTTTGCTTTAGTTTGGTGAACACAAAAAACGAACATCCGTGGTATATCACAATTCCAAACGAAGCTGCAACGTACCCTTGGTAAAAACCTACGAATCCCTACCTCTGAAAAATTGTTTTGAAGGCGTTCAGGTTATTATTATAAGTGAAGGAATCTTTCTACATTGCTAATCGAACTCTAACGAATTATAGTGGTGTTGTTATAGTAAGAGAAGTCAGGCCAGCTGCTGCCCCACATAAAAAGAGCTTCAGCTTCTGATGAAATCCTTCGTCTTCCTTGCCAATGTAGAAATGTCCCCTCAAAAAGTCGAATACCGCGAAATCCTGTATGCTTTAGACTATACGATGGCTGCGTGAGGAAAGATCCTGGCAACATTCAGAAGGTTTCCTCTCCAAAGATTCAAGACCCCATGTTTGTTGACTACATGCCGAAAATCAGTGAAGAAAAGTCCATAGCTGAACTTCCTATTTGAGGTCTTTCTAGATATAGGGGTGTTTACTATGAAGAGATACTTGATTCTCTCGATTGGAGCTATGACTGTTTTGCTTATTACTCCGGCAATGCCGCCCGAAATGAAGCTGCTGAGGGATTTGGAGTGTGAGTTCGGTTGCTCTGGCTTGCTCACCATTGTCCAATTTATTATAAACTTAACTTAGATCAAAAATAGCACTTAGTTACAAAACCACTACAATTTTTATTGAAATTTCCATCAGAATGAGAATCTTTTTCTTTATTCAATCACTTTGGAATGC
>Ga0316217_10000349_pt1 | contig 67384 bp, 49 predicted proteins | sample 1anoAmetaG_FD_203633 | JGI IMG/M metagenome (GOLD analysis project Ga0316217, IMG submission 203633) | Freshwater microbial communities from Trout Bog Lake, Wisconsin, USA - 1anoA | ecosystem: Environmental > Aquatic > Freshwater > Lake > Hypolimnion/Profundal zone | place: USA: Wisconsin... | reverse complement strand
AACCGAGGAGCAACCACAAACCAAAGTGTCAGGGATGTCTCCGGTCTAAAATGTCAGGGATCTCCCCGGCTGCTCAGCACCCTGAAATGTTCCTGCACCAGAAGGCTCTTCTCTACTCTTCTTCCTCCTCTTCCAGGTGAGCGCCGGCGGCTTTGGCGGCGGCGATGATTTTTTCCTGCTGTAGCGCCGGGACGAAGTCGTAGTGGTCCATCTCCATGTTGAAGGAGCCGCGGCCCTGGGTCATGGCGGTGAGGTCGGTGCCATAGGTGAGCATCTCCGACATGGGGGCGTGGGCTCGGATGACGGTGTTGCCGGCCTTGTTGTCCATGCCCTGGATGCGTCCGCGGCGGGAGTTCATGTCGCCCATGATCGCTCCGGCGAACTCGTCGGGGACGGTGATTTCGATCTGCATGATGGGTTCGAGCAGGGCGGGCTTGGCCGCCTCCATGGCTTTTTTGAAGGCGATGCGGCCGGCGGTTTTGAAGCTGAGTTCGTTGGAGTCCACATCATGATAGCTGCCGTCGTAGAGGCTGACTTTGAAATCGACGACGGGGTAGCCGGCCAGGAAGCCGCGGGCGGCGGCTTCGAGGATTCCCTTTTCGACCGCGGGGATGAAGTTCTTGGGAATGGCTCCGCCGAAGATGTCATTGACGAACTCGAACTGGGCGCCGCGCGGCAGGGGCGACATTTTGATTTTGCAGTCGCCGAACTGGCCGTGTCCGCCGGACTGCTTTTTGTGGCGGCCCTGCACGTCGGCCGTGCCGCGGATGGTTTCGCGGTAGGGGACCTTGGGCGCCTTGAGGACGACCTCGGTGTGGTAGCGGCGCTTGAGCTTGCTGACGACGACCTCGATGTGCTGCTGGCCGGTGCCGGCGATGAGGAAGTCCTTGGTCTGCGGGTCGCGGAAGAAGCGTAGCATGGCGTCTTCTTCCATCAGCTTGTGCACGCCGACGCCGAGTTTGTCCTCGTCGGCGCGGGTTTTGGGCTCGATGGCGAAGGTGATGGCCGGCTCCGGAAGAGTGATGGAGGCGTACTGAATGGGCGCGGACTTGTCTCCGAGCGAGTCTCCAGTGAGAGTGTCCTTGAGTTTGGCGACGGCGCCGATGTCTCCGGCTGAGAGTTCGGTGACGGGGATGAGCTGCTTGCCCAGGACGGCGGAGATGTGGGCGAACTTTTCCACCGTGCCGCGGGCATAGTTGGTGACCGAGGCGTCGTTTTTGAGCACGCCGCTAACCACCTTGAAGTAGGAGATACGTCCGGCGAAGGGATCGCTGACGGTCTTGAAGACGAAGAGCGAGAGCGGCGCGCTGGCGGAAATGGCACGCGTGGGAGGCTCGGCATCGGGTGACGCGGGAACGCCGGCGGAAGTTTTGCGCTCGGTGGCCGCGGGGACGAAATCGATCATGAAGTCGAGGATTTCGTCGCTGCCGATGTTGCCGAGGCCGGAGGCGAAAAGGACCGGGAAGAGACGGTCTTCGCGGATGGCGTTGTGGATGCCGCTGACGATGTGCTCCTCGCCGATAGTTCCAGTGTCGAAGAACTCACTCATGAGGGCATCATCGCCTTCGGCGACGAGCTCGACGAGGGCCTCGTGGGCGGCCTTGGCCTGCTCGGCCATGTTGGCGGGGATGTCTTCGACGCGGGCGCGACCGTTGCCGCCGATTTCGTAGTAGTAGGCCTTCATCTTGACCAGATCGACGACGCCCTTGAAGGTTTTTTCCGAGCCGATGGGGAGCTGGACGGGGACGACGTTGCGTCCGAAAGTGGACGTGAGCGACTGCATGACGCGCTCGAAGTCGGCACGCTCGCGGTCCATGCGGGTGCAGATGACGATGCGGGGCAGGGCGAGCGAGTCGGCGAAGTTCCAGACCTTCTGGGTGACAACCTGAACGCCGGAGACGGAATCGACGACGACGAGGGCGGCATCGACGGCGGGCATGGCCAGTTCGGCCTCATGCACGAACATGTTGAAGCCCGGCGTGTCGATGATGTTGAACTTGTCCTTGCTCCACTCGACGGCGGCGAGCGAGGCGGAGATGGTCATCTGGCGGGAGATCTCTTCTTCGTCGTAGTCGGTGACGGTGGATCCGTCATCGACGCGCCCGAGGCGTGGAGTACTACCGGCGGTGAAGAGCAGGGCCGATACAAGAGAGGTTTTGCCAGAGTGAGAGTGGCCGATGACGGCCACGTTGCGGATGTAATCACCTTCGTAGGTCTTCACTAATGAACTCCCCCGGAGCGTTAATTCGAAGTTTTTCGCCTACGGCGCCTGCCGGGTTGAGGCGGGCGTCTTGCTGCGTAGCATCTTACGTACACCAGAAGTAAAGCAGAGCATCGTAGCACAGGGCGAGAGTTGGCTCAATTTTCATCGCGCCGTGACCAAAAGGATGCCTAGGTGTGATACGCGAGAGAGCGGGATTGAGGCGTGGGCATGGGTCACAGAGGGATGTGATGGGGAGGGAGCGAGGCGCGATCCTCTCCTAGTCAATTCCGTACTTCGGATCGAACTCGCATGGGGCATCTTTGATTGTGGAACGCAGCTTTGCAAAGTACGGGCTTGCTGCGAGTCTTCCGCAGAACTCTTGGAGAAACTTGTCCTGCGGCATGTTCCCGGGCTTCCATGAGCCTGGGACGAGTTTCCAGGCGAGCTCCGGATGGCCGGTGTAGATCAGATTCAGCATTGTTGCCCAAAGCAGGGGAGGCGGGTATCCGTTCTCCCAATCGCTCGCGAGGACCTTCGACTCAATCCGGCTTAACTCCTGCGCGGACGGCGCTGGCTTGCGCATGAGATCCGGAGCAAGTTCATAGGCCGTGCCGTTGAAGCGCAGGATGATTTGTGGCGCAGGCGACGATGCGAAGCTCGTATGCCAGTATTGAAACGTCCAATCCCATCCCGTGAACTCGAAGGTTCCGTCGTGTTTCAGGTCTTCGAAATGAGCGTAGTCGGAATCCTCTGCGTCCACCGTCGCAACTTCCCGGACGGTCTCTCCAAGTTCCAGAACGTGAAAGGTGAAGCAGCAGTGCGCGCCGCCGCTCCACTCGACGAAAATCACATTGGGCTTTCCCAAGCCGGTGATGTCGGTACCAATTGGAATGTCCGGCACTTGGGACACATTCGTCCCAGCGTTTTTGTTGAAATCATTACCGATCACCAGCTTGCCCATTCCGTGTTTGGAGTAGCGAAGCTGGCCATCCCTGCGTACCTCGACGCAGGCATCAAAGTCATCCTCGTTGCTGTCAAAGGTGCTGACTGTGCAGTTCGCGAATTTTTGCTGATCTTTCAACATTCCGGTGCAGGGCGAGACAGAATCGGAGGCCGGACTTGCCAATGCAAGGGGCGAGATCGATAAAAGCAAGGCAAGAGCCAGAGTGTTTAGCTTCGTCACGGAGAGCACCATTCAGGGCGCAATTGTAGCAGGCGAGGTGGCGGAAGTTACCTTGGGGCTGCGCGGGAGATTTGAGCGGCGCAGGGGTCCTTCGCGTTGCTCAGGATGACACCTCACGAACAAATACAAAAACAAGAACTGGAGTACGGCTCAAAGATGAAGGGCACGGCCGAGGCCGTGCCCTGTGTGGTGCGCAGAACAGTTAGTCGTGGACGCCGTCCATGAAGGCGCGGAGTTTGCGGGAGCGGCTGGGGTGGCGCAGCTTGCGCAGCGCCTTCGCCTCGATCTGGCGAATGCGCTCGCGGGTGACGGCGAAGGACTGGCCGACCTCCTCGAGCGTGTGCTCGCTGCCGTCTTCCAGGCCGAAGCGCATCTTGATGACCTTCTCTTCCCGCGGAGTCAGCGTGCGGAGGACTTGCGAGGTCTGGTCCTTGAGGTTGACGTTGATGACGGCCTCAGCGGGCGAGACGACGGCGCGGTCCTCGATGAAATCTCCCAGGTGGGAATCTTCCTCTTCACCGATGGGGGTTTCGAGGGAGATGGGCTCCTGGGCGATCTTCAAGACCTTGCGGACCTTGGCGACGGGGATGTCCATGCGGCGGGCAATCTCTTCGCTGGTTGGCTCGCGGCCGAGCTCCTGCACCAACTGGCGGCTGGTGCGGATGAGCTTGTTGATGGTCTCGATCATGTGCACCGGGATGCGGATGGTGCGGGCCTGATCGGCGATGGCGCGGGTGATGGCCTGACGAATCCACCAGGTGGCATAGGTGGAGAACTTATAGCCGCGGCGGTACTCGAATTTATCCACGGCCTTCATGAGGCCGATGTTGCCCTCCTGGATGAGGTCGAGGAACTGCAGGCCGCGGTTGGTGTACTTTTTGGCGATGGAGACGACGAGGCGCAGGTTGGCCTCGATGAGCTCGCGCTTGGCGTGCTCGGCGTCCATGTCGCCCTGGATGATTTCGCGCTGGGTGCGCTTGAGCTCGGCGAAGACGGCTCCGGCTTCGACCTCGATGCGCTCCATGTCGGTACGCACGGTGCGGACCTGGCGGCGGAGCTCCTTCTTCTGCTCCTCGTTCTTGGTGAACTCGCAGCGCTTTTCGAGGCTGAGAACCTGGCGGTCGAGGGCCTTCATGTTCTCGACGGTTTTGTTGACCCGGTCGATGAGGCGCTTGCGCTCCTGGTTGGTGAAGCGCAGCTTACGGATGGAGCGGCTGACTTCCACCTGGGCGCGTCCAAGACCCCAGTGCATCTTGCGGTAGTCGCGGATCTTCTTGCGGTCCTTGCCGGGGGCGCCGACCTCGGCCATCTTGGCGGCGAAGGTGAGGCCGCGCTTGTAGTGGCGGGCGAGCTCGTCGATTTTGCCGGTGATGTCCTTGAGGCGGCCCTGCAGAATCTCGTCGGTGATCTCCTCCTCGTCGAAGATTACGACCTCTTTGACGGAGCGGACGCCGCGCTTGAGATCGTCGCCGATGGCAAGCACCTCGCGGATGACGATGGCGGAGCGGGAGAGCGCCTTGAGGACGCGGATCTGGCCGCGCTCAATGCGCTTGGCGATTTCGACCTCGCCCTCGCGGGTGAGCAGTGGCACGGTGCCCATCTCGCGCAGGTACATGCGGACGGGGTCGTTGGTCTTTTCCAGAGCGCCGGGAGTGAGGTCGAGCTCGACATCCTCGGACTCCTCCGCGTCGGGATCGAACTTTTTCTCGGAGGGAAGCTTGGTGTCTTCCAGGACGTTGATGCCCTGGTTCCCGATCATTCCGAGCAGGTCGTCGAGATCGTCGGGCGAGTTGATGTCGTTGGGCAGAAGGTCGTTGACCTCGTTGTAGGTGAGGAAGCCTTTTTCCTTGCCGGTGTCGATCAACTTTTGAATATCTTCGTATTTATCGTCGAGAGCCAAGAGCAATATCCTTCACTGGCGCCATAGGCAGCCGAAAAAAACTTGCATGGGCGGCGCGTAGCTGCCAAGCAGTCGGAGTACGGCCCAGCGGTCAAAAGTGACCGGGGCAGATGCCGAAACCTTTTTGTTTCAACACATAACGCACAAGAAAGCCCGCTCCGCTACGGGCAAATCGCCACTTGGGCGAGGAGGCACTAAGCCTCTTAGATGCGGAGAGTGGTCCCGCGTTTTGGGACTTCCGACATTTTTGCAGAGAACTGGGTGGAAAAGCAAGAAGGAAGGGCTGGTTAGGGAAAAAGGGATAGGATGGATAATCCGTCCCGCCGACGATGCTATTACGTATAGCCGCTATCAATACTTCTTATTGGCCCGCGAGGACAGGGCGCTGCTATCGTGCTGGGATGGCGGCTGAAACCCTGAAGTCCAACTCTCGCGGACTATTTGAGCGCTACGACACGGGTGGATTTTACGATGAGATGTTTGCGGCCCCGGGCGTGCCGCGTCCCCACTACGCCAAACTTTTCCAGACCCTGGCCGAGATGGCGCCGGAGCAGTACGACGAGCGGCGCAAGATTGCCGACCTTTCCTTCCTGCTGCAAGGCATTACATTTACGGTATATAGCGACAAATCGGGGGCGGAAAAGCTCTTCCCTTTTGACCTGATTCCACGGATAGTGCCGCACTCGGAGTGGCACCGCATCGAGCGGGGTTTGTCGCAGCGGGTCATGGCGCTGAACCTGTTTCTGGCCGACATTTACGGAGAGCAGAGGATTCTGGCGGACCGCCGGGTTCCGCGCTCGCTGATTTATTCCTGCAAGCACTTCCGGCGCGAGATGGTGGGGCTGCAGGTGCCGCGTGGGATCTTTGCCCACATCAGCGGGATCGACCTGATCCGGGATTCCAAGACAGGCGAGCATGTGGTGCTGGAAGACAACGTGCGGACGCCGAGCGGGGTCTCCTACGTTCTGGAAAACCGGCTGATCATGACGCGGACGCTGCCGGAGGCCTTCCAGGAATACGGAGTGCTCCCGGTGAACCACTATCCGACGGAGCTGTGCCGGATTCTGCAGAGCCTGTCGCCGCGCGGCGGCTCGGCGGCCGAGGCGGTGCTGCTGACGCCGGGCAGCTACAACAGCGCGTACTTCGAACACAGCTTCCTGGCCCAGCAGATGGGGATCGAGCTGGTGGAAGGCCGCGACCTGATCGTGGACGACAACGTGGTGTACATGAAGACCATCCGCGGGCTGCGGCGGGTGGACGTGATCTACCGCCGGGTGGACGACGACTTCCTGGACCCGCTGGTCTTCCGCAGCGACTCGCTGATGGGAGTTCCGGGACTGATGGGCGCCTACCGGGCGGGCAACGTGGCGCTGGCCAACGCGATCGGCAACGGCGTGGCCGACGACAAGGCCGTGTATGCCTACGTCCCGGATTTTATCCGCTACTACCTGGGCGAGGAGCCGATTCTGGGCTCGGTGGACACCTATCTGTGCTCGCGGCCATCGGATTTGAGCTACGTGCTGGAGCATTTGCCGGAACTGGTGGTGAAGGCGGTGGGCGAGAGCGGCGGCTATGGGATGCTGATCGGGCCGGCTTCAGACCATGCGACGGTGGAGGATTTCCGGGAGAAGATCAAGGCCGACCCGCGGAACTACATTGCGCAGCCGCTGGTGGGACTGTCGCGGGTGCCATCCTACGACGCCAATAATTTGAAGTTTGGCGGGCGGCACGTGGATTTGCGTCCCTACTGCCTGTATGACGGAGAGAGCGTGACGGTGGTTCCGGGCGGGCTGACGCGGGTGGCGCTACGCGAGGGCTCGGTGGTGGTGAATTCGTCGCAGGGCGGTGGAAGCAAGGACACCTGGGTTCTGAGAGAAGAGGGCTGAGCTATGCTGTCGCGGATCGCAGACTCGCTGTTCTGGCTGGCGCGCTACATGGAGCGGGCCGAGGATACGGCGCGCATTCTGGACGTGAACTATCACATGCTGCTGGAGGAGTCGGAGGAGTTCTACCGGCTGCGCTGGGACCCGCTGCTGGTGATGGCGGGCGAGGAGCCGCGCTTCCGGCAACTGTATGAGGAAGCCAACGCCAGCACGGTGTTTGAGTTTCTGGCCTTCTCGCACGACAACCCGAACTCGATTGTGCAGTGCATCACCAAGGCGCGGGAGAACGCGCGAACCATCCGCGACCAGATTTCGCGGGAGATGTGGGAAGACATCAACGGGCTGTATCACGCGGTGAACGCCTTTGACCAGCGGCAGGAGATTGTAGGCGGGCCGCATCGCTTTTGCGACGTGGTGAAGTTCGGCAGCCACCGCTTCCATGGCGTGGCCGACGCCACCCTGCCGCACGACGAGGGCTGGCGATTCCTGCAGCTGGGGTGCTTTTTAGAACGGGCGGAGATGACGACGCGGCTGGTGGATGTGCAGTACCAATACCTGCTGGACTCGCCGCAGTCGATGGGGCCGCCGGACAACCACCAGTGGATGGCGGTGCTGAAATCGGTGGGCGCCTATGAGGCCTATCGGCGGAAATACTACTCGCAGATCAAGCCCGAGCAGGTGGCCGAGATGCTGATTCTGCATCCCGAGCATCCGCGCTCGATTCTGTTCAGCATTAACGTGGTGCAGTATGCGTTGCGGGCGCTGACCGGAACCATGCCGGGGTACTACTCGAACGAGGCTGAGCGGTTGACGGGCAAGCTGCTGGAAGGTCTGCGCTACGACCGGATCGGCGAGATCTTCGATCGCGGACTGCATGGGTATCTGGCCGAGTTGCTGGAGTCGTGCCTGGCGATTGGGCAGAACGTTGCGAGCATCTACTTCTACTACGGAGCGATGGCATGAACCGGTATCACCTGGTGCACATCACGGAGTTCAAGTACGAAGGCCCGGTCTCGGAGAGCTACAACGAGGTGCGTCTGCGTCCGTTGACCGACGACAAGCAGAGCTGCCTGTCGTTTCGGCTGACCACCAAGCCGGCCTCGCAGTCACGCAGCTATCAGGACGCCTTCGGCAACTGGGTCTACACCTTCAACGTGCTGAAGGAGCATCAGGAGTTGAGGATCGAGACCGACTCAGTGGTGCTTCGGCTGGATGTTCCCGAGACGGCGGCGGAGGCGACTCTGGAACAGGCGGCCGCCGCACAGGAGGAGCTGCACGACGAGTTCTACGACTACATGGTGGAAAGCACCTATGTTCCGTTGCTGAACGAGCTGGATGAGCTGGCGGCTGATGCCGAGGCCAACTGCGATGGGACGGCTCTGGGATATGCAGAGGCGGCCTCGCGGCTGATTCACGAACGCTTCCGCTATGTGAAGGGCGCGACGCATGTGCACTCCTCGATCGAAGACGCGCTGCGGGAAGGCGTGGGAGTTTGCCAGGACTTTGCCCATCTGCTGCTGGGCGTGTTGAGAAAACGCGGGCTGCCGGCACGGTATGTCTCCGGCTACCTGGTTTCCAAACGGGCGGAGAACCCGAGCTTCGCGATTGAAGAGGTGATCGGTGGGCACGCCAGCCATGCCTGGGCCGAGGTGTACATTCCGCAATGCGGCTGGAAGGGGCTGGACCCGACGCTCGGCGCGTCGGTGGGAGCACGGCACGTGCGCATCGGCTACGGGCGCGACTATGGCGACGTGGCTCCGGTGCGCGGCCTGTACAACGGGCATGCGGGACAACGGCTGACGGTGGACGTGCAGCTGCGTCCGGGCGTGGACATCGAGGGACACGAACAGATGAACGGTTCGGCGGCCTATCCGGAAGAAGAAGATACGCTGGACGAGCGTCCCAGCCAGCCGCTGCTGCAACAACAGCAGCAGCAACAGCAGCAGTAGGTTGCAAGGTTTCGCAGGTTTCAGAGTTTCAAGGTTAAAAGCATAGGCGCTCGCGGTCGGGTACGTGGCAGAGGATGCCGCTCCGTCCGCGAGTGCTTTTTAGATCCAGCCGGAACGGTAGACGATCCACCAGCTTGCAAAGAGCGCAACGAACGTCTCGGCCACCGCCCATCCAAAGGGCAGGAAATAGCCGAGCAGGCTGAGAAGAGTAAACAATATCCAGAAAATTTTACGTTCCATGCAGTCCAATGCGCCCCTGCTGCCATGATACGGCAACGGGCGCTACGGCAAAGGGTACGGGCGACGGTGTCCGGCCGCGCGGCAGGCAAGGGCAAGAGTATTTGGTGCGGGCAGTTTGCTGTCCCAGGATAACGCCGCAAAAGGCGCGACGCGGACCTTCTGGGACGCCTGTAATCTTTCAAATCGTGGTGGCAGAAATGCCTTCGCGCGGCGCTGGATATTTGGACGGCGCTGGGGTCTCTCGCTTCGTTCGGGATCACACTCTCAGAACATTTACGGCTAAGATGCTCAGACGGTCGCGGCGTGGCGGAGGGCGCGATCGACTTCCTGCTTTTCCTGCATGAGGCGGGCGACGGCGGCGGAGTCGTTGTTGTGGGCGGCTTCGGCGATCTGGCGGCGGAGTTCGCGCTGGCGATGTTCGAGCTGGCGGCGGCGCAGGGCTCCGATGGCGCCGTGGAGAAGCTCCGCGTTGAGCGTCTCGTGCTCCTGCATGACGACGGACATGAAGAGCGCGCGGTCGTCGTCGGGGAGCGGGAGAGCCATGAGGTCGGCGCCTTCGGCGAGGGCACCGAGGATGGCGTCGATGAGCGACTCGGCGCGCATGCCCTTGTGCAAGTGCTCGGCGCTGAGGGTGTAGTAGGCCTGCTCGGCGGGGTTGTAGACCTGCTCCTGGCCGTTGTCGTCGGTGAAGGTGAAGGCGAGTTCGCGTCCGGAAGCGAGAGCCTGAAGAAGGATGATCTCGGCTTCGGTGAGCGCCGCCTCGCGGGCGGGCGCAACCTTGGTGGAGGTGCGGGCTCCGGCGACGTGGCGCAGCTCCTGACGCAGGACGGCGGAGTCAATTTGCAATTTCTGCGCAACGTCGGCGGCCAGTTCGTCGCGCACGATGCGGCTGGGGATGCGCTGAATGTGGGGCAGAAGATAGTTGACGGCCTTCTGCTTGCCTTCGGGCGTGCGGGGAAACTGCGACTGGGCGCGCTCGATGAGGTAGGTGAAATATTTGGGCGCGGCCTTGAGCACATCCGCGTAGGCAGCGGCTCCCTTGCGGCGGATGAAGAGATCGGGATCGTAGCCCTGGTCGAGGGTGACGATGCGGATCTCGAAGTCTTCGGCGACCAGCAGGGCGAGCGAGCGCTCGGCGGCTGCGGCTCCGGCGGTATCGGGATCGAAGTTGACCACGATTTTCTTGCTGAAGCGGGCAAGCAGGCGGGCCTGCGGCTCGGTGAAGGCGGTGCCGCTGGAGGCGATGACGTTGTGGTATCCGGCGTTGAAGACCGAGATGCAATCCATCTGGCCTTCGACCAGGATGATGTAGTCGAGGCGGCGGATGGATTCCTTGGCGAGGTGAAGATTGAAGAGGACGCGCGACTTGCTGTAGATGGGCGTCTCCGGCGAGTTGAGATACTTGGGGCCGGATTTGTCGTCGGTGGCGAGCGTGCGTCCGGTAAAGGCGATCACCTTGCCCGATTCGTTGCAGATGGGAAAGACGATGCGGTTGCGAAATTTGCTGTAAAGAGAAGCTTGAGGGTGCCCCATCCTATCCTTCTTTTGGATAGGGTGGGGCTGTTGACCTTGCTCTTCCTGCGCGACACTTCCGGCCACGGGCGCAGTGTCTTTCCAACTAAATAACCCGCTTTCGCGCAGGGTATCTTCGTCGGCGAGGCCTTTGAGTTTGTCGCGCAGGAGGAAACCGGATTCGGGAGCAAAGCCGATGCGGAAGCGGGCGATGGCTTCGTCATCGAGTCCGCGGCCACGGAGATATTCGCGGGCGGAGGCCGCTTCGGGACGAGCGAGCTGCTGCTGAAACCAGAGGCAGGCGGCCTCGTGCAGATCGAGCAGGAGTCCGCGTGTGCGGGCCTCACGAGCTTCCTGCGGAGAGCTGAACTCGGCCTTGGGCGCGGCGATGCCGAGCTTCTGGGCGACGGCGCGGACGGCTTCCGGAAAGGTGATGTTCTCGATCTTCTGCACGAAGCTGAAGACGTCGCCGGAGACTCCGCAGCCGAAGCAGTGGAAATACTGGCGGCTGGCGTGGACGGAAAACGATGGCGTCTTTTCGCCGTGGAAAGGACACAGGCCGGAGTAGTTCTGCGCCCCGGATTTGCGCAGCTTGACGTATTCGCCGATGATGCGAACGATGTCGGCCTGCTGCTTGACGATGTAGGCGAAGTCTCCGGGATTGGCCACAGTACTATTGTGCCTGATTGGGCGTACCTATGCTCTACGGGCCTTCTTAGAGGCGCCAGATTGGCCTGCTGCCCGCGCTGTCTGCATCATCGCGTGACGCAGGAGCATATTGGCTTTTGTCTGATAGCCCTCGCCGTAACTCTTCAACCATTCGAGTACGTCGGCGTCCAGCCGCATGGTTACCGGCTTCTTCGGTGGCCGTTGATACTTGCCAATCTCAGCGCCGGACCAGTCGATAACCTCGGGCATCTCAGAGAGATCAATGTCCGCGTCTTTTTTTGCCGCGATCTTTGCGATTTGAAGTTTCTGTTCTTTTGTGAGCTTCTTCATAGGCTTGTTTCTCCCGGCCGGTTGCGCTTCGTGCTGAAATGAGCCTGATAACGTCCTCGCCGTCGCGCACAACACTGGTGTGAACCACAAAAACAATCGCTCCAACTCCAATCGCACCCAGGGTGATGTATCGCTCCTCGTCGTCGTCGTGCAACACATCTCGCTGTGTCAGCGCGAAAGGGTCGGCAAAAACCAACTCGGCGGTGTCAAAATCAATGCCGTGCTTTGCAAGGTTACCGCGGTTCTTCTCGGCGTTCCATTCAAAGGACATGATTTCAACCTGGGCATCATATCACATCGATAAGTACAATTGTACATACATACCGAGGCCTTCGCACCTATATAAAACCCTGAAAATGTCCCGTCACTCCTACGCTTTCAACTCGACCTCGGTCGCCCCAGCGCCGCCTTGGTTCTGTGGGGGCTCGGTGACCTCCATGACCTGGGGGTGGTGTTTGAGGTATTCGCGAAGCGCGCGGCGCAGGATGCCCATGCCGGAGCCGTGGACGATGCGGATGTGGGTGAGTCCGGCGAGGAAGGCGCGGTCGAGAAACTTTTCCAGCTCGGCGGTGGCTTCGTCCACGTTGCGGCCGATGACGTTGAGCTCGGCGGAGGCCGTGGCGTCTTCGTCGCGCAGGCGGACGTTGATGCCTTTGCTGCGTGCGGCCTGAACGGGGTTGGCGGACTGGGAGGCGTCATAGGAAACCACGGCGGCGATGTCGTCGAGCGGGACGCGCATCTTCATGGGGCCGACCTGGACTTCGAGGGCGTCGCCTTCGAGCTTGCGCACCACGCGGCCGCTGCGTCCGATGGACTTGAGCTGCACGGTGTCTCCGACGCTGACGCGGGCGACGACGTGGGGCTGGGCGTTGGCATCTCCGCGGTCGGAGCCGGTCGTGTGGGCGACCACGGTTTGATTGAACTGCTCGCGGAATTCGCGGCGGGCCGCGGCAATCTGCCGTTCGGCCTGCTTGCCTAGCTTCTGGGCGGCGGCGCGGTCCTGCACAGTGGCGACGGCCTGGCGGGCGTGGTACTCGAAGTCGCGCAGCAGCGAGTCGAGCTTCTTCTCCATATCGCGAATTTTTTCGCGCTGCTCCTTGAGGCCCTCGGCTTCCAGGCGGCTGCGCTCGCGGGCGACTTCTTGCTCGCGCTGGCGCAGGTGCAAGCGCTCGTTTTCAATCTGGCGGAGATCGGCGTGGAGGCGGTCGAGGAAGGCGGCGATGTCCTGCGTCTGGGTGCTGAGACGGCGGCGCGCTTCTCCGATGATTTGTGGATTGAGTCCGATCTGCTGGGCGATGTTGATGCCGGCAGAGGCTCCGGGAACTCCGACGCGCAGCTCGTAGGTGGGGGCCAGGGTTGTTTCGTTGAAGCCGACGGCGGCGTTGAGGACTCCCACGGAGTTGGCGGCGTAAATTTTGAGCGCGGTATGGTGGGTAGAGATGATGGTGAGCGCCTGCGACTGGCGGAAGTGTTCGGCGATGGCGACGGCGAGTGCGGCTCCCTCTTCGGGGTCGGTGGCCGAGCCGAGTTCGTCGAGCAGGACCAGCGAGCGAGAGGTGGCGGTGTGGGAGATGAAGTCGATGTTGGTGACGTGCGCGGAGAAGGTGGAGAGATTCTGCTCGATGGACTGGGAGTCGCCGATGTCGGCCAGGACGGCGTCGCAGATGGGAAGCTGGGCGCGCTCGGCGGGGACGGGAATTCCAGCCTGCGCCATGAGGACGAGCAGGCCGACGGTTTTGAGACCGACGGTTTTGCCTCCGGTGTTGGGGCCGCTGATGATGAGCTGGCGGTGGGCGGTGTCCATTTCAAGAGTGAGCGGAACGACGGCTTTGCCGCGGGCCCGCAGGTTACGCTCCATGACGGGATGGCGGGCGTCGATGAGGATGAGGGATGCTGAGGAATCTTCGGCGAGAATCTTTACACGGGTGCACTGGTACTGCTCGGCGAAGCGGGACTTGGCGAATTGCAGTTCGAGCTCGCGCAGAATTTCGACGGCGAGGAGGATCTCCTCGGATTGCTGGCCGAGGCGGGCGGTCATCTCCACGAGGATGCGGTGGATCTCGCGCTGTTCGTCTTCGAGGAGACGGACGAGTTCGTTGTTCTGCTCGATGGTTTCCAGTGGCTCGATGAAGACGGTTTGGCCGCTGGAACTGGCGCCGTGGACGACGCCATGGACGCGGCGCTTCTGCTCGGTTTTGACGGGGATGACGAAGCGGTCGCCACGGATGGTGACCAGCTCGTCCTGCAGCGTGTTGCCGTCGGAGAGGCGGCGGAGATAGCCGCGCAGCGACTCCTGGATGGTGCGGCGCTGGCGTTCGATTTCGCGGCGGATGGAAGCCAGTGCCGACGAGGCGTGATCGTCGAGCGTGCCGTCGGGCGCAAACTTGTTGGCGAAGTAGCGCAGCAGCGGAGTAAAGTCGGCCAGCCCGGCGCTGAGCTGTTCGACGGCGGGCCAGGGCTCCTTCATTGCGTCGGGTGGATGGGCTGCGGCTTCGCGCCATTCGGCGGCACGATCGACGAGCAGGATGGCGTCGCGGAGCTCGCCGGCATCGAGTGTGGCTCCGCTGATGCGGGCGCGGAGGACGAGCTGGCTGGGATCGGTGAGGCCGGTGAAATCGAAGCGTCCGCCGGAGCGGAGGAAGGCTCGAATTTCGGCGGTGAGCTGCTGCTGGCGCTCGATCCACTCGGCGTCCGCGGTGGGAGCGAGAGCATCCACCGCCTGGCGACCCAGCTCGCTCTGGCAGCGGCCGCGTACCATCTCGCGGAGGCGGTCGAACTCAAGCGCGGCGGCGCTGGTGTGCAGGAGTGGAGCGGGCATACGTCCCATTATCGCAGAGAGGGCAGACGAAGATGAGCGTCATCCTGAGCGCCCGCGGCCGGAGCGGCGTCTTTTGCCGCGTACCCGCCGCGTAGCTCAAGCGAATGACCCCAGCACCGCTCAAATATCCCGTGTCGCTCAATCGGCACTTCCGCCAACCGCCTGATCACAAAATGTTATGCCAGGTGAGTGTCATCGTGGGCGATGCGGCGTTCGTTCTCCGGAGCGCGGGCTGGTGTGTCGGCGGGAGCGTTCTCGGGGAGCAGGTCGTGGATGGACTCGAGCCAGAGCATCTGGGCGTGAAAGAGCTCGCCGAAAGTGCGCGAGGCGATGGTCATGACTTCGTCGAGCGAGGGACGCAGTCCGGTTTCGAACTCGATGGAGGTGACCGGCTTGGTGAGGCCGCAGGGGACGATGAGCTGGAAGAAATCGAGCAGCGTGGTGACGTTGAGCGCGAAGCCGTGGGAGGTGACTCCGCGGGCGATGTGGACACCAATGGCGGCGATTTTGCGCTCGGGATAGTGGGCCGCAGGAAGTGGCCCACTCAAGCCAAAAGTGGGCTTGAATGGGCCACCCGCCGGCACTTCTTCCTCTGCGTCGCCGGTTGGAACGTAATCGCGTCCAGGCGGGCGCGGAGTGAGGCGCGGCGGTGGAGTGGGATACGTCCAGACGCCGGTGAGGTTGCAGATGCGCTGGGTCTCGATGCGGTGGTGGGCGCAGATGCGCATGAGCACCTCTTCGAGCAGGCGGACGTAGGCGATGACTCCAAGTTTGGGAGTGAAGCTGCGCAGGTCGAAGATGGGGTAGGCGACAAGCTGTCCGGGGCCGTGGAAGGTGACATCGCCGCCGCGATTGATCTCATGCACCTCGACGCCGCGGGAGGCGAGCAGCTCACGCGGAGCTACGATGTTGGCCGCACGCGCGTTGCGTCCCAGGGTGATGACCGGCGGATGCTCGACGAAGAGCAGGACGTTGGGGATGCGTCCCTGCTGGCGCAGCTCGACCAACGTTTCCTGCAGGCGCAGAGCGGTCCGGTAATCGCAGTGGCCGAGATTGAGGACGGAGATCAAGTTTCAAGGATACAAGGTTTCAGAGTCGCAGGTTTCAAAGTCAGAACCGCGCTAGAAGATGAACTTGGCCGCCAGTTGCATCAGGCGCGGAGGCATGGCGTTGACGATCTGGCCGAAGGTCCCGCACGTATTGCTGTTCGGCGAACTATTGCATGGAGGGTAGTTGACCAGATCGCTGATGTTTCCATCGACGGCGGATGCGCCAAAGAACTGGGCGTGATTGAAGACGTTGAAGACTTCGAGGCGGAGTTGCAGCGTTTGGCCGGGATGCAGCGCGATCTCTTTTTGCAGCGACATGTCGAAGTTCTCCAGACCTGGGCCGGAGAAGAAACGGCGCGGGATGTTGTCCGGGGTACCCGCAGCGGGAACGCTGAACAGAGACGTGTTGAAAGCCGCGGCGTTGCTGCGTGGGTTGCGGTTGAGTTGCAGTTTGCCCGGCGTGAAGTACGGCGTGTCAACCCCGTTGTTGTTGATGCCGTTGGGACTGGTGCCGAGCAGCGAACTGTCCGTGTTATTGAGCAGGGTGACGGGAAGGCCGGTGGAAAAATGCGTGATGCCGGAAATCTCCCAGCCCTTCGTCCAGCGGTTGGAGGCGCGGAAGAGGCTCTCGAACGGAATACGGTAGTTGTAGCTGACGACGAAGTTCTGCCGAATATCAAAGGACGACAGGCCATAGCTGATCGCGGGATTGACCGGATTGATCTCTTCCCCCAAGTTTGAGGAGTCATCCATGGACTTGCCGTAGGTATATCCGGCCGCGAGGACCAGCCTTCCACTGGTGTGGCGCAGGCTGAGCTGAAGGGAGTTGTAGTTGGACTTCCCAACGGTCTTCTGAAGAGTATCGCTACCGAAATTGTTGCCCAGGGGGCCACGCGATCCGTTCTCCGCAAAAGGGCCGCAGCCGGGAGTTTGCAGGCAAAGGGCGGGAATGCCGGGGTTGGCTTCTTCCATGACAAGCAGGCGGTGGCCCTGCGCGCCCACGTAGCTGATGCTGAACACCGTTTTCGATCCAAGCTGGCGCTCGATCGACAGCATGTATTCCTCGACGTAGGGGATGCGGTTGCTGGTGGCATAGCCGGGGATGCCGGTGATGGGCTCGTATTGCGACCAATTCACGTTCGGGTTGGGATTGCTGGCGGTTGCCCCGTGCTGGGCGAGTGCGACGGGGAACGGCTGTCCCGAAAACTGCCCGTTGGACGCGGTGATGAAGGGCGTGGCGAACAGCGGCGGCGCGGGACTGGTATAGGTGATTCCGAAGGGCGCGTTGCCGGCAAGGATACCGGCCGAGAGCGCCTCGATCGCCGTGTAATACATGCCATAGCCGGCGCGAATGCTGGTGTTGCCGGGCCCGCCCATCAGGTCTCCGAGAAACGTACCTTTGGCAGCCTGCGGTGAATAGGCCAGGCCGACGCGCGGTGCGAAATCGAGGTTCCCTGGAGGCGCAAGCGTACGGGAGACACCGGGATCGCCGGGAAAGAGAATGCCTGCGGGCGCGCCGGGAAAGACGACCGACTGCTTGCCGACTTCGAAGGTGGAGAGGCCATTGTTTTTCTCATACCAGGGCTCGATGCGGTCCCAGCGCAGTCCATAGTTCAACGTGAGATCGGAGCGCATGCGCCAGCTATCCTGCGCGAACAGGCCCCAGTATTTGCTGCGCGGATAGAACGGCTCCAGCTGGCTCTGGTTGTACTGGCTCGGCATGCCCAGCAGGAAATCGGCAAAGTCGTTGCCCGTGTCGCTGCCCGTGAAGATGAAGTTTCCGTTGAATTGCGCAATGGGGTCGGTGTTGATCTGGTCGTAGTGAAATTCCACGCCGAACTTGAGGGTGTGGAGGCCCACGACTTTGGAGAAGTTATCGATGATTTGGAAGGTGTTGTTGACCTGCTTGAGTTCCTGCGAGTTTGTCCCAATGGAAAAGGAGTTGAAAATGACGTTTTCCACCGCTTGGCCGCGGGGATCGAGCGGCACGATGCCGGGGCAGTTCGGAGTTGTCCCATTGCACACCACAAAGCCTTGCGACGCCAGGCTCACGCCGAGGCCGCCGATGGGTTTGCCAAGGTCGTTGGAGTCGCGCATGTAGCTGAAGTGAAATTCATTGACGGCGCTGGTGCCCAGCGTCTTGGTGTCTCCCAGGCTGAGCAGTTGAGCGCGGCCGAAGTACATTGCGTTGAAGCCCGGCACGCTGGCTCCACTTTGCGCAGTCGGATAGGGATTGTTGTAGGTGAAGTCGTCGAAAAAATAATAGGCGTCGAGCCGTCCCCAGGGGCTTTCGTAATCGAGGCGGACGGCTGCCTTGTCGTCGCGCAACGTCTGGTTCTGGGACGAGGTGCTGAAGGTGTTGGGGCCATCGTTGGGCAGGGGAATGTATTGCAAAAGATTTTTCGCGGGCGCGGACCACGTGGATGGCGGGATCACGAAATTGGGGAAGACGCCGGCGCGCTCCTGCAGCGAAGGAACCTGGATCAGACCGCTGTCGATTCCCTGCGTCGACCGGGTTCCCTGATAGTCGGTGAAGAAAAACGCCTTGTTGCTGCGCAGCGGACCGCCCAGGGTGCCGCCGAACTGGTTCTGGTCATAGGTGCCGCGGGTGGGAGAAAAATAGTTGCGCGCATCGAGGGCGCTGTTGCGCAGGAATTCGAATGCGTCGCCGTGCAGCTGGTTGGTGCCGGATTTGGTGACCACGTTGATCTGTCCGCCGCTGTGGCCGCCGTACTCGGCGTCGAAGTTGCTGGTGAGGATGCGGAACTCGGCGATGGAGTCGAGGTTGGGAATGATGGCCGCGCCGGAGTTGACATCTTCTTCCACGTCGCTGCCGTTGACGATGAAGGCATTGGAGAACTCGCGCTGGCCGTTGATGGAAATGGTGCCGGGGTTCAGCCCGCCGGAGGGCGCCAGCGCACTGACGCCGACATCCTGCTGCGTGCTGGCGGTGAGCGAACTGGCGGGAACAACGCCCGGCTGGAGCGCGAGCAGATCGGTGTAGCTGCGGCCATTCAAAGGTACGGCCGACATCTGGGCGCTGCCGATGACCTCGCCCATCTGGGTGCTCGAGGTCTCCACCTGCACCGTGTTTTCGCTGACCGTGACCGACTGCTCCTGTTGGGCGATCTCCAGTACAACGTCTACGATGAGCGCGCTGTTGGCGTCGAGTGTGATGCCGGTTCGCTGGTAGGCTTTGAATCCCTGTTTCTCGATCGCGATGGTGTAGCGCCCGATGGGAAGGTTGGGAAAAGAGTAGAAGCCGCTGGCGTTGGTGGTGAGCTGCTGCACGACTCCGGTGTCAATGTTGGTGGAGGTTACGGCAGCGTCGACGACGACGGCGCTGCTGGCATCTTTCACCGTTCCGGAGACGGTGCCGCCGGTTCCGGCCCAGGAATCGACGGCCAGGAGGAGAATCCACGTAAGAAGGGCGAGTGAGCCGAGACGCCGCAGGCGCGCAGCGGAGATGAATCGGCGAAGGTGGGCGGAACGTCCGAGGTTCACTACGGGAGTCTCCGGCATCGCGTATTGAAAATGAAAGTGAATTTCGTTTCCGTTTGCGCAATTATATCCCTGCCTGCTCTGCCCTGCAATGTTGGCACATCTCTGCATTTTTGTCCGCACACGCCACGGCGCAGAAGAGTTTATTCCTTGAGGAATCGTCGAGTCCTTCACGGTTATGAACTGGGCAATGGTTGCGCCAAAGACCGGCACCCCATCCCCAGGGAATTTTCCTGAGGATGGGGTGTGAGTTTCCATGAGTTGCACATCCGGAAGGCGGAAAGTCTCTCCGCCGCGCCCGTTTAGAAGGTGAACTTCGCCGCCAATTGGACCTGGCGCGGAGGCATGGCGTTGATAACTTTGCCAAACGTGGAGTCACTAATGTTTCCATCGACGGAAGCAGCGCCGAAGAACTGGGCGTGATTGAAGACGTTAAATGCCTCCAACCGGAACTGCAACATTTTGCCGTCGTGCAGCGCAATCTCCTTCTGCAGCGCCATGTCGAAGTTCTCCAGGCCGGGGCCGTAGAAGAAGCGGCGCGGGACATTGCCTAGGGTTCCCAGGGCCGGAATGCTGAAGAGACTGGCGTTAAACGCCGGGGTATTGCCGCGCGGATTGTGGTTGATCGCCAGGTCGCCGGGCGTGAAGTAAGGCGTATCAATGGTGTTGTTGTTGATGCCGTTGGGGAAGGTGCCCAGCAGCGAACTGTCCGTGTTGTTGTAGAGGGTAACGGGCAGGCCGGTGGAAAAGCGCGTGATGCCGGAGATTGACCAGCCGGTAGTCAGGCGGTTCTGCTTCCCGGTCAAACGATCGAAGGGCAGCTGGTAGCGATAGCTGAGGACGAAGTTGTGGCGGAGGTCAAAGGCAGAGACTGCCTTGGAGGTGGCCGCGCCAATGGGCTTTGCATAGCCGGGCATGGAGATATTGGGATAGACGGGCTCGGAGAGGCTGGAGGAGTCGTCTAGCGACTTGCCGTAGGTGTAGGCGGCCATCAGCTCCAGCGATCGGGTGGTGTGGCGCAGCGTGGCTTCGAAAGAGTTGTAGTTGGAGAAGCCGATGGTCTTCTGGTAGGTGATGGCGCCGAAGGATGACGGGAACGGCCCTCTGGCGGCAGCTTCATTAAATGGTCCGCAGAGCGATGGGCCCAGACTGAGGCACTTCGCGGGGTCGCCGGGATTGGCCGAGGTGAGAACCAGCAAATGATGCGCCTGCGAGCCGACATAGGCCAGTTTGAGAACGGTGTCGGGCGTCAGTTCGCGCTCGAAGGCGAGGTTATAGCTTTCCGTGTAGGGCGAGGTGTTGCGGTAGTAGAAGGCCGGGTCGCCGGTGATGGGCGTGTAATTGGCCCAGTTGACGGTGTTGTTGGGGTGGCTGGGCGAGGCTCCGAAAGGCGGGATGGGCGAAGGAAACGGCTGTGTGACGGTGCCGCCCTCGGCCGTGGCGAACGGCGTGGCAAACAGGGGAAGTCCGCCGGTGCTGTCGTAGTCGTACCCGTAGGGCGGGTTGGCGCTCATGATGCCCGCCGACAGGCCTTCGAACGCGGAGTAGAAAATGCCGAAGGCGCCGTGGATGCTGCTCTTGCCGGAGTTGCCGAAGAGTTCGCGGAGGAAACCGCTATCCGAGCCCGGCGCATAGCTGAAGCCGAGGCGCGGGGAAAAGTTGGTCCACTTGGTGGGCGCCAGGGTGTCGGGAATCCCACGGTCGCCGGGAAAAACGATTCCGGCGGGCGCACCCGGATAGACCTGCGACTGCTGTCCGAGGACGAAGGTTTGCAACTGGTTGTACTTCTCGCGCCAGGGCGGAAGAACATCCCAGCGCACGCCGTAGTTGAATACGAGATTGGGACGCGCCTGCCAGCTATCCTGCGCATAGACGCCGATGTATTTGTTGCGGATGTAGAACGAGCTGGCATCGCCCTGCTCGTAGCTGCTGGCCACGCCGAGGAGGAAGTCGGCGAAGTCGGAGCCGGTGTCGGTGCCCTGAAAAAGAAAGGAGCCGTTGTTGATGGAATTGGAATGGATGTTGACCTGATCGAGATGGAGATCGGCGCCCACCTTGAGAGTGTGGTGGCCGACGATATGAGTGAGATTGTCGCTCCACTGATAGGTATTGTTCGTCTGGGTTTCTCCGGTGACATCGACGCCGATGGTGAAGTTGTTGAACGCGACATTCTCGATGCCTTCAATGGAGGGGTCGAGAGGAACGATACCGAGGCAAGGTGTGCCATTGGAATTTTTCCCGTCGGGAGGGCACTGGACGAAGCCCTGCGAGGCCAGAGACGGTCCCACGCCGCCCTGCGGCTTGCCGATGATGTTGAAGTCGCGCATGTAGCTGAAATGCACCTCGTTGACGGTGCGATCACCGAAAGCCTTGGTGTCGCCAAGGCTGATCAACTGGGCGCGTCCGTTGGAGAGAGCATTGAAGCCCGGTACGTTGGCACCGCCCTGCGCGGTGGGGTAGGGATTGTTCAGGTTGTACTGGTCGATGAAGTAGTAGGCGGACAGATTGCCCAAGCCGGTATTGAGATCGAAGCGCGCGCCGGCTTTGTCGTCGCCAACGGTTTCGTTCTGCGCTGCGCTGGAAAATCCGTCGCTGCCGACGTTGGGCAGGGGAATGTACTGCAGTAGATTCTTCGCAGGCGCTGACCATGTAGAAGGTGGAATCACAAAATTGGGAAAGATGCCCGCGCGCTCCTGCAAGGTCGGTACGGCGATGACGCCGGTCTCCTGGCCCTGGGTCATGCGGGTGCCCTGGTAGTCGAGGAAGAAGAACGCCTTGTCTTTGCGGACGGGGCCACCCAGGGTCCCGCCGAACTGATTGCGATTGTAGGCCGGACGCGTGGGATCGAAGTAGCCCCGCGAATCCAGATCGGTGTTGCGCAGGAACTCGAAGGCGCTGCCGTGGAGATCATTGCCGCCGGATTTGGTGGTGGCCAGCACCTGGCCGCCGGCGAAGTTTCCGTATTCGGCGTCGAAGTTGCCGGTGAGCACCTTGAAGTCCTGGATGGAATCGAGGTTGGGGATGATGGCGGTCCCGTTGTTGAAATCCTCTTCGACATCGGCGCCGTTGACGCTGAAGCCGTTGCTGGTTTCACGCTGTCCGGCGACGGAGAGATTGCCGGGATTGAGGTCGCCCGAGGGCGGAGCCTGGGCGCAGCCGGACATGACCACGGCATTGGGCTGCGCCGAGCTGGCGGGAATGACGCCGGGCTGGATGGCCAGCAGATCGGTAAAACTGCGGCCATTCAAGGGCACGGAGGTCATCTTGGTGGCCGTGATGGTTTCGCCCACCTGCGAGCTTGTGGTGTCAATGGTGGGCACCTCCTCGGTGACGTTCACCGACTCGCTTTGCTCCTGCAGCGGCAATTGGATGTCGAGCGGCAGAGCCGCGCCGGCAGCCAGATCGACTCCCTGGCGCTTGACCGTCTGGAAGCCTGTCTCGCTGCACTCGATGTGGTAGCGGCCCGCGGGCAAGGCGAGCGAGTAGGTGCCATCTGGCCCGGTGACGGCCTCAAGTTCAGCGCCGGTGGCAGCGTTGTGCGCGCGCACCCTGGCTCCGGCGACGACGGCGCCGGTGGGATCGGTGACCGTGCCACGGAGGACGCCGGAGTCTTCGGCCGCGGCCAGCGGAAGCGCCGTAATGGCCAGAAGAAAAAGCAGGAGGGTGAAGGATCGACCGAGTTTAGAAGAATGGCTCACTGCAGGAACTCCGGGCACCGTAGTATGGATATGAAATTGAATTTCAATTCCATGATTATACAGCTCTGGCCCGGCTTTGCGTGTGATGGCTGTCACAGCGCAGCGTGAGATGCGAAATCGGGTGACTGGCGCTGGTTTGGGTGCAATTGGAGTGGCTGGGAAACGGTAAATTTTGGATTGTTATTGGGTTGGAAATTGCTTGCGCAAGCGACGATTGAGCCTGGATGGCTCGACGCCCGACTTGTTGAGCTATGGAAGGCAGAGGTGGCCAGCTGCCCGGTTACGGAGACAGGTTGCTTAAAGCTGCAAGATTTGCACGATTGAAGCGCACGGGAGGCGGATCAATGGGCGCGGAGCTAGCCGGAAACCTTCTCCACCTGTAACCGCTTCAGCCGGTCGCTGACATTGCGCCCGAGCGCCATGCATGGCGCTTCGACGAGTTGGTAGAACACCGTGGAGCAGAGCAGAACGGAACCAAGATAGACGCCGAACAAGACCGGTACAGGAAGCCGAGTTGCAAGCTTGCCGTAGCAGAGGTGCAGCAAGGCGAACAGAATCGTGGCGTGCAGCAGATAGAGGCTATAGGAAATCTTCCCAAGGAATTGGCAGGGGGAAGACAGCATCGCATTGCTGAACGATCGTCTGCCAAGAGCCAGCAAGATGATTCCCGTGGCCCCGATCGCACACGGCCAATCTCCGGTACAGCCGCCGAGGATCGAGGGCAGAGTGGTCATTCCCCGGAAGGCCACCCGGCAAAAACATGCGACCGCAAGATTGCCGTAGATGTAGAGCAGAATCGAGCCGAGGAACATGGCCAGCGCCGCGCCTCTGGACAGGCCGCCAGCCCACTGCGTCAAGCGGTCGCGATGGCGAGCCAGCAAGATGCCGACGACGAAAAGATTCGCGTAGTAGATGCTTCCAAGCATGTCATCGAATTGCAGGGTGAAGTGGAACGTCGCTTGCGGCATCGGGGTATGCGGGAGAATGATTCCGAGCAAGGATGCGGCGCAGGCCACCAGCCACGCGGTCAGCAAGGCCATCCGCCACGGCAGGCGAAGCACCAACAGGCAGAGCAGCGGAAACACCAGCGATACCCGCATCTCAATCACCAGCGACCAGAATGCGGTGTTGTACTCGCCGCAAATATAGCTGCCGATAAACAAGACGTGCTGCCACACCAGCGGCCACTGAACAGGCCTCTGCCAGGGCCCGTTGGTCCATGGCGTCAAAGGAAGATGGCCGTACAGAAAGTGGACGCCCAGCACCGCCAGCGACAGACCGGCAAGGTAAGGAAGATAAATGCGAGTAATTCTGCGAGTTATAAATACCGGGTAACTTTGCGACTTGTTTTGGATGGCGGGGATCGACAGGACGAATCCACTGAGGATAAAGAATAGAACGACCGCCGCACGCCCATTGCCCACAAAGTACACCGCCATGCTTTTCGCATCGCGAACATTCGGGAATTCCAGGAACGCCGCCGCAAAATGCCCGAAGACGACCGTGAGAGCGGCGAGGCCGCGCAACGCGTCGAGTTCCTTGAGGCGTCCGTTGGCAGACATCGGTAGGGTGGTTCGATTGGACTATTCGATTGGACTAATTGTACCGTGCTTCCGTGGCGAGCGCGACGGCGGATGGCCCATGCAAGCCCTCTTTGTCCCACAGAGGGTTGGCATGGGTCATCCGCGAACTTAGGAAGTTATCCCAGCAGCCTGGCGGCTTCCTTGGCAAAGTAGGTGAGGATGATGGAGGCTCCGGCGCGCTGAATGCTGAGGAGAGATTCGAGCATGACGCGGTCGTGGTCGATCCAGTTATTTTGCGCGGCGGCCTTGATCATGGCGTATTCGCCGCTGACCTGGTAGGCGCCGAGGGGAACATCGAACCTCATGCGGGCTTCGGCGATGACGTCGAGGTAGGAGATGGCGGGCTTGACCATGATCATGTCCGCGCCCTCCTCAAGGTCGAGTTCGATTTCGCGCATGGCCTCGCGGGCGTTGGCCGGGTCCATCTGGTAGCTGCGGCGATCGCCGAACGAGGGAGCCGAGTCGGCGGCCTCGCGGAAGGGTCCGTAGAAGCCGCTGGCAAACTTGGCGGCGTAGCTCATGATGGGCGTGTTCTCGTAGCCGTGGGCGTCGAGCGCGGTGCGCAGCGCCTCGATGCGGCCATCCATCATGTCCGAGGGGGCGATGATGTCAATGCCGGCCTTGGCCTGGGAGACAGCGGTTTTGGCCAGAATGTCGAGCGAGACATCGTTGACGATCTCGTACTCGGTCTCCGGGGTGAGGCCATTCACCTTTTTGACCACGCCACAGTGGCCGTGCGACATGTACTCGCACAGGCAGACGTCTCCCATGATGACCAGGTTGGGAACGGCGGCCTTAATGGCGCGGGCAGCGCGCTGCACGATGCCGTCTTCCGCCCAGGCTCCGGTGGCGATCTCGTCTTTCTCCTCCGGCAGGCCAAAGAGAATGATGGCCGGAACGCCGAGGGCATAGATCTCGCGGCATTCCTTGACTGCCTCATCGACCGAGAGGTTCGAGACCCCGGGCATGGAGCTGACCGGTTTGCGGATGCCTTCGCCGGGACAGATGAAAAGAGGATAGACGAAGCCGGCAGGAGTGAGCCGGGTTTCGCGGACGAAAGAGCGCAGAGCTTCAGTGCGGCGCATGCGGCGCTGACGATTGATAGGAAAGGCCATGACTCTGAAAGTATAGTCCCGCGACCGGATGGGCGGGAAGTGATGTCGGTCACAGGGGGGCGGAGGCTCGGTTGGCGCGGCGGCGAGACGAACTCATGGCATAATCCTCCGCATGGACTTTCAGCCTGAATCCGAGGTGGTCGAACTGGGGGAGTGTGATTCCGAGCAGGAACTTCTGGTGGTGCGGGCTCTGCTCGAATCGGAAGGCATTGACTGCTCTGGGCCGGTATTGACATCGGCCTTCCGGCACGGGGTTGACAACCTGAAGCTCTACGTCCGAAAAGAAGATTTAGCCGCCGCGCGCGCGATTCTGGATGCTCCCGTGGAGCCTCGCGTGGAGGGTGGAGAGGGGTAGGCTCGCGGCATGGATAACGAAGACGGCCGCTCCGAGTTGGTGCCCCTGGCGCAGTTCGGCTCCGAGCAGGAGTTTCTGGTGGCGCGTGGACTGCTGGAGGCGGCGGGAATCGAGTGCTTCTGCTCGAATGTGAACTTCAGCCGCATGACCGGCATCTACAACGGGATGGCCGGAGGAATCACGGTGCGGGTGCGGCGGGAAGAACTGGACGACGCGCGGGCGATTCTGAACGATCCGGGAAAACCGTATCTGGTTCGATGAGACTAGAAGTAGTCTCATAAATCCGTTTTGCAGGGGCACGACTTGTTTTGAAAGCACGACTTGTTTTGAAAGCACGACTTGTTTTGAAAGGGCACGACTTCAGTCGTGCCGCAAGAAAGGCTCATTTCATGCGGCTTTAGCCGCTGAGGAAAAACCCTTCAGATGCCTCGAAGCCATTTATGAGACCGCTTCGAGTGCGGTGAACCCGATTCGATGAAAGGCATAGACTGCTGCGATGAGCCACGAACGACGTTTTAATCCCAAGAGCCTGGACAGATTGGAAGCGCCCGAGCGCGGCCAGCAGTTCCCGGTGGACGCCATTCTGGATGCCGCCGGAGTTTGCGGCATGCTGAACGTGGCTGACGTTGGCGCCGGGAGCGGCTATTTTACGCTGCCACTGGGCCGCCGCGCGGCTCCCGGCAAGGTGTACGCAGTCGATCCCTCAACGGAGCTGCTGGACGTGCTGCGCGGCAAACTGGCTTCCGACGGCGCGCCGTCGAACGTGGAACTGGTGGTGGGCGAAGCGGAGGCGACCGGACTGGCAGAAGCTTCCTGCGACCTGATTTTTCTCTCCGGCGTGTGGCATGAGATCGACAGCCATGAGCAGGCGCTGCGCGAGTTTTCGCGCATTGCGGCGCCCAACGCCAAGCTGGCTATCGTGGACTGGAGCCCGGAGGCGAGCATTCCCCCAGGGCCGCCCATGGCGCATCGCATTGCGCGCAGTGCGGTGGAGCAGAGCCTGGAACAGAGCGGCTGGGCCGTGGTCAAGAGCGACGTAGTGAGCGACTGGACCTACATCGTGGTGGGCCAACGCTAGCCTCGGGCGGATGGGGCCGGCGCGGCGCGTTTATAATTGTGGGCTGTCCCTGGAATCGCAACATTAATTCAGCAATCGTGCGGAAGGAAGATCATGCCGACTGAAGTCGTTATGCCTCAGATGGGCGAATCCATCTTTGAAGGCACCATCACCAAGTGGATCAAGCAACCCGGCGACAAAATTACGCGGGATGAGCCATTGTTTGAAATTTCCACCGACAAAGTCGATGCCGAGATTCCCGCGCCCGTTTCCGGCGTTCTGCGCGAGATCAAGGCCGAGGTGGGAAAGACGGTGCAGGTCAACGCCGTGGTCGCGGTGATCGACGAGTCGGAGGATTCGGCGACGGCTTCCGGCGGAAGCTCCAAAGCCGCCGAGCCAGCGGCTGCGCCTGCCATCGGCGAAACGGCTCCGGCCGGCAACGGCGCAAAGAGCACGCCAGAGGCCGGCGGAGCTTCGACCGATGTGGTCATGCCGCAGATGGGCGAATCGATCTTCGAGGGAACGATTACCAAGTGGCTCAAACAGGTGGGCGACCAGGTAACGCGCGACGAGCCCCTGTTTGAGATCTCAACCGACAAGGTGGACGCCGAAATTCCTGCGCCGGCCTCCGGCGTGTTGACGGCGATCAAGGCCGAGACCGGCACCACCGTGCAGGTAAACACCGTGGTCGCGGTGATCGGCGCTGCGGGCACGGCTCCAGCGGCGGCTGCTGTTTCTGCCCCGGCGGCCGCGGTAAGTGCGCCTCCCGCACCGGTGCGCGAAACTGAGAGAGCGCCGGGCGAGGAGCTTCGCAGCTCTCCGCTGGTACGCAAACTGGCTGCCGAACACAACGTGGATCTGCACCTTGTCTCCGGCAGCGGAAGCGGCGGCCGCATCACCAGGGATGACATTCTGTCTTTTGTGGAGCGCGCCAAGACCGCACCCCCGGCGCCTCCGGCCGCGGTTCAACCGGTTGCCGCGGCGCCCGCACCGGCGTCGTCCAAACCGTTCGCGGGCACGCCCGGCAAAGTCGAACCGATGTCGGTCATGCGCAAGAAGATTGCCGAACACATGATCGCCTCGCGACGCACCAGCGCGCACGTGCACACCGTGTTCGACGTGGACATGACGCGCATCGTACGGCTGCGGGAGAAGAACAAAACCCGATTCCAGGAAGCGACGGGCCTCAAACTGACCTACACGCCATTCTTTATTCGCGCGGTGGCGCAGGGCTTGCGCGCCTGGCCCATCCTCAACGCTTCGGTGGAGGGCGACAACATCCATTACAAGCGCGACGTGAATATCGGCATCGCGGTAGCGCTTGACTGGGGACTGCTGGTTCCGGTGATTCAGCACGCCGACGAGTTGAGCTTCGTAGGACTGCAGCGGGCGCTGAACGATCTGGGTGAGCGCGCGCGCAGCAAGAAACTGAAGCCGGAGGAGGTCTCGGGCGGTACGTTTACCATTACGAACCCGGGAATCTTCGGCGCAAGCTTCGGGCTGCCGATCATCAATCAGCCGCAGGTCGCAATCCTCGATATCGGCGCGATCGTGAAGAAGCCGGTGGTGCTCACCGACAAGGAAGGCAATGACACGATCGCCATCCGCTCGATGATGACCACGGCCATCGGCTTCGACCACCGCGTGGTGGACGGAGCGGTCGCCGACCAATTCATGCAGGTTGTAAAGTCGGTGCTTGAAAACTGGAGCGAGGCGTTCTAGGGTCTAGAGCTGGTCTCACAAACTGCTTTTGAAAGGGCACGCGGGCTTTGAAAGGGCACGACTTCAGTCGTGCCGAAGAAAGGCTCATTTCATGCGGCTTTAGCCGCTGAGGGAAAAGCCTTCAGACGCTTCAATCCATTTATGAGGCCGCGTCTAGGGATTGTTCTGCACTTTCACGGCGGGCTTCGGCTCGCCGTTTTTCTTTGCGTAACGCAAAAATCGGCGGCAGACCCGAAGGTCTGCCGCCAGTCATCAGGAGTCGTAATTGCCTTGCCTCTGCCTCGCCTTGCCCCAAACAGCCGCCGGAAACTTATTTCGCCATTGCCTTCACCTCGTCCAACACCGCCTGTAATTTCTCCGCGTACTTCGGATCGGTAGCCCAGTGTTTTGCAATCTCCCGGATAAACTCCGCTTCATTTCCGCGCGCCTGGCATGCGGACGCATAGCATGCGCTTCGCAGCAGAATCCCGTCACGGCACCGGATGCAGTCCAGCAGCGACGGATACTTCGCAAACTCGGCCTCGACCGTGATTCGTTCTCCGTGCTCGCATTCTTCCGTACTCATCTGAATGCGCTCGTGTATGCCGTGCGCCTTGATCCCGAAAAAGTTGTTCGCCTCCAGGGAAAGTTTCGATTGCCCCCAGTTGCTCTCCAACGCAGCCTGAGCAACGGTCACCATCGCCGGCATCCCGCTCTGCTCCGAACTGCGTAACGCCGCCGCGTGTGCTTGTTGCACAAACTCATGTTTGGTCATCAGTGATGTATCGCCCTCACCGAGTCCAGTGCCAGATGCACGATGGTCAGCAGGATTCCCAACGCCAGGCCCAGCCCCGCGGTGCGCTGTAGTGCTGCTTCGTGCTTCTGGATTCTGGTCTCAAGTTCCTGTATCTTTCCCTCGTTGCCGTTGCCGACAATCCACCGCATATGGGTCTTCAATTCCTGTACCATCGTCCTCGCCGGCTCCGCCTTGGCCCCCGCCGCGCACAGCAGAATCGCCGCCCACACCAAAATCAAAAGCCGCCCGGATGGGCGGCTCAAACTTCCCTCTGCTCTCGTATTCATGCTCGTCTCTCGCCGTCCTTTCGGCTGCTTCCGGCTCCGCCTCGCGTTGCCCCATAACCCTTCAAAACCTCTTCCACGCTGCGCACATACACCTCGGCAAAGTCCACTACATACCGCTTCGTCTGGATCAACTTCTTTGCCTCCTCCAGCGAATACCCTGTCGCGCACAGCACGGCCAGCGCCATCATCGGAGCCCGGTGTATTCCGGCCGCGCAGTGGACAAACAACTTCGCCTCCGGATCTTCCAGCGCCGCGAGCGCAAAACGCACGCCCCGCTCAAACATCGCCGGGCTCTTGGGCATAAAATCGTCGTCCACCGGATTCCACAGCACTTCCACTCCCACCCGTTGGCCCAGTGGCGTGTCGTCAAATTCAATCTGCATGTCGATCACGTGCGTCACCCCGGCCTGGGCCACTTCGGCCATCCGCTCCTCCACCCAGATTCCGCCGCCGACCGCAACCCGGTCCGTCACCCACGTCATGTCCATCCGCGCACTCGCCTTGTTCTCTTCCCTGCTCTACGGCTCGCCTGCAACCTCTGGCCGCTCTTGCGTCAAGCTCTCCTGCTCCGCTTCGTCCATCCGTTGCAGCACCAGCTTCGCCCAGGGCTCGCCGCTGTCGGCGATCTCCGCATCCTCGCCAAACATATGTTTTGCGCCGGTCATCTCCAGCAGTGTCTTGGCATGCGTGCAGCTTCCCTGCTTGGCCTTCGCCACCATCGCTTCCACAATCGCCGGAACCGATCCCTTCATCGTCTGCTTGGCAACTTCAAATGGATCCCAGTCGCCCGCGGCCGGAGCAGACGCAATCTTCTTCGTCCTTGTCCCGGCCTTCGCACTCGTGCTCACCGCATTCCTGCTTGCCGCGCTTTTCTTGCTTGCCGTCTTCTTGCTTGCCGTTTTCCGGCTCGCCGCTTTCCTATATGCAATCTTCTTGTTGGCGGCCTTCACCGGCTTCGTCTTCTTGCCCGCCGCTTCCGCCCCAACCGGTTCATCCTGCCGGTTGCCCCGTTGCTTGCCCGCCTCCAACTTCGGCCTCTTCTTGGACACCACCGCCACCACCTCGCTCCCAACCTCTTATCTTCAGAATATCAATTTCACCCCCTCATCCCCTCACCTGGCGCACCAACTGTATTCTCCGTGCTATCAACCACTTGATTCGTCTTTGGAAATTTTCCGCTCTTGACAGCTAATTTCTCGTGCCCCGATTCCACACGCGAGGCCTCTCCGGGTGGCCCACCTCTGCGCCGCCGAGCGCCCGCGGCCGGAGCGGCATCCTTTGCCGCGTACCCGGCTGCGAAGCGCCTTCCGGCGCAAATGTGGGGATTCTCAGGTCTCGCTCGAAATATGCGCCACCCGCCCAACCACGTAGTTCGCAAAGGTCTCGCCCTTGCCCAGTTGTATGTATCCCAGGCCGCACTCCTGGTTTTCCGGACGCAGCGTCAGCTGGCTGCCTTGCAGCTCCACATAGCGCACCTGCCAGTTCGGCCCGCTCTTCACCACGTATACATTCGGCTCATGCCGCCGGTAGCTCTGCAGTGAATTGTAGTGGCGGTCGATCAGCAGCATCGCCCCCTGCCCCAGCCGCGGACGCATCGCCGCTCCCGAGGCCTTATCTGCCTTGAGCAGCACGAAGCGCTGCCAGTTCCCGCGCTCGCTGGCCATCTCCGCGCGCATCCGCCGCAAAAAGGTCTTCTTGAAGCGCAAAAACTCCACAATCTCGCCCGACCCGAAATCGCTCTGCAACAGCGCGCACGGCTCCACCACCGGAACCGAGTCGAATCCCGCGTCGCCGCCGTCGGTCATCTTGCGATGCGCGTCCGGCATCAGGTCCTGAACCTCCAGCCGCATCACTTCCATCACGCGGTCCATCGACTCGATGCTCAAGCCCCTGCGACCGTTCAGAAAGTTGGAAACATGGGCCTGCTGAAATCCGGCGCGGTTGGCCAGTTCCGTCCCGGTCAGTTCGCCGGCGGCAATGCGCTCCCGCACCAGGACCCGCAACCGATTCTGCAAATCTGAAATCAACATGGCAGCCTCACCGCTCGCTATGGATTATGTATAGCTTTAAGAAATAAATAAAAACTTTTGTAACATCTTTAAGCAATAATTCCGTTGACACCATCCCCGCTTCCGCTCCATCATTCACCCACCATTCAACTGGAAATGGATTAGAAGGGGTGGCATGGAAGAGGGCAATGCTCCACACGATTCCGCATTTGTCGAGTTTCGCCGCAAGGTTCGCAACTCCGAACTGCTAACGCTAGTTGTCTGCAAACTCCTCAAGGAGACACGTTTCACCGGCCGTCTGAGCGTCGTCATACAGAACGGAACCATTCTCAAGTCCGGCTACGAGGAAGGCTACTTTACCCGCAGGGACGAGCACCGGCTTACGTGACTCTGATTACAACCAAAACAAATATCGAGCTACGGTAATCCCACCGGGGAGTGCCGCACAAGTTCGCTAAGAAACAGGCCTTCGAAAATAAATCGAGCCCTGTCGCCGGCATCTTCGCATGGCTTGCCGGGAGTCCGTCTCCCGCAACCACTGCGGTCTTGCCGCCGCCGGGGCTTTCGTTTCGAAAAAGGGTGAACACCAAATGAGTGCAAAATTCGAATTTCGTCCGCAAAGTATGGAACTGAAGTACTGCGAGCGCTGCGGCAACATCTGGCTGCGCCGCTCCGGCAGCCAACGCGCGCTGTGCGCACCGTGCACCAGCGCGGAAGCCGCCTCTCGCCTCGACGGTTCGGTCTCCTTTCTGGGCCTCTGGGCCCGTCTGCGTGCGGAGGTGCAGGCATGAGCGGCTCTCCGGCAAAATCCATCTTGCACCTTGTCTCCGGCAATCGCCAGCAGCCCTCGCGCGAAACCCTGCCCGCCTACCGCCCCTACACCCGCGCGCTGCTGCGCCGCTACTTCCGCATGGCGGTCGATATCGGCCGTCTGCCCAGCATACTCGGAGGGCTCTGCTTCCGCGCCCGCGTCAGCTCCTACAAGCTGCACACCTTCGAGGACGCCGTGATCTTCGTCTACGACATGGAGCGGGTCTTCGACCGCATCCAGCGTCCGTGGATGGAGATCATTGCCGGCGTCGTCCTGCTCGAATACAGCGTTCCGGAAGCGGCGCTGCGCCTCGGCATTACCGTGCAACGCGCCGAGCGCCGCTATGCCGCCGCACTCGACGCCCTTTCCGCCGCTCTGCTCGAGGTCGGCTTGCTCCGGCCCGTCTTCACTTTGGCTGAAAGCGATACGCTAAACCCTTCCCTCCGCTCGGCGGAAGGCCTTCCTCCTAAAAAACCGCCGGTCTCGGCCAGAATCGGAGCCCGGGCACCGCTGCCTCATCAAGCCTCTATTACCGAAACACGTTGACCGCGAAATAGTTGACCGGGAAAAAGGTGCGGACACCTCGCCTCTGCGCCTCCCCGGTTACTCCGAAGTCCGGTTTTCCAAAAGTCAAAGTCACGCAATCTGGATGCTTATCTGTTATTATCGGCACCGCGGCGCCGTTCCTGAAGGCGCCGCGGTGCTTTCAATTCAGCCCCGGAGAACTCCCGTGAGCGATTCCCCTGTCACTCCCATCCCGCCCGCTTCCCCGTTGCGCAGCGATGAGGAGATCGCGCTTGAGATGATGAAATTTGTTGCCACAACCACTGGCTTCGGCCGCACTGGCACCCCGGGCGCCGGCTTTCAGGGTGGTACCGTCTCGCGGGCTGAAGACTACGCCAAACATCTCATCGACCTCTACGGACAGTGCCTCGACGCGGTCCGTTCCAAACGCTAGAAGACTCATCTGGAGCATGGGCTGCGTCACTGGCCTCCCAGGTCACTGGCTTGGCGAGTTGTGCCGGGGCTTTGTGCCATGTCCAGCTCCGGTTTCCGCGCGACTATTCCGGAATCCCAATTCGGAGGACGGAGCGCGCACGACAAACCGGCCGTATGAGCACTCGCTTGAAACAATCGCCCTGTCTCCTTTTCGAAGAAACCACCATCCCCAATCGACGCCCTGCAACCGGCCCTTGCCAACCATTGACCGCCGATGCGCCCGGCAATCCAGCTCAGGTTAGCCAGAAGTATATAGTCTCCGCCCTTGCGCAACTATGATTGATTCAGTAAATACGCGTCTTCTACCGATTGACCCTTGGGTGAATCGTTCGTAGAGTTGAGGCAGGGCCTCTTTCGGGAACTTTCACCGGACGCGGATCGCAAAAAACGAATGAATTTTCTTGATCGCAACAGCCTGCCGCTTTGCCTGCTTACCTTCCTGCTCGTCACCCCTGGCTACACCCAGCAGGCGGCGGCGCCCACGCTGCCAGCGCCGCAGACCACCGCGCCGTTTCTGCCCGCGCCACGCCCTGGAGCCGTACCGGGCCCGGCCGCGCCGGTGGAAACCGTGGAGCAACTGATCGCGCGCGCCGAAGCCGAATATGCGCGCGGCCAGGCCAACTATGCGGCCGGCCATCTGGAGGCGGCCAAGGATAACTTCGATGCGGCCTTCAATCTGCTGCTGCGCGGGCCGGTCAGCCTGCAGAACGACGAGCGGCTGCAGGCCGAGTTCGACAAGATCGTGGAGGCAACGCACGATCTGGAGTTGCAGGCGCTCAAAGTCGGCGACGGATTCACCGAGCAACGCTTCGAACCGGCGCCCATCGATGAGGTCAATAACATCACCTTTCCGGTCGATCCCTCGATCAAGGCCAAGGCGCAAGCCGAACTGGCAAGCACCCACAGCGATCTTCCGCTCATGCTGACCGATCCGGTTGCCAGCTACATCAACTACTTCTCCTCCCGCGGACACGGCACCATCGAGCGCGCGCTGACCCGCCGCGGACGCTACAGCGACATGATCTCCCGCGTCTTCCGCCAGGAGGGCGTACCGCAGGACCTGATGTTCCTGGCGCAGGCCGAATCAGGCTTTCAGCCTCTGGCGCTGTCGCGCATGGGAGCCCGCGGCATGTGGCAGTTTATGCCCTGGGACGGCCAGCATGCGGGGCTGCAGCGCAACTGGTGGGTGGACGAACGCCAGGACCCGGAGAAAGCCACGCGCGCCGCCGCCCGCCTGCTCAAGGATCTTTTCGGTCAGTTCGGCGACTGGTACCTTGCCATGGCCGCCTACAACTCCGGACCGGGCACGGTGCAGCGCGCCGTGCAACGTACCGGCTACGCCGACTTCTGGGAACTCTACCGGCGCAACGTGCTGCCCGAAGAAACGCGCAACTATGTGCCCATCATCCTGGCCATGACCATCATGGCGAAAAATCCGTCGCAGTACGGGCTCGATCATATTCCGATCGACGCGCCCGCCGCCTACGATACGGTGCGCATTCACTACCCGATCGATCTGCGGCTGGTCGCCGAATGTAGCGACTCTTCGACGACGGTGCTGCAGGAGCTGAACCCCAGTCTGCTGCGCATGACCACCCCCAAAGATATGGATTTCGATCTGCACCTGCCCGTGGGAGCGGCCGACAAATTCAACCAGACGGTCGCGGCCATCCCCGAGGACATGCGGGTGTACTGGCGGTATCACCGGGTGGAGAGCGGCGAGACGCTGAGTGAGATTGCGCGCCGCTACCACACCACGGCCAGCGCCATCGCCGAGGCCAACAACCTGCGGGAGGACGACTTGGCCCAGGACAGCCGGCTCATCATTCCCGTCTCTCCGGCAAAATCCGCCCCCATCGAGGTGGAAGGCAAGGAAGGCAGCGACACCCGCGTCCAGCGCTACAGCAAGCAGCCTACGCATTACAAGGTCCACCGCGGAGACACGATCTCGTCGGTCGCCGACGAGTTGGGAATCTCTGCCGACAAGCTTCGCCAATGGAACCATTGCAAAGGCAACGTGCTGCCCGCAGGACGGACATTGACGATCTTCAAGCCGTCCTCGGAAGCCACCGTGGAGCAGCCGAATGGTTCCGGAAAACATGGGCGGGGCCGGACGGCAACGGCCCATGCCGAATCGCAACCCGCCCCGCACGCCCCGGCTAGAGCGGCCGCCAAAGGAAACCGCCGAAACCAAGCCGGGGAAAGAGCCCCATCCGCAAAAGGAAAACAGAGGGCGGCTGATTCCACCAAAGCCGCGACAGCCGGAAGGCAAAAGCACCGCCGGCAAGGTTGATTTCCCGGAAATCGAAGCGCCGCCGACGACGGAATTCCTCATTGCATTGCATCGTAAACAAGGCTGGGTTATTGTGGTCGGGTGCGAGGGCGTGAACGTTGTGCGAGCGACGTGCATGCGTTGGCCATGAAAGCGGCAGAAGTCCTGTTGTAACTGTGCTCCGCAGTGCGCGGGCGCGGAGCGGCAAAATACCAGGAGGAGACATGACGTTCGACGAGACTCTTTACGGTCGCAGCAGTGATGATGGGGATGATTTTGGCGAAAACGAAACCTTTGACGACATAATCGACGACGAAGAAGAAGAGGAACTGGAAGACGAAGAGGAAGAGGCGGAAGAACAGGAACTAGGCCACGCGGAAGATGAATCCATCGCTCCTTCCGCCAGCCGGGCTCAGCGCGACGAAGAAGACGAGGAGCCGCCAGCCCAGCCTGCCCCTGCGTCCAAGAAACCGGCCAAGAAAGCCGCCAGAAAACCCGCTGCCAAAAAGGCCGCGGCCAAGAAACCCGCCGTAAAGGCCGTGGCGAAAAAGGCCGTAGCGAAGAAGGCAGTCAAGAAAGCGGCCAAGAAGGCTGCCTTGAAGAGCGTGGCGAAGAAGGCCGCCAAAAAAGCTCCGAAAAAGGCTGCCAAGACAGAGGCCAAACCCGCCAAGAAGGCCAGCAAGAAGGCAGTCAAGAAGGCCCTGAAGGCGGTGAAGAAGGATCAGAAGCTGGCCAAAAAGGTCGACAAGAAAAAGGCTCCCAAAAAGCCTGAGAAGAAGGCCAAAGCGGCAAAAGGCAAGAAGGCCAAAAAGGGCAAAAAGTAATCCATCTGGAGTTCCACTTGCGGCCGCGGAGCCAATCCGCGGCCGTTGTCGTGGTTGGTGCAACAAAAGCAAACGCCCCGGGCTGGTGAGCCGCGGGGCGTCCTTTCTAGAAACGCTGCGCGCTAGGCTGCCGCGGCGGCGGCTTTCGGCTCCTGCTTGGTGAGTTGTTCGATGGCGCGGCGCAGTTGTTCGTCGGGCTGATCCTTTTTGGGTTCAGCTTTCTCCGTCTCGTCGGGAACGATGTCGGAATCCTCCGGCGCGATGAAATCGTCCGTCTTGTCAGCCACCAGAACGTTGGGAGTGATGGCGGCGTCTTCAATCGCCTTGCCGGCCGGGGTGTAGTACTTCGCAATGGAGAGGATCAGCGCGCCGCCGTCCTGCAGGTCGATGGTCTTCTGAATGGAGCCGGCTCCGTAGGTCTTGTCGCCCAGAACGTCGCCGCGCGCGTTGCCAAGAATCGCCCCGGCCACGATTTCAGCCGGCCCGGCGGTGGACTTGTTGACGATCACCACCAGGGGCAAGCTGGTGATTGCCTTGGTGGGATCGGCCGTAAAATTCTGGCGCGGATACTTCTGGCCTTCCACGTAGGTGATCTCGCCATGATCCAGAAAGAGGTTTGCCGTGGAGACGCCCTCGGCCATCTCGCCGTCACCGGAGTTGCGCAGGTCCAGAATCAGCCGTTTTGCGCCATTTTTCTGCAGATCGCGAATCCGCGCGGCGATTTCCTGTGTACGGCCGCTGGGAAAGCCCTCCGGGCGAATGTAGCCGATCTGGCTCTCCAGCATTTTGGAGGAGACCGGCGGATATTTCACGACTTCGCGGGTGATGGACACCTTCTCCGGCTGCGCCTTGGTGGGGCGCACCACGCTGAGATCGACGACCGAGCCAACCGGTCCTCCCAGCAAGCCGTCGAGTTCGGCCACCGACATTTCGCGGGTGGTTTTCTCGCCCAGGGCCTCGATGATGTCGCCGGCCACCAGGCCCGCCTTGTCGGCCGGGCCACCAGGCACCACCGAGACCACGTTGCCGTAGCCGAAGCGCTTGGAAACCGCGGCGCCAATGCCCGCAGCGGGCGAGCCGAGCTTCTTGTAAAGCTTGTATTCATCCGGGCTCAGGTAGCTGGAGTTGGGATCGAGCGCCTCCAGCAAGCCGTGCAGGGCTCCGTTGCTGACTTGCGAGATATTCGGATCTTCGACATAGTCGGAGCGGATGCGCGACATTACTTCGCTGTAAACGCTAAGCTGGCGATACGCGCCATCATCGTTGTTTCCGGCTTTCACCCCGACGGCGCCCGCAACGGCGAAGCCCAGGATCACAAACGACAACAGGAGGAGAGTGGTTTTTACGCTTTTTGACATGGACCCTTCAAAAGCCAGCCGGCACTGAGAGTCATTATACGGCGGAAGTGCCATGGCCGCCGTAACCCAACTCTGCTTTGTTTAGACGCAAGCGCGATCCATTAAGGTTAAAATGATTTTTCCCGGTTTGCGATCAGGGTCGGGACGGCCCTGCGCGGCGGAAATTGCGGAATCGGGCCTGGAGAAGCAGATTGCCGAGGAGGTCCTCTACCTGACACCCCGAAATGGTAGCGCTCCGGCGGAGACGCCAGACCTCATTCCGATCAGGCGTCGGCGGCATCTAAAAGGGGCGCGGAAGCTCGGAAGGTTTCACTACGGAAAGTTTTACGACTGCTGGACTTGGCCCGGCGGCGCACGGCATGATTAGAGAGGTGCGCATCCTGGTTTCTACCCGGAAATCCTAGAATACCCACGCATCGCCTGGCAGCGCGCCGGAGCAGAAAGGCAACTCAAACTTCATGTCGGCAAATGTGCAGCAGCTTGAATCCACCAAAACCTCGGCGCTCGATCAACTGTGTGTGAACACCATCCGCACCCTCTCCATCGACGCCGTGCAAAAGGCGAACAGCGGACATCCGGGCGCACCGATGGGCCTGGCCCCGGTGGCCTATGTGCTGTGGGACCGCATCCTGCGCTTCAGCCCGGCCAATCCGCACTGGCCCAACCGCGACCGCGTGTTGCTCTCGGCCGGGCACGCCTCCATGCTGCTCTACTCCATGCTGCACCTGACCGGCTACGACCTTCCCCTTTCCGAGATCGAACGCTTCCGCCAGCTGGGCTCGAAATGCCCGGGGCATCCGGAATTCCGCATCACGCCCGGCGTGGAGACGACGACCGGACCGCTGGGACAGGGGGTCGCGAACTCGGTGGGCATGGCCATTGCCGAGCGCTGGCTGGCTGCCCACTTCAACCAGGCCGAGGACAAGATCGTCGATTACCGCGTCTATGCGATCTGCTCCGACGGCGACATGATGGAAGGAATCTCGCACGAGTCGGCGGCGCTGGCGGGCCACCTGAAGTTGTCCAACCTGACCTGGCTCTACGACTTCAACCACATCAGCCTGGACGGGCCCACGTCGCTCTCCTACAGCGACGACGTGGAATCGCGCTTCAAGGGCTACCACTGGAACGTGCTGACCGTGGAGGACGCCAACGACCTGGAGGCGGTGGAAGCGGCCATCCGCGCAGCCCAGGCGGAGACGGAACGGCCCACGCTGATCATCGTGCACAGCCACATCGGCTACGGCGCGCCCCATAAGCAGGACAAGAGTGCGGCGCACGGCGAACCACTGGGCGTGGAAGAGGTCAAGGCCGCCAAGCGCTTCTATGGCTGGCCGGAGGATGCGCAGTTCCTGATTCCCGAGGCGGCTGGCGCTCACCTGGGCGAAGCCGTGGAGCGCGGCAAGAGGTTGGAAGCCGATTGGGGCGCCAAACTGGCAGCCTGGGCGCAGAAGAATCCTGAGCTGGCCAAACAGTGGGAGGCGATGACCTCCGGCAAACTGCCCGAGGGCTGGGACAAGGATGTGCCGGTGTTTCCGGCCGACGCCAAAGGACTGGCCACGCGCGAATCGGGCTACAAGGTGATGAACTCGATCGCCAAGAATCTGCCCTGGCTGGTGGGCGGCTCGGCCGATCTGGCTACCTCCAACAAAACCAAAATTGATAACGACACGGACTTCGCCCCCGGCAGCTACGGCGGACGCATCCTGCACTTTGGCGTGCGCGAAATGGGGATGGGGGGAATGCTGAACGGGATCGCCGCCAGCGGCCTGCGCGCCTTCGGCGGAACCTTCATGGTGTTCAGCGACTACATGCGCGGAGCCGTGCGCCTGGCCTCGATCATGGAACTGCCGGTGACCTACGTCTTTACCCATGACTCGATTGCCGTGGGCGAAGATGGACCGACGCACGAACCGGTGGAGCATGTCATGTCCCTGCGCCTGATCCCGCATATGCGGCTGATCCGTCCGGCGGACGCGAACGAGACCGCCGTGGCATGGAAACTGGCGATGGAGAGCACCCTGCATCCGGTGGCGTTGGCCTTGACGCGGCAAGCCGTGCCAACCTTTGACCGCTCCAAATATGCCAGCGCCGAAGGCGTTCGCCGCGGTGCCTACACCTTTAGCGAGGCATCCTATGGAACCAAGGGCACGCCGGATGTGATCCTGATCGGCACCGGAAGCGAACTGCAGCTGGCGGTGGAGGCCCAGGAAAAGCTGGCGGCCGAAGGCGTGAAGGCGCGCGTGGTAAGCATGCCCTGCTGGGACCTGTTCGAGGAGCAAAGCGCCGAGTACAGGGAGAGCGTGTTGCCCGGCGCGGTGCGGGCGCGCGTGGCCGTGGAAGCCGGACGCTCGATTGGCTGGGAGCGCTACGTGGGGCTGGACGGACGGATCGTGGGACAAGACCAGTTCGGCGCTTCGGCTCCGGCAAAAGATGTGTTTAAACACTTTGGCTTTACCGTGGAGAACGTGGTGGCGCACGCCAGGGAATCGATTGCGGCGGTGCGGAGCGCGGGAGGGAAGTAAATGAAAGTTGCCGTTGCGGCCGACCATGCGGGCTCGCTTTTGCTGACGCCCGTGCTGGAGGAAGTACGAAGCCTGGGGCACGAAGCCCTGGATCTTGGCACCCACGACGCCGTAACGCCGGACGATTACCCGGACAGAGCCGCCGATATTGCGGCGGCTCTGACCGAAGGGCGAGCCGAGCGCGGAGTTCTCATCTGCGGCAGCGGCGTGGGAGCTTCGGTTTCAGCCAACAAGGTGCGCGGTATCCGTGCCGCACTCTGCCATGACACCTATTCGGCGCATCAGGGAGTGGAGCACGACCAGATGAACGTGCTCTGCCTGGGATCGCGGGTGATTGGCGTCGAACTGGCCAAGGAGTTGGTGCGGGCCTTCCTGGGCGCCAGCATCAGCAATGAACCAAGGCATCTGCGGCGGGTGGGAAAGATTGCCGCCATGGAATCAAAGTTCTGCAGCAATTCCGCGGAAGGCTAGACCGACGCCGTTCATCCAATCGAGAAGTGCCGAGGACAGGGATGACTGGTCGAAAAGCTTGAGATAGCGCGGAAGATTTGAGCAGTGCTGGGGTCTTTCGCTACGCTCAAGAGACACCTCAAACCAAGAGCAAGAGCAACGGCAAGAGCAAGACGTTGAACAACCAAGGAGATACGCGATGGCCAGCAATCCTTTAGCCCAGTTGAGCACGTTGGGACAGAGCCCGTGGTACGACCAGATGACGCGGTCGCTGGTCTCCCAGGGCACCCTGAAAAAGATGATCGAAGAAGATGGGCTCCGGGGATTGACCTCGAACCCGACGATCTTCGAGAAGGCGATTTCCGGCAGCAAGGATTATGAAGACGCGCTGCGCCAATTAGTGGGCGACGGCGCAGGACCGTCGGAGATTTACGATGCCCTGGTGGTGGGAGATATTGCCAGTGCAGCCGACGTCTTTCTTCCGGTGTATCAGCGCACCAACGGCGAGGACGGCTTCGTAAGCATCGAGGTGTCTCCGCTGCTGGCCCAGGACACGGCCGGCACGGTGAAGGAAGCCATGCGCCTGCACGCAAAATTGGCGCGTCCCAACGTGCTGATTAAAGTTCCGGCCACCCCCGAGGGACTGCCCGCCATCGAGGAGCTGATCTCGGAAGGCATCAGCGTGAACGTGACACTAATCTTCTCGGTGGAGGTGTACGCGCAGGTGGCCGAGGCCTACATCAAGGGACTGGAGAAGCGCATGGCGAAGGGCGGCGCGCTGGACCGCGTCGCGTCGGTGGCCAGCTTTTTCGTCAGCCGAATCGATACGGCGGTGGACAAGAAACTCGAAGAGCTTGCCAAGGCGGGGCGCTCCGAAGCCTCCGGACTGATCGGGAAGGCCGCAATCGCCAATGCCAAGCTGGCGTACGCCAAGTTCCAGCAGTTGTTCAGCGGAGCGCGCTGGGAGAAACTGGCTACTGCCGGCGCCCGGGCGCAACGCCCTCTGTGGGCCTCGACGGGCACCAAGAATCCAAAGTATTCCGACGTGATGTACATCGACACCCTGATTGGCCCGCACACGGTCAACACCATGCCGCCGGTGACCTATGACGCCTTCCGCGACCACGGCACCCCGCAGGTGACCATTACCAGCGGTCTGCCGGAAGCGCAGCAAGTGTTTGTCGAACTGAAAAAGCTGGGAGTCGATTTCACGGCCGTGACCCAGGAGTTGACCGAGGCGGGCGTGAAGAGCTTCTCGGATTCCTACAACACCTTGATGGCGGTCATTGAACGGCGGCGGGTCGAGGTCGCTCACGTCTAGAGAGAGATGGTCTCGTAATCAGGCTATGAAAGGGCACGGCTTCAGTCGTGCCGCGAGAGGCTCTCATTTCACGCGGCTTCGGCCGCTGAGGGAAAGTCCCTCGGGAGCCGCAAGCATTTATGAGGCCGCTTCTAGAACACCTGTTGCAACAATCAACTCTAAGCCGGACAATCGGCGCAGCCTGAAGGCTGCGCCGATTTGTTGACTCCCGAAGCGCCTTTCGCGCATCAAAAAACTGATCTTTTCTGCCACCCTCAGCACAGGACAACGTTCACTCATGAGCACAGTGATTCCCGCGACTCCGACCTCGCCTACCGAAGTGCAGCCGCTCCCTGTGGCAGAGCCCTGCGTATTGATTATCTTTGGCGGCTCCGGCGACCTGACGCGACGCAAACTGCTGCCCGCGATCTTCGACCTGACCTCCGCCGGAAGCCTGGCGCGCGGCTTCGATATTGTCGGCGTGGGTCTGCCGGCCATGCAGGACGACGAGTTCCGCGCCAGCATGCGGCAGTCGGTTGAAATTTCCAACGAGGCGCGCACTTTTAACGAGGAGAACTGGCGGACATTTGCCGGGAAGTTGAACTATCTCTCCGGCGATCTGGACTCAGACGACACCTACACGCAGCTTGCCAAGCGGCTGGAGGAGATGCGCTCGGCAGGCGCCAGCGGCAATCATCTGTTTTACCTCTCCGTGCCGGCCTCCATCGCTCCCAAGGTCATCGCCGGCCTGGGCAAAGCCGGGCTCAACCACAATGCAAACGGGTGGGCGCGCGTGGTAGTGGAAAAGCCCTTCGGCCGCGATCTGGAGAGCGCGCGATCGCTGAACAAAGCGGTGTTGAGCGTCTTTGAAGAAGCTTCGGTCTATCGCATCGACCACTATCTGGGCAAAGAAACGGTGCAGAACATCCTGATGTTCCGCTTCGGCAACTCGCTGTTCGAGCCGCTATGGAACCGCAATTACATCGACTATGTCGAGATTACGGCAGCCGAGCCGATGGGCGTGGAGAACCGGGCAAAATTCTACGAGGAGACGGGCGCTCTGCGGGACATGGTCGCCAACCATCTTCTGCAACTGCTCTCACTGACCGCGATGGAGCCGCCCTTCAGCATGGAAGCCGACGCGGTCCGCGAACAGAAGGTGCAGGTATTGAAGGCGGTGCGCCCGATGACCGTTGAGGAGGTGGCGCGGCGCACCGTGCGCGGACAGTACGGCCCGGGCGTGATGGAAGGCAGCATGGTACGCGGCTACCGTCAGGAACCGGGCGTGGCGGAAGATTCGATGGAGGAGACATTTGTGGCGCTGGAGTTGCGCGTGGAAAACTGGCGCTGGTCGGGCGTGCCATTTTTCATTCGAACCGGCAAGCGTCTGGCCGAGCACATGACGGAGATTCAAGTGCACTTCAAACCCACGCCGGAGGCGCTGTTTGGCAACCACCAGCAACGTCAGCCCGAGCCGAACGTCATCACCATTCGGATTCAGCCTGACGAAGGCATCGCCATTTCCTTTGGCGCCAAGCGGCCGGGACTGGGGATGAACGGCATCACGGTCAAAGCCGATTTCAGCTACCGCGACGCCTTTGGAATGGCGACTCCCGTGGCCTATGAGACTCTGCTGCTGGACGTGATGATGGGCGACGCAACCCTGTTCACCCGCGGCGACGAGGTCGAAGCCGAATGGCGCATCGTCACCCCGATTGAACAAGCCTGGGCGCAGTTACCCAAACCGCAGTTTCCAAACTACGCAGCCGGCAGCGAGGGGCCGGAGATCGCCGGCGATCTCATAGGGGGCGGGCGGAGCTGGACCCAGCTGCGCAGGCCCACACGCTAACCCTGGACATCTGGGACTGCCGCTTTCTAACGAACCGCGAGATGACCGGAGGGAGAAGTTTGACACTGCACCCAAGGCTCCATAAAATCAAAGTTGTCGGTCGCAGTGCGATCGTATCGTGTTTGCCTCCCCGCAGCAGCGGGGCCCTCCGGCAGGCATCCCGTGGCGGCGTAGCTCAGCCGGTTAGAGCGACGGTCTCATAATCCGTAGGTCCGTGGTTCGAGTCCACGCGCCGCCACCAAGCAAACCATAGACAGCATGGCACTTACTGGATAACTTCGAGTGGTATCCATTGCTTCAATTGCCACTGAGTTGTCACTTGACGAAGGTTTTGGCTTTTTTTCATGCCTCAACGGTGACCTCCTCGATTTTTCCCGCGATTTACCTCAGGCAAACTGCGTGAGGCTTAGTACGTTGCCGTCAGGGTCCTTGAACCAGGCGACGCGTGCACCGCTAGGTGAGTTCCAAACACCTCGTTCGACTTGTCCCGACATGCCATAATTCTCGAAGCGAATCCCACGCTGGTTCAGTTCTGAAACAGCTTCATCTATATCCTTGACATCCCATCCCAATATAGTGAACTCCTGCGGCTTGAAACTCTGTACGTTGGTCACGCGGAGCATGGTCCCGTTCGCGTCAAGCACCAAGGTAAGGTGGTCATCGCTAATGACGCGCAGGCCAAGAGCCGATTCGTAGAAGGAGCGCGCCTTGCTCGCGTCGGAGGCAGTAACAAAAGTCACTATTTTTTGCGCATTCAGCATTGTCTCCTCTTTATTGGGAAAGCATAGTATGCCCATATGGCTAATAATCGTTCACCAGAGCGGGCGTTGCTGCACCAGCGCTCGCCGATCGCGCAGCGTTTGATCGCGCTGGGCTGGAGTTACCACTGGTGTGTCCGCAGGAAGTTCCCGGCGAACGTCTGCGAGTGGGATTTTCCGCAATGTCGGGATCGGAGTGGCGCTGCAGTCGGTCCAGCGTCCCTGGATCGCCCCGGTTGGATAACCAGCGGTATCAAGCCAGTTCGGTACCCCTGGATCCTTTGCTGAAACAACAATACGCACCACTCCGTCGCGATCCACTCTGGCCTGTGCACCGTTGAGGCTGCTTTGATTGTTGTACCAGTCTGTAGTCTCGTAAATATCGTTCGTCAGAATCGCCGACCAATACGTGCAATTAGCGGGAACCTTCGCCTCGAGAATCAGTGCCTCATCGGATGACAATTCGTAGGCACCCTCGTAGTAGAACTGTCCCACAAGGCCGCCGAGATGGGACACATCAAATTCCTTGAGACGGTTGATGTACCCTTCGCGGCGCAGGCCCTCAACGTGGTCCACAAGGAAGAACGCTATATTTCCCGTTGACTTTGCCAATCCTCGCAGCCTGCGTTCCAGCTCTGCTGCATCGGGCCGCGGCCGCTCGACCGGTTTGTCCAGCCGCTCAATCGAAATACGCGGATCTCGCTCGCGGCTCCAATCGAAGTCGACCTGGCGAAGCAGCAGCGTATTTGCCGCCGGCGCAAGTTGCCACCAGTCGCCGTTGTATCCCGCGGGCCGAGTCGGGCTCAGTATCACGTCGATCTGCCCTGAAGCATCGAGATGAAGCGCGTTGAGGTCGTTATAGGCGAATACCGAGATTCCGCTGCTGGCTTTTTCGGGCATGGGACCGAACTGACCCAGCTTCAAAATACGTAACGAGCCGCGATCGCCGCGCAAGCGGTAGGTTCCTCCCGGAGAGATGGTGGCGCTGCGGTAGGTGGTATCGGCATTCGGCTGGCCCACATTGAGCGTCACATTCGACCCAGGCAGGAACACTGGATGGTCATCTGCTCCAATCGCCTCGATCGTCCTTTCGGCCAGCGCCTCCAGCAACAGGCGTCCGGTCTCCTGCTGCACCTGGGGATCGTTTCGAAGCCGTTCTGGCAGATTCGACACTGGCAGATTCGCCACCATCTTGTTTCCAAGCTGGCGGAGTTCGTCGGTAAAGCTGTCCCAGGCCAGGAACGGCGGGCCGGCCGGAGAAGTTTCTACGGACGCAGCTGCGGGTTGCGGCGCGGCAGCGACTTGCGCCGCGGCACTTCCAGTGAATTGCGCAACGGCCATACCGCCGATGAGAAATGCTATCTTGAGCTTCATTTGTTTAGTTCTCCTCTGGCTTCGGGGTGACAATCGCGAAATTCGGTGCGAAGGTGTCGAAGAGGCTCATCAAGTCAACCAACTTGAACGGATCGCCTTCGATTTGAATTCGCCCGCCCAGGATTTCATCTCGAAAGGTGGTCTGACCCAAGTTGATAGAGTTCAGGGTCGCACGTGTAAGGACCAAGCTCGCATCGGCATGATCCGATGTGCGGTTGGACAGGTAAGTGAGGGCGGAGTTCTCCAGGTTGAGCACGTAGTCCTGCTTGGTGTCAGTGAAATGCCAGTTGAGGACGAGTGTCTTGCCTTCAGCCTTTGGCCCGTTCAGACGTACGCCCAGGTAATCGAAGTAATCGTCCAGCGGCATGGCCTGAACCACGTCGGGGCTGGCTGTCCCTCCTGCTCTTGCCGGGAGCATCTTCCCTCGCAATTCCAAGGCCGCTTCGAGATAGGCGTTGCGCCATGTCGCAGACTCGCTCTGATAACCAAGTTGCTCCAAAGCATCGGCCTCCAGTTCGCGAGCCTTTTGGTTGTTGGGATCGGCAAATACCAGTTGATTGGTCACTTGCGCCACCCAACGGTATTCGCCTTTGGCGGAGTCTTTGCGTGCGCGCTCCAGAACAGCCTCGGCGCCACCCATATATTCGACATATTTGCGGCCGGTCTGCACCGGTGGCAGCGGATTGAGATTGGCGGGGTTGCCGTCGTACCACCCCAACATGCGCTGATAGACAGCCTTTGAATCGTGACTCACCGTGCCATAGAACTGCCTCTCGGACCATTCACTGGACAGACTGGCGGGCAGTTTCAGAGTCTCGGCAATTTCGTTGGGCGTATAGCCATGATTGATGAGGCGAATGGTCTGATCATTGATGTATTTGCAAAGGTCGCGCTGCTTGCGCAAAAGATTTCCCACGCGATCTTGTCCCCATGTTGGCCAGTGGTGCTGCGCCAGAAGGACGTCGGTCTTGTCGCCATATTCCGCCAGTGCGAGGTTGATGTCCTTGGCCCAGTCGTTGGCGTTGCGCACCTGGGTTCCGCGCAACGGCAGAAAGTTGTGCAGATTATGGGTCACCAGTTCAGCCATGTTGAGGGCGCGGAACTGCGGATAAAACATGATCATCTCCGCCGGCGCCTCGGTATCCGGCGTATTCATAAAGACGATGTCAACCCCATCGATGCGATGGGTCTCCACTGGCTTCTCAATGGTTTCGGTGGGAGGAATCAGGGTTACCGAACCGCCCGCGGGCCCCTTGCCGAGTCCGGAATCCACTAATCCCTTATCGCTTTTGGGTAGCAGCCCGCCGAATTGGAACTGTCCGCGGCGGCTCATGGCGTTACCAACCAACACGTTCTCTTTCGTCAGTGCTTCCATGAATCCCTGCGGCGCAATCACCTGAACTTTGCCAGCTGCCACATCGGCCTCGCTGATCACACCTTTCACTCCGCCGAAATGATCCACGTGGCTATGGCTGTAAATCACTGCAAGCACCGGCTTCTTCGGGCGATGCTGGTAATACAATTCCAATCCCTTTTTGGCTGTTTCGGTGTACGTCAGCGGGTCGACGATGATGAGGCCGGTGTCACCCTCGATGATCGTCATGTTGGAAATGTCTAGGCCGCGGATCTGATAGATGCGGTCGGTGACCTTGAACAGACCGTTTTTCAAGTTGACCCGTGCCTGCCGCCACAGGGCCGGGTTGACGGTATCCGGTGCATCCGTGTGATCCAGAAAGGCGTATTCCGACATCGCCTCGCCGAAGGGATTGGCGCCTTTCACCTTGAGTGCCGATTCCGGCAATGTGGCGATGAAGCCCCGTTCAGCATCCTGGAAATCGCTCTGATCCTCGGCAGGTTGCTTACCTGCCGCCGCCTTATTGACTTCAATCGTAGCCGGAGTCGCACCCTTGGGAAGTTGGTCCGCACCTAGTGCGTTGCACAGCAGTGTGCAGAGGATGAAGCCACAAGCCGCTGCCTTTTCCCAAACCTTCAACGACATGAACATCGTTCCTCTCTTCCCGCCTCTGTTCCGTGAGTTGAAACCGTCTTGATTGTTGCTGTTATTCATCTCGCTATCGTGGCTCCTTGCGCCTTATGAGGTGGTGGGGGGCAGATGGATAGAACACTGCCTCCGAAAACGGAAGATCACTGCACCCGCTGGATTGTGGGAAAGCGGTACCGGCCTTCGAGCAGGATTTTCCTGGGCTGGTAAACACGCAGCGTCAGACGCATCGGTCCGGAAGGGATGGGAAGGCAATTGGCGGATAGAGGTCCGTTTGGCGAATCGTGTTGAATCAGGATGTCCAGACTGCCGTCGGCGTTCTTCACCAGGCCCGCAGTGCGGTCGCCGACCGCATAGCGGTGGATTGGGTTATCCGCAAAAAACAACGTTCCTTCAGAAGTCAACTCGTAGGCTGAAAGAGACCAGAACGCGTCCTTTGGCAGCCCTTCGGCAGGCAAGTGGAATCGATAGCGCCGATCGCTCCTCAGTGGTTCTCCGGTCTGATCGCTGACCGGGCCTGAATAAATGGCCTCCGCTGGTGGCAGCGCAGCCAATCCTCCGAGAGCGACGACGGCGCGGAAATCGTAGTCGGTACCGAAATTGCCCAGAGTCGATCGCGAATAGGTCCATCCGTCATGAACCTCGGAAGGGTGTTCCGCAAACGGCAGTCCGAGCAACCGTTTCTTGAGTTGAGGAAACTCGGCATTCCAAGCCTCCAGCACCGTAGCATTGGGCTGCGCTTCTCCCGGTCCTATTCCCACGCGCGCGATACGCTCCAGAACCGCTTGATCGGCAGAAGGCGGAGGATTCAAAGCCAGTGCCTGATTGACCACGGCGATAAAGTTCGCCGCGTCATCGGCCTTGGGTGCTATCAGAGGCTGAGTCTGAAAAGGATTCGCAACCCGCAGCACAAGGCCGTCCTGGAGCCGATGAACCGCATCCTAGTCTGCCGGATCCTGAACCAGCGTTCGCACCAGTACCCATACCCAGTTGCCGGGAGCAGTGATCAACTTCGCTCCGGGCGGAACCGTACCATGCCAACCGGGGCCAGCAATCCAATATCGTTGTGGTTTCGTGCCGGTGGTGCGGCGTCCGACAATCGCAAAGTTGTTGGTGAATGCATCCATGAACGCGATCGAAAAATACCGGTCCCCGAAATCGGGGGTGTCAATCTCCACAGGTGATCCGCTCAGATCCAGGAAAGCGGAGGAATACAGTGTGTCGTTGTTGGGAGTGGTGACCCAGCGATCCTTGTAGTCGGCCAACGTGCGGCGGTGGATCAGCCGGTTCAAAGCTGATTTCTCCGCCGGTTGTCCGGCGGTGGCCAGATAGCGGACACGCGCTACCTCATACACAGGGTAGGCATACGTGTAGGCCTCCTCAATGGTGGTTGCCAGAGATGGACCTTCGGGCGAGGTAGCATGTTGCGTAGTGGCTGCTGCCGCCAATTGCGCGCAAAGCAGAATCATCATCAGTCTCTTCATTTCAGTCCTCGACATTCAAACGCCACGCATTCGGTTGATAAGCGCGCCTCACCCTCTGGAAGCCTGCCCCTGCGTCGCAGCTATTTGTTATTTCTTTGTGGTTTGCGGGATACTCAGTTCCGCAGCCGCAAGTCCCTGCTCGCCGCAGATGGAATAGAGGAGAAATACTCGATCATTCTCAACGTAGATTCCTGGATCGCGAAGTTCGTGTACCGGCTTTTCCGCGTCTCCCGCATGTGAAGGAACCACAGGAAGATTTGGACATTCATAGTTTTCCCGCGATGCCAGAACTTCTGTAGGGGCGGATGCTTTCCAATTGCGCCAATCTCCGCTCAGGTCAATGGTGGATACAAGGATGCGTTCCGGCGCATCTCCAATTGCGGAGAAGAAAACATACAGAGTCTTCCCTCTTTGGAGGAGCGCCACATGGCGAACCTTTCCCTCGTAAGAGGCGCCTTGAAATGGATTCGAGCCGGGCAAGAAACTTGAAAATGCATCCTTCGAGCGAAGCAGTTGGCCGCTTCTGGCGATTCCATAGTAGTGGCCTTTGTATCGGAAGACTCTAAGATAGCTCTCCTGCGTTATCGCAGAGTGAGCTTGAAAGTGGATGCCATCTTCAGACTCGAACGCCTGCGTATACTGTGCGTATCCACGATCCTTGAGCCATTTTCCGATATCGGTAGGGTCCGCAGGCCATGGCTTACCGTCCGTCCACATACCATGCGCCCACAATATGATTTTCCGATGCTCTTGATCGATATAGATCTCGGGTGAAGCTACATGCGTGTATAAAGGATTCGTCGGCGGGTCCGGTTGTGGACGAAAGAATGCTGTATCCGCAACATTCAGGACTCCAGGCTCATAGATCTTCCAAGGACTGCTGATGGAATCGGCATAGGCCAGCCGAATAAATCTTCCCTTATGATTTGCAAAGTAGAGATAGTACTTCCCGAGTGGGTTCTTTACCCACTCGGGAACACGCACCAGGGTGGGTCCGTTAACATTGCCGCCCAGCGATGATGAACTCTCTACAGTCACGAGCGGATTCTGTTTGAATCTGGTCGCCGTTGGATCGGCATTGGCTAGGGCGCCATCGTCAGCCCATGCTGCCGATAGCGATCCCAGAACCAGGACCCAGCTCAATAGCAGTCCAATTGATCGGAATGGTTTCATTGCATCTCCTGTAACTATCGATTTCTAGCTAGCACCGGGCTTCGTATGAGACAGCACGATTGCGTGGGGCATTCACCGGAACTATCGCCCTTCCGCAGCGGTCGCCGGCACTGTTTACTGTTCCGAAAAGCGCTTTTGATACGCCGCGGCCCGCTCGAGCAGAAGCTTGTTCCGCTCTTTAGGCGTTATCTTCTGAGTGTTCGCCGGAAATATCGTGGCCAGATTAGAGAGCTTCACAACTTTCACTTCACGCACGGCATTACCGGCCGGGTTCAGAGGTTGCGGCAGTTTTTGCCAACGGATGAAGATCGACCCCTCATGCAGTCCCGTCGTGTCGAGCCAATTGCGCACGCCAGGATCATGCGGAGCAATCACGAAGGTGTAGCTGCCATCAGGGTTTGGCGTGCTCTGGGCAATGTTCAGGCTGGCAGAATGATGAATACAGTCCAGAGATCCGAGCCATGAATTCGCAAGCTGGACCGCCAGATATTTTCCACCCAGAGCATCGAGCGTGAGGACGAGCGCCTCATCGTCAGCAAGTTGGAAATGTCCACCGGCGGACAGCCCCCAGCGCCCGCCTTCGCGCACAAATGGCGGGGCCACCGTATTCGCAGGCTGGTGGAAGAATAAATTCGCCTTCGACTGAACGATTCGGGGAGTTTCCTTTTGCACCAGCGAGGCTGCGCGTTCTGCGGGGATGTCGTCGGAGACCGGTGTAGCGGCTGCAACATCACCCAGGCGGCGCACCTCCAGATGATAAGGCGTTTCATTGCCCCAATCGGCGATGGTGTCTCGTATCAACAAAAAGTGGGCCTCCGGCACGGTTTGAATGTGATTCGCCCGCCCGCTTGCTGCCTCCGGCCCAACCGTCAGAGTGAATGACCCATCGGGTTTTGCCTGTATGTCGGTGTCGAGCAGAACCGAAAATACCCTTTCGGAACCATCGTCGCCGGGAATTGCTGAGATAAGTTGAATCGTGAACTGCCTCGGCGCTTGTGGCCCGCTTGGCTTGGCGGAGATTTCAAACTGAGAGACTCCGTCGACGGGAATCAGGCGGAACACATTATCCACATTCGGCATGAGATACTTTGCCGCAGGCACGTTGAGTCCAAACCAGGTATGCGCTGGCGACCAAAGCCATTGCACCCGAGGATGAGCCGGGTCGGCGTTTAACACGCCAACCACTCCGCTAAAAACGACTTCATCTACCGCCGCCGGCAGTGTGGCACGCTTTTCTTGGGTCTGCTCCTCCCGTTCTGCCTGGAACGCCTGCTTAACCGCTTCTCTCTGCACCTGCACTACAGGCGAGGCCAGTACCCGCAGAGCCTGATCTTCGATCTCTTTTTGCGCTGAAGTGGCAAGGGGATTATTTTCCGCAGCGGCAACCTGCATTGGACTCACCGAGATGGCTGTAAGCAAGAGATACGCAAGTATTTTCGAGTTATGATTCACTGCGATCTTCATCGTTAATCCCTTTAAAAAGTTGAATTGAACTGCCACGCCACTTGCGATGACCATTCCGAAAGGCAAACGACATCCGCACCGACCGGAAAAGACGTTCGTCTGGCAAACAACTCAGTTGGACCGAAGCGACTCATTGCATTCAGTCCAACTGAGCCACGGTGCTTACGACAGTCGGACTAGTTCAACTGGAATGCAACGGTGTCGATCTTGCCAGTGAAGCGGTAGGGCGACTTGTACTCCGGACTAACCGGAGAGCCCAGGTCGCTGCCCACGTCCAACGTCTCGCCGCTGGCGTAGATGCTGGAGAAGTGAGCCTCGCCCACCGAGACGCCGTTAACCGAGAGCTTCACCTCGCCGGGCACAGGGCGGCGCGGCGAGAAGCCGGGTGCGCCCGGAGTATCCGAGCCGCTCTCAGGCGTCGGTGTCACATTCAACTGAATGTGCGCCACGCCGGCGTGAATCGGCGTTCTGGAAACAATCTGCTCGGAGTGGTCGTTTGCAACATTCACCTCGTAGTACAGATGGCTGTCCTTCAAAAACAGGCTGAATTCGCCCAGGATGCCGCCTTCGGCCACAATTACACCCTCGGCGCCTTCGGAGGGAATCTCCACCTCGGCATTGAGGGTATAGGCATGCCCGTAGAGACCGGGCGCATAACGCAGCGGCAAACGCTCCACTCCTGAACGGAAGGTGAAGACCGACTTGCCCTTCAGCTTCTTGTCCAAGGGCGAGGAACGCTCCGGCAAAATCGGATACGCATGATTGCGCTCGGCTTCACTGTTGAAGGCCTTCTGCAGTTCTTTCAGCTTGTCCGGATTTTTGTCGGCGAGGTTGTGGGCCTGACTAAAGTCCTCATTCAGGTTGTAAAGCTCCCACGGCCGTACATCCATGTCCTTATCGCTGGCATTGTGATAGAAGTTGGGCTCCCACGTGGAATGGAAGCGATTGCCGGCCCACCAGCCATCCTTGTAGATGCCCCGGTTACCGCTCGTAGTGAAGTACTGCAGCGTGTGGCGCGTCGGCGCCTTGGCGTTGTCAAAGGTATACACCAGACTCTTGCCTTCCAGCGGAATCTGCTTTACACCGTTGACTTCCTCGGGGAATTTCGCGCCCGTGATCTCGTAAATGGTCGGCGCAATGTCGTTCACGTGCGAGAACTGGCCGCGCACAGCTCCCGAGTCCTTGATGTGCCCCGGCCAGGAGATGACCAGCGGATCGGTGACACCGCCCAGATGCGAAGCGTCTTGCTTGGTGCCGACATAAGGCGAGTTCAGCGCCCACGCCCACGAAGCCGCATAGTGGTTCATGTAGAGCTCACTGCCCAGCAGATTGGCAATATCGCTACGCTCCTCAAGAGTCTTGGGCTTGCCAGTAGCGTCCACGGCATCATGACCTTCGAGTCCGCCTTCAGCGCTGGCGCCGTTATCGCCAAAGATCCACAGGATGACGGTATTGTCCGCCTGTCCCTCGTCGCGAATCGCATCCAGCAGGCGCCCGATCTCGTGATCGGTATGCTCGGTATAACCTGCGTAGACTTCCGCTTCGTGCGCCAGCAGCTTTTTCTGCTGCACCGAAAGAGAATCCCACGAGGGAAGTCCATCCGGCCGCGGCGTGGGCTCGGCGTTGGCGGGAATCACCCCGGAAGCCTTCTGCTTGGCAAAAGCCTCTTCGCGGATTGCATCCCAGCCCTTATCGAACTGTCCCTTGTAGCGCTCCACCCACTGTTGCGGTACCTGGTGCGGTTCATGCGTAGCACCCGTAGCGAAGTAGATGAAGAAGGGCTTGTTATTCGCCACGGCGTCATGATTGTGAAGCCATGAGATGGCGTCGTTCGTAATGTCGGTCGTGAAGTGATAACCATCCTTGGGCGATTTGGAAGGTTCTACTGGCGTGGTATCGCGGAAGATGCGCGGAAAGTACTGGCTGTCGGCGGCCTGATTGAAGCCATAGAAGTGCTCGAAGCCAAGACCCGTGGGCCAGCGATCGAATGGACCGGCCGGACTGACTTCCCACATCGGCGTATTGTGCCACTTGCCATAGGCCGAGGTGCTGTAGCCGTTTTCCTTGAGCACTTCGGCAATCGTCGCCGCACTCTTCGGCAGCACCGTGTCATAGCCCGGATACGGCGCCGACCACTCGGCAATCGAACCGAAGCCCACCTGATGGTTGTTGCGCCCGGTCAAGAGCGCGGCGCGCGTCGGCGAGCAGAGCGCATTCATGTGGAATGAGTTGTACCGCAAACCGGATTGCGCCACACTGTCGAAGACCGGGGTGTGAATGGGGCCGCCGAAGGCCGACGTCGCGCCGAAGCCCACGTCGTCAATCAGGATTAAAACAACATTGGGGGCGTTGGCCGGAGCCTGGGGCGGCTCAGGCCACGACTGTGGGGGAGCTTCGTGCACTGGCAGCGTCGGCCACGTTTTGGGTGCCTCCGTGCTCTGTGCGCGCGCGGGAGACCACGCACCAAGGGCTAGGGTTCCGGTGAGTAAAAGTCCAATCTGCTTCGTCAGGTTCATAGTGTGATCTCCAAAGAAGTCTGTATTGAATGTTTGCTAAGAGTCCTTCCGTTCTGCCTTGGCAGAACCGGGAACAGTAAGCTCATGCTCGGGTTGAGGTGGATTGCGAAAGGAAGGTTTCTCGACTCCCATCATGTTTGCCGGCCGGAACGAAGTTCAAACGTGGAGGGCCGCGGTTTCCAAGTCCTCCAGAAGACTGGTCGGGAGCCGGGATCGGAAATGTTCAGCTTCCCCGGGGAGGGGTGAGCAGCTTGAGAGTTTCGGTTACTTCGAATGTTTGGTTTACTGACGAACTGAATGTTTTACGCGTAAAACGAAAAACCCACTCACACGTCTGGTGAGTGGGTTTTAACCTCTTCGATAGGACGATAATAACTAAGTATCGATCAATCCGATCTACTCGCCAGAACATGCGTGTGCGGGCTGACAACAACACGGCGTGCTCTGGATAAGAAGATTCATGTCCCCGAATGTAGCCTGAGTAGATCTTAAAGTCAACCACGTCATGGGTGCTTATGTTTCCAATTGCGTTCCATCGAGCATGATTCTTGATCGCGCATGCCGGACGTGTCCGCGACTGATTTACACAAGATAATACTGTGCCGGCACGCCGTCCGTAACGGTCGAGTTTTGCCAGCAATGCGAACACGGCTTGTTCCGCATCAGTTCATGCACGTGACGAATCGCCTTGAGCGTGGACGAATATTTCTCGTCTTCTTCAAGGAAGACACGATCCGCGGGAAACCAATCGTTAAAATTCAGATTTTTCATCGCCTTCGCGAAGTCGGGGCGAACGCCACACAGCAGAACCGTGGTTCCTTGCTTCTCCATGTCATGGAGAAAATGGTCGAAGCGCTCCATCGCAACCATGTCAGGGAGCCGTGTGCGCTTGAGGCGAAGGACGAGGAAAGGGATATTCTCGTCTTTGATCCGCCGCTTGAGTTCCACAAAACAGCGATCCAGTTCCGGTGCGGCGCCAAAAAAGAGCTCGCCCTCCAGATCGTAAAGCAACATGGAGGTGCAAGGCGGATCGTCCGTCAAACGCTCCCGAACCACCCGCTCGCTGCTCACGACCAGCTCCCGCCATTTGAGCAAGGAAGCGCGCGGAACGAACAAAAGGAACGAAAGAGCTACGCCAATGAGAATGGAGAATTCAACGCTGATGAATACCGCGGAGAAAGCTGTAACCAAAACCAGGCCAGCATCGTAACGGGATGCGCGCACGGCATAGCTCATTCGCTTCCAATCGATCAGCCGGGCAGCGGTAACGAGCAGGAGTCCGGCCAGAGCGGGTTTCGGAATGAACCGTGCGTAGGGCGCGAACATGAGGACGACCACAGCCACGGTTCCGGACGCGATCACTCCAGAGAATCGGCTCACTGCTCCCGACTGGTAGTTGATGGCGGAACGCGTCAGCGACCCGGAACCGGGCAAGCACTGGAAGAATCCGCCGGTAAGATTGGCTAAGCCTTCGGCGAGACACTGCCGGTTGTAGTCCAGCTGCTGGCGAGTGTAGGTGGCGATGGATTTCGCGATGGCGAGCGCTTCCAGCAATCCGAGGAAAGCGATTGCAAGTGCACTTCCTGAAAGTCTTTCGACCCACCAGAACTTGATCTCTGGAACATGGGGAACAGGAAGGCTGCGTGGGATGCTGCCGATTACCGAGACCAGCGTCTTACCGTTCAGGCCAGGCTTGGACCATCCGAACCAAGCGGCAACAACCGAGGCCGCGATCAGGGCCACCAACATGTCGATTTGCGGCAGGTGGTATTTCCGCACCAGCTTCCGGAGAATAACGACCAAGACAATCGTTCCGATACCGATGCCAAACGCACGAGGATTCACATGACCGCCGGTAAGCGTGAGCCAGATGCGGTACAGGACGTGCTGCTCTCCGGTGCCACGGTCGCGAAGCCCGGTCAGGTTGCCGAGCTGGCTGAGCCCTACCAACGCTCCCGCTCCAGCCATAAAGCCGATCACGATCGATTCCGAAATATAACGAGTCAGATCTCCGAGTTTGAAGACCGCGATCAGAATCTGAATCGTGCCAACCATAATACCCAGCAGGAAGGCGGCCTGGTAAGCGTCGAAACGCGCATCGGGATCAAGAAAAGCGAGAGCGCTGAAAACTACCAGCGAGATCGCGTTCGTCGGCCCGTTGATCAGGTGAGACGAGGAACCGAAAATCGAAGCCACCAGCGTCACCACGATTGCGGAATACAAGCCGAAGCGTGGATCGATGCCGGCAATGAGAGCATAGGCCATCGCTTGGGGCAAGGAAATGGCGGCGACGGTCACGCCCGCGAGCAGATCTTCGCGCGCGCTATCCCATGAATAGTTTAGCTTCATTGCCTTTCACCTCTGCTTCCCATAGCCCTGCCACAGGCGGGCGAAGTCGTGCTCGCTAGTCTGGTTTTGCTCTCGATGGATGGATCACGTCAAAGACACCGTTGTCCGCAAAGAATTTCTGCTGTGCCTCATCCCAGTCCTTGGCAAGAATCGTGACGGGAAATAGATCGATCTGTGGCAATCGGTCGGCATGTTTTTTGAGTATCTCGGGATTGATTGGACGGTAGCCATGCAGAGCGATGGCCTCCTGCGCCTGGTCGGTGTAGAGAAACTCCAGGTAGGCCTTGGCATAGGCCTCGGTGTTTCTGCGAGCCACATTTGCGTCAACCCACGCCACGCTTGGCTCCGCGCGGATGCTGACCGGAGGGTAGACAATATCCAACTCGCCTTTATATTCCGCGGTTTCGAGGATAGCCTCGTTCTCCCACGTCAAATGCACGTCGCCAATTTTTTCCTGCGTGAATGTGTTGGTGGCATCGCGAGCACCCGTGTCCAACACTGGCACGTGCTGGTAGAGCTGTTTGAGAAACTCGAGTGCCTGGGAATCCGTGCCTCCCCGGTAGATTACCGAGCCCCATGCCGCCAGAACGCTCAGCTTACCGTTCCCCGACGTCTTCGGATTCGGAGTTATCACGAACACTCCAGGACGTACCAGATCCGGCCAATCTTTAATGGCTTTGGGGTTTCCCCTGCGGACGACAAAAACAATGGTGGATGTGAATGGCTGAGAGTTGTTCGGTAATCGACTGGCCCAGTCCGCGGCGATCAGCCCATGTTTGCTGAGCGCATCTACGTCCGAGGATAACGCCAACGTGACGACATCCGCGGGTGTGCCATCGATCACGGCGCGCGCCTGGCGCGCAGAGCCGCCATGAGACTGCTTGATCGTCAATCGCTTGCCGGTTTTCTGGAAGTATTTTTCGACGAACTGCTTATTCAGATCCTGAAACAGCTCCCGAGTCGGGTCATAGGAGACGTTCAGCAGCTGGGTGGAATTATCTCCCGCAACGTTATGGACGATCAACAGGGTGATCGCAATTGCAACGGCGGCGAGTGCGATCGAGTTGAGCCATGCTGTCCGCATCCGTGAAAGCTCCGCGCCAACGCATCAAAAAAAAGAACCCACTGCCGTCTGGCAGTGGGTTCGACTGAAACTTAAAACCGGTCGATTTAAGCCCGAATGCCAGAACGAACGCGTGCGCAACAGCAACACATGCTGGCGCAACAGGCATTCATCGGCATCAGGCGGCTCATGGGTTCCTACATTAGTGGAAATGAAAGTTGCGTGCAAGTGATACTTTCAGGGAACCAGAATCGGTGGGCGCGAAAAACAATCCACGCAACCCCGCAAACTTATGCTCCGATTCGCCCGGTACGCCACAGCAGGTAGGCACTCCGGGCTTCTTTCACGCTCGGAAAAACTTCCAGCAGAAGATCCAGCCTGGTGACCTGCAGAAGTTCCTTCACCCTGCCATTCAGGCCCACAAGATAAAGCTTACGTCCATGCTTCTGATGAGTGATATAGGAAGTCGCCAGCTTTCCCAACCCCGCGGAATCAACGTAAGAAACCTCCGTCATGTCGAGAATCGTGGCGACGGTTTCCGCCTGCAGAGTCTCGTGCAGGGCAAGCATGTTGTCCAGCACCATCGGTCCCTTCAATCGGTAAATGTGTTCATTCGGACTTGCGCCATCCTGCAGTTCGAAGGTTAGCTTATCAGTGGACATAACCCACCGCCTTTCCCGTAGTCATTGCAGTGATCGACTTATTCGTTGAAGTTACGGCCGCTTGTGACTTCCCGGACATAGCCGGCGCGGATGACAAAATCGCCGAAGTTCTCGTCCTTCCGTCGTTCGGCCCCATAAGTTCGGAGCATCGGAGCGAGCACCTCGAGAATCTTTTCCTCTCCAACATTCTCGAGGAACAATCGATTCAAACGCTGGCCGTGGAAGCCGCCGCCCAGAAAGAGGTTGTAATATCCCGGCGCGCGCCCCGTGAATCCGATTTCCGCGACATACGGCCGCGCGCAGCCGTTGGGGCACCCGGTCATCCGGACGATGATCGGCTCATCCTTCAGACCGCACTCGGCCACAATGGTTTCAAGCTTGGTGATCAGGCTGGGCAGGTAGCGTTCACTCTCGGCCATGGCTAAGCCGCAAGTCGGCAGCGCTACGCAGGCCATAGAGTTCTGCCTGAGCACGCTTAACTGCGGCCTCTCGGCGAGCCCGTATTCTTCCAGCAGCGCTTGGATCCGCTCCCGTTGGTCTGCCGCGATATTGGAGATAATCAGGTTTTGATTTGGCGTAAGACGGAAATCCCCGGTGTGGACGCGCGCAATCTTTCGCAGTGCGCTCATCAGTCGCAGACTTTCGGTGTCCTGTATGCGGCCATTCTCGATGAACAGCGTGCAGTGCCAGCTGCCGCCGATCCCCGAGGTCCAACCGGTGCGGTCTCCGTTGGTCTCGAAGTGGAATGGCCGGGCATCTTTCAGGCCCCAGCCCAGGCGGCGTTCCAGCTCAGCCTTGAACCAGGCGAGGCCACGATCATCAATCGTGTACTTCATGCGCGCATGTTTGCGCTCCGTTCGATCGCCAAAATCTCGCTGGATGGTAACGATCTTTTCCGCAAGCTCGATCACCTGTTCGGGCACACAGAAGCCGATCACATCCGCTAGCCTGGGATACGTGGCAGGATCGTTGTCCGCGCGTCCCATGCCTCCGCCTACGCAGACGTTGAAGCCAACGAGTTCGTCGCCATCGGCGATCGCGATGAATCCGATGTCCTGGGTGTAGACATCGACATCGTTGACGGGTGGAACCGCGAAGGCAATCTTAAATTTGCGCGGGAGATAGGTGCGGCCATAGATGGGCTCTTCTTCTTCCCGAGCCGGGCTGCCCGCCACTTGTTTTTCATCCAGCCATATCTCGTGATAAGCACGGGTCCGTGGCAGCAGGTGCTCGCTCACCTGCTTGGCAAGTGAATACAAACTCGCATGAATCGCCGATTGCGCGGGATTGGGTGAGCAAAGAACGCCGCGGTTCACGTCTCCACAGGCCCCGATGGAATCGAGCAGTGCCGCATTCATCTCCTTGATCGTACGCTTCAGGTGGTTCTTGCGAATGCCGTGGAATTGGAAGGTTTGCCGCGTGGTGAGGCGCAGGGTGCCGTTACCATAGCGGCACGCCAACTCGTCCAGCGCAAGCCATTGCCTGGGCTGGCACACGCCCCCCGGCAGGCGCACCCGGATCATGAATTGGTAGTCGGGTTCCAGCTTCTGGCGGCGGCGTTCGTCGCGGAGGTCACGGTCATCCTGTTGATAGGTGCCGTGGAATTTCAGCAGCAGTGTGGCATCGCCGGGAATCGCTCCCGTCAGGGAAGCCTGCAATCCCTCGACGATGGTTCCCCGTAAATAGTTGCTTTGCGCCTTTACGGATTCGCTCGGATTCAGATTCTCGATGGGCGATTCAGTGCCGCTGCCTGCGTGCTCCGAGTTAGTTCGATCTGCCATGGTAAGTCCCGCTCATTCGATGATCGCGATCAATAAACGTCGCGCTGGTAGCGTTTTTCCTGTTGCAGGCGTTTGACGTACTCGTCCGCTTGTTCGCGGCTCATTCCGCCCTCCCGCGCCACGAGCGCCAGGAGTGCCTCGTGAACATCGGGCGCCAGGCGATTGGCGTCACCACAGACATAAAGCGTGGCACCGTCTTCGAGCCAGGCATAGACCTCTTTTCCCTGCTCCAGCAGCCGGTGCTGCACATAGATCTTGTTTTCCTGGTCACGCGAGAACGCCACATCCATGCGGGTGAGCGTACCGTCTTTGAGGAACTGCTGCCATTCGAGCTGATAGAGAAAGTCGGTCCGGAAATGACGATCACCGAAGAATATCCAGTTCCGGCCGGTGCTTCCCGCGGCCTCACGCTCTTGAAGAAAGGCGCGGAAAGGTGCGATCCCGGTGCCGGCTCCCACCATAATGATCGGCGACGCACCGTCCGCGGGTAGCCGTAAGTGCTCGCTGCGCTCCCGATAAACCAGGACGGTGTCATCGATGGAGCGCCGCTCGGCAAGATAAGACGAAGCCACACCCTTATGGATTCGTCCGTTGTTCTGGTATCGCACAATGGCAACCGTGAGGTGAGCTTCATCTGGATAAGCCGCCTGGCTCGAAGCAAGTGAATAAAGCCGCGGCTGCAACTTGCGCAACATGGATACAAAAGTCTTGCCGTCGAGTCCGCCGACCGGAAACTCCTCTACCAAGTCGATGATATGCCGCCCATAGAGATAGGCGAACAGGTCGGTCCGGTTCTCAGGCCGTGCGAGGTTGCGGAGTTGACTAGCATCAGCGATTTCCGCATAACGCTCCACGAAGCGGGGAGTAATCGTGGTGATCTCGTAATGGCGGGCCAGCGCCGTGGCAAGCGGTACGTCACCCGTTCCGTCCGGCACCGGCTCTTCCAGCTTTAGACGGAGCGCTTCGATCAGTTCGTTCACCACCGCCGGATCGTTTTCCGCCACCACCCCCAGCGAATCGCCAGGCTCATACACGAGTCCCGAGCCTTCCAGTGAAAGCTCAATATGACGGGTCTCCTTATCCGAGCCGCGACCATTGAGAACAATGCTGTCAAGAATCGTGGCCGGGAAAGGGTGCTCGGAATCGATGAGCTCAGAACCGGCCTGAGTGGCCGGATCAGTCGACACATCGACCGCTGAGCTGCGCAATGTCGCCGAGCTTCCAGCGACGCCTTGGATCTCTTGCGAAAAGATCCCCAGCACGCCTTCGATCCATGCGGCGGCCTCTGCCTTATAGTCCAAATCGCAGACGGCTCGCTCGCGAATGCGTTCGGCCCCCAGCGCCTCCAGCCGGAGATCGAAATCCTTTCCGGTCTGGCAAAAGTTCACATAGGTGGAGTCGCCGAGCCCCAGCACGGCAAACTTCACTCCTTCCAACTTCGGCGCCTTGCGGCTGTGGAGAAATTCGTAAAAGCCGGCCGCCGAATCGGGCGGCTGCCCGTCCCCGTAGGTGCTCGCCAGCAGCGCGAGCCGCCTGACCTGCTTCAACTCCTGCGGCCGGAACTCTGCCATATCAACGGCGCGCGCGGTAAGGCCGTTTTGCCGGGCGAGCTTCTCCATGTGCTTGGCCAACTCGGCAGCATGACCGGTCTGCGAGCCATAGAGAATCGTAATCGGATGAGCCGACTGGGCAACTACGGCCGGGACGGCCACCGGCTGGCGAAGCTGCCGGGTAAACCCGGCCAGGTAGCCGCTGACCCACAACAATTCCTCGGCAGACAAGGTTGCCAACAGCTCCTCGAGCTGTCGTGCGTGTTCGGGCGTGAGCGGTGTCGCGAGGATGTTGAGTGCTGGCATGATCTCCGTGGCTGCGCCGTGTCCAAAAAACAAAACCCACTACCGTCTGGCAGTGGGTTCGACAAAACTTAAAAACTTGTCGGCTAAACCCGAATGCCAGTATAAACGCGTGCGCAACAGCAACACATGCTGGCGCAACAGGCATTCATCGGCATCAGGCTACTCATGGAGTCATACATTAGTTGAATTGCCGGGTGCGCGCAAGTGATTATTCAGAAGAGCGAGAAGCGATGGGCGCGAAAAACGGCATCTCAAGTCAACCCATCAAGTGCGCGACCGAGATCCTCCTTCAAATCGCTTACATCCTCCAAGCCAATATTCAACCGCACGATGCGGTGCCCATAATCCGGACGCCCGGCCGTAGCATGAAAATCGTATGCAACCGCCAGGCTCGTCACCCCGGCCCAGCTATACCCGATCTCAAACAACTCCAGCTTGTCCACAAATCCCTGGACCTGCGCTTTGCTGAACCTCGGGCAAAATACGATCGAAAACACGCCGGTCGATCCCGAAAAGTCGCGCTTCCAGAATTCATGCCCCGGGCAGGAAGGAAGCGCCGGGTGCAGGACACGCTCGATCTCCGGGCGCTCACTTAACCAGCGTGCTAAGGTCAGCGCAGCGTCTTCAATCGCCTTCAGCCGCACCGCCAGCGTCTTTAGCCCGCGCAACGCCAGACTGCAATCGTCCGGAGAAGCCGCGCATCCCACCAGTTGGTGTGTAGCCCCCAATTGCCGCCACGATGTTTCTTCCCGCGTCGTGATCGAACCCAGCAGCAAGTCGCTATGCCCGCCAACGTACTTTGTGAGCGCCTGCATGGTCACGTCTACGCCGTGTACGAACGCGTCAAAGTACACCCCCGCCGACCATGTGTTATCCAACACGACCATCGCTCCGGCACCATGCGCCACTTCTGCGATCGCGGGAACATCCTGCACCTCCAGCGTGATCGACCCAGGACTCTCGCACCACACCATGCGCGTGTTCTTGCGAAACAAACTCTGAATTCCCGCGCCCGCTTCCGGAGCGTAGAACCCGACTTCGACACCGAATCTCCGCAGCACCTGTACCGCGAATTTACGATTCGGTGTGTACACACTTTCCGGAATCAAAACGTGATCCCCTGCTTTCAAAAACGCGAGATTGATCAGCGAAATCGCGCACTGCCCGCCCGGAGTAATCAGCGTACGGAATCCGCCCTCCAACTCGCAAATTCGCACTGCCAACTCAATCGTCGTCGGAGTTCCATAAAGCCCGTACGTGTACCCCGCTTCATACTGATCCCAGTCGTCCCTGACCGACGCTGCATCGGGGAACAAGACGGTCGAAGCACGGTGCACGCCCACCGACAAAGACCGGAATCCTTCCGGGATCGTGAAGTCCGAGTGAATCAGCTTCGTCTTCCAGTTCTTGGCCATACCCAAGAGTCTAAAGTAAATGACTTGTCGTTGGCTGCGGTCCGTCCAGAACCCGTGTCTTCGTATTTCTGGTTTTGCTGCGAGAGTAGCTCCCTCTTAATTCCGAAATCTCCATTTTTTGTTTCTCGGGAGTGACTAAACTGTTACCATTGGTTCATGATTCTGTCCCTCCAGATTTGCGCCATGTGTCCCTGCCTCTGTTGTTGCGGGATGATCACATCTGGCGTATGGGGGATCATGGTTTAGCTCTTATCGAATCAGAATCCGGTTTCAAATAACCCATCCGCCAGAACAGGCGGGTGGGTTTTTCTTGGTTGCAGGTTGCAATTTGCACGCAAGCGAAAGGTCTAAATCGCGCGAACGCCCGCTCGAAGCAGAAGGATGGAGTCAGCACATGGTGATCAATATCAACAGCGGGCCGAACGATCGTGCAACCGCGAGTTACGAGTTAGGAACTACTCTTCCTGCACTCGCAAGCCACACTTCCGGTCCGGCCTTTTCTGGAGATGACAGCACGAATCGCAGTGTACCGCCGGAACAAGAGTCAGAGGGGAAATCCAACTCGTCTCCTTTTCTTGCGAGTGAAGTGCTCCTGCACGTGCTTGGATTGAGTACCGTCTACGCCGTCCGCGGTAAGACGACTTTCTTGGCTTTCTCCGGTGTTGACGTTGAGGTGTATCGCGGCGAGTTGCTGGTTCTGGTTGGCGCCAGCGGCTGCGGCAAGTCCTCCTTCTTGCACACGATCGCCGGATTGACGCCACGTCGCTCCGGCACCGTACAGTTGGAGTCAGAATTCCTGACGGGCCCTGATCCACGCGTCGCGGTTGTCTTCCAGGATCCCGTTCTGCTTCCATGGCTTAACGTGCGGCAAAATGTCGAGTTTGGGCTTCGGCTGCGTTCCTCGCCCGTTTCTCCTGAGGAGCGCGAACGGCGAGTGGCGGAGGCGATTGCCGATGTCGGGCTGGTTCGATTCGAGAACGCCTATCCTAGCCAGCTTTCCGGCGGCATGGCGCAACGTGTAGCACTGGCGCGAGCACTTGTACGCAAGCCATCTATTCTGCTGCTCGACGAACCTTTCGGTGCGCTGGACGCGGTGACGCGGCGCGATATGCAGCGGCTGCTGCACCACATTGTTCGCACTCATCACTCGACGGCACTGCTGGTTACGCATGATGTGGACGAGGCTGTGCGTCTGGCCGACCGCGTGATTCTGATGGGCCGCACCCCGGACGCCGGCGGACAGATCTTGCACGAGTTTCAGATACGTAACATTCTGGGCCGGAAGCCCCATGCGGCACCGGCCGCGGTTCGGCAGCAAATCCTCGAGGCTCTTTCGCAAACCATGGGCCGCGGGGACGATCTCGGATGGGATTAAAGGAGTGGTGCCATGTGCGTGAACTGCGGAATGGATCGCAGGGACTTTCTGAAATTAACGTCAACGCTTTCAGCGGGAGCACTGCTGGGACTTTCCGCCTGCCACAAGGCAGTCGCGGAACAACCGGTGAGAGTCGGCTATCTCGCCATCACCGATGCTGCGCCACTGCTGGTGGCACATTCGCGTGGACTCTACACCGCCCAGGGTTTGACTGCGGACCAACCGCGCCTGTTTCGCTCCTGGGCGCAGCTTTCCGAAGCCTTCCTGGCAAGGCAGGTGAACGTGGTGCATATGCTGATGCCGGCTACCATCTGGATTCGGTATGCGCGTAAGTTTCCGGCTAAGGTCGTGGCTTGGAACCATACCAATGGCTCCGCTCTGACGGTACTGCCGGAGATCTCAAGAGTGTCCGACCTCGGCGGCAAGACAGTTGCGATCCCCTTCTGGTACTCCGTGCATAACGTGCTGCTGCAACGAGTGCTGCGCGAAGCAGGACTGACGGTCGTTACCAAGCCGAAAGAAGCAGCGCTGGCTAAGAACGAAGTGAACCTGGCGATCCTGCCTCCGGCTGACATGATCTCCGCGCTGGCGAATAAGAGCATCGCCGGCTTCACCGTTGCCGAGCCATTCAACGCAGTTGCAGAAAATCTCAAAATCGGGAAAATCCTGCGCTTCAGCGGAGACATCTGGCGCGACCACGCCTGCTGCGTCGTATTCATGCATGAAGACGATTTGCGCGATCGCAAGCAATGGTCGCAGGCTGTCGTGAATTCCATCGTTTCCGCACAAGCCTGGTCACGCGACAATCGGCCGGGCGTGGCCGAGATTCTCTCCAAGGACGGTGGCAAGTACACTCCGCATTCCAAAGAAGTGCTGGACCGAGCTCTGGGATACTACGACCCAGCTTTCTATGGTGCGTCGGGCGCAATTCATCATGCCGACTGGCCGATCCACCGCATCGATTTCCAGCCCTATCCCTTTCCGTCGTACACCCAGGATCTCGTAGCATTCCTGAAGGAAACACACGTGGAGGGCGACACCAGCTTTCTAGCCGGATTGGCGCCAGGAACCGTCGCGACGGATCTTGTGGACACTTCATTTGTAACCGGCGCGATCCAATCCGCAGGTGGGGCGGCATCGTTTGGAATTCCTCCCTCGTTTACGAGAAACGAAGTGATTCAGATATGAGCAGTGCAAGCACATCCTTGGAGCCACGGTCTGCTCGCGCATCCCTGCGTTCGCATGCGACGACTATCGCGCAACCGCTGGCCGGCGTAAGTGTGGGGTTAGCGGCGTGGTGGTTCCTGACTTCGCCTACGTTGCACTCCAACGTGATCACGGCTTCGTTCTCGCCCGAGCGCACCGCGGTGGCCCTCGCAGACTTGCTAGGCAAGGGAACTTTGTATCCGCACGTGATTGCGAGCCTGCGGCGCGTTACGGTGGGTCTTCTGATTGCCCTGCTCTGCGGATTGCCGATGGGCATCGTCATTGGGCTGTCGCGCGGGCTGGAGGCTTCCACCTCGTTGCTGTTCCAGATTCTGCGCATGATTTCCCCTCTCTCCTGGATGCCGCTGGCTGTGATGGCCTTCGGCATCGGCGACCAACCGGTCTATTTCCTGTTGGCGGTCGGGGCGGTCTGGCCCATCATGCTGAACACTGCAGCCGGAGTACACGCCATGAATCGACAGTGGATTCGCCTGGCAAACAGCTTGTGCGCCTCGCGTGCTGAGACAATCCGGCTCGTCATTCTGCCGGCGATTGCTCCACAGGTGCTGACTGGGTTGCGCCTGGCGTTAGGGGTGGTGTGGATCGTGCTCGTGCCGGCGGAGATGCTGGGCGTCAGCTCTGGGCTCGGCTACTTCGTTCTCGACACCCGCGACCGGCTG